>Ga0315274_10000647_pt1 | contig 53972 bp, 43 predicted proteins | sample YL17G02_20_MG_FD_203700 | JGI IMG/M metagenome (GOLD analysis project Ga0315274, IMG submission 203700) | Sediment microbial communities from Yellowstone Lake, YNP, Wyoming, USA - YL17G02_20 | ecosystem: Environmental > Aquatic > Freshwater > Lake > Sediment | place: USA: Wyoming | collected... | reverse complement strand
CTAATGGCCACAGCCTTGGCCGTCTTGCTCATCGCTTGCCTGAACCTGGCGAATATGCTGCTGGCTCGCGGGGCTGCCTGGCGTGGAAGCGGTCAGCATGGTCGCCACCGTCCCCTTCGGGATGCACAGTGAGGTCCGCGAGGTCCAGCGGGGCGGGGTCGCAGCTCCGACGGACGCGTCAGCCGATTCACCAATCTTCATCTGAAGACGCGCACGCAGGGCCGAGAAGCCGAGATCGCGATGCTGCAAACGGTCCGACGGGAGATCCGCAAGGTGGATGAACAAGTGCCCGTCCTGACGCTGTGGACGCTGCGCGACCACGTCAAAGGCAAGCCGGATCTGTGTGGGGGGTTATACCGGCCCGCCCCACGCGGCCCGGCGGCGTTTCTACGATTCCGCCTTATGCAATGCGTCCAGTACGATCTGCGGCGTGAGCAGCTCCGGCAAGACGATCGGCGGGGCATTGGGATCGCGGGGATAGACCAGCACGAGAGGCACGCCCGCCCGGCCGTGCCGCTGGAGTTCAGCGGTGATCTCGTCTGGCAGGCGCGTGTAATCGCCGAGCAGGGCCACTGCATGGGTTTCTTTGAGCTTGGCGCGAACTCGGGCTATCTCGATGCTCGTCTTCTTGTTCGCCTGGCACGTGAGACACCAGTCCGCCGTGAAATCGACAAACACCAGACGCCCCTCCGCCCGCGCCTGCGCGACCGCGACCGCGCTCCACGGCTGCCAATCGATGCCGTTGGCACTTTCCTTAAGCGAACGGCCCACTTGCGGTTCGACCGGTGAACGCCACTCCAGTTGGTCTTCCAACGCGTAAGCGTAACCGAACACCAGCAGGACCAGGCACACGGCCAGGGCAAGTCCGCGTCGTTTCTGCCCGCGCTGGACAAACTCGCCGAAGACCCAGGCGGCCAACGCAACCAGCACCAGGAACAACCCCAGCCACAACACACGTTTGCCATAGTCCGCCGCGGCCACGTTGAGCAGCCACACTGCCGTGGCCAGCATCGGGAAGCCCATCACGGTCTTGAATCGCTCCAGCCAGGCGCCGGGCTTGGGCAGGAACTTGAGCCAGGCTGGATGCGAGCTCAGGATCACGTAGGGCGCTGCCAGTCCAAGGCCCACCGTCAGGAAGATCAGCACGATCACCGGGGCGGGCTGGGTGAACGCGAAACCGAGAGCCGCCGCCAGAAACGGCGCCGTACAGGGTGTCGCCAGGAGTGTGGCCAACACGCCGTTGAAGAACGCCCCGGCGCTACCCTCCTTGGCGGCGAGTGCGCCCGCGGTGGTGAGCACTCTCCCGCTGAACGTGACTTCGAACACGCCGAACAGATTCAGCGCCACGAGCATGACCAGGGTCGTGAGCGCGACCACGAAAACAGGATTGCCGAACTGCATGCCCCAACCGGCTCGGTGGCCCGTGGCCTTCACGCCGATTACCAGGCCGGCCAGGACCAGGAACGAAACCAGCACGCCCGCGCCATAGACTAATCCCAACTTGCGGACCTGCCCCGGCGATGCCTGGCCCTGTCTGACAAACCCCAGGATCTTCAATGCCAGCACCGGCAACACGCAGGGCATCACGTTGAGAATCAGCCCGCCGATAAACGCGTAGCAGAGCATCAACCACAGCGGCGGGCTGGGCGCCAGGCCGGTGCTGCCGGTCGTTGAGGCGACGCCAACTGCTGGAGCCGTGCTTGTCGTCTGTGCAGTCGGCAACGCCAGCGTAACCTCGTAGGCCGTGACGGGCCTTCCCGCCTTCGGCCGAGTCACGATCAACCCTTCGATTTGGTCCGGCCAACTCCGGCCGGTCTTCTGCACGGTCGTGCGGAGCTGGATTCGATTGTCCGCATCCGCAAGCTGCTCGGTCCGGGCTGACACCTCGTAGTTGGTGCTGGCATAAGGAAAAAAATCGACCTCACCGACCTTGTTCGTGGCTGGCCATTCGATGATGAGCGAACGCTGGTCCCCTTCGGCGGCCTTCCCCCACTGGGCGCGGACCGTGCTGTCCGGGAGTCGTGCCGGCAACTTGGCCGTCCAGGAATCGATCAGGCTCGCTTCGGCGGCGGGCTTTGACACCTGCCCCACGTTCAGCACCGCCTCGATCTGAGCCTCGCCCGGCACACAGGTCTTCGCGCACTCCAGCCAATCCACCTGCGCCTTGATCCGCTGCGGCCCTTTGGCGGCGGCGTTGGACAGGGTGAGCGGCGTAAGCAACACGACCTCGTCGTGATAGACGTACACCGTGAGCGTCGCTTCTGCGAATTTTTCCGGTACCGGCCAGAGCAGATCACCGGCCGTGATACCCGCCGGCAAGGTCCATTTGAAGGTTGTGGGCGCGCCGGAGTCGCCCGAGTTGCGCCAGTAAGTATGCCAGCCAGGCGGCATCTTAAGCTGAACTCCAGCCACGATGGTCTCCCCCGGACGCGCCACTTCGGCCGACAACAGCAACCGCGCCCGAGTCTGTGCGGTCGCGCCGGAAGCGCCGAGTGGCAGCCAGAGGCCGACTACAAGCATAAGCTTTAGCCACTGTCTCACCCCATAACAAATGCACCAGGTACGGCGAAAACTGAAATCCTTTTTCAAGCCTGATGAGCATAGGCGAAAAGGCTCTGCGAAAAAGCCTTTCGTCGCCGAGACGTTTCTGCCAAGCTGGGCCTGATTCCCGGCACAATCGTCGAGGACGCGGGGCAATGTCCGCGTTGGGATTGGACGGCCGAGCAGCAAACAAACGAAACGCAGACGACTATGAGCCAAACAAAGAACATTGAGCGGGGCTATCAACTGGCCAGGGAACGGTATGCCCAACTGGGCGTCGATACGGATCTGGCCCTCAAGAAGCTGGCGGAGGTGTCCATCTCCATCCACTGCTGGCAGGGCGATGACGTGGGCGGCTTCGAGAACATGGGCATGGAGATCGGCGGCGGGTTGGCGGTGACGGGCAATTATCCGGGCAAGGCCCGCACGCCGGCGGAGTTGCGGGCGGACTTCGAGAAAGTCGTCTCGCTGGTCCCTGGCCATCATCGGTTCAACGTTCACGCGTCCTACGCGGAGATGAATGGCAAGAAGGTCGAACGCGATGAACTGAGCGCGGATCAGTTCCGGAATTGGATTGCCTGGGCCAAGGCCAACCAGTTCGGATTGGACTTCAACCAGACTTACTTCGCGCATCCCAGGGCGGCCGACGGTTTCACGCTCTCGCATCCCGACAAGGGGATCCGGAGATTCTGGATTGAGCATGGCATCCGCTGCCGCGAAATCGGCGCGGAAATGGGCAAAGCCCTGGGCAAGGCCTGCCTCACCAACCTGTGGATACCCGACGGGATGAAGGATACGCCCGCCGACCGCAAAGCGCCGCGCGAGCGGCTGGCCGGAGCCCTGGATGAGGTATTCGCCAGGAAGATCAACCCGCGGTTCAACGTGGATTCCGTGGAGCCGAAGCTGTTCGGCATCGGCTCGGAGAGCTACGTGGTGGGCTCGCATGAGTTCTACCTCGGTTACGCCGTCAGCCGACAAAAGCTGCTGACGCTCGACGCCGGGCATTTCCATCCGACGGAAGGCATCGCCGACAAGATTTCGTCGGTGCTGCTGTATCTGCCGGAGATCGCCCTGCACGTGAGCCGTGGTGTGCGTTGGGACAGCGACCATGTGGTGACGCTGACGGATGAGCTCCAGGCCATCGCGCAGGAACTGGTCTGGGGCAATTATCTCAACCGGGTCCACATCGGCCTGGATTACTTCGATGCCAGCATCAACCGTGTTGCGGCGTGGGTGATCGGCAGCCGCAACATGATCCGCGCGCTGCTCCTGGCGATGGTGGCGCCGATCGAGACGCTGCGTCAGGTGGAGGCCGCCGGCGACTACACCTCCCGTCTGGCCTTGCAGGAAGAAGCCAAGAGCCTGCCGTTCGGCGCGGTGTGGGACTACCATTGTCTCAAGTCCGGCGTGCCGGTGGGCGAGGCGTGGCTCGCCGCGGTGAAGCGCTACGAGAAAGACGTGCTCGCCAAACGCCAGTGAACTCCAACCGCTAAGGAGTCGCCATGAATGAAGTTGCTCAAGCAACAACGAACCCGGCGCTCGGCGTGTTGATTTTCACGCTGGGCGGCCTGGCTGGCGCGGTGTTTTATCTCCCCTTCAAGAAGGTCAAGAACTGGGCGTGGGAGAGCTACTGGATGATCTACGCCCTGTCCGGCCTGATCATTGTCCCCTGGCTGCTGGCGCTCAGCACTTCGTCCAACGTGGTGTCCGTCCTCAAAGCCGCCCCGGGCAAGGAACTCGCCTACTGCTACTTGTGCGGCGCCATGTGGGGCGTTGGCGGGCTCACCTGGGGCCTGATGATCCGGTACCTGGGCCTGGGCCTGGGCCTGGCCATCGGCTGCGGCTTGTGCTCGGCCGCCGGGACCCTGATCCCGAAGATGCTCAAGGGTGAGTTCGCCCAGCTCTTCCAACCCGGCGCCGGCATCGTGTCGTTCCTCGGCGTCGTGGTGTCGTTAGTGGGCATCGTCATGGTCGGCATGGCCGGCATGTCGAAGGAGAAGGAGTTGCCGGAAGAGGCAAAAAAGAAGGCCGTGGCGGAGTTCGACTTTAAGAAGGGCCTGCTCGTGGCCATCTTCTCCGGGCTGATGAGCGCGGGCATGGGCTTTGGGCTTCAAGGCGGTGGTTCGATCGAGAAGCTGGCGCAGACCACCGCCCCGGTGACGTCACCGGCATGGAAAGGCATGCCCGTGCTGGTGGTGGTGTTGCTGGGCGGCTTCACCATCAACTTCCTGTGGTGCCTGTTCCTGAATCTCAAGAACAAGACTGCCGGCGACTACACTCGCTCCGACGTGCCGCTGGTTGGCAACCTGGTCTTCGCGGGTTTGGCGGGCGCCATCTGGTGTTCGCAGTTCATCTGCTTCAAGACCGGTGAGCCGGCCATGGGCAAGACGGCTTATGTCGGTTGGGCCGTGCTGATGGCCACCGCCATCCTGTTCGGCACCTTGCTGGGGGTGTTCCTCGGCGAATGGAAAGGCACGAGCGGTCGGACGCGATCGCTGCTGGCGGCGGGCTTGGTGTTGCTGGTCCTCACGGCGTTTATCACGGGATACAGCGGCTACCTGAGCCAGCAAACGTAGCCATCAGCATCAGAGCTTCCTCACGCTTGGCTGCTACGGCTCCCGGTCCCAATGCATGACCCAAAGGCCAAAGGGACTTTGCACGAACCGTTGCTTTCGGAGCGCGGGTCTGTGACCCGCAGCAGCCTCGAAGGTGCGGACGCGCTGCGGCTGGGTCTTCGACCACAGCCGCGGTCCGGCCCACTTTGGTGCATGGTCCCAATGCCTGCGCAGAACCGAAAGGGACTCTCCAACATCCGGACGTGACCCCGCGCGCATGACCGAAGAACGCCACGACCCCGTCAACGAATACGAGCGCGAGCCCGTGCCGGAAAAGGCCTTGCTCGGGCTCAAAAGTTTCATCGGCCAATACGCCGGCGAGCACGTGGCCGGGACGGAACTGATGATCGGGCCGCTGTTCGTGGCGGCGGGGGTAAGCGCGTTCGACCTGGTCTTTGGGTTGCTGTTGGGCAACCTGCTGGCGGTGTTAAGCTGGACGTTTTTCACCGCCCCGATTGCCACCCGCGCCCGCCTGACGCTGTACTATCAGCTCGAGAAGATCTGCGGACGGAAACTGGTCACGCTTTATGACCTGGCCAACGGCGTGATGTTCACGCTCCTGGCTGGCGCGATGATCACGGTCTCGGCCACCGCCCTGGGCGTCTTGTTCAAGTTCAAGATGCCGGGGTTGAACGACCTTTATCCGAACAGCGCGGGTTGGGTGGTGGCGGTGTTGGGGGTCGGCGCCCTGTTCACGGTCGTAGCGGCTTATGGCTACAAGGTCCTGGCCAGGTTCGCCAACGTCGCCGCGCCGTGGATGGTGCTGGTATTTGCCGCCTTCGGCATCATCGCCCTGGCGAGGTTCAACGCGCTCGCCGGCGCTCAAGCCTCGTCGCTCAGCGATTTATGGCAGATGGCCGATACCGTCATTTGGAAAGGCGGTAATCCTTTCCCGGGCCGGGTGAAATTCACCTTCTGGCACGTGATGTTCTTCGCCTGGTTCTGCAACATGGCCTGGCACATCGGCATGGCCGACTTGTCGCTGTTCCGTTACGCGAAGCGATCCTGGTACGGCGTCGCTTCGGCAGCCGGGATGTACATCGGCCACTTCATGGCCTGGGTGTGCGCGGCCATGCTCTATGCGCTGCAGTTGTACGAGGTGAACCTGACGCCGGCGGAGCTCAAGGCCTTGGCGGATGCCGGGCTGCTCGACCAGTTCACGTCGCACCAGGCGCTGTTGACCGCTGACAAGATCAGGGAGTTGATCGGGGCCGGCGTGCTCCAGGGACCACCCGCGGTCTTGCCGGGGCCGATGACGTATCATGTCTGCGGCATCGTCGGGCTCCTCTGCGTCGTGGCCGCGGGCTGGACCACCGCCAATCCGACGCTGTACCGGGCCGGCTTGGCCTTCCAGGCGATCGCGCCGCGATCCTCCCGGTTTGTGGTCACGTTGCTGACGGGCCTGGCGGCCAGCATCACGGCGGTCTTTCCGCTGGTCATCATGCGGCTGCTGGATTTCGTGGCCTTGTGGGGCATGATCCTCATGCCGATGGGCGCGGTGGTCTTTGTGGATTTCTGGCTGCTGCCGCGGCTTGGTTTGCGCGGCGACTATGCTGCGGCCACGGGAGCTCCCTTCAACTGGGCCGCAGGGCTGACGTGGTTCTCGACCGTGGGCGTGTGCACCTGGCTGGTCGTGGCGGGCGGCGTGCAGATTTACTTTGTCAGTTTGCCGGGCTGGTTTGTGGCAGCCCTCCTCTACCTGGGTCTGAGCCAGCTCTACCAGAGGAGACTTTCACCATTGGCGCCAGTCTGAACCCGGCGCTGTGACCATGAGATTGATACTGAACTCCCTCGGTCTGGTCGCGTTGGCGCTGACCATCCTGCCGGCCTGCTTCGTGTTCGCCGGCCACATAACCGAAGCCACGATGCGAGACCTCATGGTAGCTGGCATGATTATGTGGTTCGCCGCAGCCATGCTCCTCGAGAAATTCGGCGGGCAGAAAACGGACCGCTAGCCGTACCGAGCGTCCTTGGACGACGACGTGAACGCAAGGCTCTACTTGCTCCTTGCCGACCTGGTGCTGGTGCTCCACACGCTGTGGGTTGCTTTTGTCGTGTTCGGACTGGTGGTGATCTGGTTCGGCCACTTCTGCCGGTGGTCATTCGTGCGGAACTTCTACTTTCGGCTTGCCCATGTTTTGGCGATGGGCTTTGTCGCCGTCACCACCCTGCTGGGCATCGTCTGTCCCCTGACGGCTTGGGAGAACCAGTTGCGTTGGCTGGCCGGCCAAGGCCAACGGTACCAGGGCTCCTTCATCCAGCATTGGCTCGACCGGATCCTGTTCTACGAAGCGAGCGAGGACGTGTTCAAAGTGGTTTACGTTGGTTTCTTCCTGCTGGTCGTGGGCTCGTTTCTCGTCGTCAAACCGCGTTGGCCGGGAAAACCGGTCACCCGCTCAGAACCGGGCCGCGACGCGGTGTCCAAGTGAACAACGGACCGTTGCTGCAGCGCCAAGCTCTTCGGAGATGTTCAATAGTGCCTCAAGACTTCGGCCACCCGATCCACGAACGCCGCCTGCCGCGCGACGTTCGCGCGATGCCGCCTACGTTCGCGCCGCCAGCATCAATTGTTAAGGTCCTGCCTCTGAAAGATGATCAAGCCGGCCCCAAAGGTGGCGAGTGCGTACGCACTGGACAATCCGATCATCTTCCAGACTTCGGGCTGCCACTGGTAGTCCATGCCTTGGGCGACCTGCTGGAGGACCTGCCAGGAGTAGCCAATGTATCTGGTGAAGATATACGGGTCGAGACCGATCAAATGCTTGGTGAAGTCAATGAGGTAGATGGTGCTAATGCCCACGGCTACCGCGGCGCCTGAGTTACGGACAATGGTGGAGATGAACAGACCATACATAACCAATGCGCTCAGCGGAATCCAACTGAGAACATACGCCAGCAGCAAGACCTGCAGGACCTTCCCCGGGCTATAGACGACGCCAAAGGAATCGCCCACCGCGCCCAACCGGTAGCGGAGCATGGCCAGGGCGAGCGAGAAGAGGAGCGCCGCAGCCGACAGCAGGAGCATGTAGAGCAAGCCGGTGGCAGCCTTGGCCAGGTAAAACTCCCAGCGATGCACCGGAGCGGCCAGCGCGGCCCGGATGGTACCGGTCCCGGTCTCTTCGGCCAGCAACATGGCGGAGAACACGATGATAAAAATCAGGCCGATATCCGTGAAGACCAGTTGCATCGAAAAACCGATATAACCCCAGGCATTGGCTGAGGCTGCGGTGCCGAGTTGATCGGCCACGACATCGATGAGCACGCACAGGAGGCCGATGGCGAAAAGCCCGAAGTACGGCAGTTTGCGGCGGCGCGCCTTGGCGACTTCGTTGCGCAGTAAAGGCACGAACTGGCTACGCATGGCCTTGGTCTCCAGTGGCGGAGAGAAAGAACTCCTTCAACGTCTTCTGTTTTGGGGTAATGGCCGAGACCCTGAAGCCATCCTGTAGCAGGCGGTGGTTCAGCCAGGCGCTATCGTCGCGCGCCAGGGTGATTTCGAGTGTATCCGCAGTTACGGAGGCCACCTGCCGGATCTGCTCGTGAGCCAGGATGAGATCGCGGGCGGGAACCTTTCCCAGGAAGGTGACCCGTACGATCCGCTCGTGTGACTTCAGGATCTCCTTGACATTACCTGCGGCAACCAGCCGGCCGTGATTGATGACAAATACCGTATCGCAGAACTCCTCGATTTCGGACATCAGATGGCTGGAGACTAACACGGTGAGCCCCTGGCTTCTCACCCTCTCGCGCAGGAACGAGAGTATCTCCTGTGTCCCTTCGGGGTCCATCCCGTTGGTCGGTTCGTCCAGCACCAGGAGCCGGGGCTGACCCAGCATGGCCCGGCCGAGCCCAAGGCGTTGTTTCATGCCAGTCGAGTAAGCCCGGACTCGATCATGTTGTCGCTCAGCCAGGCCGGTGCGCTCCAGGATCTCATCGACTTCACCCGGTGCGACGCGACCAAGCAGCCGGGCGGCCAGCTCCAGGTTCCTGCGGCCGGAAAGGTATTCGTAGCAAGCCCGCGTTTCCACCATCACGCCCACCGAGCGGATGGCCCGTTTGTAGTCCTGCCAGAGGTCCAGACCAAATATGCGGATGCGGCCGGCGTCGGGTCGTACGAGCCGCGGGATCATGTAGAGCGTGGTGCTCTTGCCGGCCCCGTTTGGGCCCAGAAAGCCGGCCATCTGGCCTGGCTCGACTTTCAGCGAGAGGTGCTCGACTGCGCGAATGCGCCCAAACCGCTTTGACACGTCCTCCAAAGCCAATGCTGGTGCCGAGTCCATCATGACTTCCGTCCTTTGGCCCGGAGTGAGCGCGACAGGAAAACAACGATGCGCGGCTCATCCAAACCTTGCACGACCAGATCCGACAGGCCGTCGCCATTGAGGTCCTCGATGTCAAAAGCCCCTTCCATTGGGATCTCAAACTGCAGCGTCGGTTTAGGCGCGAACCAGCCGCCGCCGGGGGAACTGACGAAAACGTCCCACTGCATCAGGGAGCGTCTGACCAGGACATCGCGGCGGCCATCGCCGTTAAAGTCCCCCTCAATCAGCACGAACTCCTGAATCCCTTGCCCCGAGGGTAACATCGTCGTCAGGTTGATGGACGCCTCCGGGCTCCGGGAATAAGCGCCTCGCTTGCAGGATCTGATGGTCAGGACGCAGTCCACCCCGCGGGAAACGGCCATATCCACCAGGCTGCTCCAGGATGTGATGGTGGGTTTTGGCGCAAGCAGGACCAGCTCGCAGATGCCGTCACCATCGAGATCGCACAGGGGCGAGACCCGTTGCCGGAGGCCGACGGTTACCGGGAACCCGCGACAATGCAGGACCTGCGTCGGCCGTTCAGGCAGTTTGCTGTCAGCACCGCGCAAGAATATGAAGAGATCCGCCCTGGGATCCAGGTCGCCGGCGATCTGCCACAAGACCAGATCGTCTCGGCCATCGCCATTGACGTCCAGGCGGTCCATGCCATGCCACAGGCCTGGACCCTCTCGTTCCACATCCAGGAGAAGCTTCCGGATGGCGGCATTCTCGGGCTTGTTCTCGATGACCAAACCTTCGCTTGGGTCTGCCCGAAAAGACTGTCGGATGTTCACACTTTGCGAAGTGTGTGATGCCGTCCTCCATCCGCCGGGCTCGGCAGTCCAGCGCGTTCGTGTCAGATGGAGGGGCATCGGCTGGCTGGGACTCCACTTGCCGAGGCTGTTTCTTGTGTACAAGACGGCCTGCCCGGCAGAGATTACCGGGATCACGGGATTCGCCGCGTCTTTCTGGCCGGCGAGCGACGTCAGGATGGGGGGCGCGCCGTTGGGGAATATCTGGTTGCTTACGACGAGTGTGCGCGATTGCGCATCGAAAACGCCTTGGTTTTGCCGCAGATAAATCATGCCAGTAGCGGTTGACACCAACAGGTCGGCAGCCCCGTGCCCCTCCACATCACACAGGGCGATCCACGCGGTTTGCTGCGGCAAGGCGAGGGCTTGATCCGGGGCGCCGGCAAAGCCGGATGCGCGTTGTCGATAAATCCACAGTGTGTTCTCCGCCGCGCCGACGGCCAGCAGATCAGAGAGTCCGTCAGATCGACATCGGCAAAAAGGGACATCTGCCAGGCCTGCCAAGCGCCTGTCCTGGTAGGGATGCTGATCGTCTGAGGCTCGAATTCATCGGGTCCGGCCCGCCCGATGCCCGTAACCAGCAGAACCCACAAAAGCCCGGCCGCCCTCCAGTTGGTCAGACGCATGCGTTCACTTGCCATAACTGGTGAATACCCGGAAGGCCAGCCGCTCTTGGAGCTTCACGATCAGATCGCTTACGTCGTCGCCGTTGAGATCACTCACCTCCAGCCAGTCAATTGGCTCGGGGCAACTGAACCGGAGATCAGCCTCCTGGTTGAATCCCCTCTCCCTGGAGACGAAGCAATAAACCGACACCTGATCGCTGCGGTCACGGACCAGCAGATCCTTCTTGCCGTCGCCGTCAAAATCGCCGCTCAGATTCACCAGCCGTTCAAATGCGGCCTGGCGCTCCCAGCTCAAGTGGAGCGTGTGTTGATCCAGGTGGATGACCACGTCGCGTTGGCAGTCTGGACTCTGCGGGAAACCGGTCCCGGATCGGTAGAAGTGGAACTTGAGACTGAAATCGAGCTTTTTGGCAGTGAGCATCTTGCGCACGCCCTCCCGGGAATCAAACAGGCTGTAGCCCAGGACCAGGTCCACAAACCTGTCACCGTCCACGTCCACCACCGGGAGACTGGCCATCCAGTCATTCTTGCGAAAGACCTGTTGCGGTTCCGCCGGGATCTGGCCGCGCCCGTCGGACCGGTAAACCCCCACCACCACCTTGCCTGATCGGGTCCCGGGCAGAAACCAGGGTTCATCCAGCCAGGTGCCTTTGAGGAGATAATGCCTCCGGGATGATCGTTTGCTGTTTTATGATCTGCTGGCGGGCGGGTGGACCGGTTCGGTTGGTGAAACGCATTTCTGTTACGCCCTCACTCGTCATGATGAGCAGGCTTTCGGCCGCGCGGCCAACCTTGGCCGCCCACAGCACGGCTGGCTGGCCGCCCAGCTCGTAGCGTTGGTCCGGGTCCTTGTTAAAGCCGCGTTTTGGATCCTGGTAGAAAATCGAAAGGTTGGGTCTGTCAACCAGCACCACCTCCTGGAGTTGGTCGCCGTCCATATCACAACAGATGACCTCCGAGCCCCTGCCCTCAAGCTCACTGGATCGGAACCGTGGTTTGGCGATGGCCGATGGACAGGCCAGGAGCGCGACGCCCAGGCCCAGGATAATTCGCAGACGCCGCCTCGACCGCGAGCCACGCTTGAATGAGACCTGTCTCATGGCACTTCCGACAAGACTGCCACAGTGCCGCGGTCGCCGTCCACACGGATGAGTTGGCCAGTGCGGATGAGCTGCGTGGCAAACTGCACATTGACGACCGCCGGAAGGCCGTATTCGCGGGCGACCACACTCCCGTGACTTAACTGGCCCCCAAGATCCGTGACCAAGCCTGCGGCGGTCAGGAAGTAAGGCGTCCATCCCGGATCCGTGAACGGCGCGACGAGGATCTCCCCGGGAAAAACCCGCTCGGTCGCGTCGGCCCGGAGGATCACACGCGCCGGTCCGGTCGCCACCCCGGCGCTCACCGGCAAACCCCTGAGTTCGCGCATGCCCTGGTCGGCCCGCGGCGGCACGTGCCGGGCAGGATCGAACTCGCCGACCATGACTGGCGGAGGCGTGAGAGTGTGGTTCCTTTGAAACTCGTCGCGTCGGGCGCGAATCACGGCCCGCACATCGAACGCCGCCGCACCGGTCCGGGCCGGCTCGAGCTCCTCCAGGGTCAGGAAGAAAATGGCCTCCGGCTCATCCAATATCCCTGCGCGTGCCATACGTTCGCCCAGTTCCAACAGGAGCTGCCGCAGATACAGGAGCAGGCGCAACAATTCGTTCTTGAAGTTCTCGCGGAACACGATGCCCTTTTGCGCCTGCCGCACCAGAGCGGACAACGCCCAGCGCCGGAGCGGATTCCTCAGTCGGGCACGGCACTCGGCCAGCGCCCGATCCCGCTCGCGCGAACGTTCTTCGAGGACTTGCAGCAGGTCCAGTTGTCCAATGCTGTTGAGGTAGTGTTGCAGCATGCGGAGCACCTCGTCAGGTGTCTCCGACCAACGCCGGGCTGCCAGGTCCACTTCGCCGCGCGCCCGATGGCCATGCCGTGCCATGAAGGTTTTCCAGTGCTGAAGAAAAGTCCGGCCGTCCTCCTTGGACGCCAGCAACCCGGCCAGTTCGGCGAAGCTCCGCTCGGCGAGGACCGTCTCCTGCAGGGTTTGGTGCTGCGAAGTCCAGTGGGCCATACGCCATAGCTCCAGCGCAGCATCGGCGGACGCCATTCCACCCGCGCGGGAGATCAGGCGGCTGGCCAAGACACCGTCGGAGTCGTTGAACCATTTAGCGCAACACCGCCAGAGTGCCAAGCTCATGCCGAGTCCAACCCCCAGCCTGGCGGGCAACTGGAACCGCGCATACCCGTACTCCAGGATGCGGTTCAAGTGCGCCGTCAGCTCGTCATCGGGCAGATTCCGGCAGTCCACTTGCATGAATTGCCCGACGGTTTCCCTCAATCGAGCCAGACAGACTTCCCGACTTCGCCAAGTCGTTCTCATCCAAACCCACCTCAAACACGCCACGAGCCGGGATCTGCCTCGGGAGCGAGTCCCGGAAGAAAGGCCGCCGTCGTCATGCCGTCTGCGGGTTCCTTCGGGGCTCAGGAGTGCATCCTGAAAACCACCGAAGAACCAGCCGAACTGCATCTGTCGGCCACCGGGCAGACTGTCCAGCACCCGGCGCCAAGTTGACACGTTCATGTAAACCCGGCCTGCGATCAGACCAAGCCAAGGCTCTCGTATCGGATCGGTCCCCAGACTCTGGAGCAGCGGATCCCCGATCCGGTGAAAGCAGCTATCCAGGAACGACCAACTCATGGGAGTGACAACGTCCTGGAAATTCTCCGCTGCATTCAGGTTGCTCCAGATCCGGCCCTCACCCCTGGACGGGCGGTCAGGCTTCGTGATCGGACGGGATTGGAGCAGGAAAACCTCGCCATCCTTCTGAGCCCACTCAATGTCCTGCGGGGAACCGAAGAGTTGCTCGACCTGGCCGGCGATATGAATGAGCCGGTCCAGGTTCGGCTCTGACGCGAGATGTTCGGCCCGTGCCGCCTCCGAAGCCGGCGAGGCGAGCACGGTCCGAGTTGTCTTCGCAACCACAATTCGTTCCGGACGAACCGTTCCCTGCACGAGCATCTCGCCCAAACCGCGAACCCACTCCACCACACACCGATCGGCCATTCCCGTCAGCGGATCAGCCGTAAACACGACCCCCGAGGTGTCGGCGGCGACCATCTCCTGCACCAAGACCGCCATGGACACATCCCCGACCGGCACCCGTTGCCTCACTTGGTACGCCAGCGCGCGCTCCGCGAAGCGCGACCGCCAGCACGATTCTAATGCCCCCAGCAGCGGCTCAGCTCCGCGCACATTCAAGATGGATTGAAATTGCCCAGCAAAGGACCTGTCGTGTGCGTCTTCGACCGTCGCGCTGGAGCGGACGGCGTAGCTTCGTTCCTCGCCAAGCTGCCGCCACGCGGTCAGTACGGCGTCTCTGACCGCCGACGGCACGCCAACCTCCCCCAGGCACGCCTGCGCCTGCCGGCTCAAGTCCGCGATCGCGCTGGTGGGGGCGGCGCCAAGCCGCGCCAGGATTTCGGCAAGCTGATCGCGTTTGGGACACGCCGCCAGAAACTGATCGAACGCGGCTGTGGTGACACAGAAGCCTGCCGGCACCGACAGCCCGGCGCCCACCAGGACCGCCAGATTCGCCGCCTTGCCGCCCACTAATGACCGTTGGTCGCCGCTAATCTCGTTCAGGCGAAGCACCAGGGGCAGCACTTCTGCCGACACGGCATGTGTGCGTCGTGTGCGTCTTCGGTTTGGAGTGACGGATAGCATCGCTTCGGCGGTGTGCCGTGCGCGAGTGCACGGCCCACAGGCTGAAGGTTAGACACAGCAGGAGCGAAACCGTTGCACGACCGAAGCAATCCGGCAATGGCGGGACGTCCCCCTGGCGGCTGCCGGTCTCTGCACTGCACGCCACGCGGCCTTGCGGCAAGGATTCCCACACCAAGGCAACAGCGAGATCCACGCCACGAGTTCCATGAACCACCCCGGGGCAGCGACCGGCTCGCCGCGCGCACGGAGGTTGTTGACAGAACACCGGCTCAGGATCAAACCATCCGGACGATGCCTCTCGACAACACACGGTGCCGCGGCGACGGGCAAGTGACCAGCCATCCACTTCACTCGGCGGCCGCCGCTCTGGCGCTCCTGTTCGTTGGCAGTGCCCCGGTCAGCGCTGTGGCGCAGTCAGCGTCTCATCCACTCTCATCGGTTCGCTTGGCCGCCGGCGATCTGGAACTCGTCCTGGCCCGGACGACCAACGGCTTGCGACTGGCCAGCCTCTTCGACCTGAAACAACGCCAAGAGTTGCTCGCGACCAATGCGCTTCCCCTCTTCAACCTGACGCTGCGTCAGACTGGCGGCAAAGCAGAAACCCAGCTCACGGCGGATACTGGCTGGCAGGAGACCTCGCTGCGGCGGACGGCAAACGGGCTGGAAGTCCGCTGGAGCAAACCACGGGAAGCAGCACTCGAGGGACTGTCGGTCAGCGCCACTGCCACGGCGGACTCGCGGCGCAGCGCCTGGCACTGGCGACTGAGCGTCGCCAACCGGAATCACGATTGGGGTGTTTGGCGCGTCCTGTTCCCGCAGATTGCCCTGGGCGATTTGGGCGAGGGCGCGGCGGTCTTCTTCCCTCGCGGCCCGGGCGAAGTGCAGCGAAACGTGTGGCAACGCGCCCTTACGTACCGCGGCAACTATCCCGGCGGCTGGTGCGCCATGCAGTTCATGGCGGCTTATCGCGAGGGCGACAAACCCACTGGACTCTATCTCGCCCTACACGACCCGTGGGGGAGCACCAAAGACCTGGCGCTCGAAAGCAATCCCGCCACGGACTCGGTGCGCCTGCGTTTTGACCACCCGGCGCCGGACATGGGCCAGGCGGGCCATGACTTCGAGTTGAGCGGCCAGGCTGTCTGGCAACTGCTGCGCGGCGACTGGTTCGACGCTGCCAGGATTTACCGGGACTGGGCGCGGCGTGAGGCCCGCTGGTGGCCGCGCCTGACCGCTGAGGGCCGCGCCGACACGCCACGGTGGCTGCGCGACTTGAACGCCTGGGCCATGACCGGCGGCGCGCCAGAACAATGCGTCGGGCCAGTCCAGGATTTCCAGAAGCTCCTCGGCGCGCCTCTCGGCTTCCACTGGTACAACTGGCACCAGATTCCATTCGACAACGACTACCCTCATTACTTCCCCGCCAGACCCGGTTTCGCACAGGCGGTGGCGGAGTTGCAGCAGACCCAGGTCTTTGTCATGCCTTACATCAACGGTCGCCTGTGGGATGCACACGACCAAGGCGCCGAGGATTTCGAGTTCAGCAGGTTTGCGCTGGCCGCTGCGACCAAGAAAGAGGACGGACAGCCTTACCTCGAAAGCTACGGCAGCAAAGAAACCAACGGCCAGCCCGTCCGCCTGGCGGCGATGTGTCCGGCCACGCCGCTCTGGCAGCAGACCGTGCACGACCTTGTGCTGAAGCTCACCCGCGAGGTCGGCACCCGCGCAGTGTACGTCGATCAGGTCGCCGCCGCCGCGCCCACCCTCTGCTTTGATCGCTCGCATGGCCATGCGCTGGGCGGCGGGCATTGGTGGAACGAAGGCTATTGGCGCATGCTCGAGGCCATCCGCCGCGACCTGCCCCGCGACGCCATGCTCACCACCGAGTGCAACGGAGAACCGTTTGTGCGCTGGTTCGATGGTTTCCTCACCTGGCATTGGCAGCACGACGGCCAAGTGCCCGCGTTCCCGGCCGTTTATGGCGGCGCCGTGCAGATGTTTGGTCGAGCCTATCGTGCTGGCCCAACCAAAGACCTGGCCCTGCGCATGAAGGCTGGCCAGCAGTTGGTCTTCGGCGAACAACTCGGCTGGATCGATCCAGGCGTCCTTAAGGAAAAGGACAACGCGGAATTCTTGCGCCAGATGGTGCAACTGCGCGCCAGACTATGCCGCTTCTTCTATGCGGGCGAAATGACGCGACCGCCCCGGCTCCTTGGACACGTGCCCGTCGTGCGGGCGGATTGGCAATGGTCCGGCGAATGGTACGTCACGACTGACGCTGTCCTGACGGGCGCATGGCAGTTGCCCAGTGACAAGCGAATGGTCCTTCTCTTCGTTAACGTGGGTGACGAAAGTGTCACCGCGAAGGTGAGTCCTGAGCCGCGGACGGCCGGCCTCCGCGCGAGCCGGTTGCGAGCGAAGCGGATCACGTCGGTCGAGAGCGGCGCAGCCACGCAAGACTGGCTGGCTATCATCGAACACCCGATGACCTTTCCGCCGCGTCAAGCCCTGGCCTGGGAATTGAGCTGGTAGCAGCCAGCCAAAACCGGAGCGAACAACGGCGAATAGGGCCGGATCACGTGAACCTGTAGATGGGGCGGGTCAGACAGTTGCTGTGGGCCGACTCCGAAGCAGGGTCCGCTCACGGATCAGGCCGCCGCGCTAATGGTGAGGGTGGCGGTGATGGTGTCGGAACAGTATGTTGCGGTTGCGGTAGAGGTACTCGACAATGATGACGTTGATCACCAGGATGATGGACACCCCGATGGAGAATCCCTTGATGAGCTCATAGACTTCAATCGGGATGAAGAAGAGCGACTCGCCAATCACGATCCACCCCACCCACCGCAGGCGAAACATCAGCCCGGCGGCCTCCGCAAACGAAAAGAAGCTGTAGCAAAAGGTCATCGCAGCGACCTGGCGCACGTTGCTGGGGGTGATCTTCAAGAGTCTTTCCCCCAGGTGCATGAAGAAACTCTGGTCCGGATCCAGATGCAGCATGCGCAGCATCGCATCGAAGCGCAGGTCCAGGTTCTGGCCGGCCAAGGCATACACGCCGATGGCAAGCGCCAGGAGGAACAGGCCCTTCAGGAGCTTGATCCCAATGATGAAGTAGAGCGTCAGGGCTCGCTTCTGGACAACGTTGGGCTCGGTCAGCATCGCGCGGGGCTCTGTTCCACGGCCGGCGGTGGGTCCACCAGTCTCAGGCGGGGGTCGGCGACGCGCGATTGTCGGTCGAGAGATCGGAGACCTTGCTCCGCGAGGCTTCCACTTTGATGTAGTGCAACACCACCGGCGCCAGGATCATACCCGGGATGCCCATCAACTTCTCGCCGAGGATCAGGCCCAGCAGCGTCAACCACATTGGGTTCTTGATTCGGTCCCCGATGATCTTGCTGTTGAGAAAGTACTCCAGTTTGTGGATTACCACCAGGAAGACCAGCGCCAGCAGCGCCAACTGGGGGGACAGGGTGAAGGCGACGGCAACGATCAGAGTATTGCTGATCACATTCCCGATGATCGGGAGCAGGCCGCACAGGAAGGTCACCACCACGATCACCAACACGTAATGGAAGTGGTTCCACGTCAGGAAGACCGCCGTCAGCAAGGTGTTGATCAACGAAATGGTAATCTGGGCGCCCATTACGGCGGAGAAACTCTGGTAGAACGTCCCGAACCGTCTAGCGATCTCCACCCAGCTCAGCGAGTAGAGATTGTCCTTGAGCGCATGCTGACCGTGCTCCAGGTCAAACCGCGCACTGATGAACAGGCTGACCGCCACCACCAAACCGATGATCAAGGAGACGATCTCCACGACCGCTTTTCTGACAAATCGCCCCACGCCCGCCAGCTTCCCGCTCATGCTTTCCATGGCCAACTCCTTGAGACTCCCGTAGTCCTTGAACGGGAGGTCGATCCCGTTTTTCTCCGCGTACCCGATCGCCACCGGGATGGTCTCATCGGCGATCCTCGGCAACTGGACATACGCATGCTTGGCAAAGTAGTAGGAGCCGTAGCCCAGCGCCGCCACCAGAACCAGGAACAGCGCGACCGCCAGCCTTTTCCGCTGGCCGAACTGCAACTTGGTCAGCGCAAAGTAAGCAAACAGCACGGTGATGAACGGCGTGGACAGGTGCAGGAGGCCCACCAACAACAGCAACAGCGCGATGAACCCGTAGGAGATCTTGGTAGGTGTTGTCATGTCGAATTGGCATCAGCGCAACCGGGGCGGCCTGTTCACTGCCGTCGCGAAGCGCTGGGTTCTCCGTCGCACGGGCGCCGTTCCTTGTCAACCGGTTCGGCGCGCATTTAGCGTGTCTTCGGGAGCAGCAACGGCACCAGCTCATCGATCTTCACCCGGATCTGTTGCATGGTGTCGCGGTCGCGAAGCGTGACGCTGTCCTTCAGCTCCGGCCGTTCGCCCAAGGTATCGAAGTCGATGGTGACGCCGAACGGCGTGCCCGCTTCGTCCTGGCGGCGGTACCGTCGGCCGATCGCTCCGGCCTCGTCGTAGAACACGGTCATGTGCGGACGCAACCGGTCGCGCACTTCCCTGGCCTTCTGCACCAGCTCCGGCCGGTTCTTCAACAGCGGGAAGACGCCCACCTTGATCGGGGCGATCCGCGGGTGAAACTTCATCACCACGCGCTGTTCCAGTTTACCCTTCTCGTCGGGCGCGGTGTCTTCGCAATAGGCGTGACAGATCAAGGCCAGGACCAGTCGGTCCACGCCCGCGCTTGGCTCGATCACGTGCGGAACGTACTTGGCCTTGGCTTCCTCGTCATACCATTCCATCGACTTGCCGCTGAACTTCTGATGCTGGGTAAGGTCGAAGTCGCCGCGCGCGGCCACGCCTTCCAGTTCCTGCGTGCCGAAGGGAAACTTGTAGAGAATATCCACGGTCGCCTTGGCGTAATGGGCAAGTTCCTCCTTCTTTTGCCAGTATGCTTCGAGCGAATCACGGCTCAGGCCGATGCTCTCGTACCACTTGATTCGCTCTTCGACCCAGTATTTGTGCCAGACTTCCCAACCCCAGCTCGGCTGCGGCGTGGTAAGCGCGGGATGGTCGGCCACGCGCGCCACGGACCCGGCCAGCTTCTGCGCCACTTCGTCCGGGCGGATGAAAAACTCCAGCTCCATCTGTTCGAACTCGCGCGAGCGGAAGGTGAAATTGCGGGGATTGATCTCGTTGCGGAAGGCCTTCCCGATCTGGCAAATGCCGAATGGCACCTTCTGACGCGATACTTCCAGCACGTTCTTGAACTGGGCGAAGATGGCCTGCGCGGTCTCGGGCCGCAGGTAAGCAATGCTCTCGGCGTCTTCCAGAGGGCCGACGTAGGTCTTGAACATGAGGTTGAACTGGCGCGCCGGCGTCAGCTCGCTGCCGCAGTCCTCTTCGGAACAGAATCGGGTATCCTGCGTCACCGGTTCTTCACGGTACGAAATGGGCAAGGGACTCCTCAGACCCAGGTTGAAATAATACCGCGCGGCATTCCGTCGGTGCTTCTCCCCTTTGCCGGTCGGGACCAATACGGAAAAGGCCGTCGTGCTGTGGATCCCGCCTTGTGCGAGGAGCTCCGGGTGATGCTTGGTGAAGGCGCCCAGAGCCTGCTCCAGCAGCCGGGTTGTTGCCGGGACATCAAGCTCCCGGCGCACCGCGATTTCCGCCGAATTGCGAGGGGTCGTGAGCAGCTCCGGCAAGCGCTCAAACAGCGACGCCAGCGCGGAGTGCCAAACCGGCTGCTGTTCGGGTGGGGCGGCTTGGTGGGTTTGGTACCCGGCCCGGACCGCGTCCAGCAGGTACCGATCGATCGCCCCCAGGTAGTAAGACACCACCCCGCCCTGCGGCTCGATCTGGTCGGCACGGAAGCGTTTCTTGGTGAGCAGACAATCCACCATCGGATCCGCAAAGGTCGTCGTGTGTCCGCTGGCCTCCCAGACCTTCGGATGCATGATGATCGTGGCATCCAGGCCGACAACATCCTCGCGCTCCCGGGTCATGTAATGCCACCAGGCTTCCCTGACGTTGCGTTTGAGTTCGGCCCCGAGCGGACCGTAATCCCAAAAACCGTTGATGCCCCCGTAGATTTCCGACGATTGAAAGATGAAGCCGCGTCGCTTGCACAGCGACACAATCTTCTCCATCAACTCATTGACTCGTGGTTCGGCCATAAGAACCGCGCAGTCTTTGCGAAGGAACGGGCGATGTCAAGGTCCCCTGCCCGTGAATCGGCCCCGATCGGTAGGGCGAGACTCCGTCGAGCCCTGGAGTCTCGTGCGACTGGGCAAGTCAGGGCTCGACGGAGTCTCGCCCTACCGAAAGCCGCAAGGTTCATGGCCCCAATGCGTGCTCGAAAGAGGATCGAGGCTACCCATGATCCTGAAGTGGGGCGGGCTTCCAGCCTGCCGCGTGGGCTTCCAGCCCCCATACAACTTCACGGGCAAGATACCTGAAGGGCAGGCTGAAGGACCTTCTCACCAACCGATTATCCGTTCCAGGGCTGGATTTGCGGGCAGTACACGCCATGGCTCCACACCCATGCGCTGACCTTGACACTTCAGACGAAAACCATAGTTTTGCTTGGCGGTGGCGGGGCGTGTCGCCGTCAGGCTCGTCGGCCAAATCCCGAACATGCCTTCCAGGGGCCTCGGACCCGCGAGGCCCACGGTGCGCCGCGGTGAGCGTCGGCGTGGTGGATGCGCCCCAAGTGCGCCACCGACTGGAATGCAATGCACGAAGTCGGCATTATCCAAAACACGTTGGACCTGGCGGTGAGATCGGCCAGGGCCTCCGGCGCGACGCAGATCCATCAGTTGCGAATGCGAGTGGGAGCGATGACGGGCGTGGTGGCGGACGCACTCCAGTTCGCCTTTGAAGTGGTGCGCCAGGACACGATGGCCGCCAACGCCCGATTGGAAGTGGAGACGGTTCCGGTGGCTTGCTGGTGCGCGCGCTGCCAGCATGAGTTTCCTGCGGCGGACCTGGTTTACCAGTGCCCGCAGTGCGGCCAGACCAGCTCCGAACTGCGGCGCGGGCTGGAACTCGAATTGGTCTCATTGGAGATATCGTAAAATGTGCAAAGAATGCGGATGCGGAATCGTCGGCGAAGTCAACATCGACGGCGCGCCGGGGCATCAGCTTGCCTCATCAATCCTCGGCGAACACGCCGCCGAGCACCCAAGCAGGGGAACATCGCACAGCCCGGAATCGCACGAGCATGGCCATGGCCATGGCCATGAGCACGGCCACGAGCACGCTCACGACCATCAGCACAGCCCGGGCGAGGCGCCGGCGCCGCGGACCCTCGAGGTGCACCAGTCGATTCTGGCCAGGAACGACCGGATCGCGGAACGAAACCGGGGATTCTTCAAGGCCAAGGGCTTGCTGGTCCTCAACGTGGTTTCATCGCCTGGCTCCGGCAAAACGACTTTCATCCAGAAGACCGCCGCCGCTCTCGGCACCCGCTTGCGCACCGGGGTGGTCGTCGGCGACCTGGCCACAGACAACGACGCGGCGCGCCTCCGGTCCGTCGGTGTGCCAGTGGTCCAGATCACGACCGGCACGGTTTGCCATCTGGAAGCGGACATGGTGGCCCGTGCCGTGGGCAAGCTCAACCTGGACGCGTTGGATCTGCTGGTGATCGAAAACGTCGGGAATCTGGTCTGCCCGGCCACCTACGACCTGGGCGAGGACTTGCGCGTGGTGCTGCTCTCGGTCACCGAGGGCGAAGACAAACCACTCAAGTATCCGCCCATGTTCCACTCGGCAGATGTGGCGATAGTGGCCAAGATGGATCTGGCGGCCGCCACCGAGTTCGATCGCGAAAAAGCCCTCGCCAACCTCCGTCGGGTGAGCCATCACGCCACGGTCTTCGAGGTCTCGGCTCGCACCGGCCAAGGCCTGGAAGCGTGGTGCGATTTCCTTGTCGCCAGGCATCGAGCGGCCAAGACACCATAGCCGGATTCAGGACAAACAGTTACGTCACTTTCCGGTCCGCCGATGTGAAGGGGTCAAGTCCTATTATTGACAACTGAGGGCGGTTTGTCCAGTGTGGCGCGCATGGCGCGCAAGGTGAGAGTCGAGTATCCGGGCGCGGTTTACCACCTCATGAGTCGCGGCGATCGCCGCGAACCCGTCTTCCACGATGACCTCGATCGCGAGCTGTTTCTGGCCACGCTGGGGGAGGCCTGCCAGAAGGCGGTCTGGGAGGTTCACGGCTTTTGCCTGATGCCCAACCATTTTCACCTCGTCATCGAGACCCCGCAGGGCGGCCTGGTCGCCGGGATGCAGTGGTTGCTGGGCACCTACACCGGCCGGGTCAATCGACGGCACAAGCTCTGCGGCCACTTGTTCAGCGGGCGGTACAAGGCGTTGATTGTGGATGGCAGCGGGGATGGTTACCTCAAGACCGTGTGCGACTACTGTTCAAGGGCGTGCGGCGCGGCTGGTGTCTGGGCGGGGAGCAGTTCCGGCAGGAGTTGCTGGCGCAGGTGGACCGGCAACTGGGCGCGCTGCACTTCGGGGCGGAGCGGGCGGAGAGCCAGGCGGCGCGGGCGGAGCGGTTGGTGCAGGAGGAGCTGAAGCGTCTGGGATGGACGGAGGCGGACCTGGCTGCGCGCTGGAAGGGCGATCCGGACAAGGTGCGGCTGGCGCAGTGGTTGCGGGAGGATACGCTGGTGACGCTGGCGTGGATTGCCGGTCGGCTGCAAACGGGCAGCGTGGCCTGGCTGAACAACCGGCTGTATCTGCTGCGGAAGGGCAGGCTGAAGTAGATGATAATAGGACCTGACTCCTATTCTCCTATTCTACAGGTCACCGGCGCGTTGGAGCGGGTCCCAGTACTTGGAGTTGATCAGGCCCTTGGCGTCGCCGAAGGCGGGGTCGCGGGGCGGGTTGATCTGCGAGTCCTTGCGCACTTCGGAGTGGCCGTCGTTGAAACTCACCACGCCGCCTCCCCGGTGGCGGCTCTTGTCGATCCCCTCGAAGCCCTGGATCTGGCTGTTCTTGGGATCCATACAGGACCAGGGCCACCAGCAACTGCTGCTCCAGAAGCCGTCCGACTTGGGCATGGAATCGCCGATGACGAAGTTCTGGGACGGGCTGACGATGCTGGAACGTTTGAACCACGGCTTGGTCTCGAACTTGACTTTGCTGACGGTCAGACTGTCGCTGCTATAGGGATAATAGCTCAGAAACCAACTGTTGATGCCATAGCCGACCAGGTGGCAATCGAACTTCCACTCCCATTTGACGCCGTTGTCGAGCCGCTTGCCTTTGATGCTGGGACAACGAAAGAGGTTGGACTGGCTACGAGCGTAGCCAATGATCGTAGTGCCCCACCAGTTGGTGAGCGACGTGATGTCGTTGGCATCGGGCCAATTCTGGTTGCGGTGGGCCGGGAAGACGTCGTTGTTGTCGTCGGTGTAGAGCTGCATGTAGAGCCCGATCTGCTTCAAGTTGTTGAGGCATTTGATGCGGTTGGCCTTTTCCTTGGCCTTGGCGAGCGCGGGCAGGAGCATCGAAGCCAGGATGGCGATGATCGCGATCACCACCAGGAGTTCGATCAGCGTGAACGCCGCGGCTTTTGCGCGAATGGGGAATGGGAATCGGTGCAGGCTCTCTTTCATAGCTACTGCCTGGCCTTTACACCTTCGTGCCCGCGGAAGCCAGCCAGAAATTCGTGCGGGCGGCGGGCCGCACGCAGGGGGCGGAGGGCCGAACTCGCGCTCCCGCCACGGTTCCTCCGGTGCCAGGGGTCCTTCAGTCACCCCGCCGCCGCCGCAGTTCGGCCGGCTCAGCCAATATCGCGGTGATAGCTTTGCAGGGATTTGACGCCGGCCCGGCCGGCATGGTACTCGGCAATGCCGACGACGGAGGCGCGGGCGGCCGCCGTGGTGGTGAGGTAAGGAATCTTGTATTTGATGGCGGCCTTGCGGATGTAGGCGTCGTCGAACTGGCCCATTTTGCCGATGGGGGTGTTGATGATCAGGTGGATTTCTTTGCTCTTGATTTCGTCCACGATGTTGGGGCGCTGATGCTCGTGGAGCTTGTAGCTCAACTCCGCCTTGACGCCGTTCAACTGCAGGAACTGGTGGGTGCCGTTGGTGGCCTTGATGCGGAAGCCCAATTCCTGGAACTTGCGCGCCACATCGAGAATCGCGGGCTTTTCCTTGTCGGTGACGGAAATGAAGACGGTTCCTTTCAGCGGCAGGGGTGGCTGGGCGGCCTCCTGCGCTTTGAAGTAGGCCAGCCCGAACGTGGGAGCCAAGCCCAGCACTTCGCCGGTCGAACGCATTTCCGGTCCCAGCACCGGGTCCACTTCGGGGAACATGTTGAAGGGCAGGACGACTTCCTTCACGCCGACGTGCGGGATGACGCGGTGCTGGAGGTTGAGGTCGCACAGTTTCGCGCCCAGCATCAGTTGGGTGGCGATGCGGGCCATGGGGACATTGCACACCTTGGACACCAGCGGCACGGTGCGCGAGGCGCGCGGGTTGGCCTCCAGCACATAGACTTTGTCCTGGCAGATGGCGTACTGGATGTTCATCACGCCGCACACCTTCAGCTCGCGTCCGATGCGGAGCGTGTAGGCTTCGATGGTCTTGAGGTGTCGGCCCGGCAGCGTCACGGGCGGGATGGCACACGCGGAGTCGCCGGAGTGGATGCCGGCCAGTTCGATATGTTCCATGACGGCCGGCACAAAGGCGTCCGTGCCGTCGGCCAGCGCGTCAGCCTCGGCTTCGATCGCGTTGTCGAGGAACCGGTCGATGAGGATGGGGCGCTCCGGGGTGACATCGACTGCGGCGGCGACGTATTGCTGGAGCATTTCGTCGTCATGGACGACTTCCATGCCGCGTCCGCCGAGGACGAACGAAGGCCGCACCATGAGCGGGTAGCCGATGCGCCGGGCGATGTCTCTGGCTTCGTCGAAGCTGCTGGCCATGCCGGATTCGGGCATGGGGATGCCCATCTGCTCCATCATCTTGCGGAACCGGTCCCGGTCTTCGGCCAGGTCGATGGTGTCGGGTGAGGTGCCCAGGATGTGGACGCCCGCCGCCGCCAGTTCGTTGGCGAGGTTCAGGGGTGTCTGGCCGCCGAACTGCACCACAACGCCCTCGGGTTTTTCCTTCTGGTAGATCGCGAGGACGTCCTCCGCCGTGAGCGGCTCGAAGTAAAGTTTGTCCGAGGTGTCATAGTCGGTGGACACGGTCTCGGGATTGCAGTTGACCATGATGGTCTCGTAGCCGGCGTCGCGCAGGGCGAAGGCGGCGTGAACGCAGCAATAATCGAACTCGATGCCCTGGCCGATGCGGTTTGGGCCGCCGCCGAGCACCATGACCTTCTTGCGGTTGCTGACGGGCACTTTATCCGGCGCGTTGTAAGTCGAGTAGTAGTAGGCTGCGCTTTCGACGCCGCTGACGGGCACGGCGTCCCAGGCCTCGACCACGCCCAGGGCAGTGCGGCGTTCGCGGATCTTCGTTTCAGGGAGGTCGAGGAGCTTGCCGAGGTATTTGTCGGCGAAGCCATCTTTTTTGGTCTGGACAAGCAGGTGGTCCGGCAGCGTCCTGCCTTTGTATTTGAGGATCTTCTCCTCCAGCTCGACCAGTTCCTTCATTTGCTGAATGAACCACGGTTTGATGTAAGTCTTGGCGTAGAGGGCGCTCACCGTGGCGCCTTTGCGGAGGGCTTCGTACATGATCCATTGCCGCTCACTGCTCGGCTCGTTGAGCAGCCTCATGAGTTCGTCGAGCGAGCGCTGGTTGAAGTCCTTGGCGAAGCCGAGTCCGTGGCGGCCATTCTCCAGGGAACGAATCGACTTCTGGAAGGCTTCCTTGTAGGTTTTGCCGATGCTCATCACTTCGCCCACGGCGCGCATTTGCGTGCCGAGTTTGTCTTCGGCACCTTTGAATTTCTCGAAGGCCCACCGGGAAAACTTCACCACCACATAATCGCCGGACGGGGTGTACTTCTCCAGCGTGCCGTCGCGCCAGTACGGAATCTCGTCCAGGGTCAGACCGCCCGCGAGTTTGGCGGAAACCAGGGCGATCGGAAAACCGGTGGCCTTGGACGCCAGGGCCGAGGAGCGTGAGGTGCGCGGGTTGATCTCGATCACGACGACGCGGCCCGTCTGCGGATCGTGGGCGAACTGGATGTTAGTTCCCCCGATCACCTCGATGGCCTGCACGATCCGGTAGGAATACTCCTGGAGCTTGGCTTGGAGCTTCGGGTCAATCGTGAGCATCGGCGCGACGCAAAAGGAATCGCCGGTATGCACGCCCATCGCATCCACGTTCTCAATGAAGCAGACGGTGATCATCTGGTTCTTGGCGTCGCGGACGACTTCCAGCTCCAATTCCTCCCAGCCCAGCACCGACTCTTCCACCAGGATTTGGCCGACCATGCTGGCGGCAATGCCGCGACTGGCGACCACGCGCAGTTCCTCGATGTTATAGACGTGGCCGCCTCCGGTGCCGCCGAGGGTGTAAGCGGGACGAATGACGACGGGATAACCCAGGTCGGCTGCGACCCGTTCGGCTTCCTCGACGCTGAACGCCGGCGCGCTACGCGGCATGTCGATGCCCAACCTTTTCATCGTCTCCTTGAAGACAATGCGGTCCTCGCCTTTCTCGATGGCGTCCGCCTCGACGCCGATGATGCGGACGCCGTATTTGGCCAGCACCCCGGTCTTGGCGAGTTGCGACGAGAGGTTCAAGCCGGTCTGGCCGCCCAGATTCGGCAACAAGGCATCCGGCCGTTCCTGCGCGATGATCTCGGTCACGGCGGCCAAGGTAAGCGGCTCGATGTAGGTGACGTCCGCCATGCCCGGATCGGTCATGATCGTGGCGGGGTTGGAGTTCACCAGCACGATCTGGTAACCGAGGCTGCGCAAGGCTTTGCAGGCTTGCGTGCCGGAGTAGTCAAATTCGCAGGCCTGGCCGATGACGATCGGACCGGAGCCGATAATCATCACCTTCTTGATGTCAGTGCGTCTGGGCATAAGGAGTCAGTGGGGAAGGGGTCAACAGTGTCGAAGATGTTTGCGGGCGGTCATCGGAGACGAGACAGACTTATAGTTGCGCTCCCGCGACGGAGCAAATAAAAACGTCCAACAGCGTCCTGAATTGGACTTGCCGTTGCCGACGCGCGGCCTCAAACTGCAGCGCTAAAAGCCATGAAAACCGGTTCTATCCTCCTGGCCTTGTTTGTTGCCGCAATCGCTTGGCCGACAGCCGCCGCGCCGAAACCCAAGCCCGGCCCCCGCCACCTCACCCGGGCTGTCCTCCAGGACAAGATCAAAGGCGGCTGGGCGGGTCAGATGATCGGCGTCTCTTACGGTGCGCCGACCGAGTTCAGGGCGCAGGGCAAGATCCTCGAAGGCGAACTCAAGTGGTCGCCCGACCGCGTCGAGAACTCCATCCACCAGGACGACCTTTACGTGGAGATGACGATGGCGGCCGTGATGGACCGGCTGGGGTTGGCAGCTACTTGCGAGCAGTTCGGTGAGGCCTTCAAGGATTCCAAGTACGGCCTCTGGCATGCCAACGCCGCCGCCCGCCGCGCCCTCAACCAGGGCATCAAGGCGCCGATGTCCGGCCACCCGCGCTACAATGTCCACGCCAACGACATCGACTTTCAGATCGAGGCCGATTTCATCGGGTTGATGACGCCCGGTCTGCCGCGCGAGTCAGACAGATTCTGTGACCGCGTCGGGCGCGTGATGAACTATGGTGACGGCTTGTACGGTGGCATGTTCGTCTGCGGCATGTACTCCGCCGCGTTTTTCGAGAACGACCCGCGCAAGGTCGTGGAAGCCGGCTTGGCCTGCATCCCAGCCAGGAGCACCTACGCCCAACTCGTCCGGGACCTGCTCGCCTGGTCGGCGCAGTATCCCGGCGACTGGCGCAAGGTCTGGCAAATGGTCGAAGACAAGTGGGACAAGGATGATCCTTGTCCGGACGGGGCACTCCAGCCCTTCAATATTGACGCCAAACTCAATGGCGCCTACATCGCTTTGGGTCTGGTGTTCGGCAATGGCGACTTTCTCAAGACGATGGAGATCGCCACGCGGTGCGGTCAGGATTCCGACTGCAACCCGTCCAGCGCCGCCGGCGTTCTCGGCGTGATGCTGGGCTACTCCCGGATCCCGGAGGAGTTCAAGGCCGGGATCGGGGCGATTGCGGACACCAAGTTCGAGTTTACCGATTATTCGTTCAACACCATCTGCCGGTTCTCGCTCAAGAGCGCGCTGGACCTCATCGACAAGAACGGCGGCCAAGTGACCGGCGACGAGATAACGATCCCGTATCAGGCACCCAAGCCGCCGAAGCTCGAGCAGTGGGATCCGGGCATTCCGGACCGGAAGATCGGCGCCAAGGACTCCGCGTGGACGTGGACCGGCAACTGGACCGAGGACAAAGGCGCCATGCTATGTCGAGGCGCAGGCGGGGAATCGACCCTCAAGTTCAACGGCGTGGCCGTCGTGCTGATGGGCCGGCTCAGCCAGGAAGGCGGCCGCGCGGACGTTTATCTCGACGGCAAGAAAGCGGGCGTGGCGGACGCTTATATCGTCCCAAACACGCACGACGATGCGCTGTGGCACACCTACGGTCTGAAGCCGGGCGCGCATACGGTGAAGATCGTGACCACGGGCGCCGCCGACTCACGATCGAAGGGCCAGACAGTGGCCATTGAGCGAGCGGTTGTTTATCGGGCCCGGTAGCCGAGCCTCGGGCTGAGACGGAACCAGGCGGGGCCATCCCGGACTGCAAGCGGCAGTTCGAAGGGTCCCTGGCAACTAAGACAAAGTGACGTATCAACCAAACCTATGAAGACACCTTTGACCTCGCTCATGATCGCGGTGGCGGCAGCCGTCGTGGCGCAGACCGCCCTCTACCAAAACCGCGCCCCGGCCGCGGATCTGGACCGCCTTAAGCCAGTCGGTGAAGCCAAAGGCATCCATCCCGGGCGGGTCGTCTGGGTCCATGACCCGGAAGTGACGGATTGGAAGGGCCCCGGCGACGGTCACTGGTACGAGGGCAATCGCACAAAGCAGGAGCGCGTGAACGAAATGGTATCGCGCGCCATCCGTGAGCTGACCGGAGAAAGCACGGACGCCCGGGCGTGGGACAAACTGTTCCGGCACCTGAACAAGACGCGCGGCAAAGGCGACGTCGGCTACCAGACCGGTGAGAAGATTGTCATCAAACCGAACTTTGTCGGGATGATCTACCGCGAGGGCGCCGTCAACCCGGAGACATACACCCTGGTGAAGCGCCAGGACTACATGAACACCTCGCCCCAGATGATCCTCGCCCTGTTCCGCCAGCTCACCAAGGTCGTCGGCGCCAAAGAGACCGACATCACGCTGTGCGATACGCTGGCCTACCTGGTCAACGAGTACTACGACATCCTGCACCGGGAATTCCCGAACGTGCAGTATGTCGATTACGCCGGGAAGTTCGGACGAATTCAGGTCAAACAATCTGCGGCGCCCTTTTACTGGAGCAGCCGCCCGCAAGGGAAGTCGCCGGACTACCTGCCCACGTGCTTTGCCGAGGCGGATTATCTGATCAACTTCGCCAACCTGAAGGCCCATGGTGGCGCCGGCGTGACCCTGTGCGCCAAGAACCACTTTGGCACCCTGATCCGCTGGCCGGCGCAGGAAGGCTACTATGACATCCATCCCCTCTGTTTCTCGAAGGAAACCGTGATTTATCGGCCCCTGGTGGACCTGATGGGCCACGCCCAATTGGGCGGCAAGACCGTGTTATACCTGCTCGATGGACTGTTCTCCGGCAAACACCCGATGGATCAGGCGCCCCGGAAATGGAGTTCGCCGCCTTTCAATGGGAATTGGACCTCGAGCCTGCTGGCCTCGCAGGATCCCGTGGCGATCGACTCGGTCGGCTTCGATTTCCTGTGGACGGAGTGGACCGATTTCCCGCGCGCCAGCGGCGTGGATGATTACCTGCACGAGGCGGCCCTGGCGAACAACCCGCCTTCGGGCACGTTCTACGACCCCGACCACGCGACGCCCGTGAAACGGCTGCCGAGCCTGGGCGTGCACGAACACTGGAACAACGCGCAGGAAAAGAAGTACTCGCGCAACCTGGGGAAAGACCAGGGGATTGAGCTGCTGCCGGTGAAGCTGGGCAACCTGGCGCAACGCTAAAGCGAGCCGGCATTCGGCGCAGCTATCCACGGAAGACTGCTCGAAGGTATGAAGCTCGCTTGGCAACATCGCACTAACCTGAACAGTTACGTCGCCGACGACCGATTTGTCGATCCAGGTGGGAAGCGATGCGCTGTGTGAGCAAGATCGCGAGGCGTGTGTCGATGGCGGGCTTTACTTCTCTCTGGGATCCGAGTTGAATCAAGCAGCCCGATGAAGAAGCATGCCCGAAATGCATTCCGCTCGCTCCTTGTGCTCGTGGCGTTGATTCTGGCTTGCCTGGGCGTTGGGGTGGTGGAGGTGGATCACCGCCCCGGCTTCACCCAGCCCTATTATGAGGCCACGGTCGCCCGACTGCATGCGCAAGCCACGAATCAGAGTGTCATCCGGGGAACGCTAGCCGCCGGCTTCGGGAAGGCGCGGCTCACGCCGACGCTGAACGGACCCGGCAGCGACCCGGTGAAAGGAGAGTTCAAGTCAGTGCCGCTGGCGGGGTACGGCAATCGGCGGGGCCGGCCGGCCACGGGCGCGCATGACGACCTGTTCGTGAAGGCGGTCGCTCTGCGCGTGGCGGATCGCGTCGGTGTCATCGTCAGCGCCGACGCGTTGATCATCCCCGGAGAGGTGGCCGAGGAAGCCGCGACGCGACTGCGCCAGGAGCTGAGTCTTAAACGCGAACAGATCTACTTCAGCGCGACGCATACTCATTGCAGCCTGGGCGGCTGGGGCGAAGGGCTCGTGGCCGAGTCGTTTGCCGGCGGTTACCAGCCCGGAGTGCGGACCTGGTTTGCCGGACAGTTGGTGGCTGCGGGTCGCGCGGCGGTGGCAGACCTCACACCGGCCTCGCTCGGTTACGGTGAGTTTGCGGCGCCGGAGTTCGTGCGCAACCGCCTGGTGGGGAAGCGCGGCAAGGTGGATGGCGGGTTCAGCTTCCTGGTGGTGAAAAAGGAACACGGCGAGGTTGCCGTCGTGGGAAGGTATGGCGCACACGCCACGGTTCTGCCCAGCAGCGTCATGGAATTCAGCGGTGACTATCCGGGCTACTGGCAGCGCAGTGTCGAGCGCGCCACGGGCGGGATGGCGATGTTCCTGGCGGGACCGGTCGGCAGCCAGTCGCCTTCGCCGGGTGCGGGTGGTTTCGCCGGCGCGCAGAGGATGGGTGAAGCGCTCGCGCATGCCGTGGTTGAGCGTCTGCCCGAAACCCGGCTCACCCATGAGGTTGCGTTTGGCGCGCTGGGCCTCGAAGTGGGGCTGCCGGATCTCCAGGTGCGGGTCACCGATGGCTGGCGGTTGCGGCCGTTTTTGGCGAAGCGTCTGTTGCCGGCCTCAAGCCGCACGTTCCTGCAGGCCATGAGGCTGGGCGATTCGGTCTGGATCTCCACCCCATGTGATTTCAGCGGCGAACTCGCCCTGGGGATCGAGGATTCCCTTCGAGTCCGCGGACGGCCGGTGGCCATCACCAGCTTCAACGGTGACTACCTCGGGTACGTCATTCCCGCGCGGTACTATCACCTGCCCGGTTACGAACCGCGTCTGATGTCCTTCTACGGCCCGAATCTGCCGGACTATTTCGACGTGTTGATGCGCGAGATGGCGCTCATGGTGGGACAACCATAGTTCCTTCACGTCGGCGCGAAGTTGCTGTTGCACAACCGAACGTTTGCAGGTAGATTCTGGCCGCGTGGGTTGGGAATGATACACAGGCAATGGAAAGCCCGGAGCTCCAGAGGTCAGTCAGAGATGAGTCGTACAAAACCGAAACTGCTTCGTCCTGAAGTTGGCGCACAAGCCTTCACCCTGATCGAATTGTTGGTGGTCATCGCGATCATCGCGATCCTCGCCAGCATGCTCCTGCCGGCCCTCGCCCGAGCGAAAAGCAAGGCCCATTCCATCAAATGCCTGTCGAACCTGCGCCAGTGGGGACTGGCGCTCCAGGTTTATGCCACGGAAAATGAGGATGGCGTGGCACGCGACGGCACGGATAACAACGGCCAGTACGCTGTGGACACCGGCCAGACCAGCGGCCCGGGGAGTCCGAACGATTTCTTTGCGTGGTTCAACTCCCTCCCGGCTAATGTGGGTGACCGACCGTTCTCCAACTACTGGGACTACGCCGACAGCAACTTCGCAGCTTCCCTGCCCTTCCCAGGAGGCAAAGGCAAGCTCTGGCACTGTCCGGCCGCCAAGGCTGCGCCCAACGACCCGTTCCTCCGGCAGGGCGAGTATGGGTTCTTCAGTTACGTCATGAACATCGACTTGAAGCTGCTTTCCTCTATCAATAACGGCGTACAAGGGAATGCTTATCCATACCCCTCAATGCCCAAGCTCGGCGGGCTCCCCAACGCCTCGTCGGTGGTCCTGTTGGCCGATGTCGCCTTTAGCCCCACGCTGGAGCTCGGCCCTCCGACGCCTATGCGCAACGGCATTTTCCCCGCCGCCCGCAGTGATCGTTTCCCGAGACGTCACAGCAATCTCGGGGCTAATCTGGTGTTCGTGGATGGCCACGCCGGCTTTTACAAACAGTCCTACATCACCAATCGAACCGCGAGCCGGGAGGAGAAGCTCAACCCCGACGTGATCTGGAATCCGAACCGGGATAAAGCTGCTCCGTAAGCCGGTAGCCGCGCGGCGGGCCTTCCATGAACCTGTCTCCACCGGCAGGGCGAGACTCCGCAACGGTAGGGCGAGACTCCGTCGAGCCCTGGAATCACGTGCGGCCAAGGAAGTCAGGGCTCGACGGAGTCTCGCCCTACCAAGAGTCAAAAATGGTTCATGGGCCGTAGGCAGTTCAAAAAGGCACAGGTGGCTTTCCCTGAACCGGGCAGAAGAAGGCCGATGAGCGCCGGGACAATAGACAACACGACCGTGTTTTCTATTGTTGCGAATCAGGTATTGCATTTCCCGGCAGGAGTCCTATCCTGCCGGTTGTGGAGGAAAAGCCGAGACGACGTGGAAGTTGGAGTGTCGGTTTCACCTTGATCGAGCTTTTGGTGGTTATCGCCATCATCGCGATCCTGGCGAGCCTGCTGTTGCCTGTGTTGGCCAAAGCCAAGGGCAAAGCCCAGGGGGCCATCTGCCTGAGCAACCTGAGACAATGGGCGCTCGCGACCCACTTCTATGCCGCCGAACACGACGATTTTCTGCCGCCGGAAGGATTCAAGAACCCAACGGATGTCCATACCAACACGGGCTGGTACATCCAACTCCCCCAGGAATTAGGATTGCCCCGCTACCACGATATACCGTGGCGCACGAACGCGGCCATTGCTCCCGGACGATCGGTCTGGATTTGCCCGGCCAACACGCGTCGCAGCAACGGCAGAAACCTCTTCCACTACTGCCTCAACGAGCACGTGGACGGCACCGGTGCCGAGGATCGCCCCGTCAGGCTCGCTTCGATCGAGCGGCCTTCTGCCACCGTCTGGCTCTTTGATTCCAAGAACCTGCCAGCCTCCGGGTACTGGGGCTTTGTCCACACGAACCTCCACAATGCTGGGGCCCAATTCACATTCCTGGATGGCCACGCGGCGCGCTTCCGCAACACCGAATACTGGGATTTCAAGGACAATGCAGGCCGAACCAACAATGAGAGTCTGGTCTGGATTCCGTGAGGGTGTGTGGCCAAAAAAGGGAGCGGTCACGCCCTTATCTCACGCCGCGTCGTTCCGGCTTGAACGCTCGCGCCGATTCTGAAACCCTGCCGGCATGAACACCAGCCGAGTTACTGCTTGCCTCGCGGTTCGCCGTTTTCCCCCAATCGCCGTTTGCGCCGGGTTTGCTGCGGTCGCTTTGGGGCTGACCGCACCCGCCACCGCGCCGGCCGCTGATTTCCCGCCGCAAGCCCGCGCCCTGCAGACCATGCTCGTCGAAAAGGTCATGCCCTATTGGTACGACACGACCCTCGACACCGCCAACGGCGGTTACCTGCTGGCCGATGACCGCAAAGGCCGCGGCGTCGCGACCGAGAAGCAGATCGTGACGCAGTGCCGCATGGTGTGGACCTTCTCGCTCGTCCACCGCAAGGGCCTCGTCGGCGACCGCAGCCGCAACTACCTGCGCGCCGCCGAGAGTGGCTACCGCTTCCTGATGGATCACTTCCACGACCCGGAAAACGGAGGTTACTTCTGGAAAACCGATCTCGCCGGCAAGCCTGTCCACGACTGCAAATTCCTCTACGGAGAGTCGTTCGTCGTTTACGCGCTCGTCGAATACCACCGGGCCAGCGGCGATCCGGAGGTGCTCCGGCAGGCGCTGGACCTGTACCGGACCCTCCAGGCCAAGCTCCACGATCCCCAGCACGGCGGCTGGCTCGAACACGCCACTCGCGATTGGCAGCCGCTCCCGCCCAATGACCCCCGCAACGAAGTCGAGGTCGTCGGCCTGCGCAGTGCCAACGCCCACCTGCATTGGATGGAAGCCTTGGCCGAGCTCTATGCCGCGACCGGCGATCTTGAGGTGAAGGAGTCGCTCAAGGAGGCGCTGCGAATCAATGCCTCCTGGTTCTACCCGAAGGACGCCGGCAAAGCGGCCTTCCACCGTCAGCCCGACTGGAGTCCGGTGACCGATCCCAAGAGCGCCGGGCTGTCCTATGGGCACAACGTTGAGTTCGCCTGGCTGATGATGCGCGCCGAAGAAGTGCTCGGCGGCCGTCCGTCGTGGAAACATTTCGACGCGATCCTCGCTCACGCGCTGAAGTATGGTTACGACTACGAGCGCGGGGGACTCTACAACCGTGGCGAAGACGATCAGCCCGCTACCCAGACCGACAAGGTTTGGTGGGTCCAGGCGGAGATGCTGGCGGCCCTGACGGACGGCCTGAAGCACCGCGAAAATGTGGTTTACGCCGAGGCGCTCGACCGGTTGCTCCGGTTCATCTGGACCTACCAGACCGACCCCGCCGACGGTATCTGGTTCGACACGGTGGCCTTCGACGGCAAACCCAAGAGCACAGCCAAGGCGCATAACTGGAAGGCCAACTACCACGACGTCCGAGCCATGGTGAAGTTCATCGAGGCCTTCGCACCGGCGTCGCCGTAGCCCCCTCGGGGGTTGCGCTTCTTTTCTGCTGTCCCGGCGCACGTTCGATGACGACCGCCCGTTCGCGCGCGAGTTCAAAGGCATCCAGAAGTTGTCTCGCGATCTTCGAGGCATGGGGTAAAATCGACCCGCAATCCGGTCATATCATTCTTAATCGTTTTGGTGTCCGTTTTGGTGTCCGTTTAGCCAGTGCAAATTGACTGTGTCATAGTTGTGGCTCTAAGACATTCAAACGATAGTGTCGGATATACAAGACGCTGATTGACTTAATGTCCGCAATACAGGACACTAAAGCCGTGTCAAAAACAGGCTCAATTCCGTTGCCGGCTGCCCATGCGCTGCGCAAGTTGGGCCGCGATCTCGCGCTCGCGCGGCGCAAGCGCGGCATCTCCACGAGCGACATGGCGGCTCGTCTTTTCGTCAGCCGCGATACGCTCTGGCGGCTTGAGCGCGGCGATCCAACGGTTGCCCTCGGCACTTTGGTGACTGCTACTTTTGTTCTCAAATTGCACGACCGTCTCGCGAACCTCGCCGCACCCGCCAGCGATGAACTGGCTCTTAGCCTCGATGAACGTCGCCTGCCTCAACGCATCCGCCGCCCAAGCTCATGAGTCTCGAAGTCCATATTGATTGGCGGGGGCAGACCCATCTGGTGGGGCGACTTCACGCGGCTGAACGAGGCGCTTCGGTTTCTTTCGAGTATGCGCCCGCATGGCTTCAACGCGATGACGCCTTTGCCATTGACCCGACATCGCTCCCACTGCAACGGGGCGCGCATCATGGCGGGGCGCTCTTTGGGGCGATTCGGGATTGCGGGCCGGATCGCTGGGGGCGAATCCTGATCGAGCGCGCTGTTCGCAAGAAGGTTCTGACGCAAAAACCCTATCGCGACATTGACTACGTACTGGCTCTGGATGATGTGGCGCGTGTCGGGGCTTTGCGTTTCCGGCACAACGCTGAGAGTCCTTTTCTCGCTGCCGCGAGCGGCAAGCTTCCGCCTTTGGTTCGCCTCAGCGCGCTGCTTCGAGCAACGGACGCCATTCACAGCGAAACTGAAACCGCCCAGGATTTGCGTTTTCTCTTGGGGGCTGGTTCGCCGCTTGGCGGTGCGCGCCCCAAGTCGGCGGCAAGTCTGGCAGATGAACAACTCGCCATCGCGAAGTTTCCCAAGCCTGATGATACGCGAGACATTGCGGCGGGTGAAATTCTCGCACTTACGCTTGCGGCACAGGCGGGCATCCAGGTCGCAGAACATCGGCTCGTGCCGGTCGGTGGACACAGTGTCGCGGTCATTACCCGATTTGATCGCGTGGGCAAAAGCCGCCTTCATTTCATTTCTGCGTCGAGCTTGTTGGGGCTGCCCCAAGGCGATCCGGGCGCTTACACCCTGCTGGCCGATGGCATCCGCCAGTTCGGCAACGATGTTTCCGGTGATCTCCGTGAATTGTGGCGACGCCTCGTCTTTTCGCTGCTTGCCAGCAACTACGACGACCACCTCCGCAATCATGGTTTCCTGATGCGCGAACCTGGACGCTGGTCACTCTCGCCGGCCTACGACCTCAACCCCGTGCCGGAAATGGATCGTGTTCGCATGAGCAAAACCGCCATCACCGAAGATCAGGAAGATCCGACCATCGCCAGTGCGCTCGCCGCTGCGCCGCGCTTTGGTCTCAAGGCTACCGAGTCGAAGAAGATTCTCCGCGAGGTTTCCACGGCTGTTTCCGGCTGGCGCAAAACCGGGCGACAACTGCGCCTCAAGGCATCCACCCTGGACACTTACGCCAGCGCCTTTGAACATCCGCTTATGGATGAATCCAGACAATTGCTCGGCAAATAGCGTTCCTTGTCCTTGGCAAGAACCTCAGCCGGTCCGAAAACACTGGGATTCTGAGACATTTCCCCGAATCCTCTGCCGCAGGGTTCGTTGGCTGACTTTCGGGCTTCACCTCGCCGTAGCGGCTTTGAAATCCCGCCGGAACTTGCTCCTTGAGAACCTGGCTCTTCGCCACCAACTGCTCGTCCTGAGTCGCTGTTCCAACCGACCACGTCTGACCCCACTGGACCGGGCGCTTTGGGTCTGGCTCTCCCACTCCTGGAAAGGATGGAAAACCTCCCTTCGGATCTTCCAACCGGACACCGTCATCCAATAGCACAGCCCAACAACTCCGGGAAGCCTTCCCCTTCACGTCGCCCCCGAAGTACCTGCTCCGGGACCGCGCCAGTATTTACGGACTGGAGTTCCAGCGCCGCGCCGAGGCTTTGGGGTTGGAGGAAGTCCGGATCGCCCCTCGCTCGCCTTGGCAGTCGCCGTACGTCGGGCGGCCTGAGATCACGTTCCTCGACACCGGCACATCGAGTAGCCCGGTCAGCCGACGCCGTAAACCGCGGCACCGTCCAGGCCCCTGACAACGATTCCGTCGACTCCCGCGAAACGCCCCTATTGCTTGCCAACTCCCGCTCAAGTGACTCCCCTCTCCCCTGTCCCTCCCAGTCGGATGGAGTTTTTGCCAACGACAGCCTTCACTCGAACACCCGCTGCCAGGCGGCGCCGTGTTGCACCAGCCAGCGCATGTCCTCGAGGTCCAGCTCGTTGACCGGACGATGCCCCGAGGGCGAGATCGGGATCTTAGGCGTGAACTTCCAGCGGTGCGGCTCGACGTGACCGTCGAGAAAGCTCAGGTTGGCGCCGCCTGCATGCCGCTCGCCCGGCAGGTGCAACCACCGAGTCGCCGGCAGCTCGAGCAGGTTGCGTCGCAGTTCCTCCTCGGTCTTTGCTGCCGGACCGGGCAGGCCGAACACGCCGGAGTCGATCGTCTCCGCCTTGACATCGAGGAAGCCATACGTCGCCGAGGGCCGGCGCAACTGGGATTCATTGTGAAAGGCCTGGAGAATGGGCAGGCCGTATTCGGTGTCGGCGATGATCCAGTAGTTCAACTCGCCGTTCAGGCTGTAACTGCGGAGTCGCGTTAGGGCCGGCTGATCGGTGACCGCAGAGCGGTCGCTGGGGCAATGGTAGGAACCCGGATCGCCGACGTAAGGGTAGAGCTTGCCGCGCTGGATGTTCTCCGGCGTCACGTCGCGTTGCGCGTTGCCCAGGACCCAGGAATAGCGGACCCCTTCCCAGAACCCGAATGGCCGGCCTTCCTCATTGGGGACCATCGTGCCGTGGTTGTCGTCAACATAGGACAGCCAGGCAAGCTGGAGCTGGCGCAGATTGCCCTGGCATACGGCGGATCGACTGGTGCTCTGCGCCCTGCCCAAAGCCGGCAACAACAAACCCGCCAGAACCCCGATGATCCCGATCACCACCAGCAGCTCGATGAGCGTGAAAGCACGGGCGCATGCCCCAGACATCGCACTTGCTGTGACTCGGCGCCAAGCGTAACTTCGACCCATGACAAACGAGTTCACTGCCTTGGTGCAGCGCGATGGAGGGTGGTTCATCGCCTTTTCTCCTGAAGTGCCGGAGGCCAACGGCCAGGGCAAGACCAAGGAGGAGTGTCTGCGCAATCTCGCCGCCGCGGTCGAGTTGGTGCTGGAAGACCGGCGCCAGGACGCATCATCATCGGAGACCGAAGACGTGGAGAAGGAGCTGATCTGTTTGTGCGAGCGACGGTATTGCCCCTCCGCCCGGACCGGGCACGACAACCGCCTGACCCGCGCAGCTTCATCGGAAACTTTGTGGCGACCTTTGTCGGTCGAAACGGCGATGCCCGACAAAGGTTTCGACCAAGGCGGCGACCAAGGCTTCGGCGAACACTGAGCCTTCGTCGGAACCTTTGTCGCAGGCCTTTTGTTTGCCGGAGAATTCGACCAAGGCTTCGGCGGCGGCGGAGGTATTTGCGTTGATGGATCGCGAGGAATCATCGCGTGAACGCCCCTGCCTTTCTCTTTCGCCGTGCGGCGCATGAGTTGGGGGTTGCTTGCTCCCTGTAGATACGGTACGGTACGCCCGCCATGAGCACGCTGACAATTCGAATACCGGACCGCCTCAAGAGCGAGTTGTCCGCGCGCGCCAAGGCCAGCGGCAAGACCGTGCCGCAGATCGTCCGCGAGATGTTGAACGGGCAATTGGTTGGCCCCGAGCAGCCAACGACGGTAAGCCCGTACGATCGGCGCCGAGCAATGCCCGGCTTACCCGGACACCTGCCTCGTTGAGGACTGGCGATGACATTGCCTTTTACCTCGTTCACGAGTAGCCTCTATTCATGTTCGAACTTGATCAGCAGAACTCGGTTCTGGACCGGATGCTGGATCCTCTTGCGCAATGCTTCACGCCGGAAGTCGCCCGCCGAATCGCCAACTTGCGGGCCGACGGCGCGATGCAGCGCCGCTTGAACGAGCTCGCCGACAAATCGGCCGCGGGATCGCTCACTCCTGATGAACAGGCGGAGTACCGGGCGTATGTCGAAGCGCTCGATCTCGTCGGTATTCTCCAAGCCAAGGCCAGAGCCGTCCTGAAGACCTCGGCGACGACTTGATGGACGCCGCGATTCGGAGGGCGGTTTGGGAACGCGCGGGCCACCGCTGCGAGTACTGCCGCCTCCACCAAGACCACTTGCCGTTCACCACCTTCCACATTGAACACGTCATTGCCCGGAAACACGGCGGCACCGGTGACCTTGCCAACCTCGCGCTGGCCTGCGACCGCTGCAACGCCTACAAGGGCAGTGACCTGACCGGCATTGACCGGCAGACCGGAGAGATCGTCCGTTTGTACAGCCCGCGCACTCAGGTTTGGGCGGAGCACTTTCGCTTCGATGGCCCCGCGATTGTCGGACGCACACTGGTCGGGCGGGTCACCGCTCAAGTCCTGAACATGAACGCTCCACCGCGGCTGCGGTTGCGTGCGAGATTGCTCGCCAACGACGAGACGTGACCGCCGCGCACGGGGCAAGCCAACCGCCACACGCCCGGATCTGAAGGTCGCCCCTGTCATACCTCATTCTCCAGGTTTCGCGTTTCCAGCTTTCGTAGTGTCCGCGATTACGCGGTAAAACCGCACTGGGACGCCGGCCGGATCATCGAGCAGTCGCTTTACGGTCCCGTCGAGCGTCACGGTCCGCCAGTCTTCCCAGTCAACGAGGTTCGTGCTGCGCTGGACGCGGACGGACTGCCCGTTGGCACCGCTCAGGGGCAGTTGAATGCCGCCGTCGCTCCCGACACTCGCCGGGCCGAAACGAACCAGCACAACGGTCACGTGATCGATAGGAAAGCCCTCGAGCGCGAGTTGGTTCAGATCCATCGATTCGGGGACGGCAAGGTAGGTAATGGGATTCTCGAGAACACCCAGGTATCGCAGATTGGCCAGACCCTCCGGCAAGGTCAGGCTCGTCAGTTGGTTGCCCCTGAGATGAAGCTCCGTCAGACGGCTCAGCCCGGCAGGCAAGCTGAGGCTGGCGAGTTGATTGCCCTCGAGATGAAGCGTGGTCAGCTTGGTCAGCCCGGCAAGCGGCGAGAAATCGCCGGTCGCAATGTTTGGAGAGTCCACCCCCCCTCCGTTCAGGTTAAGCTGAGTCAGATTCCGGGCGGTCTGAAGCCCTTCCAGGCTGTGGATCAGCGGGGCGTCGTGCCCTCTTGCCTGCCGACTCGCATCCAGCCCGGTCAGGCTTTCCATGTCTGCCACGGTGATGTCGCCCGTGGGTTTGTTCAACGCCACCCGGATGGCAGCCAGCAGGCCGGGGTCGGGGATGTTGACAACCTGGGTGGCCGCAGGGTTGAACTCGTATGCTCCGATGTCCCACGCCACGATGCCGTCGCCGTTGCCGTCAATGAACCGCGTGTTGCCGAGGATGTCGGTGGGGTCGGTGATGTGGCCCACCATCACCCAATCCGCCCACCCCTCCGCGATAACTCTGTACGCTATTATCGGGAAAGCCAGGAGGTTTGTCCCAGCATCAATGCACGGTGAACCCTCCCGCAAGCGGAAATCCCCCGCCGCCATGTCCGAGAACAAAGGCGTCCCGCTGATGTTGCCCACGCCGTTCGTCGGCAGTGGCGTCGTGCAGCAGTAGTTCAACTGAGTGGCGTCGTCGTAGTTGCCGCCTTCGTTGTAATAGACGATAGAGTTGTAGAGCGTGCCTCCAGAAGCCCCGCAACCTGAATTGCCGGTCAACGTGCAGTTGTAGACCAGCGACGGCCCTAACGAAGCCGAAGCCCCGCAACCTGAATTGCCGGTCAACGTGCAGTTGTACAATGTGCAGCCCAACGCCCCGTCGCCTAAATTGCCAACCACCGTGCAGTTGTAGAGCACGGAGTTTCTCGCTCCTGCGCCTTGGATGCTGCTGTTTCCGGTCAGCGAGCAGTTGTAGAGGGTGCAACCCGAAGCCCCGCCGCCACCACACCCAGGCATGTCCACGGAGGCTTGGTTGCCGGTCAAGATGCAGTTGTAGAGCGTGCTCTCAAGGGCTCCACCACCAAATAAGGACCAATTGTCACTTAACGTGCAGTTGTAGAGGGTGCCGCGATAAGCCCCGCCGCCAAAGTCAGCCGAATTGCCCGTCAGCACGCAGTTAGTCACCACTCCCGACGGCTCAGAAAACACTCCGCCGCCATAATGCTCAGTCCCATTGGTGAGCGTAAAGCCGCTCAGCACAGCATTGGTTCCCAGATAAACGCAGCGAGAGCCGACTACCTCTCCTACGTCATCCGTAGCACTCCCTCCCACGATAGCTGTGGCCAGGGGGCCATTCACGCTCTCCAACCTGATGGAATTCGTGACAACGACACGGCTGAGCCCCAGGCTCTCCACTTCTGGTGAATTGGTATTCAACGTCACATCTCGTTCTCCCACCGCATACACACCGTTCGTGACCAGCACCGTATCCCCCGCTCTGGCGGCATCCACGGCATTCTGGATGTTCGTGGCGGCGGTAGCCCAGTTCGCATAAGGCGGCATCGGGTTCCTACTCTCCAACGAGACGTAGAGCGTGACTGGTGACGGCCTGAATTCGTAAGCCCCAATGTCGAACGCCGCCACGCCATCCTTGTTGCCGTCCAAAGGACGAAACTGCCCAGCAATGTCGGTTTGGATGAGCGAAGAAAGACTTGTTCCGGCGTCAATGCACGGCGAATCCTCCCGCAGGCGGAAATCCCCCGCCGCCATGTCCATGAACAAAGGCGGTCCGCTGATGTTGCCGACGCCGTTGGTCGGAACTGGCGTCGTGCAGCAGTAACTTAACGACGTGGAAACCCAACCCCCATCAGGAGTAGGACCCGTGAAGCAATTCGCCCCGGTTGGAGCGCTGTTGTAATAGACGATGCAGTTGTACAGAATGCAGGGACCGCCGTCGTCACCACACGCCCCGCCGGCGACCTCGGCTGAGTTCCCGGTCAGCGTGCAGTTGTACAGCGTGCAACGAAATGCCCCACCACCAAACTTAGCCCAGTTGTCGCCCAGCGTGCAGTTGTAGAGCGTGCTGTCACAAGCCCCGCCGCCAGCCGAGGCTGAGTTGTCAGTCAGCGTGCAGTTGTACAGCGTGCTCGAAATCGCCCCACCTCCAGAATTGCCCGTTAGCGTGGAGTTGTAGAGCGTGCATCCGGCCGCCCCGCCACCGGAAGCGTAACCAGAATTGCCGGTCAACGTACAGTTGTAGAGGAGGGAGCCACAAGCCCCACCACCACCCTTAGCCCAGTTGCCGGTCAGCGAGCAGTTGTGGAGCGTGCCGCCGTATACCCCGCCGCCCGGCCCGCCCATGTCGCAGAAATCAGCCCTATTGCCGGTGATGACACAGTTGGTGATAACGCAGTTTGTGGAGACGCACCAGACCCCACCCCCCGAGCCAGCCGCTCCGTTGGTCAACGTGAACCCGCTGAGCACAGCATCGGCTGCCAGATAGACGCAGCCAACGGCACCATGAATGCATAGCGCTCCTTGGATTACTGTCAATAGCGGCCCGTTGACGCTGAGCAAACTGATGGAGTTGGTAATTGCCACTCTGTAGCGGACATTCTGCCACTCGTTTGTCGTCGTCCGTTCTCCCACTGCATACACCCCATTGGTCACCAGCACCGTATCCCCCGCCTTGGCGGCATCGACGGCATCCTGGATGTTGGTGGCTGCGGTGGCCCAAGTGGCGAATGGTGCCACGGGATTGGTGCTCTCCAGCGACACGTAGAGCGTGGCGGCCGAGAGGTTGAAGGCCGCCAGAACGAAGGCGGCGATGGTCGGACGGAGTGCTGTTTTCATTGTTTCTCCCGATTCCAAGAGGTTGAACTCCAAACCAAAGTAACCGCCCGGCGAAGATTGAAGGCGCTTGGCGGGCGACCCTTCCCAGTGAACCCCAGGGGACAGATCGGCTTGGAATGTTCCATGGTGGATCCTTATTCGTTAGAAAGTCGCTATTCCACGGTAATGGCGAAGGGGTGACCGGAGCCTTCGCGGATGAATTGATTCCATCGCGCGATGATTTCGCCCAACTCGAGCGGTCTCCAGCCGCCCGTGCCATCGAGCCGACTGCCGGAGAGGAGCTCTGCGAGGGTTTTCGATTTTTGATTTCTGATTTCCGATTTGGGGATAGTCCGCTCAGGGCGGCGCTCTCCGTCGAAGGGGGCGAAGGAGAACGCTGGCAGTTTGACGGTTCGGTAATCCGTTTCGTTGGTGGCGTATCGGCTTTGGAAGATAGGGGTGACGGGAAGGCCGGTGGCGGCGTGCCAGATCTGCGCGCGCTGTCTCTCGCCTTCGAGGATGATGAATTGGCCGGTCTTGTCGAACCAGGCCTGGACGGGGATCATCTTCAAACTCGACGGATGCAGCGAGACTTCGGTGGCGCCGGCCAAGGCACGCACCCGGATCGGGCTGTTCGGACCGCGGGTGACGAAGACCGAGCCGTCCTGGCCGGATTCCGCCAAGGTCTGAGGCGCGCCGGGTCGAAGCAGGACGGGCGGTTCGTTGGTTTGGGAGATGTCCCAAACGCAGACCGCATGCGCGGGGTGAATGGTGAACAGGAACCGGCCGCTGGCACTGAACTCGACCGGGCCGCCGGCAGCGTTGTGATCGAGCGGCGGCGTCAGCGGTTCGCCGGTGTCCGCGCTCCAGACTCGCACGCGACCGCCGGCGGTAACGGTGGCGAACCGAACGCTGTCGGGACTGAAGACCGCGCTCTCGACGAGGGATGGATGCTCGATCGGCGGCAGCAGAGCGGCCCCGGTCGTCGCATCCCACAGGCGGGCGGATCGGTCGCGGCCAAAGGTCAGGAGGCGCTTGTGGTTTCGATCGAAGATCGCTCCCCGCAGTTCACGCGGATAGGGAATCGGCGTGGCGGAAGGATCCTGGAGAGTATCCACGATTCGCGAATCGCGCATGGGGGCCATGAAGTGACGTGTTCCTGTAGCGCCGGTTTTCCAACCGGCGACGTCGCCGACTCGAAAGTCGGCGCTACGCGTCGGTTCCTGGGAAGGGAAGAACGGGTCGCTTGGTGTTTTGGAAACCTCGACCAGGCTGCCGGTTCGCCAATCCGCAATCCGCGTCCGGCCATCCTGGGTTCGCACGAGGATCTTTTCTCCATCGGCGCTGAAGTTCATCCACACGATGGGCGCCTCGATCGCGATTGGACGGGCAAGCGGTGACGCGTCGCGGGCGCCCCAAACTTGCAGGGTGTTGGGCGCGCTTTGGGTCAACAGCAACTTGCCCGCCTCGTCGAACCTCGGCAGGAGCGGTTGGTTGTTGGCCCCACCCGCGAAGTGGGGTATGGGCCCGGCCAGGGACTCACCGTTCGACGCCGACAACAAGCGCGCGCGGTTGAACTCGGAACTGACCACGAGCAGTCGCTGGCCGTCGGGTGCGAATTGAACGTGCGACGGCGGCTCGTCGAACGGTTCGGTCATGAAGATCAACTCGCCGTTCGGAACCGCCCAGGTCCGCAATCGGCGATCGCGTCCCACCGTCGCGAGCCAATCTCTCGCGGGATGAAAGGCGGCGTCGGCGACCGGCTGGTGGTCATGGGTGATCACCGCCGCAAGCCGGGGTCCCATCCCGACGATCGAGGCGATGCGGAGTCGATCGACCGCGGTGCGCTCGGGTGGATCGGCGTTCAGGGTCAGCGCCTCGGCGAACCAGAGCAGGGACCGGAAATGGTCGCCTTCCTGCAGGAGATTGACACCGTTGAGGATGTGGAGTCGGGCGATCTGCCGAAGATTCTCGGCGGCGTTTTGCCGGGCTTGCTGCAATTGCCAAAGCGTGCCTGCGAACCCCGCCAAGACGGCCAGCACGAGCGCGGCGCTCAGCCCGGCAATCGCAGGTCGGCGCCGGCACCAGCGGCCGATCCGTTCCACGAGGGTCACGGGCCGGGCCAGGATCGGTTCGTCGTTGAGGAAGCGTTCGAGGTCGTCGGCTAGGTCCTGGGCGGTGGCGTAACGTTTGGCGGGCTCTTTCTCGAGGCATTTGAGGCAGACCGTCTGCAAATCCGAATGCCCACCGCCGAAAGACCGTATTCGAGATCGCGGCTGCAGCAATGTGCCCGGGCCGATTTCGGACTTCGGTTTTCGGATTTCGGACTTCCGCGCCAGCGGCGCGGCCGGTTCTTCTTCCCGCACCTTGCGGAGGATTTCGGCGACGCTGGCGCCGGTGAACGGGGGCTGGCCGGTGAGCAATTCGTAGAGCACGGCTCCCAAACCGTAAATGTCAGCGGCCGTGGTGGCCGCGCCGACGCCTCCAGCGGCTTGTTCCGGCGGCATGTAGGGGGCAGTGCCCAGAATCGCGGAGGTCAGCGTGATGCCGCCCTCGAGCTCGGTGAGCCGGGCCAGCCCAAAATCCGCCAGGTGCGGTTCGCCGTTATCGTCGAGCAGGACGTTGCCGGGTTTGAGGTCGCGATGGAGCACGCCATGCTGATGCGCATAGGCGATGGCCCGCGCCAGGGACAGGATGGTCTCCGCCGCCCGACGCGGCTCGACGGGACCAGCCTGGGCCCATTGCGCCAGGGTCCCGCCCGGCATGAAACGCATGGCCAGGAAATGCTGTCCGTCGTGCAGCCCGGCCTCGTAGATCGGCACGATGTGGGGGTGTTCGAGGCGTGCGGCGGCCTGGGCCTCGGTATGAAAACGGTGCACGGCGTCCGGACTCGCGAACGCGCCGGCCGACAACAGCTTGAGGGCCACCGTTCGCTGGGTGCCGAACTGTCGGGCCTCATAGACCACCCCCATCCCGCCACGGCCGACTTCCCGAAGAATCTCGTAATCGCCGAAGTATCGTGGGTGGGGCGGTCCCGATCCTTCCGGCCCGGCGGATTGGATGACCTCGGCTGGGCTGGTTTCGTCCAAGCCGGCTTCGAGCAGGCAAGCCAGGCAGAGCCCCTCCGGCGCGGTATCCGCCAGCGCACGACCGCAAACTGGGCATCGTTGGCTGGCCACACAATCGATCGTTGAGGTCATCATCATGTCCTCAGCCCAGTACTTCCGAATTGGCGGCCCGGAGTAACGAAAAAAATGCCGTTCAAGAACTCAGTCCCAAACATCGTCCTAAACTTTGTCTCGAACTTTGTCTCGAACTTCGTCTCGAACTTCGTCTCGAACTTTGTCTCGCACTTCGTCTCGAACTTCGTCTCGAACTTCGTCCAAACCTGCCTGGCTCGATTAAGTTCAAGACGAAGTTCAGGACGAAGTTCATTGCACACTTCCTCGAGACCCCGGGGATGCGGGCTTCTGCAGAACATACCCTACTCCAGTGCAAATCCCCGGAGCAGCTTTGCCACCTGCTCCAATCGCTCCAATCCGGCCCTAGCCTGCGTCCGATCCATGCCATCTTTGTGTTGGCATAGATCCAGATAGGTCGCCGCCTTCACGGCCGACGCCTCCGCCACCTTCAGAAATCGCCGTCGATCCTCCAGGCCGCGCCGACCGTTGCCTTCGGCGATGTTCAGGACCATGCTGGTGGACGTCTTGTCTACTTGACGATCCAAACGGTAAGAAAGCTCTCGACCTCGAGGCAACTGATGAAACCAGCCGACAAAGTCTAATGCTGTGCGATAAGCCATCAACCGTTCGTGTCCGAAGGAGGCTGGGCTGGGTTCCAGTGACTCTCCCCCATACTCGACTGACTCCTCCCGCAATGCCGGGTTACCCCAGGATTTCCTGAGACCCGTCAGCATCTTGACCACTTCGCACAACCGGAGCTTCTGCCCGTAGCCCAGTTCCCCGCCCAGAAGTTCTTTCACCACGGCAATGTCCAGGCAGGCGGCGCATTCCAGCGCCGATCCGATGGAGTAGTCGATCGTGCACTCCTTGGCGGGCACCGAACGAAGCCGGGCGGCCTCGGCAAGGTTCAGCACGACGCTCTCCGAAGCCCGTGAGAGGTGATCGACCACCGCCTGCCGCTTGTCCCAGTCGGCGGCCAGTCGCCCGAGGTCGGCAGCGATCGCCACCGCCTTACGATAAACCTCCAATTTCTGGTGCGAAAACATCCTTTGAAAGCCGTCGGCGTGGCCTCTGCCCGCGCCCGCTAAGTTCAAGACAAAGTCTAAGCCGAAGTTTTCGAGCCTGTCCATGCTCAACCTCTTCCAGGACTTCGTCTCGAACTTTGTCTCGAAATTTGTCCAAACCTCCCTGGCTCGATTAAGTTCAAGACAAAGTTCAAGACAAAGTTGCCCCCACACTTCGTCGGGACCCCGCGTCTGCGAGCTTCTATTGAACATACGCTACCCCAGCACAAATCTGCGCGCCTTCGCGCTCGGGAGGCTCGCGCCCAGGTCAATCTCCTCGCAGGATCGCCAGCAACTGACGGAGCTCGTCGTCCACATCGTGCGCATTGACAAGGGTTTGGGCCACCTCGGCCCGGAGCAGCCGGCGGTAGCGGTCCCGCAGCCGGGTCACAGTCATTTTGGCGGCGCCTTCGGTCATCCCCAACCTCGACGCCACGCCGGTGTAACCGCCCTCGACCGGATGACCCACCAGAAAATCCTTGAACCGATCGAACAGTTCGCCCCGGCCCGACTCGGCGAACTCCTGGCGCAACCGGCCGAGGACGCGTTCCAGCAGTGCGGCGGCCCAGCGCTCGTCGTAAACGCGATCGGGTGTGCGCAAATCGGCGGGGGCACCAGCACTGCCCGGCCCGTCGGTGCCCGGGTCTGCGCGCACCCAGTGGACTTGCCCGCCGCGCTTGAGCGCCTGACCACGGTCGCGTTCGTGGGCGAGGAAATGCTTGAACGCGCCGAGCAGAAACGAGCGGAAGCGACCTCGCTCCGGGTCGGCCCGAGATAAACCCTCCATTTCAATCAACCGCGCGAAGAATCCTTGGGTCAGGTCCCGGGCGTCCTCGGGACTGTGACCGGTTCGCCGGGCATAGGCGTAAACCGGCGGCCAGTATGCGCGGCAGAGTTGCTCGAGGGCCTTACGCCCCGCTTGGGAAGCGTCGGCGCCAGCGGCCAGCACGACGCTCCAGTGCGTCGTGGCGAACTGCGCTGCCGTTCGCGGAGCAAGTTCGGACTGAGGCGTTTGCGTCTCCCGCTCTGGCTTCATTGTCCGATGAGCCTGGTCTTCCCAACCGGGATTCCTGCACGCGGGTCGTTGGCTGAAAGAGTCGAGTCAGCGACTCGTGTTAGTCTTAACCTTCGCCTTATGGTCCTAAGGGCGAACATAAGCAAGGCAAATTCAGACGCAGGGCCGGTCAGCCGACGCCGCAAACCGCTGCGCCGTCCAGGCCCCTGACAACGATTCCGTCGACTCCCGCGAAACGCCCCTATTGCTTGCCAACTCCCGCTCAAGTGACTCCCCTCTCCCCTGCCCCTCCCAGTCGGATGGAGTTTTTGCCAACGACAGCGGTTACGGCTCAGGCATGATTCCGTTTGGCCGCCCAGACGCCCGCCAGCGCGCCGCTCAAGTGCCCCTCCCAAGAGATGGGCCCGGCGTGGGGCAGCACGCCGAAGAAGATCCCGCCATAGAAGAACAGGACCAGGATCGAGATGATTGCTGACCGCCAGCTCTTCATCAGAAACCCGGCAACGATCAGGTACGCAACCAGCCCGTAGATGACCGAACTGGCGCCGATGTGGACGGTCATGTGGCCATGCTCCGCGTTTCGACCGATGAGCCACGTGCCCAGCCCGCTTGCGATCCAGATCAGGGCCAGGGTCAACCACGGACGGTAATGGCGATCGAGCAGCAGGAGAAGGAGCAGCACAAACAGCGGCAGGGCGTTGGCCAGGAGATGGGCCCAGTTCGCGTGCAGCAATGGACCGAACACGACGCCAATCAACCCCTCCATGGTGCGGGGCACGATACCGAAGTGGTCCAGCCGATGCGCCAGGAGCGTATCTACACCCTCGACTACGAACAGAGAGCCCACCAGGGTAGCGCTGGTTTGAGCGGCTTCGGACAAGCTCTGTTGCGGCATGGACGAAGAGTAACTGAAGGCGGGCTGCGGGGAAAGCGTGGATGCGGGAACCGGCTCGGTGCTTAGGTTGCACCTGCAACAAAAGGTTGCATACCCAATCACCAACGGTTCATGGAAAGCCCCAGTTCCTTTTTGAACTGCGCACGGCCCATGAACCGTTTTTGGCTCTTGGCAGGGCGAGACTCCGTCGAGCCCTGGAATCACGTGCGGCCAGGAAAGTCAGGGCTCGACGGAGTCTCGCCCTACCGATGGGGGAGGTTCATGGGAAGCCAACACCCGGGAATCGGTGGTCAACCCGTTGACCGAGACCAGGGAGGCCGAGTTGGCTCTCGATAAGCCAAGGGCCGAAGGCGCAAGACTGGACTTGGCCCGGCTCATCAGCAGGCGCCCCTCCTTTTTTCCTTTCCCGATTCGCGGTTTTCCTTTTGCCTAGTGCGCGACATGGCGCCGCCGTTTCAGCCACAGCAGTTCATCGCGAACCACGTGCGCGGGATTCCGCGCTCGGGCATCCGCGAGTTCTTCGATCTGGTCCAGGGCCAAACCGAGGTCATTTCGCTGGGCGTGGGCGAGCCGGATTTCGTGACGCCCTGGCACATACGCGAGGCCGCCATTTACGCGCTGGAGCAGGGCAAGACCACCTACACTTCCAACCTCGGCTTGCTGCGGTTGCGGGAAGTGCTCAGCGCTCATCTGGAACAGCAGTTCGGCCTCCGCTACTCACCCAAAGACCAGATCCTCATCGCCGTGGGGGTAAGCGAGGCGTTTGACATCGCGCTGCGCGCCGTGCTGGATCCGGGTGACGAGGTGATCTACCACGAGCCATGCTATGTCAGTTACTCACCGAGCATCGCGCTCGCGCACGGCGTGGCCGTGCCGGTCTCGTGCTCAGCCGAGAACGGCTTCGCCGTCACCGCCCCGGCGATCGAGCGGGCGGTCACGCCGCGCAGCAAGGTGCTGGTGCTGAACTTTCCCACCAACCCGACGGGTGGCACGATGACCCGGGCGGAGTTGCTGAGCATCGCTGAGGTCGTTTTGCGCCACCGGCTGCTCGTAATCACCGACGAGATCTACTCTGAGCTGACGTTCGAGGGCGAGCACGTGAGCATCGCGAGCCTGCCTGGCATGCGCGAGCGGACGATCTTCCTGCACGGGTTCTCCAAGGCGTATGCCATGACCGGCTTCCGGATCGGCTACGCTTGCGGTCCCGTCGAGTTGATCGAGGCGATGGTGCGGATCCATCAGTACTCGATGCTTTGCGCGAGCATCATCAGCCAGGAAGCCGCCCTGGAAGCCCTGCTGCGGGGCCAACCCGACACGATCGCCATGCGCGATCAGTACCGCGTCCGGCGCAATTTCATTGTTAACGCCTTCAATCGGATGGGCCTCACCTGCCACCGGCCGGGCGGATCGTTCTACGCCTTTCCTTGCATCCGCTCGACTGGGCTCAGCTCGAAGGAGTTTGCTGCGAAGCTGCTCGATCAGGAAAAGGTGGCTTGTGTGCCGGGCAGCGCGTTTGGGCCCAGTGGCGAAGGCTACTTGCGCTGTTGTTTCGCCACGGCACTCGACCAACTCGAAGTGGCGACCGAACGGATGGCCCGGTTTGTAGAACGCCTAAGGCAGTATGAGTGAGGAAGATCTGGTACGGGTTGGTTCAAGCGAAGCAGGACGAGGGTTCCCGCAGCGGGCAGGCGGGATGGCTATCCTCCCCTGCTCACACAACCACGGGTTGCACGCCAAAGAGCTGGCAGTACGCCAGCAATTCCTTCCGGTAGTCGCCGTAGAAGAACAACTGGTGGAACCCCGGGTAAGAGAGCAGATCCGGCTGTGTGTCCAGTTTCACCATGACGGAGACCACGCAGCCACCCGCTGGCGGGACGGCGACGTTCTCCACCACAAAGCCGGTGGAGATGATCATCTGCGGAGTGCCGGCTGTCGTCCGCCGCGCGACCTCTTGCTCGTTGGCGAGGATGACGTCGGCCACCGTGATCCGCTGGCCATGACGCCACACGGGGCGCGGCACAGCGTCGCGGTTGCCGTGATGATGCGACAGGTGGTAAGGCTCGGCGGGTTTGTCGAAGCCACTCAACCGGGTGGGGCAGGTGCAATGCGCGCCGATCAGGCACTGTTTCGCCGTCTCGGCAACGGGATCCTGCTGGAAGCCGGGACGATCGAAGAGGAACTGCACCAAGGCATGGGTCAGCGCTGCGCCCAGATCCGCCTCGCAGGCGGCGGGCACACCCTGATCCAGCATTTTGGACCAGGCGATGCACGGCAGGCTCACTTGGGTCTGCCCCAGCGCGCCCAGACAATCCATCGTGATGCCGTCGCCGGCCTCGCGCTCCAGGATCCGGCGCGCCACGACGTAACTCCTGATGCCGTTGTGCAAGTCGTCGCGCGTCGGCCCGACGATCCGTGTGGCACCTTTCAGGTAAGCCGCCGCCAGGGCCTTGATCTCGCCGGTCAGGGGCGTCTGCCGGTATTCCTCGAGAAACGTCCCCGCTGGAATGTAGCGCAGCCTGGTTCCGAAGAACTGAAGTGTGCTGTCGAACTGCCGGTCACCTTGCAGCACGATGAACCGCATCTCGCGCAACCGCGCACCGGCCTTGAGCATGTTCAATCCATAACGCGCCTGGCGGAAATCGCTGGTCGAGCAAATGAACGCCCCGGTCTGCTGCGCGAGCGGCGCCGTGTTGGTCGTGAAGGCAGACCCAACCGGTGCAAACACCACCGTTGGGATCCGGCTGTCGATGGCCTTGCCCGCTGTGGGCCAGGCGTGCTCCTGGCGGTCCAGCAAAACGACCAGCAACCCGTCGGGCTTCGCCGCCCTGGCCTCGGCCAGCCACGCGTCGGCTTCAGGAGCGTTGAAGATCGGCTCCGGTCGGAGCGTGACCTGGAGCCCCAGTTCCTTCTCTGCTTGCAGGATCTGCTGGCGGTAGTAGCGCAGCGCGGCTTCGCCGTCATAGATCGCGCCGGGCCAACGGATGCCGTAATCGCCTTTTCGCCTGACAAAGGCGGCGTGGATGCGGGAGACGTACTTTGCGCCGGGCCCCATCGGGGTGAGGCGGCGCTCTTTCTCCGCCGCCAGGAGGTTAAGGCTTTCAGTCAAAAAGAACGGAGTGGCCAGGGCGCCGCAAGACAGGCCCAGGAAGCGGCGGCGAGAGCAGGCGTTCGGACCGAATGAGCAGGAACGAAGGTGAGCGTTCATAAGGTGTCTCTCAAAGCAGCGGCTATTGCTTGAACGCCCGCGATCTTCGGCAGCTCGGACAGCCTTTGTCAATCCGCGGCCTGCCTGCGCCGCGAGAGGGATTGGCGGCATCACTTACCGGGCTGTTGCACAAGGCCGAGCCGGACGAGGCGGTGCTCGCCGAACTGCTGCGCAACCCAAAGTTCGACGACGAGACAGTGGGCTTTCATGCCCAACAGGGCCGTGGAGAAATTGGTCAAAGTCAGCTTGAACCTCTGGTCTGCTTCTTGCTGCTCGTCGTACGTGAGGGGAACATCAGCGGCTCTCGCCAGAGAGCCGCTACGCCGATGGAGGCCACCGGGACGGCGGCGCTCGCGTTCTTTGACAATACGGTGCCCCAACATTACCAGTCTGGCGTGAACGACGCCTTGTTTCCCTCCGGCCGCTGGACGGGGTACTACACTTATGGGTTCTTCCGGAATTTCCGGGAGGTTTTTCATTGATGGAAAACGTGGAGTCTCTGGGTGTTCGACCGCAGGGCGGCGCGAGCTCAGGCTCAAAGCCCGCCGCCCTGCTCGGTTTAGTTCGTTGTCGG
>Ga0315274_10000645_pt1 | contig 54007 bp, 50 predicted proteins | sample YL17G02_20_MG_FD_203700 | JGI IMG/M metagenome (GOLD analysis project Ga0315274, IMG submission 203700) | Sediment microbial communities from Yellowstone Lake, YNP, Wyoming, USA - YL17G02_20 | ecosystem: Environmental > Aquatic > Freshwater > Lake > Sediment | place: USA: Wyoming | collected... | reverse complement strand
AAGATGATAAAGAACAAGATCAGTCATGTTCCCGTCGTCAGCCCTGAAAACAAATTAATCGGCATGGTAACTGATATTGATCTGATGGCATGCATGTTTAAATCCTCCAAATGAATTTCCTTTGGTAGCGTGGGAGAATTCCGCTGATGCCTCAAGATATCTACGATAAGATTATGATGGTAGCCAAACGGAGGGGATTTATCTATCCATCATTTGAAATCTATGGCGGTATCGCAGGGTTTTATGATTACGGACCGCTTGGTTCTCAATTGAAAAACAATGTCGAGAATCTCTGGAGACGTTTCTATCTTTTGAAGGATAATTGTATTGAAATTGCTACACCAACCATTACCTTGTATGAAGTATTGAAAGCATCTGGGCATGTTGAAGAATTCACCGATCTCACCGTCGATTGCGGTAGATGTAAACGCTCATACAAAGTAGAAGATATCATTAAGAAAGATCTCTCCGTTGAACAAGCAATCAAGGAAAAAAAGATCATCTGCCCAACCTGTGGTTCAGCATTACAAGATGCGCACCCGGTGAATCTCATGTTTGCCACCACGATTGGCATTGGCGAAGGACGAAAAGCATTTTTACGACCGGAGACTGCACAAGGGATTTTCACCAACTTCCATCTTCTTTACCAGTACAACCGGAAGAAACTCCCATTTGGGGTTGTTCAAATCGGAAAAGGGTATCGCAATGAGATCTCTCCCCGACAAGGGACGCTCCGACAACGAGAGTTTTCCATGGCGGAAGCTGAGATATTCTTCGATCCAAAAGATAAGACACATCCGTATTTTGACACAATAAAAGATAAAGAGTTGTATCTTTTTGATAATGAAAAAGAATGGAAAATGTCGGTAGCAGATGCAGTTAAGAAAAAAATCATCAACAATCAAGCCCTCGCGTATTACATGTATCTTACACAGGACTTTCTTCTTTCAGCAGGGGTCGATCCAAAGAAGTTTCGATTTCGGAAACATGCAGCTGACGAGCTGGCACACTACGCAACCGAATGCTGGGATGCAGAACTGCAGAGCGAACGATTTGGTTGGGTGGAATGCGTCGGTATCGCTGATCGATCTGCCTATGATCTGAACGCTCATATTGTCTCTTCGAGCGTCGATATGTATGCGCTGAGACTGATCGAAGAGCCCAGAGAAGTGACGATAAAAAAAGTAGTTCCGAAGATGAACATCCTCGGACCGCGATTCTCAGGAAAAGCAGGAAAAATCAAGGAACAGCTTGAATTGATGGAAACAACCGCAGCTAAAAAAATCACGATGACCATTGATGGTGAATCAATCGATATCCCGAAAGACTGCTATGACATCGTAGAGATCAAAGAAAAACAATTTGGAGAAAAATTTGTCCCTCATGTCATCGAACCGTCCTATGGGATTGATCGAATCCTGTATTTCCTTCTCGAGCACAACTATGTTGAAGAAAAGAAAAAGGATGAGGATTACACGATTCTGAAACTGAATCCGTGGGTTGCACCTATTAAAGTAGGGGTCTTTCCGCTGATTGGTGATGAGAAGCTCATTTCGATTGCAAAAGAAATAGATAGCGATCTGAGGACTATGGGGATCGCTACTTTCTACGATGAGAGCGGGACCATTGGACGACGGTATGCACGAATGGATGAGATAGGAACACCGTTTTGTATAACGGTTGATCATGATTCACTTACCGATAACATGGTGACAATTCGAAATCGCGATACCACGAAGCAGGAACGGAAAAAAATTGAGGATATCTCTTCGTATATGAGAGGAAAGATATCCTGCTGATTTTTTTTAAAACACCTTCACTGTTTCATCGACAATTTCAAGAGCCTCATCTATTTCTTCTGAAGAGATAATCAATGGCGGGCGGAATCGTATAGTGTTTGATCCACAAGTAAGAACCAAGAGATTGTGTGCATAGAGCTTGTTTTTCAGATCGTTTCTTTCTTTTGGAGTGGGTAAATCAAAGGCGCACATGAGCCCCCGTCCACGCGCATTTGATATTTTATGTGGATATTTCTTTTCAATTTCTTCTAATCCCTGGAGTAATCGTTTGCCTTGCGTTTCAGCATTTTTAATAAGATTCTCCTCATCGATCACTTCTAGATACTTCTGACAGCGAACCATGTCAACGAGGTTTCCACCCCATGTCGAATTGAGACGACTTACTTCATTGAAAACGTTATCCTTGACTTCATCGACCCGACTACTTACCATGATACCGCATATCTGCGTTTTCTTGCCAAACGCGAGAATATCTGGTTCGAAATCAAAATGCTGATACGCCCACATCTTGCCGGTTAGTCCAACACCACTCTGAATTTCATCGATGATGAACATCATCTCGTGTTCATCGCAGAGTCGTCGAAGTTCATGGAAGAACTCCTTGCGGAAATGATTGTCTCCTCCTTCACCCTGGATTGGTTCTATGATAAGAGCAGCGATATCACCCGGGTTCTGAGCCACTGCTTTTTCTATCTCAGCGACCGCTTGTTTTTCAAGCTCCCGAACATTCTTTACATTTTCACTGTTTAACGGGAATTGTATCTTTGGGTTGACAATACGTGGCCAATCAAACTTCGTGAAATATTTTGTTTTGTTAAGATTAAACGTATTGGTCATGGAAAGCGTATATCCTGTTCTCCCGTGAAACGCTTCTTTGAAATGAATAACTTTTCTACCAATTTCCCCTTTTCCTCGTTCGATGTTCTTTCGTATCTTCCAGTCAAAAGCAGTCTTGACACCGTTTTCTATCGCAAGTGCGCCGCCGCTGATAAAAAACAGATGGTGAAAGTGTTTTGGAACTGCGTATTTTGCAAACGTGTCGACAAACTCAGCCATTTCTACCGTATAGATATCAGAGTTCGTCGGATTGTTAATAGCTATTTCTCCCATTTTTTTGATGAATTCTGGACTGGTCAACGCAGGATGGTTGCAGCCTAATGGAGCGGTAGCAAAAAATGAGAAGCCATCAAGAAAATATTTTCCTGTTCGAGAGTCGTATATTCGGCACCCCTGGCTTTTCTTTAAATCCAAGACGAGGTCAAATCCATCTGCAAGCATGTATTTGCCAAGTGTTTTGTGAACTTCTGTTGGTTTAATCGACATAGTATGTATTCCCCTTTAAAATATGACGTTTATCTGTTTGAACTTTATCCTTCGTCGTTATAAAATAATATCGGTCGTTTTTATCGCAAAGAAAACACTACGATCAATTTTTTAATATCTCTGTTTTCTCCTCGAATTTTATGCCCATGTCTTCCAGTTCATCTAAGATAGGATTGTAGATTTCTGGAATAACAGGGATATGAACACCGGTCATGTTGATTTCTTCCTTAAGTATCATCTTTACCGCGATAGCTGCAGGAAGCGCAACGGTACGCGCAACAGACGTATCACCATCGGGAATGCCGTAGTCGACCAGGGTTGATGTCACATATTCTTTTTTCGATGGATATTCTGCGATGAACTCATGATGCATGACAACCATGTCTCGTTCATGTTCACCCATGGACATTTTTTGTAGGGTAAGTGTATTCAGATAATCTAAGGGATTATTCTTGTCTTTCGGTAACAGCATATCACCAAAAAGACCAAGCCATTCTAACCGTTTGATAATCGCAGAATATGGTTTGAGACCGAGATATAATGCTGTCGTAAAGGGGAGATTGTCCTTTGGTTTCGCACCGATTAAATGTCTGGTAAGATCCCCGTATGTTTTCCCAGAGAATCCCGTAGGAAGTTCTTCATTGAGCCACCCAAGAGCTACAATGCTTCGTAGCGTTTCGCACCATCCTGTCATTCTGAACGTCCCACGATATACGGTTGTTGCATTTTTTAATCCATAGATGTCTTTGTATGGCACGGAATTCCGGTTAGGGTAATTCTCAAACGTTCCGACGCCTTTGATATCTTGTAAGGAATAGTTTTCAAACAGTTGTTCACCAGGAATTGAAATCTCCTTCCCATCTTCCAACCATCTGGCAGCATTCCGCGACGCGAGAAGAACCCCTCGCGGTGACCATGAAAACTTGTACCCGAAAGGATTGTTGTTAGCCTCATGAGAGGGAAGCGCACCGGTCGTTGATCGAAAGCTCACGACCTTTCCTTTGTTCTTTTCGATATCATGAATAATCCTCATAGCAGACATATGGTCAATACCAGGGTCAAGACCGCATTCATTGAGGATAAGTATCCCAGCGTTCTTTGCTTTCTTATCCAACGCCCTCATCGCATCGCTGACATACGAGGTTGTAATCATGTGTTTCTTATGCGTAATACACATCTCTGCAACCTTCACATGATACGTATAGGGTAAAAGACTCACCACAACGTCTGCTTTGGAAACGAAATCCTCTACTTTTTTATCGTCGTTGACATCTAAAGAAAATGCCTCTCCCTGAGGATGCCCGTCAATCATTTTTTCTGCTTTACTGACGGTCCTGCTAGCCATAATCACATGAATATCAGGTTGATCTAAAAGATACTGAATCATCGGGCGAGAAACCATGCCTGCGCCAAGGACAAGTATTTTTTCCATATCTATGTCTCCAAATACGTAAAACCGCTAAGCAGCGAAACAAATTAACTTATAAATATTTGTTGATATACTGGTAGGCAGGCGTCAGTTTTCCTTGATACAGTATTACCGCGTTTTTTATCTTAGACGGTAAGGCTACAGTATCAAAATCAGCGACCGTGAAATCAGCTTTCATAATCGCAGGAATAAACCGTAAGAGGGTTTCACTAAACGACTGGGACGACTCCCGAGGCAATTCACAGGGGAGATTATCAACGGCCATCACCACCACACCATCGCCTTCGTATCCATCTTTGATCGTATCAGTGTTCGGATTATAGATAAAAACAGGAGTATCCGGGGAAGTCGTCTTCTCAGTACATTCAATGGCACCGTTCACATCAGCGCTGATGTCACCGATCACCTTCAGACGTAGTTTTTCTCCCTTTTGAAAGGATTTCTTCAAATACTTCTTTGTAAGAAGACGCGGATATTGTGCGCTCCAGAAGATACAATTCATGAGAATTGAAAGAGATGGGACGTATTTTTCAAAGGCTGGACGATATCCTTCAGGATGGCTGTAGTAATCGTGTAAATCAAATTTTTTACCTGATACAATAGGTTCCACCATATGTTCTTCTTTGAACACCACCTTGTAAATGACCTTATTTGACGGATTTTTGTAGATAGAATCGATGTCTTCTGGTTTTATCTCTTGCACCGGTAACACATCAAGTATTTCCTGGGCACCAATAGAAACATTACCATACCCGGTAAACCCAATGATCAAAGGCGTCAGACCTTGAGGCAGACCATTGGTTTTTATGTCTTTACCGACAGCAGTGAAATGTTTCGTTATATCCTCCAAATCCTTGTAATGAATTGTCTGTTTAATCTCGTTAAACGGTGAGTCTATCTGCTCCCAGGCTAATCGTTGTCCAAACGTCCATAACGCATCAACCATACCAGCAAGACCAGCGAATCTGCCGAAAAACACCAAACGTCGCCCCTTGTTATCGACGATGCGCTCATAGTCAATCAATGTGCACCCCATTTCCATCATTTTTTTCAGCATCGGCATATTGTGCTTCTGACCTTTGATGGTATGGGAAAAAAATATGTAGGTTTTTCCTCTTTCAAAAAAATCTACAGGGATTTCTTTTACTGCAAAAACAACAGAACTGGGAGTTAAACTATCTTGGACATGTGCACCTACCTTTCGATATTCTTCTTCTGAGAAGACACGTATGTTCGAAGGTTGGATAAACGTCTCGACACCGTACTTCTTTTTCAGTTGCAATACATGTTGAGGGGTGAGGGGGACTCTTTGTTCCCAGCGATTTTTGTCTTCTCTTCGTATGCCTAGTGTTGCACTCATGCGATAACACCCAGGACCCCCCATCCGTTGCCGTTTAAAAGGTTTTCCGGGCACCCTTTTATTGAAATAGGAGATAAAAACATCAAAAATTTTTTTAAGGAAAGAAAAAAAGAAAGGTTGGGAGAGAGGGAAGAAGGCAGGAGAAGGAAGGAGGAAAGGAAGCTTCCCTCTCTCATTTGTGCACGAGTATGAACTACGAGAGCGTGACGCTCGTAATATCGCTGAGATCAGCGAGGTTATTCATTTTTACCATCGAGTCAGAAACCGTATAGAGGACGTCACCGATGTAAAGCGTTCTGGTGATATCGGTGCTTGACGAGCCCCAGTACCAGTAGTAATCATTGGTCTGTTTTTGCATTTCCTCCGGGGTTTGGTGTGTGATCCGTCCTTTGAGTTCAAAGCCGCTGTCGAGGCTGAGTCGGTAGACGTAAGCGCCTTGGAAGGTGAACTCTCCGAAGAGCGTTTCTGTCCCGTTACTGGCGATGTAGCGGTCTTTAACCTCCTGTGGTATTTCATACAGGCTCACGGGGATGACGAGCAGTTCTTTTTCTCTGTCAAAGAGGAACGCTTTGTGGTCATAGAGAGCAGGGCTGTCGGTCCCACGGTCACCAATTACAACCTTTGCGACTTCTTTCGGGTTCTCAAAGTCACTCACATCGAACAGAGCGATTTTCAGGCCAAGGATCGCAGTATAGTAGATTGCCCCTGGTGTGTGAACCTTATCTGCATCGATGCTCGGGTCGACTTCTTTTCCAATGCCGATGATATGGGTTTCATCGTAGGGGTGGAGGTACTCGGAGTATCCGGGGATCTTCAACTCTCCAAGAATCTTTGGGTTATAAGGATCAGATAAATCAACGGTGAAGAGCGGGTCGACTTGTACGAAAGTGACAAGATAGGCTCGATCTCCAAGGAACCGGGCTGCATAGATGGATTCACCAGGTGCGATGTTCTCGATCTGGGAGATTTGTTTTAGGTTTTCATCAAGGATATAGATGTTGTTGCTGGATTGAGTTCCATCTCCCCAGTTGTTTCCAACGGTTGTTGCGATTCTGAAGAACCCGTTGTGCTCATCCATGGAAAACTGGTTCAGGATATGGCCAGGGACTTCCCCTTGCGCAATGTAGGTGACGTTGCCGGTGTTAATGGAGATTTTATGGAGGATTGTGGTCTCTTGATTGCTAACGGATGATGATTCGCCTTCAGCTCGATATAACAATGGATAGTATGGATAATGGGCTGATGCAAGGAAGATGTAGTTTTTTGACACATACATCGTTTGGGAGCTGCCAAGCATGAAGCTTTTTTCAACAATGTCATTTGTATCAAGGTTCAGTGAGATCACATGGGTCATGGTGTCGGAGAGCTCCGGGACATCAACGTAGTAGATGTCGCCAGCGGAGATGTTCTGGGTTTCATTATCAATACTGATTTGAGGTATGTTGAGGGTGAAATTTTTTTCATCAAGTGCGCGGCAGATGTCATAGGTGTATTCAGTCGCGACCACGTAGACGTATTCATCGATCAAACGGGCGTCAAAGTAGCCACCATCGATTCTGATTTCTTTTATAAGGATCGGGTTTGCTCGATCATTGAGATCGTAGACGTTGATGACTGTTTGTGATACACCACCCCACCATATATCGGGACGGACCACGTCAACTTTGAGGTCTCCTTCAAGAAGTGGATAGGCGTAATAACTACCAGAGTCACCAAAGACAACGAGACGATCACCACGGATGAAGATGTTGCTAATGGTGACATTCGTGATTTTTATCTGAGAAAGAATGGTCGCTTCTGCTGCTGGGTAGGCTTTGATGATATAGACGGTTTGATTTGCTACCACATAAAGGTAGGTTCCATCGGTTTTGACGATATCAGGTTCGTCCACACCAGCAACTTGAACATTTGTGGTTGAATACGAAGGAGGCACCTCACCACCTTGAGTTGCCCCATCACCTGTGGCTCCTGATTCAGATTTTGCAAACATGATATTGAGGGAGTCGTAATATCGTCCCTGGTTCGCTCCTGCTTCGAATCGTTTCTGCAGGAATGAGAGAAGTTCGTCATACGATTGGAATGTATTGAGTTTGTAGGTATAGGCTCCTTTATCAAGTGGCGAAAGGGTAATGACTGCCACGAGGCTTGCGCACGTCAGCATACTCACAATCAATATTCCGGTTAGTTGAGTTGTTTTCTTTTCCATAGCGATCACATCACATCTGAGTGTAATTCTGGTTATATCTGTCAGAGTTTATATAGTGTCTGAAAACGTTTGGTAAAAACCGAACAACATCTGGTTGTAGTTTCGGCCATCTCCCTTGTACCTATAAATAGTATTATACTATCATGAGTGGGTGATGGGAAAACGATCGTTACTCAAGAAGACCGATGTGCTGAGTGCATCGGAGATTGGTCAGTATATTTATTGTTCGTGTGCATGGCAGTTGCTACGCTGTGGGTACGAAGCTGAGTCACCGTTTCTGGAATCGGGAAAACAGGTTCATGTCGCGTTGGGTAACACAATCGATGGTTTTGAAGCAAAGATGCGGTATTCACGATGGTACGCGCTCCTTGGTTTTGTGGTGTTGTGTGTCGCGTTTCTTCTGGTTCTCTTCGGGGTGATTTTATAGAGTTACTATTTCTTGGTATCTTGTTGATGATTGGTGCGGTTATTCTGCTTGCGTATGCTACAAGGATACGATTTAATATAAGGGAGGAGAAGAAATCGCATGGCATCCCTGATGGCATGATCCTGTATTCTGATCTGAATGTTCCTGCAGCACCGTTATTCTCGAAGCGTTCTCGTCTCGCCGGGAAACCAGATTACATTGTGCGAAAAGAAAACCATTGTATTCCTGTGGAAGTAAAATCAGGAGGAGGGGCGCATCCGCATCAGAGTCAGGTGCTCCAGCTTGCTGCGTACTGTCAACTTCTTGAGGATACCTCAGGTATGTTTGTTCCGGAGGGCATCCTTGTATATAATAATGTACCGTATACGATTCCGTTTGATCCGAAATTGCGTTTTGAGCTCGAGTCGGTGATGAAGAGCATGCGCGCCTCGCTGCGGAACGGTGTGGTAAAAAGGAATCATCAGGAGCCGGGGCGGTGTCGCCATTGTTCGATGAAACGATATTGTACTGATGTGGTACGGGAAGGTCCTTAATTCCATTGACAAAAAGAAAATGGATCTTCGTTGGCTGCATTACTTTTTTATTGTGGCACTTCTCATCAACTAAAGGGTCTGGGAGGGAAGGTCTCACATCTACAATTTCATACTTTCTCTAATTGTCTCACGCAGGATTCTCTTTTAAAGGTTATCCAAAAATATTTTTAGATAGAAACATAGCTCATTTGTGTCGTTAATGCTAGGTCATAAACCAAGGACAATATCAATTTGAATACTTACCAATATATAGACTGAAACCAAGGAGATATACATCATGAGCAAACAATCCAAATCCATCAACCATAAGTTTCAATCCAACAAATCCAAAGCACTCACCAGTCATGTTGAAGTGTTTCAATCCTAATAAGCCAACCGTGGATAAATTACACCCTTCGAAAATCGAATCGATAATAATTGAGACTGGGCTTAAAGAAGAAATCCCATATAAAATAAAAAATGGAAGGATACATAGTCCTACTATGCATTCAATTATAAATGTTTCAATAGGTCCTGGATAGAGTAATAGTCTTAATCCATAAATTAATCCAAATAATGCGAGCGGATAACCTAACATAATTAACGGAGTAAAAAATAATGGATTAAATATATGTCCAGCCGTCAGGCATAAATAATTCGCCTCATTCGAAACCATCTTCTTCTTTGCAATCATTTCTAAGGCATTCATCATTCTTTTATTCAGATATTCACCAGTAACTAACCTTTGTGCCTGTTCAACACTCATCCCTTTAGGCAATAACCCATACTTGTTCAACTCCACCACCGCTTCCTTGAAGAGAGGAACAGCTTCTTCCCTGGTTGTCGTCTGATTTAATCGTGTTCTGAAATCAACCAGATACTGCTCCAAGTCCTGATATTGTTGCCTGGTGAGTTTCACCGTGGTATTCCCAAATCCATTGATACCACAGGCTTGTGTGGTTATTTCTACAAGGTCGTTGTCATTGGATGCTTTGACAACGTTGAAGTTGATGCTTGGTACAATGGCAACACCAATGAATAAAAGAATGACTGCAACAGCCAGACTTTTCCTCCATGCGTCCACATTCATCGCTTTTCTCCCTTTGATTTTATAAATTCTCTTTTCATTATGTATCACATCCTGCTGGTGGGATATATATTGGGAACATCGCAGGATGTATATCAAATCTGAATAAATTTATTGGAAAATAAAACAATAACGAACCATTAATCATCTTGGGTAATGTTGTTGGTTGTTCCCAATAATTTCCGAACCAATGGTTAAAAAAGCCATTGTAAAAATATGCATCCTCATGATTGAATAGAAAATTATTACTAATAATTTGATTACCTATACAAAAATATAGAACAATACCATATCTGGGATTGTGAGATATGTTGTTTTTATAGATGATATTGAAATGGCTCAACAAAATTGAAAATGAGGCGTCACCATTAGCAGTGCAATTTACAATTGAGTTTTCATATAAAAAGTTACGATTTGATTTACCCATAAAAACTTCATCGCAATGTTCTATTAAATTTCTAATAATTTTATTGCTGGAAGAATATTCCATATAGAGTCCTCCGCCATGGCTGTATTCACCAGTAGTATATCGAATTGTATTTTTAAAAATTGAATTATGAGCCGAGTGCGTTAGATAAATATTACCTCCATAAGTGTTATCTATGATATTGTTAGATATATTATTATAAAATGCACTACTAAGTTCAATACCCTTACTTAGACCACTAAAACCTGAGATATTATTATCGCTGATGATGTTGAAATTTGAAGAAATTAATATTCCGATAGCAGGCCAATGGGGATTTTTAATATTAAACCCACTCACATTTACTCTATTAGCCCTAATCTCAATAGTATTATTATCACCATCGCCAATAATAACAGTATTGTTTTTATTTTCTCCTATAAGATTAATTGATTTTTTTATTATGATATTTTCATGATATGGCGATAGGTTATGAAAAACGAAGACAGTATTACCATAAAATGCATGATTAATTGCATCCTGAATCCTAGTATAGTTCCCAGGTCCACTCCCACCTACATACAACCATTGACCTCTTGATGTCGGGAGTGGTTTCTCAGTCTCCTGTGCTGTGGATGGAATGGTATAGGTCCCAACGAACAAAAGAATGATTCCAACCGCCAAAGCTTTCTTAATATGTGGATTTGTTTGCATTTATTTTCCTTCCGATGATTTCATACTTTCTCTTTTCATTTCTTCGTGATTCTCTAATTCTATGGATGGCTTGGACCTACATTGACATTAAGAGCCGAACCAAAGTAAAAATCTGAAGCGTTAGAAGAGAGTCTTAATCCAGTAAATCCATTCATTCCAGGATAATATGTATCCCATAAAATAGATAATCTATTGATAGAAAGGTTTCCATAAAATTGTCCACTCCAATTTCTAACACCATATAATCCATTCGTCCATATTTCACCTTCGGCGGGCCAATAATTCGGTGGTACCGTCCATGGCGATTGTTGTTTTTCTCCGTAATAAATAACAGAACATATTTTGGGTAAATTCCATAGATTTCCTAGAGATATTGCGCCCATGATAGCAGATAGGTACCACAATAATCCATAAAGCCATAAAAATAAACCAGTTTTTTCTTCGAGTGCAAGAGAAATTATAAGTAGAGAATATAACACATTACTAATTGCCCTGCCTACAGGACCTTGGAAATACGTTTTACCCTGAGCTTCTCCATAGATTAAACAAAATTTATTTCCTTCTTGAAGCGATGATTTATCCGATTTATTCGATAGTTTTTCTAAATACTTTATTAGTTTGGTGTTTTGATACAGTCCAATCACCAACTTTTCTGCTTTTTGAACACTCATCCCCTTCGGCAACAACCCATACTTGTTCAACTCCACAACCGCTTCCTTGAAGAGAGGAACAGCTTCTCCCCTGGTTGTCGTTTGATTCAATCGTGCTCTGAAATCAATTAGATACTGCTCCAGGTTCTGATATTGTTGTTTGGTGAGTTTCACCGTGGTATTCCCATATCCTTTGATACCACACGCTTGAGTGGTTACTTCTATGAGGTCGTTTTCATTGGATGCCTTGACAACGGTGAAGTTGATGCTTGGTGCGACTGCGATACCGATGAATAGAAAGATTATTCCTACTACTAAGGTTTTCTTTGTTTTCATCATCTCATTCCTGGGATATCATAAGGGTTTTTTGCTGGGAACCAATCGAAATTCGTCCATGGTTTAACTGTCGGATCAACTGGATAATCAGGATCAAAAGAAATATGATGAATAATCATTTTTCCCTCAATATGTTTAGGGGGAAATCCAACCCAATCATCCCAATAATTCCTCCGCCAGAAATCAGGTAATATACTAAAAAGTAGGGTATCCTCAAAATATGCATGAACATCATTATTTATGAAATTATTTCTTTTAAAAGTATTCAATATACAATTAATTAACTGAACGCCAATCTCATTGTTTGTAATATTGTTGTTGACAAAACTATTCGAATTACAAAATTCGAGCCAGATTCCTAGATTAGCATTGGAGATTTCATTATACATAAAAGTATTAGAGCGGCAAGAGCGAATTTCAACTCCGCCTTGGATATGGTTTTGAATGATTTGGTTAGAATCTGAACTACTTGATATGATTAATATATTCATAATTGTGTTTTCATTGATTTCATTGAAGCTGGAAGTATGAAGTTCAATGCATTCAGGGTATCCAGAGATGGTATTTCTCTTTACTATATTTCTTGATGAATGATAAAGATAAATACCTTCGTAATCACCTTCTTGAATGATGTTGTCTGAGAGTACATTCTCTTGTGAGCGTTCAACATAGATACCACCATAGTAGTTATAAGAAAGATTATTTGATGAGATCGTGTTGTTATCTGAATTTACCAAGTAAATTCCTACAGGTGAACAGGAGGAAACGTTATTTCCTTGTATCGTTGTATAGGAACTTTCGATAAGGCAAATTCCTCCACCTATTCTATGATACTCTGTTTTCACATTCGAAATATTAAGATCTTGGATCTTGAAGTTTGTACATTGTACAAGAAAGATTTGTCCTGCATCGCTTGGAACGATAACATCATTTTTATTTTTATAGAAGTAGATTTGTTTATCATTGATTGTATTATTTTCAATTGTGTAGGATAATAGTTCAGGAATGGACGATGAAAAAGATATTCCATTATTCATGAAGGAATTTCCGATAATACTGATCCCATACCCAGATTCTATATAGATTCCAACTTCTGTATTATTCCAGATGGTATTATTTTTATAGATGTTATAGGAACAATTTTCTCCATTCAAGATGCCTTCCCAATAAACAGAGTTTGAAAAGTCATTGTTACATACGAGATTATTATTTGATTCGCTCCACAATTTAAGCTTGCTATACTTATGGCTATCAACGGTATTATTTATTATCGTGTTATTTGACGAATTTTCCAGGAGAATACCTTGATCGTTACCACGGAAGATATTGTGAGAAATCAAATTATTAGAAGCGTGATCTAACTTAATATCACTAGAAGCTTTTAGCACACTACAATTCCGTATTATATTCCCATTCGATTGCAGTAAAATACCAAAGCTCCAATCACTTCCTACTGAAAACTTATCGAAAATACAATTATCCGCTCTTATCAATACTGTTATCTCATCCCCCCCATCGATATAAGGGACATCTCCTGAAATGGATGGGATTCCAATAAGAACAAGTGGTTTATCAACCGTGATATGTTCGTAATACATTCCATTATACACAAACACCGTATCTCCCTCAGACGCGTTATCAATCGCATCCTGGATCTTGGTATAGTTCCCAGGTCCACTCCCGCCGACATACAACCAATTCCCTCTTGATGTCGGGAGTGGTTTCTCAGTCTCCTGTGCAGTCGCTGGAATGATACAGGTTCCAACGAATAAGAGAATGATTCCAACCGCCAAACATTTCCTTTTCATTTGATTTGCCTCTTATGAATATTTCTCTTTTTATTTGGAATTTCATTTTAATTTGAACACATACAATATGAGATACATGTGAAAAAAGTGGGTCCTTCTTTAAGATATTCAATATACATCATAAGTAATACTGCGGCTGCGGTTATAAGAAATAAAATATCAAAATAAATGCATTTAAAAGGATTATATTGACAGAGAGAAAACAACCCTGATGATGTTAAATCTTGATTATTCCTGTTTGTAAAGGAGTTTAAGATTGCCTTTGGGTTTGTTTTTAACAAAAGAAGTGCTTGAATAATCTGATAATCACTTATACCTTGTAAGGTGTTGTCTTGTCTTGCTTTTTGGATACATAATTCTGTGAACTGTGCAAAAGTCTTCTCACCCATTTTACTAATGATGTCTATAGCTTTTTTAAGTTGTCCAGTTGTATTATCTCTAATTTGGAATTGTAACAGATTCCCTTTACCCATTCCAAGATACCTTGATGTAAGGATGTTCTGTTGTTGATTCGTAGCTCTCTGTGTCCTTGTCTGGAACAAAGGTGAATCATTCATATTTGATTTTACAGATTGATATCCTACCACATTCGTTAACGAACCAAGAACAAGAAGAACCACAGCACAGATACTTACTCCAATCAGAGGTTTCTTATCCGTTTGCTTTCCCCCTTTCTACAATTTTATAACGATGTTCTCCTATAAGAAGGTTATTAATTCAATGGGTATTTTGAATGAAAATATTGCTTCGTTTGTTTAAATAAGAAAATAAAAATGTCGAATAAGACAACATTCTCTTGTTATTCCATAAAAATAATATACTTATCTTGTATTGTAACCAAACCATCTGAGAACGCTATGGGATAAAGTATGAAGAAAGGTCATGGCATCGGTTTCGGGAAGGCTATCTTGTTTAACGAACACTTTGTAGTGTATGGGATTCCATCGATCGTATCAGCGATTGGGAACTATACAGTTGCGAAGGTCGAGGCGTATGACAAACCAGGGTTCACGCTCGCGGATAAACGGCCTGCAACGCCAAAGTATAAGGAGGATAAGCTTGATCAGCAGAAGGAATCCTTTGACCTGATGTTTAAGAAAATGGGTATTGATCTGTCGAAAAAAGGAGTGAACATCACCTTAGAGGGTAATCTTTTTGCAGCGAGTGGTATCGGTGCCTCTGCTGCGTCGTGTGTGGCGGTCGCCCGTGCGCTTGCTGATTTTTATGAGCTTGATTTGTCTGATGAGCAGATTAATGAGATTGCATATGAGGGGGAAAAAGGATATCATGGGACTCCATCTGGTGTTGACAATACTGCGTCGACGTATGGTGGTTTGATTTGGTTCCAGAAAGGGGAAAAGAATGTCATTGATCGGATTACGCTTTCCAATCCTGTGGAAATCGTCATTGGGAACACCGGAAAGGTGACCGATACGAAAGCAGCGGTGGATGGAGTGAAACAGCGAAAAGAGAAGAATCTGAAGAAATACCAGGAGATCTTTGATAGGGCCGAGAATATCGCGTACCTGGCAAAACGGGCGATACAGGATAGATCGTATCCTAATGTGGGGAAGCTAATGAACGAGAATCATAAGCTTCTGCAGCAGATTGAGGTGTCTTCACGGGAGTTGGATTTCTTGGTGAGTATCGCGCGTGACGCAGGTGCGTTGGGTGCGAAGTTGACTGGTGGTGGTCTTGGGGGGAACATGCTTGCATTGACGCCAGGAAAGGAGCTGCAGAATAAGGTTGCGAACGCTATTGAGAAGGAAGGGTTTCAGACCGTGAAAACCGTGATTGGTGCGTCGCGGGAGAGTGTGGAGTAAGTATGAATCTTCGTCCGTTTCTGAAACAACTTGAGGAACAGGAGAAGCTTGTTCGGATAAAAAAAGAGGTTTCTGTGAAGTATGAGATTGCCAATATCATGTATTCACTCAATGAGAAACCCGTGATTTTTGAGCATGTGAAAGGGTATGAGTTCCCGGTGTTTGGTGGGATTACCTCTGATCGGGATATTATCGCGCAGGGTCTGGGGACGACCAAAGACAAGTTGATGATGAAGCTGGTGGAGGGTTTGCGTCATCCGAAGGTTCCCGAGGTTGTTGAGAAAGGCCCGTGTCAGGAGGTCGTGATAAAGAATCCTGACCTGAAGAAATTGCCCTTGTTGTTTCATGTTGATGGTGACGGTGGCAGGTATGCAACTGCGACGGTTGCGACGATTAAAGACCCGCAGACCGGTCGGAATGTCGCGTATCATCGGCTGATGGAGCGTGGGCAGAACCGGTTTACCGCACGGTTGATTAAGGGTCGGCAGACGCGCACGACGTATGATCGAACTGTAGGTGATCTGGAGATGGCGGTATGTATCGGCAATTCCATTTCAGTGATGATCGCTGCGTCGCTAGGTCCACCGTCTGGTGTTGATGAATTTTCTATCGCGAATACCTTGGATCCGATGAAGATGGTGAAATGCAAGACCAAGAACCTAGAGGTTCCTGCGGAGTCCGAGTTTGTCCTTGAAGGGAGACTGACAAAAGAGGTGGACCGTGAGGGTCCGTTTGTGGATCTCACGGAGACCCGTGATTTCGAACGAAAGGAACCCGTGTTTATCATTGATTGTATCACGCATCGGAAGGACGCGATGTATCAGGCGCTGATCCCTGGGCGGCTTGAGCATAAGGTTTTGATGGGGATGCCAAAAGAGCCGACGATCTATGATGAGGTCAGCAAGGTTGCTGCTTGTAAGAACGTGCTGGTGACGATGGGTGGCGGCTCATGGCTTCATGGGATCGTGCAGATTTCGAAGAAGAATCCTGATGACGGGAAAAAGGCAATCGAGGCTGCATTCAACGGTCATAAGAGCATGAAGCATGTGGTCATCGTTGACGATGATGTTGATATCTACAATCCGAATGCGGTGGAATGGGCGATCGCGACCCGGTTCCAGGCTGGGAAGGATCTGGTGGTGAAACTCGATTCGCCAGGCAGTTCCCTTGATCCGTCGTCGAAGCAAGAGGAAGGAAAAAAGGCACTCACCGATAAGGTTGGTGTGGATGCAACGATCCCGTTCGATGTTGAGAAGAGTAAATATGAGATCGTGAAATATTCGAAAGTGAATCTGGATGATTACCTCAGGTAAAGGAAAATATAAGGTCTGGCTGAAGCGCGAGAAGATCGGTGACGATCTGGTTTTTTTTCTCGGTGGAGGAGAACGTTCTCACATTGGTGGCGTGGTGATTTGCGAACCAGGAAAACCAGCGAAGACAATCAGACTTACTGGACATTATGACGACATTGTGTTACAACCGATCGCAGAGCTCGCATGTGGTAAATACAAGACCAAGGTTGTTGCGATTGGCGGCGTGCATGTTGATCATGCGACGAAACAAGAAATTGATCTTTTAGTGGGGAACTGTAAGAAATTGGTGGAAAAAGTTTGAATTAATCGTCAAGAATATTTATATAATACTATATTCTATAGAAATATAGACGGGGAAAGGAAAAAATGATAAAGAAAGGAATCACAGTTGGAATACTCTTTCTTTGTATCATTTCATCAATCACGGTAGTGACTTTCAATAAAAAGGTTGATGTATCCCAGAATGAATCTGCAATCAAGTATCCTCTTCACTCTGTTTACGATTGTTATCATCTTTCGGATGCTATCCCCTTTCCCTCATCAGTGTATGCAGAAGAAAAGACGTATGATACACATGTGACAAGGGATGTATTACAGACAGAGAGTAATGGCTTGATGAATTCATCATGGCCGATGTACTGCCATGATACACATCATACTGGGAGAAGCCCCTATAGCACCGCTGAGAATCCTCCAGGCGTCATGAAATGGAAAGCAAAATTAAAAGGATCCCTTTATGGTTCCTCAGTAATTGATGATAATGGAATTATCTATATTGCAGCCCTAGGTCTTTTTGCATTGTATCCCAATGGGACAATAAAATGGCAATATAAAATAAATGGAAGAGGCGAATCCTGTCCTGCAATTGATGAGAATGGAATCATTTACATTGGTACATCAATTGGAGACCCAAATTATTTTTATGCGTTTTATCCGAATGGGACAATGAAATGGAGATATTGGATTGGAGGAGGAACGGACTTAAAATCTTCGTCAGTCATTGGATTTGATGGAACGATATTTTTTGGATGCGGACAATCTATAATTGCACTATTTCCAAACGGAACGCTTCGCTGGCAGCATTCGACAGATCACCTTGTTTATTCGTCTCCAGCTATCGGAGATGACGGAACCGTCTATTGCGGCTGTCATGATACCTATTTATATGCCCTGTATCCAAATAATGGAACCGTGAAATGGATGTTTAAAACAGGGGATTGGATCCGGGTCAGCCCCTGCATAGCCGATGATGGAACTATCTACTGCGTATCCCTCGATGGGTACCTCTATGCTCTTCGACCAAATGGTACTATGAAATGGAGGACAAATGTTGGTGCGGGAACATCCCCGACCATTGGACAAGACGGGACCATTTATGCTGGGTATAGTCAACTCTACGCAGTTAACCCAGATGGCACGGTAAAATGGATTTATAGTTCCGCTGGAGGGATTGAAGGTGGAACGCCATGTACATCTCAAGAGGGAATTATCTATTTTGGAACAATCGGTGGTTATCTCATTGCAGTAAATCCTAATGGTACTGAAGCATGGAAAGCACATATTGGTGAATGTGAATCAGCCCCAGCTATTGGGGAGGACGGAACCATTTATATTGGAGCAATGGATGATAATGATGATGGTTACCTCTATGCTTTTGGTCCTGGACCCTTAAAGGTAGAAGCAAATGGTCCATACATAGGAATAATCAATAAACCTGTTCAACTCACAGGTACTATATTTGGTGGTATGCCTCCGTATAACTATCACTGGGATTTCGGAGAAGGAAATACCTCGGGAGAACAGAATCCAAAGTATGCCTATTCTCAAATTGGAATCTTTAATACAACATTCACAGTAACCGATTCGGAAGGCAACTACAGCTCTGATACGGCGCAAGTTACTGTAATTGCTGGAGAACCATCGGTCACAATTACAAAACCTGTGAATGGCATCTATCTCATGGATAAGAGAATACTACCTTTGTCTAAGCCTTTCATCATCGGTAAAATAACCATCCAAGTAGAGACGACACAAGAACCATTTGGCATTGATCGTGTTGAGTTCAACATTGATGATGCGCTGAAGGCAACCGATACTGAACCCCCGTATGAATGGACATGGAGCACACCAGCATTCTTCAAGCACACCATCAGAGTGATTGCCTATGACATCTCTGGTAATAGCGCAGGGAAGTCTATCGATGTGTCGAAGTTCTTCTAAAAAATTAATTTAATGCCCAAACAACCGTTTCGTCACAACCGTCGCATAACTTCCTTTCGGTAACGAAAACGACACCTGAATTTTAAAACGTTGTGTATTTTCTTTGCTGTTGATTTCATCTCTTGCAGGTTTTGATATTGTGAAATCCTCTGGTTTGAGAAGAACCTGTCGTGCACGTGTTTTAAAGAAATTCCCAGTTTCTTCCTCAATCTTAAAATCAGTTAGCTGTAATTCTTCTTTTGCAAGCATAGTAGAGACAATTCGTTGTTCATCATTCGTAAACATCGCTGTCTCACTGATAGTGAGAAACGTCTGTGGTATGTTTTTCATCTCTTGTTCTGAGAGATTTGTATAAAAAAGTAACGCTCCAATCGCATATTCCACCGAGTACAACTTTTCCTTCGCAACAACCTCTTTTAGTAACTCTTTGACACATTCGTTCCACAAGTAACTCTGGTACGCATTCACAAACATCTCCCGGAGATGCGCAGGAATCATGCGGTACGCTGATCGCCAATCCTTTGTCTTTACATATTCTTTCACAACCACGGCAAACGCTTTATTGTACACCCGTACGTTGGAAAGATCATTCCAAGAAGAAAGTATTTTTCGTTTCTCATCTTTGATTTTTTTTGGCTCTGATTTCTGGTACGCAGTCAGATACTGTTTCACCGCATGGTCGTATTTTTTTAACACTATGTATTTTCCGATGAACTCGTGATCAATGACGCTGCCGAACCGCTGGGAATCAAAATAATTCGGGATACCGGACATCGGAATCGTTGCAGCCCTCCTAGAAACATCAGCAAGTTCATTCTCACTCACATCACGGACCGTGATCATAAACCGGTTCCCAATAAGATCACCGATCTTGATTTTCTTTTGATGATACCCAACAAAGCTGAGGGTTAAAGAATCAATGTTCAGACCTTGTACATTATAATGTGTTGGAATCGAGATGTACTGTCGGCCCAGCGCATGTTTATCCTTGAGTCCCGCATATCCGATCTCAAAGAGCGAAATACGAAGTTTCTTTGCTATCTGACGTATCGCATCGAAGGTATCAATCTCCTGTTTCTCCAGCAAAAAAACCGTATGTTCATCCTTCTCAGAAGAAACCTCAAAACTAGGGATTTCCTCGACAATGAAATCAGCAGGTTGTTGTTTCAGTTTCATACACAGACAAAAACAATAAAATAATCCGAGCATATAACCCTGTCCATACAGGACTGACGTATTATGTATCTGACAAAAGAAGAAGAACATATTCTCCATGGTGAACAAGGAGAAGTCGTTGAACGTATGTTCCGATTAATCGTTCAATTAGGCGACATTTACGGCGCTGACAAAATGATACCGGTAGGCTCAGTACAAGTCGCTGGTGTCTCCTATAAATCCATCGCAGACCCAGGAACTGAATTTCTTGAGGACCTCGCCGCGAAAGGCGCAAAGGTCAAAGTCCTTACCTTCCTGAACCCAGCAGGCATGGACCTGGAAAACTGGAAGAAACTCAAGTTCCCCAAGGATTTTGCAGCTAACCAGCTACGCATCATGAACGCGTTCAAAAGTATGGGAATCGTGATTACCGCAACCTGCACACCGTACCTTGCTGGAAACCTCCCCAGGTTCCGCGAACATATCGCCTGGTCAGAATCCTCTGCGATATCGTTTTCCAACTCAGTGATCGGCGCACGAACCAACAGAGAAGGAGGACCCTCTGCACTCGCGGCAGCTATCTGCGGGAAAACACCGAATTATGGGTTTCACCTCTGGGAAAACCGACAACCAACTATTAAAATTAAGGTTGAAGCCGATCTCACGTTTGATGCGGACTTTGGCGCATTCGGCTACCACGTCGGCAAACAAATCAAAAACAAAATACCGTACTTCGTTGGAATAAAAAATGCTGATACGGATCAACTCAAAGCACTGGGCGCGGCAATGGCTGCCTCAGGAGCAGTCGCCCTGTATCACGTTGAAGGACTCACCCCTGAAGCTGATCTTGTGAAAAAAGACAGCTTGGAGACCATTACCGTTACGAAAAAAGAGGTAGATGAGGCGTACGCGAAACTCAATACCGGCACAGAACCAGATATCGTTATCCTCGGCTGCCCCCATGCATCCTTACGAGAAATATCCTCAGTTGCGGCGAAACTCAAAGGAAAACATCTTAAAAAACCAGTCTGGGTATGCACCTCACGGATGATGAAAGAAGCAGCGGACCGTATGGGATATACCGACATAATAGAAAAAGCAGGAGGACACATCGTCGCTGACACCTGCATGGTCGTCTCACCGATTGAAGATATGGGATACAAAACAACCGGGGTGAACTCCGGGAAAGCAGCAAACTACCTCCCCGGGTTCTGTAAACAAAACGTCTGTTTTGCAAGCATGGACAAACTCCTGGAGGCAGCATTATGATGAAAGGACGGACGATTTCACCAGGAAAAGTAAAAGGAGTCGCACTCGTATCAAAAGAGCCCATCGGGTTTTACGGGGGCATCAACATCAAAACCGGTATTGTCATAGAAAAAGGTCATCCGCTAGAAGGAAAATGCGTCAAAGATAAAATCCTAGTGTTCCCCTGCGGAAAAGGCTCCACCGTCGGCTCCTATGTTATTTACGGGTTGCAGAAGAACGGCGCCGCCCCAAAAGGAATCATCAACAAAGAAACAGAAACGATTGTTGCAACCGGCGTCATCCTTGCAGCGATCCCGTGTGTTGATAAGATCGACATTGACCAGATCAAAGACGGGGATACCGTGGTGTTGAATGCAGATAACGCAACCGTGGAAGTAGCAAAATAATCACAAGAGCGCACGCATATTCCACGACACGCCGATGCCGTGGACCGGGACCTCATGATCACCGTCATCATCTGACCATGAGATGGTTCCATCAATCGTGCAATACCCGATTTTCATTCCCATATACGTGGGAAACTTCCATATTTTACTGGTCGCATGAGTAATTTCGAGGTCTCCATTTAACGTTGTTTTCGTCCCGTATAAGAGTGCTTGACTGATTACATATAGCGGATTTAGGCTTGGATCTGCTTTAACACTGAACGCAGTCGGTAATTTAACCAGAGGGAACACTTTTTCGTCTTTCTGGGTGATTTTCAGATTCACATCCTTCAGCTCCGTAATAGTTTCTCCTCGATCAGTGGTGATCAAGAGAGTACCAAACGGGTCAAGCTTTGACAATGCACCAGAGACGCTTTGAGGACTTGGGAGATAATTTGCTGCGTAAATGTTCCATCCATTATCCAAGGTAAGAGAGAACCAGTCCCAGCCGCCAATAGCGAGTCGTGTGATTGCATGCGGAGTCCAGGAGTGCTCATGGGAACCTGTTCCCTTCACGGTGTAGGTCTGTCCATCGATCGTCACCGTCCCAGACACATCACAACCAAGCAACACGTAGTTGGCAACCTCGCTTTCTGATTTATCAAACGCCCGTGACCCCAGTACCCAAACCGGCAGGGATCGAGCGGTATAATCCAAATCTACCACAATCTCATGTGCCGTATCAATATCCGAATCCTCTGCATGGACATGCCAACGCGGATACGACCCTTCTGCCCAGGAGTCCTCAAACTGAATCTTCACCCCAGGGGAGCCAGCAATAAGAGTCCCTTCTTTGAGGATCCCCAGATAATGCTCCTTGTTCGTCATCCCACCATAGGTTTCACTCTTGTTGCCAAGGACACTGACGACAAGCAAATCTGGTTTATTGGTCCCAAGAAGGTCGCCACGGGCCATATGGTTGAAACTGACCGCAATCGACCAATCCTTCAACTGACTCAAGCTATCGTTAAAAACAGCGTTAAAATACCACCACTCTCGGGAGATACGGAGTTCGTTGAAATGTACTCCTTCATCCTCTGATGAGACATCCCGTCGATACGCGGGAATAAGAGAGTTTGGTGGAGTTGGGAGTTTCACCGGTAGTAGTATGGTTGTCGTATTGTCACCGGTATCTGGTGGAGTCTGATCATCAGAAGGCAGAAATGAACTGATATAATCTGCCTTGTATAAAAAAAGCGTAGAAACTACGATGAGTGCTACGATGATAATCGTATCAATCTTTCTGAATTTCATTCTTCACCAAACGATATCGCTATAGAGTGCTTCTGACAGGAGAATATTAATAGTTATCTTTACAGTTAGTACCCATTTGATGTAGACGCATATTTTTATAATACAGTGAACAATTACCCCCGAACCCAGTACGGAGGCATTCTATGATAGAAAAACGCGATATTGTGAACTGTTTTTCAGAACTTACATGGATACAAGATAAAGACCTCAGAAACAAGGTCGTGAACGTATGGAAAACCGCCGCTGATCGTGGGAAATGGCAACGACTCCAGGAGATCCCGTTTACTCTTATTTTTGAAAACTCAGGGTTACTTGTTGATCACACCAAACGGATTACAACGTTGGTCCGAAATGTCGGGAATACGCGAGAGGAGCATCTCAACAAAGACCATCTCATCGCTGGTGCTCTTCTGCATGATGTCGGAAAACTCCTTGAATATGAAATGAAAGACGGGAAAATCGTTAAAAGTAAATTTGGGGAGAAAATGCGGCATCCCGCGGCTGGCGCGCAACTTGCCGAAGAATGCATGCTTCCCGAAGAGGTGGTGCATATTATCGCCGCTCATTCTCATGAAGGTGACACCATGAATCGATCCCCGGAGGCAATTATCATTCATCACTGTGATTTTATCGACTTTGAAATTAAAAAGGCACTGAGCAGATAGGAACTATTGAGAACATGAAGTTGTACGAGAACGAAGTGAAAAAAATTTTTGATACCATGAAAATTCCTATTCCGAAACAATATGGCGTCATTCATTCTGCGGAAGAACTTGACCATGTACCGGTGAATTTTCCGCTTATGCTGAAATCCATGGTTTTGGTTGGTGGCAGAGGAAAAGCAGGTGGTATTAAGAAAGCTCAGAGCATGACGGAGGCAAAATCACTCGTTAAAACATTGTTTAATCTGAAGATCAAAGGATTACCTGTGGAAAGTATTCTTTTAGAAGAAGCGGTGTTTGATCTCGGTGCCTGTTACATTGGTACGACCATGGACCCTACAACGTTTAACAATGTGGTCATGGTGAGTGCCTCTGGCGGTGTTGACATTGAACAAGTTGCCCGTGAAAAACCAGAATCTATCGTGAAGCGAGAGATCGTTGATAACGCGAAGACGCTACCGAAAAAAATTGCACAAGAGCTAGCTTCTGCTCTTTCTAACAATTTAGAGAAAAAAATAGATACGAAGAAAAGAAACGAACTTCAGGATAGCTTTGCTGATATCATCTCAAAGGTGTATGAGACCTATCAACGGTGTGATGCGAGGTTATGCGAGGTCAATCCGCTGCTCCTCACGTCAAAGGGCGTGATTGCTGCTGACGCGAAACTCGTCCTGGATGACAATGCGCTGTTCAGACAGAATGATTTGTTGCAGATGCTGGGGATTTCTGAAAAACGACATGATGTTGCGGAGCGGACAAAAAACGAGCTCAGAGCCCAGGCTGCTGGATTCCCCTATATCGATCTCCTACCTGAGAACTTCATAAAAGATCCTCAGAAACTCTATGTTGGTCTTGTCCCAGGTGGCGCTGGCTACGGCATATTTTCTATTGATGAGGTTGCCACTATTGGAAAACGATTTTTCAATGACCATATCATTCCCGTGAACTTCATGGATAGCGGCGGAGGGCCAACACAAAACAGAGTAGCAGAAATGTTCCATCTGCTCATGGATTACCCTGTTGTCGACCTTATCATTACCTCACGGTTCGGCGGGATATCCAGCTGTGACATCTTCATTCGCGGTCTTATTAAAGCAGTGGTGGAACGCTATGAAAAAGGACTGCGGATGATCCCTATCTATGGAAGAATGGTCGGGACTGATCTCCCAAGCGCACGCACGTTTTTAGAAAAAGAAAAACATGAACACGCTGATGCATTAAAAGACGTACACATTGTCATAGGAAATCAACGGATCATGGCTGATGTGATCCGCGAAGGAATCCAAAAAACGTGTGAATCCAAGGGGTGGAAACCATGAAGTTAGTCCCCCCTGATCAAGGGATGCTGTACTACATCATTGAGAACAAACGTCCAGATCTTGCTAAAAAAATTAGAGACACGGGTATTATAGAGACCGCTGTGGTCGGTCTTGGAGGACAAGGGACACGACATGCAGAGTTAATGCAGCAGTATGGGACGACGATTACCGCGGGTATCGCACCAGGTCGCGGGGGAACACGGCTCTTGGAGACGATACCAGTCTATGACACAATCAAAGAATGCCTCAAAGAACATCCAAGTATTGCAGTCGCAAGCATCTGGCGACATTATTCAACCGCGAAGGATGCGACCATAGAAGTAATAGAAGCAGATATCCCTGTGGTGGTCCTCATCAGTGAAGGGATACCATTGAAAGACATCCGTGATATCCTTGTCGCTGCACGGAAACACAAAACAGTCCTTATTGGAGGGAACACCCCGGGTGTTATTTTTCCGCCAGAAGGAATCAAAGCAGGGATGCTTCCCGATGTGTTCTACCCGGAAGAGGTTTCTCCAGAGGCATTTGGACCAAAAGGCGTGACGATTATTTCTCGGAGTGGAGCTATCCTGTATCATCTCTCCGATGCGTTAGCAAGCGTTGGTATTGCACAAAACGCGGTCATCGGTGTCGGTGGGGATGGTGCAATTGGTTCGACATTCCGCGACCTTGTACCTCTCGCAATGGCTTATAAAAACACGGACCTTGTTGTAGTCGCCGGGGAAATTGGTGGATGCCAAGAAGAATTACTCGCTGAGGATATCAAGAAAAACCCAAAGAACTACCCAAAGCCCCTCATCGCATTAATCTCCGGGGCGCATGCTCCTGAAGGAAAAACCATGGGCCATGCCGGAGCAATCGTGTCACCAGGACAAGTCTATGGAACGTTCCAGTCAAAGAAACATGCTCTTGAAAGTGCGGGTGTGCCAGTGATGAACAGCCAGTACGATCTCATTGCCGAAGTTCAAAAAAGACTGCAGAAAAAAACCTACTTTGATGTTGAGAATTATTATAAAAAAATGAAGACGATATGGGATGCCCCATCAAAGAAACCTGGCTGGGGAACACTCATTACCAAAGTGATGCCAAATAATCTTTTAATTTCAGGATATCCTTTACAAGACATCGTGGAACGGAAGGGTTTCCTTGAGACCGCATATCTTCTAGTAAAAGGAGAGTTTCCGGACAAAAAAACAGTAGAAGAGATGCGAAAGATTGCGGTAGAAGCTGCAAAGAAGCCTGTACCAAAGGTGACGCACCTGAAGAATGAGGATATCTCAAAAACATTAGTCAAGTATTTTGTTCTTGACGAGGAACTCGCACAGTATCCCGAAGGAGGAACTGATGGAGCAGTGAAAAAAACTATCTTCTGTCTGGGAAGGACTGCTCGATACCTAAGCGCAATATTAGGCACGGAAAAAGCCTTAGAAAAAATAGGTGGAAATGAACCGTTTTCACATGTGATCTACCGTGCGGTCACAGGAAATTCAACGGTGAATGAACAGCATTCTCGTATGATTGAGGCTATGATTGTCGCCTGTGTGGACCATGGGGTTACTCCGCCATCTGCCCAGGCGACTCTTATCGCGGCATCCACGAGAGCACCCTATGAGGTTGCGGTGGCTCAGGGTGTTGGTGCGATTACCGATGTGCATGGCGGAGCTGGTGCGAAGGCTGCGCAGCTCTTTACCGAGTGTATCATGAAATCAAAAAAGGAGAACATCGATGTTGCCCAAGCGACCAGAGAGATAATGAGAAAGTACATCGAAGAGGGAAAAAGAATCGAAGGCTTAGGGCATCGGCTTCATACGAAGGACCCCCGACGTGATGTTCTTTGGAATTTTTCTTCTCAGACCGGTATCGCTGGGAAGCATGTACAGCTTTCCAAGATGGTAAGTATGATATTTGAACAGGTCAGAGGGATGAGTCTTCCTATCAATGTCGATGGTGTGATCGGGGCAATCGTCGCAGATATGGGTCTTAACCCCGCGATGGCAAAAGCATTCTTTATCTATGGGAGAATAGCTGGTCTTTCCGGCCATTACTTCGAAGAAGTTGCTTCACAACCTCGCATGCGCCAGATAAACTTCACAGAAGCGGTGTATAAAGGGAAAGGACCAAGAAGTATCGTATAAGACGTAGTGGTAATCCTTGTCCCTCCACCAGACGTCAATCCCTATTTTTTTCGAATGGGGTTTGGCATGGAGTCGATATTGCTAAACACGAGAATATTCTGAGATAATCTTTTAAGATATCTCGCGTATCGGACGGTGTACTTATATTTTCGTAAATATTTTTTCGCATACGCCATTCGTCTAAGAATTTCTTCTTTCGGTACTTTTGGATTAATGTTTTCTGCCTCGGTTCCTGTTTTACAGGAGAAAGGATAGATAACCCCCCATCCGAAACGCACTTCTTCAATAACGCGAAGAGAGTCAAGAAACTCTTCGAATGTTTCAGTTGGGAACCCGACAATAATTTCCGTTTCTAATAATAACGGGGGATACGCTTTTTTTAACCGGAAAAATGCTTCTTTTATTTTTTCAATATTGGAATATCGATGCATGAGCTGCGTCACACGAGGGTTTCCGGACTGGATCGAGGAACCAATCCGTGTTATCCTCCCCGTTTGTAAAATTTTTTCAAGCTCATCGATATATTTGATGACCCAATGGGGATGAATAAAATGCAAATCAATACGATAGTCTCCAGGGATGCTGATAATTTTGTTTATCAGATCAGGAAGATTCGTCCCAATATCAACCCCGTAACACCCGAGATCATCAGCGTCAATGATGAAGTTCTTATATCCTTCTGATAACCCTTTTCGAAACTCCGCGAGGAGTTCTTCCAATGGTTTACTCTTCATTTTCCCTATTGCTTTGTTAATCGCACAGTAGGCACATTTCCCTAAACAACCGGTGGATACTCTGATAAAAAAGGGATTTTCTACGGACGTACCATACCATGAAAACACGGGGCTATCCCAAATAGAGCTATTTCGAATAGTCTTTTTAATGAATTTATTGGTTCGGGAAATAGCCTGTGATTTTCCAGTCCATTTTTTTAAGGTAATAAATGGTTTGCTCTCGTCAACATTTTCCCATAAAATATCAGCATCTGGTATGTCGTGTAATTTTATTGTATGCTCTGGAAATAGCTCATCGATTTTTTCCATCTCTTTGGTAACAACGGTTTTTCCATGATAGATTTCCGCTAATTTCTCTTTATCTATACCGGGGAGACATCCAGTTACAATTAATTCAGCAGGGTAATTCATGAGTCTATTGACTTCTTTTAACGCCTCTGTAGCTCGGCTATTGGTATCCGCGCAGGTGACCAAAATAATAATATCTGCTTTTCGTGGGTCATTGACAATGATATGGTTATTTTTTACAAAATAATCAGAGTATCTCCGTGCATCAAGTTTTCTTCGTGCACAAGTCCATGTCGTCGTAATATAGATTTTCTTTCTGCTCGGACGTCTTTTTGTAGTTTGTTTTCTTACGATGGCTCCCATAATCAATAATCACTACCCCTTTTGTTATAGGATAATAGCATGGCTAATATCCATGCTATATAAATATCTCACTATGGTCACTCTGTCAGAGCTGCATCTTTTCTGGTCTTGATTTCCAGGAAATGATGTATGGTAATCTAAAAACTATTTAAGAATGGAATCGAATAGCTGTTGCGACTATGACACAGAAAAACCATGCGCAGAACCCATGGACTGCCGAAGATGAACGAGGACATACATCTCAAACTCTTGAATGGTGGTCTATTATAGGGTTTTTCACCTCGCAGGAAGATCAGAAACACTGGAGTATAAAGGCAACGCTTAGTGAAGGGGTTGTCGACAAAAAACAAATTGATTCTCTCTGCAATATCACGTTATTTGACCAAGAGGCAAACCGTCATTACGTCTCCTACATGCACATACCAGGTGTTCCATTACGGGCACGACAAGACGCTTTTGATGTGGGCCTCAACGATTCATTCATGAAAGGATCATATCCCGACTATGAAGTTCATTTCCGGGATCCAGACCAGGATATTGAAATTGATTTTACAATACAAGCTGAATCCTTTCCCCATTGGGTCGCACAAGAGGCGACAAATGGATGGGTCCCGATGGGACTCGGGTTCTTACGGTACGGATTCATCCCAAAAACAAGGATTTCTGGGACAATAAAAATTCATGGAAAACTCTTCACTATAAAAGGAACCGGATATTTCGAGCATGTTTGGGGGAATTTCTCCTATAGAAATCTGCTCTCATCGATCAAAGGCGGTAAGAAAACAATATCCACCTATGCACGACTTATCGAATGGTGGTTACGAAATCGGAAACTCCGCGTACCAGCAACAATCATGTTTAGTACAGAAAATAATCCATTAGGTTATGACTGGGCATGGACTGTTCTTAATAACGGATGGACGATCTTCTACGGGAATAGCCTTTTCTGGATGATGGAAGGAGCTGTAACTGGTATACTGATTCTATCAAAAGACGGAAAAATCTACACGGAGTTTAATAACATAGATTTTCGGTATAATACCATACAGACAGCAAAGAACTACGATTTTGTGTACCCCTCTGATTTCGAAATCACAGCGATGAAAGAAAAAGAAACACTTCACCTGCGGTTCACGATGACTCAAGAATGCCGGGAATATGTCTCACGGTTCCCAAACGGAAGATATTGGCTTGCTTTTGTGATCTGTGAAGCCCCTGGAATCACGAAGGGATACTACCGTGACGACAAAAAGGAAATACCGCTTACTGGAATATGTAAAATAGAACCACAACGACAGGTATCAATCATCGGTCATAACTCCCTGCGAATCGATATCCTCAAACCACCTAAAGGTGTTGGAATCTCTATTGAAGTAGATTCCCATTATCTAGGGAAAAAGATGGTCGCGCTACTTCGATTCATCCCAAAGCCAATACTACGATTTAGTTGTAGACGAATAGAAAATTCAAAACCAGTGAATCAAAAAAGACTGTAATATGATAGGATGGATTAGTCGTAGAGATTTCTTTTATCGATGAGTCGTCTTGCTTTTAATGAATTCCGGTCAAGTGTATTTGGTTTCACGAGTTGAACGAGAGGTGGTGCGACCGTATTTGAGATATGTACACCATTGTTGATCTCTGGGAGTTCCATAAGCTCAGTAAAGATTTTTTTTCGAAGAGTATCAGTAATCGTAGTGGTTTCGGCGATGATGGTGATATGGTCTTTCCCTTCTTTTCGTTCAAAGATAGCCTGATATTCAATGACCTCAGGTTGACCGAAAAGGATATCGTCGAACATCCTAGTGAAGAGATTATCTCCTGCACCGATCGGCAGCATATCATCAGTCCTACCTTTTATCTCTATTTTTTTGAGGGGTAATCCGCATGGACACCGATCAGGGATGATACGACCAAGGTCATTCGATCGATATCGTATGAATGGCATTCCTTCTCGGTTAAAGGTAGTGAATACGAGTTCTCCGATTTCACCGTCCTCAAGGTGTTCCCCTGTTTTTGGATCAATTACTTCGGTGAGGAAATTAGTTTCAGTGAGATGCATTCCATGTTTTTCTTCGCATTCACCAGCCATGTTCATCCCAAACTCCGTAGTTCCGTACCCCATGTAGACATCGGTGTTCCAGATTCTTTCAATGTTTTTTCTCATGGTTTTTGGGGTGGGTTCCGCTCCGAGAAGAATACGGGTAATCCCGAGTGTATCAAGGTCATGGAGTTTTTTTAATTCGTTGGTGAGATAATTGATGCGTGAGGAGACATCCATAAAAACAGTTGGTTTATATTCGAGGAGAATTTTCAACTCATCCTCGATTTTTAATCGTCCGGTTACTAGGGTAAGTGCACCGATTTTCCCAAAAGTGTGTTCAAGGCAGTACCGGTTTCCCCATATCTCGGTGCCGTATCCTTCTTCAAAAGTGAGCCGGACAATATCATGAGGGGCGATGTGGTAGAGAAGACGCATACCGGTGACTGAAGAGTTGATGATTGAATCAATGTCTCGCTGCGTGAAATACGCTTTCTTTGGTGCACTGGTGGTACCTGATGTGGTAAATACTTTGATGAATTTCTCGTCAGGGACACAAAAAAAGGAACGTGGGTTTGCTTGAAGGTCACCAGGAGTCGTCATAGGGAGTTTCGTCAGGTCAGCAAATGAGGTGATATCACGGGGTTTCACATGATATTTATTGAAGAGTCGATGGTAGAACGGTGATGCGTCATACGCATAGAGAAGCGTTTGTTTTAATTTCAGCCATTCATAACGTTCAAGGATAGATCTCACAAGTCGATGAAGAGGTGGCTTGAGGGCATTCTGTGATGGTGTGTCTTTCTCACGTAACATGGAATTTACATAGGGAGCGAATCGTTCAATGATGGGATATCCCTCAGTTCAGTTTCTAGTTTCTTTTGTAATTTGTATGTACCCTCTATTTAATAAATATTTATAACAACCTTGCTTTTCTCAGAACCAGAAAAAATATTCTCTGCATGTATTTTTTACATATCTGTTTTTTTCCTGAGGAGGACCGAGATAAGGGTGCCATGCGGAGGATGTGAAACAATGTTCCCAACAGTAAAGAGAGTGCTCAGGACCGCGTCCTGTGTCGTAATACCTCCATCCTTTGAGGGGAACGTACGAAAGATTACTCGAGTATCAGGTCCCATGGTGTTCGCGATATGTTCTAATACCTCATATCGTGGTTCAATACCTTGGGAGACGATGATAACGTCAGAGGAGCCCATTGGGTAATCAAGCGCGTTCGCATGTTGAATTTGAATCTGATTCTCCTGGTGTACTACATGAACACAATATTGTGCGTCTTGAACAGAATATGGATTCTTATCAATCCCAATGGTGTGAGACCCTGTTCTTTGGGCAACAAGCAAAGAGGTTGAGGGAAGTGGCCCGCAGCCGATATGGAGAACGGTATCCTGTTTGGTGATTTTAGCAAGATTTATTTCGTTATCGACAGTATCCTCATAATAATTGATATATGGTAGAAGAAGCGAGGGGAGTTTTACAATGATTTTTTCAACGATGATGAACAGATAATCGCTGATGAATTTTAGTGCAAATAAGTTTATGTTTCTGCTAAAAGTTTTTAAAAAAAAGGAGACAATGGCGACCACTATTGATTCGTGTTTTTGTTCTTGCATGTTCTTTATCTGTCTCACATCCTTACCCGCCCTGTTAAAAGGAATAAAAGAGAAAAGCTCATGTTATATACCTTTCTGCTTTCAGCCACCGTTCAACATGTTTTAATCCTTCAGTGAAATCAACCATAGGCTCATAACCTAGGAGAGCTTTCGCTTTCTCAATGGATACTGTTTTTTGATTGGCAAATATTTCAATGGCTACGGGTGTCACCCACGGTTCGATTTTAAAAAGAGTATATCCCACCATCATGAGTTTGCCTACAACTAATGCGGTTCGTTTGGACATGTTTTTCTTAATAGGAGGTTTACCAGTCATTTTTGCTAGGGCGTTTAAATAATCACCCCAAGTAGTCGTATTATCTCCATCAGTGATATCAATAATCTGACCAACCGCACGGGGTTCCTGTAATGCGACAACTAAGGCATCGAGGAGATTCTCAATATAGGTATGCAGAAAGATACCTGTTCCTTTATCAATAAGTGCAATTCGGTTTTTTTGAATTGCTTGAAGAGGCCGTAATACCCAGGTTGTTGCACCAGGTCCATAGACGTTTCCAGGACGAATGATGACAACGGGAAAGTGATCATGTGTATATTTCTCCATGAGACTTTGTTCTGCTATCGCCTTGGTTTCATGATAGTACCCTATGTTTTTTCCTGATCCATATTTGATGTGGGAGAGAAAGATGAACTTCTTCACCGAGGATGCTTCACTGGCTGCAATAAGGTTTTTTGTTCCCTCGACGTTTATTTGATTGAACACACTCTTAGGTCCATAGTCTTTTACAAAAGCGGCACAGTGAAATACGACATCGACCTGGTCCATGACAGGTTTGAGAAATTCAGGGTTGGTGATATCACCAGAAATGTATTCCACTCGTTTGTCAAAATATGTCGGTTGAGTATGATGGATAACGCCGCGGACATCATGACCCTCGGAAACGAGTCGTCGTACTAAGGAACTTCCGATGAATCCTGCAGCTCCCGTGGCGAGACATTTCATGCGTTCTTCACCTGGAATTCATATCGTTTCCTTAGAAGATACTGAGAGCCACTGGTGATAACAAGTGCAACGAGGTACACCAGGATTGCTGTGGAAATATTCGCTATTCCAAATATGAACGCGGAGGCGAGAGTGATTCGTTCGATGACAAAGAATTCATGGAACCGTAACCCTTTTTCCCGTGAATATGACAAAATGGATCGAAATAAATACAGGTACATAAGGAGGAGAATGGCTGTATCGATAATCATGATGAGATAAAATTGGATGGTCAGAAAACGATAGTACAACGGAAGGATCAACGACAGAGGAAGCCATACAACGGTCAATAGCAAAGAGATATAAACAGAGATTTTTACTCCATATTTTACCGGAATTGTCCGGTAGCCCCCTTTTTTATCTCCTTCGATGTCTCGAATCGCGCCCACAAGATTACTGTTCGTGTCGTGCACAAGGAAGACGATAGAGAGCAACCACACATAAAGCGGAAGCGAGGAAATTGGAACACCGGTAGCAAATATTCCAAAAAAATAAGCAGCCATGGTAACCAACCCTCTGTTCACATTGCCGCTGAAGCCATGTGATTTTGAAACGTTCGTATAAAAAAATACCAAGATAGCGACAACAAAAACAAGGATGATATTATAAAAGGGTAAGAAAAAGGTAAGAAAAAATCCTGTAAACGCAAAGATAGCTCCGACGATTATGGCTTCTTTTGGTCGGATCCTCCCGGAAGGAATAGGTCGATGAGGTTTCTGTATTAAATCAAGGTCTCTATCAAGGTAATCGGAGAGGTACAACCCTGCTATCCATCCCATCATCGGGATGAACAAGACGAGGAGCGTATCCTGCATCGAAGGGAATTTCCCCACCGTGACACATGCGCCGACAAGGCTTACAAGTCCACACCACACAACGGTATACGGCCTCATGGTCTCAAGATGCGCGAAGAGTTTTGTTTTCAACAAGGATGATGACATCACCTATACAGCCTCGCAATGGACAAGGAATGATAATCATTACATTTAAACCTTTAACATGAAGCGATTCATCATATCCTAAATTTGATTCAACGAGACATTGAAAAACACAGGGAGACGGTTGATGAAACCAGCGAAGTTATTTAAAAAGCATATCCTTTCCAAGCAGCAGGATAGAAAATGCCTCGCGCCTCCTTTGATAAAACTGCAATGTTATACAATTTTGTTGAGAAACATATCTGGGAGGACTACTCAAGTGCGTGTGATATTATAAATGAGTATTTAACTCTTGAACCGGAGGAAAAAATAATAGACGTTGGCGGGGGAACCGGATTAATTGCCAAGGTGCTTCGGAGCAAGAAACAGAACGAGGATATCATGGTTATTGATCTCTCTCGGAGTATGCTGCAAAAAGTAAAGGATCCAACATTGTCTGTCGTCCAAGGGGATGTGACAGCATTTCCTCTGAAAGATGAGACGTTTACCCTTGCGATTCTCGTAAATACGTTACACCACATTTATGAAACCAAACAACAGGTCGCATTGCGGGAGGTTTTTCGAATTTTGAAAAAACAAGGGAGAATATTTATTATTGAGATATGGCATCCAAATACGTTCTTATCAGATCTATTCATAAAAATCGAAAAAATATTGGTTGGAAAAACCCATCATCTTACTTCCGATAAAATGCAACTTGCGATACAGGACGCGGGTTTCCATGAGATAAAGGTTTTTTTCCCAAAGAAATATCCCTATCGATATGTCACCACCGCAATAAAATAACAAATGGATGGTTTTTTTCGACTTTTTGTCGGATTGCTTCAGAAGACCAGCGAATATCCGATAAGATAATTTTAATAAACTCCAGCTGGTTTCCTAGCGTCCATCTTATGAAAAAGAATATTCTTTCCATGCTGGATGTCGCAGAGGAAATTGAGGAAATCATCGATCTTGGAATTAAATTGAAGCATGATGTAAAAGCAGGAAAGCAGTTCAATAATTTAGAAGGAAAAACACTTGCCATGATTTTTGAGCGTCAATCAACACGAACAAGACTCTCTTTTGAGGTTGGAATGACGTTGTTAGGTGGCCATGCGATCTTTCTTACAGGCGGTGAGATGGGGATAGGGCAACGAGAATCCCCTGGAGATATCGCACGGGTGTTATCCAGGTATGTCGATGCAATAATGTACCGGCCAATCAACACCCTCTATTTACAAGAATTGGCTGCGCATGCAACAGTACCGGTGATTAACGGGCTTGACCGAGAGGAACACCCCTGTCAGATCCTTGCTGATCTTATGACCATAAAAGAAAAAAAAGGACGACTCGAAGGTCTCACCTTTACGTTTGTTGGTGATGGAGACGATAATCTCGCGCATTCATATCTCTTAGGATGCACACTAACTGGAATGAATGTAACAGTGATCTCCCCGAAGAAATACTGGCCAAATGAGTATTATGCCACACGATCAAAAGATATCGCTTGGAAGAAAAACCATTCTGTCAGTATTACCGAGGATCTCAACGCGGTCGCACAAACTGATGTGATTGCAACCGACACCCATGTTTCTTTTTGGTTCGAACATGAACGACAACAACGACGTACGGATCTCCGCAACTACGTAGTTACCCAAGAAATAATGAAGAAAGCAAAACCTGATGTGATTTTCATGCATTGCATGCCTATTTATTACGGAGAAGAAGTCACGAAAGACGTTGCGTATGGACAGAATTCCGTTGTCATTGATGAAGCGGAGAATCGTCTGTGGGCACAAATGGCATTGCTCACTAAACTATTGAGTTAATCCAGTGGAGATATTCCGCGTTTATCAGTTGTAGGAATACGTCAAGAAAGATTAACGCAAAGGAGAACAAAAGGTAGTCATATCCTTTTTTACCCATGATTTTTCCCATGTGTTTTCTTTGAAGATCATCCGCTGTTTTTATAAGTTGGTAGGATTGGTCAAGTGTACAGAACCAGAGGATGACGAAGGGAATGAGAAAGATAAGCGAAAGAATAGTCAAGAACCAAAGCAGGATCCCAAGGATCCCTGAGATGAATAACATACAAAAGGAGATTTTTGCTGCGTTTTTCTCGCCAAACGAGGTTGCGTAGGTTTTCACCCCGAGCCTACGGTCCCCTTCCACATCATGAATCCCTTCTGCAAGGTCGTGTGCATCATCAGCGAAATACGTGAATAAAACAAGCAGAAACATCGGGAGGAGCTGAGCGCGGTGAATGGAGAGATACCCGAGCACGGGAACTGAAAAGTTGATATCCCCGGTTGCTGGCAACGCAGTAAAGATTGCGAAGAATCCGAAAAGCGGGACAGCCAGCCACTGAACAGGAGTAAAGATTTCTGAATACGCAGGCAGTTTGATGATTTTCTTGAGATATTTATTATGGACGGCGACAAACAACGCAGTCACTCCGACAAGAAGAAGACACCAGGGACTTGTGAGAACAGCGAAGAGAAAAGTGAGTGCGGAAAAAACAAGGGCGATCGCAAAGAATTTTTTTGAGCTTATGCGTCCACTCGGAATAGCTCTGGTGGGATGGACGACGATATCGATGTCCTTATCGGTGATATCATTCCAGATAAGCGCAGCGAAAAACCCTGAATATAAGGTAGCAATGGTTAGAAAGATACGTTTGATGATCTCAATAGTAAACGGATGACTGTCATCGGTAAACATCGTTGTCCAGGCAAACATTGTTGCTCCTGCAAACATCAGGACATAACAGATCAGTTCATAGGGAGGAAATGGACGCCAGCGGATGAGAAACTGAACCGGCCTGTTGAGAAAAAATTCTTTTTTTGATTCTGCTGTTTGTTCCATTAACCACCCTTCGAGGTTGATACCTGGTAGATGTTTGCAGCTAAAAAACGTTTTCTTAATTCTTTCGTAAATAGAAGGTATCCCATCCTAACTGCCCATAAAAAGGAAATGGGGTATGATGCATTTGTTGAATTATCTCAATTTCAGGGTGGGCGTTAATACAGTGAAGGATGTCAGCAGTAGCGATGCTTACCTCCCGGACAATTATCGTGCTTTGGTGTTTCGCGTTTTTAAATAAATGCTCCAAAATCTGCACTTTGGGTAACGAGCAACTTGATATGAGAATCAAATCAAAATCATTGACAGGAAACTCTGTTCCGTTTCCATGTTGAACAGTAATTCTGTTTTGTAGATGATGCCGTTGTATGACTTCTTGTGCACGGTGTACCGCCAGCGGGTTTTTATCAATACCGACGAGAGTACCTGAACAGCTCTGTGCAAGCACGATATCGGTGAGCGGATACGCACCGCATCCGATGTGCAGCACCTTAGAATTCGATGACAAGCCACAGGTTTCACATTCTTTTTGATATTCTGCCTCGATGGAATTGTTATAGTGTTGTGCGATTTTATTGTTTTTATATGACCAGGTGTCTGCAATCTCCCAGAATAAATTTGATATCTTTTTTACACAGAAAATAGCAAAGGTATCAATAACAGTTTTTTTCTTATAAACATTCATAGTTGGTCACGTACAGGAATAAAACTTACATAGATTCGAATGCTATATACATCAAGAGAGTATTAAAATATTGTTTTTTAAACCAATAATCGATAATTTTCTAATTACGTTTCGTAACATTAATACAACCCTGAGATATTTTAGTTTCCCTCGATTTATTGTTAAATAAATGTTAAGCTAAGTCGCATAAATCACATTATATTTTCTTAGGAAGAATTTGGATGAATGTTCCAGTCCGTTGATATTTTCGTAGGAACGATTTACACTTACTGCGGAATGAAGACGTTTGTTGACCAGGCATTCAACAGGATTGCTATTGGGGTCTTTTTTACCAAGGAACTTCACATGGATGATAGGATGTTTTTTAAGGAATTTTTTGACTTCAGGTGTATCGTGGGCGGTTGCTTGGTCGATGAAAAGAATGATTTTTTTGAGCTTGTGTCTTTTGGCGTAGGCGACCAGGTTGCTGAGGTGTTTGCGGAATTCGATGTTTCTTCGACGTTTGTAGCAGTTCCAGATGATGTTCTTCTGTGGCCAGAACATGGTGATGAAGAAGTTACATCGTTTGGTATATCCTAGAGTTGGTATCAGGAGTTGTTGGTGTTTGCCAAGCCAGCATGGTTCGATGCTGGGGAGAAGTTCAACCCATTTTTCATCTTGGAAGCATACCGCTATTCTTTTTTAAAAAGAGCAGGGGCCACCTTTTTGTACCGCCGAACCTCTGCTCGTTTTCTGTAGTTCTTCTTTATCGACCCAGGGGCTCGAAGTTTCGGGCTTTTCAACGTGATTTCCATTTCCTGGAGTACACGATTAACCTGCTGGAAACTCAGATTAACACCCTCTTCCTTAAGGGCTTTTGCGATATCACGTACCACCCATCTACCTTTCAAGAAGCCAAATAACTGCGGATCTTTCTGGAGCAGTTCAGGGATGATCTGCTTCGCTTGATTCCCTTTACGGGCAGGGCGACCGGTTGGATGCTTCATTCGAAGTCCATCTATACCTTTCCTCGTATAGAGACTGCACCATACGAAAACCCTGTTCGCAGTCACACCTAACTGTCTTCCAACCTTATCCGCTGATGTACCAGCCCCTCGCATCACGATACCAAGAGCAGCACGATACTCATGTGCCTCCTTTGTTGAATGCATGAATTTCGTGAGTTCTTTCCGCTGCCTATCTGATAAAACAATGCCTGCTTTCCTAGCCATACATATCCCATCCTGTATGACCAGTAATTAGTTTTTAATTTATAAGACTTAGCTTAGTATGTAATAAAATAGGATAAAAAATGGTGAATCGCAAACATTGGATAAAATTGGGATTTCAAATCTGTAAACTTTATTTACAAAAGAAAAATAATCAGCAAAAACTGACGACTCAAAGTTATAACAAGATATCATTAGTGTATGACGATATGTGGACAGATCATATGAATAAGTTTTCAAAGGAAATGATTAGCAGAATTAAATTTCCTAAGAGTGGTAAAGGAATAGATCTCACATGTGGTACTGGTTATGTCACAAATTTGATGGCTGAAAAATTAATAGGTGAAGTAACTGGTGTTGATATTTCTGATGAAATGCTAAAGAGAGCAAAGAAAAAATATGGGAATAAATGTCAATTTGTTTGTCGTGATGTTCTCGAGTTCTTAAAGGAGCAGCCTTCTGAAAGTGCGGATATTGTTACCTGTGCTTGGGGGCTTGGTTTGTCAAAACCGTATGCGTTGATCAAAGAGAGTTCTAGAGTTCTGAAACCAAATGGACAACTCGCGATTATTGATAATAGCGTATTTACGGTATATGAAGTAGTTTTTTCTGGATTTTCCACAGTTGCTGAACATCCAGCTTCCGTGATCAATGTAATGAATGTGAGATGGCTCCCTACAAAAGGATCTCTTATCAGAAGAATGAGGCTGTCAGGTTTAAAGATTTTATCTTCATGGAAAGGTGACAAAACATATTATGCGAAAAATGGAGAGGACGCGATAGATTTTTTAATTACCACAGGCACTGCTGCCGGTTATCAATTTTGTATTGACAAACACTATTCAGATGTAATTAAACAACGATTTGGAGAAATATTTCATAAATCATATGGAACTGAAAAGGGTTTACCCATAACCCATCGCTATATCGCGGCTATTGCGAAAAAACCTACATAATTATTATTTTTTTATTAACTTTTTATATATTTTCGGATAGGGAGATTCTGTGTCTAAGTGAGGTATCATTTTTTTGCTTTCGTTTGAAGATAATGGAAAGAATTCTGAATCTATCTTATGGGAGATTTCTCTCATTAAACAATCGGCTCTTGGTCTTGGAAAATATTCTTCCATTTGTTTCCATATATCCTTCAAAGGTGTATCTTTGATATTTCCAAAACTCAATGGCGTAAAATCACAGGGGCATACCTCACCAGATGAATCGATAAATAACGTCTGATATCCTGTATTACAACCCATAAAATCTTCTGATTCGTACTCTGCAAGTGTTGTAACAATTGGTCCTGATCGTTTCTTATTCAGACTTTTACGAATACTTTTTAACAATTCTAGTTCTTTTGATTTTAGTTGATTATTTGTGCATCCAGCCCATCGTCCAGTAGCTATCGGAAAAATTAAACTCAGTTCTCCCACGTCAAGTGAACACGCTAAATCATATATTCTTTCCAGTTCTCCATTGTTTATTCTTTCTCTTGTTGCTATAGTATTAATACCTGTATAAATTCCCGTTTCATGACATATTTCTAGAGCTTTTATACCTAGTTCAAGTGATCCATTATTTCCTCTTACTTCATCTTGAATTTTTGTATCTACTGAATCTATACCAATAAAAATTGATCCTATATTTGCATCATACAATTCTTTTGCCCTTTTTTTATTAAAATTAAATCCTGTTGTATAAAGAATAGTTGATAACTCAGGTGAACAAGCGGCTACTATCTTTTCAAGATCTAATCGGGTCATCGGCTCCCCACCAGTAATTCCTAGTATTGCGGTTCCCAAATCTTTTATTTCCTTGATTAATTTTAATATTTCCTTTGTATCAAGATCCTTTATCTTGCGTTTACCATAGCTACAATGTGGACAATGATATGGGCATTTTGAAGTAACTGCAAAATCTATTGTATGAGGTAATCGTTTTTGATTTTTGATAATATCGACAATTCTATCAAAGGATTGTGATGGATATGGAGGAAAAAAAGAATTAATTCGTATCTGATCATGAAACCAATGCGGTCGCTCATTTCTAGTTTTTAATAATGAAAACAACTTCAATCGAAATGAAGTACCCTTCATATAAGGATAAAATTCTTTTAACAAGGTTAGTTTATTTACTTTTTTCATTTTTTACCTTAATTATGGAGTTTATATTCTGATTTATTCTAAATTTTAATTATACAAAAATATCTTTATAAATCTTATTATAGTTGCGACTGAGAATACTGCGTGTTCTGAAACGCGGTGAAAGACCCGCATTCCTTAGAATCTCTTTTTTCTCCTATCAAACCATATTTGTTTTTTGTCGCACGCGGCAGGTATTTACCTGCCCTTTAAAGGTGCGACAGGAACATAAAGACAATATTCAGATATAATTAAACAACGATTTGGAGAAATATTTCATAAATCATATGGAACTGAAAAGGGTTTACCCATAACCCATCGCTATATCGCGGCTATTGCGAAAAAACCTACATAATTATTATTTTTTTGTTAACTTTTTATATATTTTTGGATAGGGAGATTCTGTGTCTAAGTGAGGTATCATTTTTTTGCTTTCGTTTGAAGATAATGGAAAGAATTCTGAATCTATCTTATGGGAGATTTCTCTCATTAAACAATCGGCTCTTGGTCTTGGAAAATATTCTTCCATTTGTTTCCATATATCCTTCAAAGGTGTATCTTTGATATTTCCAAAACTCAATGGCGTAAAATCACAGGGGCATACCTCACCAGATGAATCGATAAATAACGTCTGATATCCTGTATTACAACCCATAAAATCTTCTGATTCGTACTCTGCAAGTGTTGTAACAATTGGTCCTGATCGTTTCTTATTTAGTCTTTTTCGTATACGTTTAAGCAAATCGAGTTCTTCTGCTTTGAGTTGCTTATTTGTACATCCAGCCCATCGTCCAGTAGCTATCGGAAAATTTAATCTCAGTTCTCCTACATGAAGCAAGCACGCTAAATCATATATTCTTTCCAGTTCTCCATTGTTTATTCGTTCTCTCGTTGCTATTGTATTAATTCCAGTATAAATTCCCATTTCACTACATAGTTGTAGTGCTTGTATTCCTAGTTCCAGTGACCCCTTCTCCCCTCGTACTTGATCTTGAATTTTTGTATCTGTTGAATCTATTCCAATAATAACTGAATCAATATGTGCATCATACAATTCTTTTGCCCTTTTTTTACTAAAATTAAATCCAGTGGTATAAAGAATAGTTGATAACTCAGGGGAACAAGCAGATACTATCTTTTCAAGATCTGATCGAATCATCGGCTCCCCACCAGTGATTCCCAGTATTGCGGTTCCCAGGTCTTTTATTTCCTCGATTAACGTTAAAATTTCATTTGTGCTAAGATCTTCTTTCTTACGTTTCCCATAGCTACAATATGGACAATGATACGGACACTTTGATGTGACCGCAAAATCTATTGTATGAGGCAGCCGTTTTTGATTTTTGATAATATCTACGATTCTATCAAAGGGTTGTGATGGATAGGGGGGGAAAGCAGAATTAATTCGTATCTGATTATTAAACCAATGTGGTCGCTCATTTCTAAATTTTAATAATGAAAACCACTTAAGTCTAAATGAAGTGCCCTGCATATACGGATAAAATTGTTTTATCAAGGTTAGTTTGTTTACTTTTTTCATTTTTTACCAAAATTATTGAGCTTACAATTTGATTTAGAGTTTTATCATTAAATACTCTAATTTATAAATACGAAATATCTTTATACGTCTTTTTATTTAAAATTAATGAAAAAATGAAAGTCTTACTTATTCATCCTGCGTCTGGCGGGATGGAATTTGCAGAAAATTTTTCTGTTCCAATTAATCCCTATCTCCCCCCGTTGGGAATTTTATATATTTCCAGTATGTTAGAAAAAAATGGACATACTGTTACTGTTGTTGATTGTAATGCTGAACGATTTACTCGAGATACATGTAAAAAAGCAATGAATGATTGTGATGCAGTTGGAATGACCCTCTATTGTCATCCATTTGAACAAGACAATTCAAGGTTTATCTCCAATGTTATTCGTGAAATTGATCCCGATATTCCTCTCATTGTTGGTGGTCCTCATAGTACACTTTTACCTGAACAATCCTTGGTAGACCATAAAGCAGATATTTGTGTCATAGGCAGAGGTGAGACGTTAATTAATCCTATTATGGATGCTATAGAAGGAAAAAAGAATTTTTCTTCCATTCCAAATATAGTATATAAAAATAATAGAAACATTATTCATACGAAAACTGAACCTATCAAGGTGAATTTTGATGATCTTCCGTATCCTTCCAGGCATCTTGTAAGTAAGTATGATTATGGTTATATGCAGGGAATTAAGATAGCGAAAGGTCGTTTAACATCAATAATCACTTCAAGAGGTTGTGTCAATCGATGCAATTTTTGTAATTTAAATGCCTATATTCCAGATTGTACTTTTCGGTCAGTTGAGCACATAAAAAAGGAAATTGAAGATATTTCAAATAAAGGATATAAAACTCTGACTTTTGTTGATGATAATTTTATGATTCGGAAAAAAACAGTTTTAGAGATTATGAATTTTATTATTGATAATGAATTTGATTTTCGTATCTGGATATTTGGTGCAAGAGCAGCTGCAGCTGATAAGGTTATCTTTGAAAAAATGCGTGATGCTGGGACTGATATTATCAACTTTGGTATCGAATCGGGAAGTCAACAGATTTTGGATTATTATAATAAAAAATTAACAATTGCTGAAATTAAATTTGCTGTAAATCTTGCGAAAGAGATGGGGTTTTTGACAACAGGTACTTTCATTATTGGTGCACCTATTGAAACCAGAGATCATATCAACCAAACAATTAGGTTTGCTTCGCACTTGCCCCTTGATGCAGCGATATTCTTTGCGTTTCATTATACCTATAAATCAAAGTTATGGCAAGATGCAGTGAATGATGGTAAAATAAGATCCGATGAGTTTAGAGTTGTTCCTGACAAAAGAATTGGTCTAGGAAATTTTACTTCTGAAGAGCTTTTTCACCTTACCAAAATAGCAAATATTCATTTCTTCTTAAATCCAGAACGTTGGATAAGAACCTTAACTAATGCGGTTAAATGTAATGATTTCAGAATGATTTTACAAGGTTATCAAATGGTTAAAAAAATATTCACACAAATATCATAGTTACTAATTATTGGTTATTACTAAAATATTCTAAGCAATGATTTTAATTAGTGCTATATAATTTTTCTTTTCAATCCAATTTATTTACCAACCCCAACCAAAAGAATTAAAAAAAAAAGATTTTCTGCTAGGAGTAAAATTTTTTCATAAGAATTAATAGAAGATTACACATTATACCAAACGTGTTCGCTATAATGATTGCAAGATCATCTCGTAAGATACCGTACATCAGCCATAGAGACATACCAAATGCCAGTACCAATGGCATCCAATAGGAGATATCATCGAGTCGTTTGGTTTTATATCCTCGGAAAAGTTGTGGGATAAATCCAATAGAAGTAATCGCACCAGCAGCAACCCCGAGCCAGGTGAACATATCAACGGACATACAGGAATTGCATCTAATAAAGTATATTAAGGCTTTCTAGCATGCACGGATAAGTTTTTCAAGCAAAATAGGATTTACGGCTTACCTTGGGCCCGTGGGGTAGCTTGGTATCCTTCTAGCTTGGGGTGCTAGTGACTTGAGTTCAAATCTCAACGGGCCCACTCCTCTTAAATTGTTACTGTTATTTGATTGCAGTCACTGCATAATACTTCGAACGTCCACTAACCGCCAACAGACCGCCGCAGAACGACACACCCATGTAGAAATTATCGTCTGACCGTTTATAGCGATTTAACGACACAATCGATTTCACCAGAATAGAAAAAAAGAACGGAAGACCAATCACCACTCCTCTGAGCTCTGATGCTGCAGTACGCGAGGAGATATCGGTAGCGGTAATCTGTTGGAATTTCTGCTCAGCCATCAACATAATACAGTCATTGATAGACACGAGATCATCAATCGCGCGACCAGAAAGCCAATGATGGTACGCTTTCTGCATCATCGGCGAGAGACGTTTCTGTGTGCGAAACCCATCGAGAACAACAAGTCGGCCTCCTGGTTTGAGGATACGATACATTTCTTGAAAGAGTTCTCTGGTGTCCCGAGCGTAGTTAATAGATTCCAAGGTAATGACTCCATCGAAGCTACCGTCTGGGAACTTGGTGTCACAGAAGTTGTTCTGTAAAAATCGTGTATTTTCTGTCACCTTGTTTTGTGCTGCTAACTCCGTTGCGAACTGTATTTCGGAGGGTGCAATTGAAATCCCAGTAAAGGTAACCATTGGATATTTCTTAGCTAGGTATATCGAGGTACCGCCGACTCCACATCCTGCGTCAAGTATTTGGAGTGGTCTGGTTCCATCAAGTCCGAGCATATCCCAGACGACATCATTCATATGAAGAATTGCCTGATCGTGAGAACGAAACCCTTTTTCATAATACCCATAGTGGAACGCAAGCGTGTGGTTTGCCTTCCACCATTCCTTCATTTTTGACTGTTCATAAAACCAAACGACTTTTTCTTCACGGCTGACCATGCATTTGTTCCATTCCTATTACCACGAACAAGTATATATTATTTCATCGTTTTGTACAAGGAAAAATTATAGAAGAAAATGAAAAAAAGAAAAAAAGAAGTATGTTACTTCTTTTTCAGATAGGGAAGGCCGGTTCGTTTGTTGACACCAACAACGTATCCCTGCGGTAATTCACATGGAGTACCACTTTTTGGTGATCTCTTGCTAAAGAAATAAATCGTTTGCTTTCGTCCGCCTTTGAGGGTGACATCCCTCTTATATAACGTCCATCCTTCATGTATATACGGCATACTTCGTTCCTCGGAATCAGAATCATATAAGGACGATTTAAAGTTTCTCTTAAGGTCTTCCGAAGAAAAAAAGATGGCTTAGTGTTGTTGGATGGGTTGTAAAATCAGCTTGTTTTCATGTTTTTTAAAGATGATCTCATGATCCTCAAAAATCGGGTGTCTCCCGAGAAGAACCGGCAGGTCATTGCGATCAGACACATGGATTTCGAGGTTTTCGTAGGTAAACTTCCTATCCTCATCATAAATAACCATGGTCAGTACTGATTTGCAGAGGGGGGTTTCCCCGCCTGCGGTGTCGACACAACCTGCCTTCTCCAATTTGAGTTTCAAATACTTGGCGATAGCATAGGGAATGACGATAAAGTCTCCACCGGAATCAAGCAGTGCATCGATAAGTGGGGTTTCTCGTTCCTTTGAAAGAAACTTGATAGGGATCAACGGGTAGTTCTTGTATTCGAAGATAAAGGGTGTTTCCAGCATGATTGCGTTAACGTAAATGGATACTGCCAGATAATACTTTTGATATCTTGATGTTATCTGCAGGGAATTTCTCTGCAGGGTACTTCTCATCAGCAGCCCGCAGGACGTCTTCAAGGTTCACGCTATGGTCAACGATTTGATCATTGAACAATAAAATCCATTCACCTGAGTATTTTTTAAGCATCTCTTCCTGTTCCATCAGATATCACTTACCGTGATGCTGTATATAAACTTTCCGCAATTTTTAGGGAAAAAAGTCTATCATTCTCTCTCTTCTGTTTTTTCCATAGAAAGGGAAAGAATCGCCCCAAGCAGGCCACCGAGGACCAGGACAATGGTGATTGAATAGATGCCGATGTCTGCCCAGACGCCGTAGCGAAGGCCCCAGGTTATGTAGAGAAGAAGTCCTGCGATGAGGACGATGAGAGCAACGATGGTATATGCATTGATGTTTTTCATGCTTAGTTCCATTTTTTCATACCTCTTCCATTATTTTTTTTACTTGGATGGGAGCACTGGGATTTGAACCCAGATCGACGGGTCTCTTCGTAGGTCATCGCTCCAGTTATTCATCATACGTCAGATGACCCTCTTGTAATCATACCTAACTGGAGCCCGTAATGATGCCGGGTTACACCATGCTCCCATTACGATATGTATTACTGTTTTTGTCTTCGCATTCGTTTTTCTCGTCGCATTCGTTTCTTGCGCCATTTCCAGCGCATTTTCCTTCGCTTTTTCCATACTCGTGAACTGCGTTTCATTGGATTTTCCTCTGATTTGTCTACCTTGCCCCTAAAATAGATAGCTATATTTAACTGTTTAGGAACGAAAAGCTACTGTTTTTCTGGTTTGTCAAGCCAGACATATTTACAGCGGCTGCAGTACCAGGCGGTTGAGATCCATTCTTGTTTCCCATGCACCGGGTTTTTATGACGGAACAGCCGGGTGAGTTTCATGTCACAGTTTGGGCATTTCCCGTTATAAGATTTCTTGTAATCTTTTCCACCGATGGGGTACATTAGGGTGTCAGAAGCAACCGTGTAGAGATAGTTGCATTCGGTACAACACCAAGCAGTGGGTATCCATTTTCGTTTCCCATCAACGGTTTTGTTTTGGTACAAACGAACTGCTTTTGCACTGCATTGAGGACATTTCTTTTTTATAGGTGACACCACCAGTATTTGGTAGTTTGTTCTATTGCACCTACATCACGTGCGGGTTTAAAAGATACCTCTCAAAAAATATCAATTCCCAAAAATGTTAATATTATCCTTAGGGATACATCACGCTGAGCGGATGGAAAAAAAGAAGTCGATGTTTTGGTGTTTATTCATACCATTGGTTTTTTGGGGCAGTATCGCGTTGGTAATCCTCTTGCTTCCACCAGTGTCGCAAGAACCTGAAAATCTCCAATTAGAAACATGGAGTTACTACGGCAGTCAAGCCCCTCCTGCAAACCAAATCCTGAAATATCGAAATGAAATCTTGTTTGGAATTTTGATCTGCGCGGTTGTCTCTGAGATTTTTTTCTTTGTTCTTGAGAAGAGAAGAGAACGGAAAAAGTAATATCAGCGGGCTTGGAGGGATTCGAACCCTCGGCCAATCGGTTAAGAGCCGATTGCTCTAGCCTAGCTGAGCTACAAGCCCTCTAGAAAGAAAGTATATGGAGTAACATTCGCTATTATATAGGCTTAACGATAGTACATGAATCACCCTAAGCTGTTGAAAAAATAATTGAGAACCCTCCACACCATATCATTTGTGAGGATGCACATTCATGGCACCCACCGCAAGCAGCACGCCTGCCCAAGAGTAAACAAGTAAGTCTTGGAAAAAAAGATGACACGATACATCCCTCAAACTAAAGTTTGGTGATTTCTCACTTATAGGGTGTTAAAAAAAAAAAAAGTATTAATAAAACTTATCAGATAATCCCTGAGTCGTACTACTTAAGTAAAAATGGTTAGAATAATATGAAAAAGAAGCTATTGTTATTGACTGATACTATCGATCCAATGGTTGACGGTGCATCCATTTTTTTACGAAATATTATTCCCTTTTTAAGTGAAAAATTTGATGTAACAATTATTGCTCCTAATCTTGGCGAAGTTGCGTATGATGGTGTTAGATTGATTCAATTTCCGACTATCAAATTTAAGCCTTCTAATTTTTCTAACTATGGGATTCCAAAGATTAATCCAAGAGTAATTGCACGTGAAGTAAAACGATGTGATTTTGTACTAAATCAAGAGTCATTACAACCAATTACCTCATCCTTTTTCGCGATAAGATATGCACGCAAGTATAACAAACCCTTTTTTACATATACACATGCAATTGACTGGGAATCTATGCCTGAGTATGTGATCCCTGAGTACTGGGGGATATCCTGGATTATCAGAAAAATAAGTAGTCTCATTTTGAGAGTTTATGGACGTCAATTTTTGAAAAAAAGTAATGTTGTGATTATCCCTTTTTTTTCGGTTGGAACCATTCTTCAGAAAAATAGGGTTCAGGCACATTTTGAGGTGGCTCCAGTTGGTACCTCTGACGATTTTCACCATGGAAAAAGCAGATATGAGATTCCAGAAAAAATTGTGATTGGTTACGTTGGAAGAATCAGCAGAGAGAAAGGATTGGATGTATTACTGAGTGCGTTTCAAAAATTAGATGCACAATATCCTAATAAATTGAGGCTCCTAATCGTTGGGGATGGTCCATTGCGATCAATTTTTAATGATGCAAAAAATGTAACTGTCACCGGTTTTGTTAGCCACAAAGAAGTCGCTGAATATCTTAGAGCGATGCATATCTTTGTTTTGCCAAGTATATCAGAAACCAGCTCTATAGCAACCTTGGAAGCAATGCGTTCTGGACTTGCATGTGTAACTAGAGATGTTGGATGTATACGGGACTATCTAGATAATGGTAAAAATGGCTTTTTCTTCACTGATGAAAATAGCCTTCATGATATTTTAGAGCGATTATCAACTGATGAGACTTTTCGAAAAAAGATTTGTAACGCAGCTCTGGAAAGCACGAGCAAATACTCGTGGAAAAATACAGTCGACTGTCTCGAAGATATATTTAATAGATATAACGCCAATTCAAACTAAATTTCTTTATAATGCACATATCATTTTTCAGTGTTTGACTAGCAGTTTTGCCCAGTCGCACTGTGTATATGGTGGATCGCGAAAGATATTGAGATATTTATTAGGAACACGGGTTATTAGATCGTATAATTGATAGTATTCTTCATCGGTAACTATAGTAGGGCTTTTTGCGGTATTCCTATCAACATTCATAAAAATATCATTCTTATTGAGAGTTAAATTGAAGTAAGATAACATATCTCGTATCTTTTTTTCGTCGTTGAAATCTCGTGGCATTACTAACGTATAACAATCTCGATATTTATTGTACTTCTGTAGTAAGTTCATTGATCTGTTTTCTAGTTCAATCCATTGTAGTAACAATTTTTGATAACGATTTAATGGCCCCTCGGTCTCTTGAAAAATCTGCTCTTTTCCTGTAAGCGTCCATTTTAAATACATTTTTTTATCATTCCCGCGGTATGTAAAAATTGGATTACGATATGACTGTTGCTCTGGTTCACCAACCCAAACTGGTCGGTTAAACTGACTTTTCGCGTTTTCCAAGGGATTACGTAGAACATGGATAAGTTTCATATCTGGATAAAACTCCATTGCTACGTCAGCGAATGATTTAAGAAATGCATGGCTCGTCTCAACATAGACATCTGCTCGGTAACTGTCGATGATCAGCTTTTTCAATTTGAACCGTCGTCGTATTTTTTCAACTTCATTCTGCTGATACCAATATATTGGTTTTCCAAACATGTCGAAGAGAAATGGTTCATGTTTACTAACGCAATTTTTAATGTTGTATTTAAACAATTCAGCGAGATATTTGGTGCCAGAACGTTCGCTAGCCATGGCAAAGATAGTAATCATATTTATCATTTTCATCCTATGATTGGATTCCACCCTGGATACCATTTACCTAATATAAAATTTTAGTCCACATCATCTTACTTGTCTTATCCCGAAATTACTTCCTCCTAGAAAAAAACAAAGATTTGAGATGACGTTATTAAAAAATCAGAAGGAAGCTAATTCGGGATACTACAGCTATTCTCAGGTTTTTATTCTTTTTCAGACTTTTTTGCCTTTTTTGTACTCTTTGGCTTCGACTTCGATTTCGGTTTTTTTTCCGGTTCTTCGACCATTGCGGGCTCATTTGATGGTTCTTCAGACGAAGATTCTTCGGTTTTTGTTGGTTCCATTGATGATTTTTCAGTTGTGGCTACTTCAGCTTTTGAGATATATTTTGCATCAATCCGCTCTGTTATGTACACATCCTTTCCAGCTCGGTAGATCTGTACCCCATCTGCTTTTGCTTTCTTTCCATCAATCCGTAAAAGAAGCGGCTCTTCAGTTCTGACTTTCCCTGCTTCAACTGCTTTCTCAATGCTGCCGCTGAGATGCACATTCTTCCGATCAATCGGATTCAACCCACCCTCAAGGATGATGTCGATTTCTTCCTCTGTCACAGGGTAGTAAAACTCGTCGATCTCCGCAGGTGGTAGATCATCAAGTCTGATGTCAATAGTATGACCGTAGGTCGCTCGGATCATGCCACCGTCAATCTGATACCGACCCTTAGGGTCTGTAAGCGCAATCGCCTCAATATGGTGCTCTCGTAGCCATTGGAACCCTGACCTGCTGACGCCCACTGCTTCCACAAACTCGGAGATATCGACCCAGCCATGACCATCCACCATAACACCAAGTTTCTCCGGGAAATGCCGAAGCACTCCAGCCATGATCCGACCAAGGGAATCAAGTTCACGATCACTCATCAGGAATTTTCCTTTTGTATTGCACACCGGGCAGGTTTCCCCGCGGTAATACCCGTGTTCGTCACATTTTCCTAGCATATTTCCAAGTTCCGTAATAGCATAAGATGTATAAGTTTTTGTATTCGTTGTTCCATTACCCTGTCGGTGGACCAGTGGAACAAGAAGAGATGAAAAAACAAGCTGCGGAAAAAGCGGTTCAGTATATTGAAGACGGGATGGTCATTGGGCTGGGAACAGGGTCAACTGTTGAGTTCGCGGTAAAAAAAATCGGAGAGATGGTAAAAGGTGGTCTGAAAATCGAAGGGATCCCCTCCTCATTGAAAACCAAGAGATTAGCCACAGAACTGAAAATCCCATTAATAGAGCTTGATGATCGCATCGAAATTGATGTCACCATTGATGGCGCTGATGAGGTAGATTCAAATCTGAATTTAATAAAAGGTGGCAGTGGTGCCCTCACAAGGGAAAAGATTATTGCGTACCATACAAAAAAAGTCATAATCATTGTGGATGAGACAAAGATCGTGAAAGGCCTGGGATGCGACTCGTTTTTACCTGTTGAGGTCACAAAGTTCGGGTGGCTAGCAACCAAGAAAGTGCTTGAGGGCCTTGGGTGTACCGGGGAGCTACGCAAGATCATGGATGAGGCATTTATCACAGATAATCAGAATTACATTATTGATTGTGATTTTGGCAAGATTGCTGACCCTGAGGCATTGGAAAAAGAAATCAACAATATCCCAGGTGTCTTAGACAATGGGTTGTTCATCGGCCTAGCTGACGAGGTTATTGTGGGGAGTAAACAAGGAATGATGACGTTGGAACGACAAGATATCGTGCAATAATCCATGTTTTGTTCTCAGGACGGTTCATACGAATGTTTTTCTCAGAGATGACCGCAAGAGATGCGTTCAAGTTAACAAAAAAGAAAATGACGGAGTACCAAACAGAGTTCTTAGAACGGATGAACGCGATCGAGGTTGATGCGCATTGGTTCCGCCGCGTGTTCCATACGTTCGCAGCTTCTTTTTTATTCTACTACCTCCTACCAGATGAGGAATGGATTAAGCTTGGAAAAATAGTACTACCGATCATCATTGTTTTGTGCATGGTTGTCGTCGAATATCGAAGGATACGAGGAGACCTTGATCACCAACGGTTCTTTGGTCTGCGAAACTATGAGAAGAAACGACCTGCCAGTTATCTGTATTTCGGTGTTGCTGTACTGATTTTATTTCTGCTGTTTCCCCAGCAGATAGCGATTCCGTGCATACTCTGTGCGTCATTTACTGATCCCATCATTGGTGAATCCCGATATTATCTTGGGAAAAAACGAGCGTATGCCATCGGTTTTATTATATCCGTGTTTTTCTTCCTGGTGACATGGTATCGAGCAGACTGGTGGATCCTGATACTTGTTTCATTGCTTGGTGCAACCGGGGCGGTGATGGGTGAAGCAAAGAAACTCACATTTGTTGATGATGATTTTATGATTCAGATGCTTCCAGCTATTCTTCTGCTGTTGATGTGGCAAGGACTCTTAGCTATGGGGATTAATATGTTACCCCCGCCATTGCTCCATCCCCTGTAATTTGAGATGAATGCGTATGAAAAATAAGAATGATACTCGGAAAGAAAATATTCAGAAGCTCTTGTTACGGTTAGAGCTGTGGTTTGCTCCGGTGTTGATTATAGTCCCAATTGGGGTTTCTTTTTTCTTTCTTTGGGATTGGTATGTGAGGGGATTTTCTACAGGGTCTTCTTTGTATGATGGTGAATTACTCATAGGTTTGCTTCTTCTCACTGGAAACCTGATGTTTGATATTTTTTTTCTAAGATCAATACGCATCCTTAAGAAAAAGCAGTAGTATCGTTTTTAATTCACCTAGTTCTTCCTTTTTCTTGTGATATGATGGTACGCAAAATAGAGGCAACCAATGACAAGAAGAATAACGATTCCTACGTCAAGTTCTTCTATGTATTGACTGACCTCATTCCAGTGTTGACCTAAGATAAATCCAAGATACGTAAGGATACCATTCCACAGTGTCGCGCCAAGAATGGTATATAACGTAAATTTTTTAACATTCATTTTTCCAATTCCTGCGATAAGAGAGATCAGATGTCTGACGACAGGGATGAGCCGGGCGATAAAAATGGTTAGTTCTCCTCGCTTGTTGAACCATTCCTCTGTTTTTTTTATATCTTCTGTATCGACAAGAACATATTTTCCGTATTTTTCAACGAGTGTATGTCCCCCGGTTTTTCCGATATAATAAAAGATAAGGGAGCCGGTGATGCTCCCAAGGGAACTG
>Ga0315274_10000644_pt1 | contig 54012 bp, 38 predicted proteins | sample YL17G02_20_MG_FD_203700 | JGI IMG/M metagenome (GOLD analysis project Ga0315274, IMG submission 203700) | Sediment microbial communities from Yellowstone Lake, YNP, Wyoming, USA - YL17G02_20 | ecosystem: Environmental > Aquatic > Freshwater > Lake > Sediment | place: USA: Wyoming | collected... | reverse complement strand
TGGTCGGCTCGCCCAACTTCATGCCGCCGGAGCAGGCGACGGCCAAGCACGGCAAGGTGGGCCGGTACAGCGACGTCTATGCCTTGGGCGGGATCCTCTACCACCTCCTGACGGCCCGCCCGCCGTTCCAGGCGGACTCGTTGGAGGTCATCGTGAGTCAGGTGCTGACCGCCGAGCCGATTTCGCCGCGGATGCTGAACCCGACGGTGCCGCGCGACCTGGAGACGATTTGTCTGAAGTGCCTGGAGAAGGAGCCGGTGCGCCGGTATCCCACGGCCCAGGCGCTGGCCGACGAACTGGGGCGATTTCTCAACGGGCAACCCGTGCTCGCCCGTCCCATTGGCCCGGCCGGCAAGGTCTGGCGCTGGTGTCGGCGGCAACCGGTGCGTGCGGGCTTGATTGCTGCCCTCATGCTCGTCTTCACGCTGGGACTAACCGGCGTGCTCTGGCAATGGCAGCGGGCCGAACGTATCGCTGAGGCCGAAGCCCGACAACGCTTGCGAGCGGAAGAACAAACGCGTCGCGCCGAAGCGGAGGGACTGTCGGCCCGATGCAATGCCTATGCGGCGGATATGAACCTGGCGCAACGGGCGCTGCAGGATAACAACGTTGGGCTCGCGACCGGCCTCCTGAATAAACATCGTCCCGCCGACTCTTCACTCGCCACTCGGCACTCGTCACTTGCCAGTGACCTCCGCGGTTGGGAATGGCGCTACCTGTGGCAGCTCTGCCAGGCCGACGAGTCCGTTAGACTGCAAGCGAATTCCGGTTCTATCGGCGCGATGGCTATCTCCCAAGATGGAAGGGTGATGGCGGTGAAAACAGGGGGTGACAAGGTCGCGGTGTGGGATTTGACCTCCAAACGGCCGATGGCTGAGCTACCGAGTTCCGCCTCGATTGAGATCCTGGGTCTATCGCCTACCGGCAGCCTGCTGGCCGTGAGCACTCGCAATGCGCGGGGGGAACCGATGGTTGAGGTGTGGGACGTGCAGGCACGAAAGATCAGCCGCACGCTCAACCACCCTTCGCCAGTAAGGTCCCTGGCGTTTTCTCCGGACGGAACCTTGCTGGCGACCTTCGACAATCAGGGAACCATCACGTTGGTGGAGTGGGTGGCCAACCACACCCTCACCAACCTGCCGGTGGCACCTCCTCGACACGGGCGCGTGGGAGTCGTGGCCTTCTCGCCGGACGGGACCCGGCTGGCGATTGGAGAAGATTACGGGCGGATTCGCATCTTGAACTGGCGGACGGGGGCCACGGTTTCGATGACGAACCAGACCCAAACGGGCGACGGTGTCATGGCGCTGGCCTTCTCGCCCACGTCGGAACTGCTCGCCGCCGGATTCGGCTATGTCGGCAGAACCATCCGCCTTTGGGATGCCAGTTCTGGAGAACCACGAGGGCAAATGGTCCACCCGGCTGGCGAGGTTAGGGCCCTGACTTTCACGCCCGATGGCCGCTTACTGGCCTCGGCGGGCGATGACCGGATGATCCGAATCTGGAACGTGGCTGACCAGGTCGAACTGGCGCGTCTGCGGGGCCATGAGAGCGAGGGCATAGCTTTGGCCTTCCTGCCGGATGGCAAGACGCTCGTGAGTGGGTGCAAACAGGCTGCCGCTTGCTTTTGGGATGTAAGTGCGGCCGACCACGCTTCTGACCACACCCGTCTGGCCATTTCCTTCGGGGCGGGGGCTCAAGTTGCGCTGGACGCCCCAAGTTTCACGCGTGAGGCGCTCGACCCGAAGGTGGTTCGCCGGTTTGGCTTCGCATTTACGCCCGATGGCCGGAACTTCATCACCTCAGACCGCGAGGGTTCGCTGGGATTTTGGGACGCCAGGTCAGTGCGACTCATGGAGAGACTGCCCGCCTTGGGCACTAACAACTGGGGCGTGGCGCTGTCCCCGGATGGCCGCTGGCTGGCGGCCGGTAACGCCTCGGGAAGAGTCAACCTCTGGGATTGGAAGGAGCGGCGTCTCGTCAAGAGTCTCGAAGTCCCTTTCGAGTGGTTTGGCGACCTCCGCTTTTCCCGCAGCGGCAAGTTCCTCTTCGCCCGGGTTGTTGAAAATGACCAAACCGTCAGCGTCAGAATCTGGCGAACCAGCGACTGGGCAGAGGCGCCGTTGCCGGGAGTGCAAGTCGCGGGTATCATGTCCGCCGACCTTTCGCCGGACGACCGGCTCCTGGCCACCGGATACGCCAGCGGCGCTGTCAAGCTCTGGAGTTTTCCCTCTGGCAAGCTCGAAACTACTATCACGAACCACACCGGAGCAGTACCGACAGTGCTCTTTTCGCCGGATGGTCGCGTGCTGGCCTCAGCGAGTTTGGATAGGCGCGTCGGACTCTGGGACGTGTTTGCACGTCGGGAACTCACGACTTTGCGCGGTCATTTGGGTTCGGTGTGGGGCGCAGCCTTTTCGCCGGATTGCCGGCGGCTGGCCACGGGCGGCTCGGGTGCCAAAGACGCCGTCAAACTGTGGGACCTCGCCACGCAAAGAGAGATTCTATCACTGCAGGGGGAGGGAGATTTTTTCTTCCACGTTGCCTTCTCTCCCGACGGGAGCACGGTGCTGGCCACGTCCTTCCTCGGTGTGGCCCACCTTTGGCGCGCGCCGTCGTGGGCGGAGATCGACGCGGTGGAGAAAGGACAGGTGGCTCCGTGAATTCTCACGGGAGACCGTCACGGCAAGCCAGGCCGCTTGGCGGGCGGCTGGTAGTCCCGATGCCAGTAGAGCTGCCAGAGGCGGTCCAATCTTACGAGTTCACCATGCCCGTCGAAAAACGACACGTTCACGGCGCCTGGCAGAGGTTTGTCCGGTGGCCAGTCGGTCGGCACCGGATTGGGCCGACTGCCGTGTCGGGGAATAGTAAACGTGCTCATGTCAAACCCGTCCAGGTACCTCAAACCGTCACCGCAGTACAGATTCCTGCCGGGGAAATCCGAAGCGCGTGGATTTGCATTTTCCGAAATACTGTCAACTGCGAAAGGAGTGAGCGCCGGCTGCGCAATTTCGCTCTGGCTCAGGAAAACCGGCCACACATCCTCAGTGGGCGGCGGATTCCCTGTAGCTTCCCGCAATAGGGCAGCCTCGTACAACCAGGCATTCACACCGTAACTGCCTGCTGCCAAGCCGTTCCCACGGAGGCCGGAGATCCCACGCGGAAGCAGCCAGGCAAATCGAACCGTGCCGAGAACACGCCATTGTATGTTTGGTCCTGTGAAAGGGGGTGGCGGCGGCGCTGGCGCGCTGGGGCAAATCCAGGCTTTCTCCGGCCGGCCGATCTCATCATGATGCCAATCCGCGATGTCCTGCTGATCCAAACGCTGGCTGGTATCGTCGAGTTGCAGGCGGAAGTCCAAGTTGATCTGGCGCTGGTTGCTCAGGCAGACCGCCGCGTGGGCCTTGTGTTTCGCACGCGACAAGGCCGGCAGGAGCAGCGCCGCCAGGATCGCGATCACTGCGATCACCACCAGCAACTCGATGAGCGTGAAGGCGCGCCCGCTGCCTGCGTGAGACCAGCCGTCACCGTTTCTCAAGCGCGATGAATCGTCTCGGGTGCTCATTTCCTCTGCAGGTTGTATCCTGGCCTAATTCGCCTCGAGGACCCGGTAGAACCGCCGTGGTTCTCCCGGAGTCACCAGACAACTTGTTTCCACCAGGTCGTTGGTCGCGGTCACTGTGCTGCCGGTCGGCACGGTGACGCGTGTCCAACGATTGGTGAGGATGTCCGGGCTGGACTCGACTCCATACTTGAACCCGGCTTCCGCTTCCCAAACCAGCCGGATGCGGTTGGTGCTCTCGCAGGTCAAACTCAGGATTTGTGGCGTCACCCCTCCTTCCGGATCGAACACGTCCAGAATCCGGTAATAGACCGCGCCGGGATGCACGATGGGTTCAGCACTGATGCCACCGGCGAGGTAGATCTTGCCGTCGATGGCCGCGCAGGCTGCAGTCATTCGCGTCCGGGGCATCTTGCGCCGGGCGGTGAACCGGTCCTGAGCGGGATCGTATGCCAGCACAAAGTCATGTCCTCCGTAAGTTGGAGTCATTCCTCCAAACAGGTAGATGATCCCGTCCACCGTGCTGGACATGAGACCCACACTCCACGGGGAGAATTGGGCCTTTGCTGTCCAGAAATCGGCCGTGGGGTCGTAGGTGAATGTTTCGCTTGGGTGTTCAGCCATGGGTTTGGTTGCCGCGAAGGCATAGACCCGCCCATCCGCCACGCTAGCAGTCAACCAAAGAAGAGGTTTCGGTAGGTCGCGTTTCCGGCTCCATTGGTTCGTCTTCGGGTCATAGGCTTCGACCGTTGAGTAGGGATGGTCGAAGTCGGTCCCGCCGCCGATCACGTAGATGATGCCGTCAACGGTGCAGGCTGCCAGAAGTTGCCTTGCGGTGGGCATATCCGCTTTAGCCACCCAGGTGTCTGTCTTGGGATAATAGGCTTCCATCGTCTTCAGAGGAACCCCCGGGAAAGCGCCACTAGCGCCACCGCCGACAACATAGATGATTTCGTCCACGGCCGCAGCGGCCAGAAAGCGGCGTGCGGTCGGCATGTCGGTTTTGCGCGTCCACGAGTCCGTTCCAGGATTGTAGGCCAGAACCGTCCGAAGCGGAGTGGTGTGCGGATAATGGCCGCCGATCACGTAGAGGATTCCGTCCACCACGCACGAGGCCGGTGCGCTGGTTGGCAGGGGCATGTCGGCCTTTTGGGTCCACGACCCCGGCGCGGCGATAGCCGGAGGGAGCCAACCAAGCGACGCGGCGGCGATGGTCAACCCGGTAACGGCGATCCGCATTGGTCGCCCGATAGCGTGACGTGCCATCGAGGTTGCGATCCGAATCAGTTTCGCACTGAGCTCTTTCATAGATTTCCTTTCTTTTTCAAAAACTGCCCCAAAGGCGTTGTCCCTGGGCTCTCGCATCGAGCACGTTATCGGCCGTCCAGATAAGAACGTCGCTCCACGTCACGGCAAGCCGGGCCGCTTGGCGGGCGGCTGGTAGTCCCGATGCCAGTAGAGTTGCCAGAGGCGGTCCAGCTTCACGAGTTCGCCGTGCCCGTCGAAGAACGACACGTTTATCGCGCCCGGCAGAGGCTTGTTCCGTGGCCAGTATGTCGGCACCGGACTGGGCCGGCTCCCGTGGCGGGGAATGGTAAAAGAGGCGATGCACAGATATTCTCCCTCATAGCCCTGATAGGGCGTGACGAGGTTCGTCGGTGGGAGATCTGAGGCGTATGGAGTTGCCCAAGGGGCAACGGCGTCGCCTAACACGGGGGTGAAGGCCGGATCCACGATCTCACTTTGGCTCCTGAAATGTTTTGGAAAAGCTTCTTCGTTAAGGTCCAGACGGCTGGCTACAAACAACCACAAGTTCCCAGCGTAACTGCCGGGGGTCCAAACGTAACTGCCGGGGTCGGAGGGTGGAGCCAGCCAGACCGATCGAACTGAGCCTAAACCTAGCCCGATCAGGCCACGCAAATCATGGGGCGGTGGCGTGCTGGGGCAAATCCAGCAGGCTTTGTCGGGATACTCTAGCCCGTTAGTGCTCAATCCCCATGACCGAAGCTCATCCTGATCCAAACGTTCACTGCTATCGTCGAGTCGCAAACGAAAGTCCAAGTTGATCTGGCGCTGGTTGCTCAGGCAGACCGCAGCGTGGGCTTTCTGTTTCGCGCGTGACAACGCCGGCAACAGCAGCGCCGCCAAGATCGCAATCACTGCGATCACCACCAGCAACTCGATGAGGGTAAAAGCACGCGGGTGGGTCGGGTGAAGCCAGGCATGTTCCTCTTTCAGTCGCGATGAACCCTCTGGGATGCTCATGTTCTCTGCAGGTTGTATCCTGTGGCCTAATTCGCCTCGAGGACCCGGTAGAACCGTCTTGGTTCTCCCGGAGTCACCAGACAACTTGTTTCCACCAGCTCGTTGGTCGCGGTGACTGTGCTGCCGGTGGGCAGGGTGACGGGCGTCCAGCGGTTGGTGACCACTTCCGGGCTGGATTCCACTCCATACTTGATCCCGGCCTCCGCTTGCCAAACCAGCCGCAGTCGGTTGGTGGTTTCAAGGGTCGCGGACAGAATCTGGGGCGGCACTCCGCCTTGTGGATCAAACACGTCAACGGCTCTGTAATAAACACTATCGGGGTATGCGGCGGGGTCCTTACTGACGCCGCCAGCGAGAACGATTTTGCCGTCGATGGCCCCGCAGGCTGCTGTCATTCGTGTCCTAGGCATCTTCCGCCGGCTGGTGAACCGGTCCCGATCGGGATCGTAGGCTTCCACCGTTGCATAGGGATGGTAGAAGTCGGCCCCACCACCGATCGCGTAGATGATTCCGTCAACAGTGCAGGCAGCCAGAAGTTCCCTTGCGGTGGGCATATCTGCTTTGGTCACCCAGGTGCCGGTCTTGGGATCATAGGCTTCCACGGTCTTCAACGGAACCCTTGTGTCAAACGGGCCGCTGCTGCCGCCGATGACGTAGATGATTCCGTCCACGGCGGCGCCGGCCAGGAACCGGCGCGCGGTCGGCATATCGGTTTTGCGCGTCCAGGAATCGGTTCGAGGATCGTACGCGAAGACCTGCCGAAGCGCGGTTGTGAATGGATAATGGCCGCCAATCACGTAGAGGATTCCGTCCACAACACAGGCAGCCGGCGTGCTGCTTGGCAGGGGGATATCGGCCTTTTGGGTCCAGGAACCGGGAGCGGCGAGCACAGGAGAGAGCAGACAGAACCACAAGGCGCTCACCAAAAGGCCAGACGCGGTGACGTGCTTCCGCCGGCTGGAGAAGTTCTTACCTGAGGCGACCCGGAGGGTCCGAGCGCTTGGAGGATTGGAGTCTGTCTTCATGGTTCAATCCTTTCACTCACGGCGCCTGCCGGAGGCGGAAGAACTGGTTCAGGCCAACTGCCGGGACAGTCATCTGCTTCATCCCAGGCATCTCCAGTTCGCTGGCCGGCAACCAGGGGCCTTGAACGGTGGGCGCGCCTTCGACCGCCCAGTTCACGCTGGCCGGAGCGGGCCATGTGAGCCGCACGGCTCGCCCGATGCCGAGCGGCGGGACTTCATACTTCCGCAGTTCGAGGTTGTCGAACGTGGCTACCGCTGCGGGTTGCTGGCCGTCGTAGTTATATTGAAACACGCCGATGATTCCCCCCCCAGAAGTGAAGGGCGCCCCCCGGAGGTCGGGGGATAATGCCAGCTCCATGCCAGAAAGACTCAGCAATTCTACTGACGTGAGGGCGGGATCAGCGTTTGGGGTATCCACGACGCTGTGTTCATAGAGCACCGTGGGAGGATTGCCTTTATCCAGCGCGCGGACGGTGACGACCACGTTCGTATTCACCCTCGTCAAAGCCAAAGCGAGCACCACATTCGTATCTGGCACCTGAGCCTTTTCGTAGGAAAACATGGTGACGGCAGTCGAACCCAGGTTCGGCGACCATTTGCGCACGGACATGAAGTCGTGACCTTTGAAGATGCCGTAGAAGCCGGCCGTGTTTCCCAGCGCGAGTATGGCCGCGGTCGCGCTTGCGTTCAAGTTGACCAGGTCCGCCCTCGTTTCCAGGGTATGGCCGTCAGCCGCCGTCCATTGGGTGGGCCGCGCCCCGAAAGTGTAGCTGTGCATCACTGACCGGGTGATTACCCCCGGCCAGTGACCGCTTACTAGAAGTTGGCCGTTGGGCCGGGTGTAGGAGTACGACTGAGGTCCCCAATAGCTCCAACCCACCGGAGGGCCATTGAAGTTGTCGAGCACCAGGTTCGTGCTCACGGGCGCAGCCTTGATCGTTCCCGTGTAGAGGTAGGGAACAGTCGGGTCAATAGGGCCCGCTGCCGCCGCCCGAGTCAGCGTCTCCTCCATGCGCAGGCCGTCAATGGTCCCGCCGGAACCGTAGCCGACAATGTTGAGTTGGAGACTGTTGTCGGCTTGCATGACCCCACGGTGGGTGGTTTCCCAGAGCCCGCCGGTGGGGGTGAACTTGGGATTTTGCGGATCGGCCAAGTCCCAGGCGCCGACCTCCTGATACGCCGTGCCGCAAATGATGGCCGAGCCGTCGGCTTGGGCTGCCCCATCCACGAAGATCAGGCGGTTGCCGGTCAGGCGTGGATCGCTGCTTTGTACGCGCACCAGGTGGGCGTTGCCCCGGAACAGCACTTGGCCGATAGCATTGGTGCACCAGATGCCCGGAACGGGCGCTCCGGTGATCCAGCCGGTGGACGTGTAGGGAGTGCTGGTTTGGGCGGTCACTGGCAGAGCGGCCAGCAGCAGCATTGTGACTGCGGCCAACATACCGGAGCCAATGGCCCGGTGGCCGGTGAATCGGTTGCGCAGCGTTTTCATGATGTTGGACCTGTCTGTTGAGCGCTCGCGACTGGCCCAGTCCCACGCGTCGCCGGAGCCTCACCATCAGTAAATCGGCATTTCTCGCGCCGACTCTGTCCGGAGGCTCCCGCTCTCACGGGTGGCACACTGGGCCGTCACACGCTACTGGGGGAAAAAACCGCGGAAGTTGCTGAGAAAGTGGACGAGACTCATCTTTTTCACAGAGTCCCTTCAGCCACCAGGTGCAGGCTTAGTGATGAGTCCTCTGCTGTATGGTGCATCCCACCGTCTCCGCCGTAACCTCGGGCGCTGGGTGCGCCCGCTCCAGGGCGAGTCCCTCTCCAGGCTGGTTCTTACCGGCGAAAGCTCAGTGCGTCAGGCGCGAGACCATGGCGTAAACGATCAGAATCAACAGAACGAGCCCGACGCCGAAGAAGGCGTAACCGAACGAGCGGGCGATGGTCTTCCAGCGCTCCCATTCGTCGCGGATGCGGTGCTGGTCGAGTTGGCCGGTCGCGACCAAGCGATCGAACCACCGCTTGCGCTCGTGGAGCATTTCGGTCTTCGAAACGCGGCCGGAGAAGATGACGGTGTCCATGGGGAATCTCTCCAACCGGAAGTGCGTATTGAAGAAATGCACTGTAAAGATGAAGCCGGCAGCCAGCAGCGCTTCGTCCGAGTGAACGATGAGGGCGATGTTGATGGCCCAGCCGGGCATGAACTTCGAGAAGAAGTGCGGGAACCACATGATCAGGCCGGAGAGGCCGATGATCAACACGCCCCAGAACACGGCGAAGTAGTCGAATTTCTCCCAGTAGGTCCAGCGGTCGAACTGGGGTTTCGGGCCTTTGCCGAAAAACCATTTCTGGTGGGCGACAAAGTCCTGCCAGTCCTGGATCGTCGGCAGCATTGAGTCCGGCCCCAGCCAGACGGCCTTGAGGCGCGCGAAGGAAAGCCGGCCGGTCGTCGGATCGCGCAATTCCGCGCGCCGTTGCCAGGCGTTGGTGAGGACGCCGCACAAATGCAGCCCGAAGTAAAAGAAGGTGACCAGGGCGGCAAAGTGGTGGAGCGCGCGGGCGGTCTGGGCGCCATCCAGCAGGTTGAACACGGCCTTGGCCCAGTCCGTGTAGTAGAACTTCAAGGGCATGCCGGTGATGACCAACAGGAGGAAGCTGGTGACGACCAGGATGTGCTGGAAGCGCTGGAACGGCGTGAAACGGGTGAACCACTCATCCCCTTGCTGCGTGCTGATCTTGGCTTCACGGTACGTTTTCGAGTCGTCCAGATAAACCCAGGCCGACCGAAACAGCCAGAGAAGCGTGTGGCCACCGAAGAACGTGAACGTGCCGATGAGCAGAGCGGTCATGCCCAGAAACGCCCAGTAGAATTGGGGATAGTATCGCTTGTCGAGCGGGTTGGCGTGCGGAACGTATTTCGCAAAGCTCGCATTCGCCTTCCGATGGCACTTGGCGCAAGTGGCCACAATGTTTTGCTTCGAGAGCCTCGATTTCGGATTCGACACGGGCAACACATCGTGATGGCCGTGGCAGTCGAAGCAGGCGGCGACTTCCGGCGCGTCGTTCGGCCGGCCCAGCGCCATGGCCTTGCCGTGATAGGTTTCGTGATAGTATTCGAGACGGTCCCGATGGCACTGGCCACAGCGCTGATCGCTCGTGGCTTTGAAATGGTTTCCGGCCGGGTTTTCGATGTTGTGGGCCGAGTGGCACGTGGTACACACCGGCGCGTTGGTGAGGCCCCGGGCGAGCGCCTGGCCGTGGACGCTCTCGTCATAGATCTTTTGGACGCCGACGTGGCATTTCCCGCAGGTCTTAGCGACGTTGGCCCGGCTAATGGGAGAGCTGACATCCTTGCTGCGCTTGATGTCGTGGACGCCATGGCAGTCATTGCAGGACGGTGCCACGATCAGGCCGAGCTCCAGCAGCGCGCGACCGTGGATGCTGTCGAGGTACTGCGCCGCCGCCTCGGGGTACTTCATCTGGTAGGCCGCCGTGAGCGTGGCGTTCGTGTGGCACTTGGCGCAGGTGTTCGGCAGGTGCATCTTGAACACGGGCGAATCCGCGCTCTTGATCGACTGCATCTCATGCGAACCGTGGCAGTCACCGCAACCGGCCGCGGCAGACGCCCCCAACGTGTGGCTGACGCCATGAATGCTGGTCGCGTAATCCTTGGACGCCTTTTCGTGGCTGCCCTTCGGGTCATGACAGCCGATGCAATTGGCCGGTTTCGCCGGGACGTTGTCGTCGGGGTGCTTCGACGTCAGGTCCCGGTGGCAATTGACGCAGGCGTTGGATCGGTGGACGGACGCGGCGAGCTTCGCGGCGTCGATGAACAGGACCTTGACCGTGCCGTTGGCGTTGGTTTTGGTGAGCGTCTTGTCCTCATGGCAGAGGAGGCAGTCAGAGTTCTTGATGTCTTCGCCAAACAACCCAGCGCCACCGACGAGAAGCAGGGAGACCATGGCGTAAAGCCATTTCGACGCACGCACCGGAGAACGAGAGCGGAGAGGATGAAGCATTCGCGTCACGGAATCAGAGGCCGCCGCTGTGGCAATCATTGCAGTTCGGGTCGTAATCCCCCCCCGGATGCTTGAACTCCTGGCCGCCGGGCGTCAGCTTGAGCAGGTCGGCGCCACTGCCCTGTGCCAGAATGGTGTGGCAGGTGTTGCAGTCGCTGGCCTTGATGGAACGTTGGCCGTCGGCGGTGAGGTGTTTGCCGTCGTGACAGCGGAAGCAGCCCGGCCAATTCTTGTGCCCGATATTGTCCGGATAGACCTTCCAACTCGCCTTCATCTCCGGGAAGAAATTGTCGCTGTAAATCTGCTGCACCGAGTCGATTGCCTGCTTGATCCGCGGGTTGCCCCGCAGGTTGGGATAATGGTCGGCCAGGGTGGTGGCGATGCCCTGCAAGGCCTGGGTCTCGTCCTTGTAGTCGCGCGTCAAAGCGTAGACGGCGTTGGTCTTGATCCAAGGCAGCGTGCGATCGATCCGGTCGAGGCTCATGGCCAGGTTCACCGCGTCGTTCGGCGTCTTGTACATGTGCGCCGGACGGTTGTGGCAATCCATGCAATCCATCCGGCGGGTCAGGTCTCGGTCCACGGCATTCGTGAAGCCTTTGGCGCGGAATTCGGTCACCACGCCCTGCGCGTCCACGATGCGCACCCAGGGGATCTTCTGTCGCGCTTCATCGGAGGCGACATATTCAAGTTTGTTGCCCACGTTCATGTGCCAGTGGATGCCACCCAGCGGGCCGTGCGTGGGATCGCCGCCGCCCACTTTCATCAGGAGGCTGACGGTAAAAGGGGTGTTGGTTTCCTCGCCGAGAAAGTAGTTGAAGGTGCGCTCGAGGTTGCCGACGAATTTCTTTGGCCAGTGGCATTGCTCGCAGGTTTCCTGAGCGGGACGCAGGTTCTTGATCGGGGTCGGCACCGGGCGCGGGAATTTATCGAACCACGTCGCATAAAGCTGGTACGTGCCGGCGAGCTTGGAGCGGACGAACCACGTGGCCCCTTTGCCGATGTGACATTCGGTGCAGGAAACGCGGGCGTGCGGGCCGTTCTCGTAAGTGACAAGTTCAGGCTTCATCACCGTATGGCAGGTCCGGCCGCAGAACCGGATCGACTCGGTGAAATGATAAGTGTGGTAGCTGCCCATCGCCGTCAGGAGCAGGAAAACCGCGCTGCCGCCGATGAAAAAGCCCATGATACGCCGGTCGCGCGGGCGTGAAAGATCGATCACCACCGCCGATACCAGCGTCCCAACTCCGCCCAGTTTGCGACGCTCGCGCATGGCACCGATGACCGTCAGAATCAAGCCGATGCTCAGGAATGCCGGCGCCACGATGTAGGTGAGGATGCCGATATAGGGGTTGGCGAACTGCGCCACCGAATCGAGCAGGAACAGCAGGAAAATCGAAAACAGGCTGGCGCTGACAATGACCAGCCCGGACAGGCTAAGCCAGTTGCGTAGCAGCGAGGGGCGCGTGCCTTGGGGCATCGGATTCTCTGCGTTCATCCTCAGGTCCTTTTGCCGGAGGCAGCGTCTTCAGGGATCAGTTCCGCTTCGGCTGGGCCGTGATTCCTTGTCATCGTTGGACCACGATTGAAAGTCCTGCCCTTGAGGCCGGCGTCGGCGTGCCCGATGCCGGCCCGATTCTGCTTGCCTAAGCAGCAATGAAGTCAGCGACTGCTTCAGGAGCAGCGGGTTATTTCTTGAACTTCCGCAGGTAGGCCACTAGCGCCTTGATATCGTCGTCGCTCAGGTCTTCGGCTGGCTTCATCACGGTCTTGCCCTCTTTGTCTTTCAGCCCTTCTTTGATGGCCTTGATGGCCGCCGCGTCCTTCAGGGCTTCCTGGACCTTGGGGTCGGTGTAGTTCTTGACCCCCTGCTTCTGGCCCATCTTGGTCTGGCCCTTGCCGTCCACGCCATGGCACTTGGCGCAGTCCTTCTCATAGAGTTCCTTGCCATCGGCGGCCCGGGCGGCCAAGGCCGAAACGGCCAAGCCGACGGTGATGATCACAAACAGCTTCTTCATTGGTTTTATGTGCACATTAGCTGACACAGTCAGTCATGGTGAAGACGCGTGGCGGCGAAAGCAAGTTATTTGAATTCAGTCTCTCGTTAAGTGAAACTGATAGCGGTCACTTCGTCGGCCATCTGGCAGAGGGCCTGGTAGTAGTCTTCCCGGGAGAGGCCGAGGACACTGGCGCCAAAGACCTCGGCGTCATCGGCGGAGGCAAAGTCGCCGTAGTTGACGAGCACAAGCTGGTATAGAACCAGGTAAACTACCCGCTCCAGATGCGTCATGAAAAAGGGATGAACGTACAGGGTGAAGCCGTCTTCGGGGCGCACGCCCTTGGCCACAGGATGCGCAGACTCACCCGGGGTTAGCGGCTGCGCGTCAAAGACAATCTCGCACGGATAGCGGACGCATGTGCGATCCTCCAGGATTCGCAGAAGTTCCTTCCAGCCGATGTGTGGGCCGTGCTTCCGGCGGATGTCGGCGCCTTTGACGGCCGCGTGCGCATTCAAGGACAGCGTGGCGTCTTTGGCCGTGGGTTTCGTGGCCATAGGGTGCCGGTGTCTCAGGGCAGGGCGGTCTCGCCGCCGGCCGGGCCGGCGGACGCAGGGGCGAGCGTGCCTTCGTTTGCTTTGGCCAGTTTGCCCTGCAGGATGGGCACGGACATACGGAGGAAAACGGTGTAGCAGAGCAAGCCGAAGGCCCAGATCCCAAAGCACACGAGCGTCTCGTTGAGGGTCGGCGCGTATTCGACCATCTCGCCCAGCGGCGTGGGGATGAAACCCGGAATGACCAAGCCCATGCCTTTCTCGATCCAGATGCCCACAATGCAGAGAACACACGTGAGATTCAGCCACTTCAAGCTGCGGCTGACGGGCAGGACGAGCAAGACCATGGCGGTAAGGTTGAACGCGATGGCGGTCCAGATCCACGGCACCAGCGCGTGATAGCCGTGCAAACCGACGTAGAGGTACTTGGACGAAGCAACGTGGAGATTGCCCGAATAGAACTCCTTGAACACTTCGTTGGCCAGGAGGAACACGTTGATGAGCATGGAAACCTGCACGATGCTGCGCAGGGTCAGCAGGGCGCGGTCCGAGATGGTGTATTGGGTCACCCGGCGGATGATCTGCAAGGCCAGGATGATCATGGCTGGGCCCGCCGCGAAGGCTGAGGCAAGAAATCGCGGGCCGACAATGGCTGAGTTCCAGAACGGTCGCCCCCCCAGGCCCACGTAGAGGAAGGCGGTAACGGTGTGAATTGACACAGCCCACCCAATGGCGACGAAGACGAAGGGAATATAAAGCCACTTCGACGGTTTCCGGTTTTGGTAACGGCAGTAGAGCAGATAGCCACAGATGTGGGCATTCAGCAGCAGATAACCATTCAAGACGATCACATCCCAACTGAGCATCGAGGCGGGGAAGTTGAACTGGCCTATGCCGGGGATCAAATGCCAGAAGCGATCGGGACGGCCCAAATCCACCGTCACGAACGCCAGGCACATCAGGATCGCCGCCACCGCCAGCAGTTCGCCGAAGATAACCAGGTCGTGCAGTTCCTCGTTGTTGTAGATATAGACCGGGATGACCATCATCACGGCAGCCGCCGCCACGCCGACCAGGAAAGTGAAGTTCGCAATGTAAACTCCCCACGAGACCTCGTCGCTCATGCCCGTGGCAATCAAGCCGTGGACGATCTGCTTGGCGTAGGCGTTGAGACCCAGCAAACAGAAGACTGTCAGCAAGCCCATCCAGCCGTAGTATCGCCAGTCGCCGACGAAGGCGATGCGGATGCAGCGCTTCAGAAAGAACAGATAGTTTCTGACCGCTGTCTTCATACGTCGAAGTAGTAGTAGAACCGGGGCGAGGTTCCCAACTCCTCCTTCAGTTGGATGAAGACCCGCTTGTGGGTGAGGATGTAGGCCACCTCGCTATTCGGGTCCAAAACGTTGCCAAACTTCCGCGCCCCCGTCGGACAGACTTCGAGACAGGCTGGATAGCGGCCCGCGCGTGTGCGCTGGAGGCAGAAGTGGCACTTCTCCATGACCCCTTGCCACCGGGGACGATTGCCGAGATAGGCCATATCCGGATTGATGCCGTCTTTGGGAAGACCCGGACGCGTGAAGTTGAAATGTCGTGCCCAGAAGGGACAAGCCGCCGCGCAGTAGCGGCAGCCGATGCACCAGTTGTAGTCAACCACCGTGATGCCGTCCGCCTCCTGCCAGGTGGCATGGACAGGACAGACTTTGACGCAGGGTGGATTCCGGCACTGCTGGCATTGGACCGGCATGTAAAAGTAGCCCTTTTCCGGGACGGAGGCGGGGGCGTAGTTGTGCTCGGCTTTATCCATGTCGATCGAGCCGTGCGGCATCCTCAGGACCCGGATGTACTGGATCTCCGGGTTGCGGGACTGGTTATTCTCCGCCACGCAGGCGTGGACGCATTTACGACACCCGATGCAGCGTGTGAGGTTGAGGGCATACACGAACTGCACGCCGTCCATAGGCTTGAGGTCTCGCACCTGGGGACGCAGACCGTATTGCCGCTCCACCTCGTCTTCGATCCGCTTGAGCACCCTGGCCATTTCTTCGGGCGTCAGCTCCTTGTAGTACTTTTGCAGCCACTGTTCCACCGAAGTGTAGTCCCTCAATTCTCGGAGTGGCGCCAAACTGGCGGCGAGCGCGGCCGCGCCGGAGGCCAGCACCGCCGACGCGCGCAAAAAACTGCGGCGGTTCATCTCCGCCCCGGGAGTCTCCGGAACTCGGTCCGGAGTGGCCCTTGGGTCCGGCATGTCAGTGACTCCTTTCTTTGGCAAGGACCCGTGGGGCCACCGGGCGGAGCGGATGCGGGCCGGGCGCGGGTTGCCTGGGTGGAAAGGCCGGGGCGTGCGGGTTATGGCAGGAAACGCAAAGCTTGCGATCGCTGGGGCCCAACTGGCGGTTCCAGTAGCCGCTGGTGCGTCCGTGGACACCCGCCTCCCAATCCCGGTAAGTCGGGCCATGGCAACTGCCGCAGAGCGGGGCGCTTTCTTCCAGCTTTAGCTCGCGGCCATCGCGGGTCTGCAACACCACCAGGTTCGTCTCGTTGTGGCAGTTGAAGCAGTTGTTATTGCGATTGTGGCGCCCGTGGCCCATGACAATGTCGTCGTGCTCTTTCGGTATAATCAGATTCTGGTTGGTGTCGTAGCGCAGCGGGGGCGGTTTTCCTTGCTCGTGACAGCCATAGCAGTCGAAGTCGGAAAGGTCGGCTTTCATGCGAATCAGCTCCACCAGACTGGTGCGGACCGTGGCCGTGCTGATGAATTGCAGATCCACCAACGGCACCGGAGGCCGTTGGGCCGGACGCCCCCACGCATTCAGAAGGAACGCCGCCGTCAGCGCGGCGAAGGCCACCGCCAGACCCGCCAGGACCGTCGCCGTTGTTTCCCGGGCGTTCACGGCATCACTGAGCACAACGACCTCATCAAACACAGCATCCTAGGCCGGCGATCGTGAGCGCGCTGCCGCGCTGCTCCGCTCCGCGCCACACCGGCGGGCTTTTCCCCGCCAAAGCAGGCTTCGACATTCCACGTGGCGCAGTCTGGAGACTGAGTTTGTCTGCTTCACACGGTCTCAAGTCGCGGAGCTGCGCTGGGGCACCTGGCCGCTGGTCGGCAGTCGCTCGGACAAAAACAACTTCACGAGCACGGTCAGGATAACAAACGGGAGGCTCAGCAGGATGAGGCCCATGAACCAGCCTTCCACGCCGGCGAATTCCAGCTTGTAGCCCATCACGCCGCGCAGGCTCTTGGAGAAAAGCTGGCCGCCGATGACGACGTTCCAGCGCATCGCCAGCACGCCGATCAGGATCATGACCGCGCTGGCGAAGTACATCCGCCGGCGCACCAATTCCGGAACCTTTCCGCGGAAGAGCTGGAGCGAGCCCAACAGAATCAGCGGTGACAGCGTGCCCACCGCCGCCTGACCGATGTTCAGCGTGTAGAACAGTTTTTCGCGGGCCATGTACTGCATCACCGCAAACCCCTCTTCAGCCGAGTAAACGCGGTGAATCCAGTCCAGTCCCTCGACTGCGGCGTCCACCACCAAGGCGTAGAACAGGAACATGCCCATCACGTCGAGGCAGCGCATGTCCACCGTGTGATGCCGAATCCAGGTCAGGACCATGTAGTTGAACACACAGAGCGCTATACCCGAGACGATGGCCGAAAGGATGAAGATAATGGGCATGAGCACATTGCCCCACCAGGGATTGGCCTTGATGGAGCCAAAGATAAAACCAACGTACCCGTGCAGCAGAAAGGCCGACGGGATGCCGACGATGGACAGGATCCGGCCGAGTTTCATGTCCAACCGCACGGCCGGTTCGGACTCATCGGTCACGCCTACGGTGAAGAGGCGATAGAGGATGCCCTTGAAACCGGGCGTGGTTTTTGACCATGCGACAAGGTCCACGCGGTAATCAAACCAAAGCTCCAGCAGCAGGACCGCCATCAGGTACCAGGCATAAACGAAGCCGAACATCGCCATCGGCGAACTGAAATGCGGGGTCATCATGATCTCAAAAGAACGCTCCGGATGCCCCAAGTGGAACAAGAGCGGCAAGGTGGCGCAGAGCAGGAACGACAGCGCCGTCAACAAAGCCAGGCGATAAACCGGTTCCAGCTCCCTGACTTTGAACACGCGGACCAGCGAGGCCATGATGAAGGCGCCGGCCACCAGGCCGGTGATGTAAGGGTAGAGGACGATCAGGAAACCCCACAGCGGGTGAGGACCCGCCTCGTTGGGATAAACGTAACCCTCAAACCGCGGCAGGATCTCGACGACAATATTGGTCATCTCGTTCGTCATCCTATCTCACTTCCTTGTCCATGCCCGCGTAGAGCACGCGCGGCTCGGTGCCCAAGTGCGGCTTGAGGACCTGCACGCGGTTGGTTTCATAAAACTTCCGGAGCGGATCGTCCTGGGCGGGGTTCTTCAGGTCGCCGAAGATGCGCGCTTGGGTCGGGCAGACCTCGACGCAGGCCGGCTTCAGTCCGCGGGTAATCCGGTGATAGCACAGCGTGCATTTCTCCGCGGTCTTGGTGAGGGGGTTGAGGAAGCGGCAGCCGTACGGACACGCCTGGATGCAGAAGCCGCAGCCGATGCAGTACTTCGGGTCGATCAGCACCGCCCCATCAGGAGCGTCAAACGTCGCGCCCACCGGACACACCTGAGTGCAAGGCGAATGGTGGCACAGGTTGCACAGCTTCGGCACGAAAAAGGACTGCTCGATTTCCTCCTTCGCCACGGGAGACTCCGGAAAACCATGCATCCCGCCGTTGGGAGAGTCCACCAGCGCTTCGCCGCGCGTCTGACCTGATCCAGGCTTCGGTTTGGGGATGATGTAACGTTCAATCCACGTGCGAAAGCAGGGGCCTTCCGGCACGTGATTCTCTTTCTTGCACGCCTCCGCGCACAGGCCGCAGCCAATGCACCGGTTGATGTCGATGCACATGAGCCATTTGTGTCTGGTCGCGTCGTAGTCCTTCGGAGCGCTGGCAGAGACAAATACCTTCTGCACCGCCGCCTTGACACTCCTGGCGGCAGCCGTGGTCAGCAGACCCGCGATGGCCACGCCGATCCGGCCGAACACATGGCGTCGGGTGACTCGCTGTCTCACGGGACCTCCGCGGGTTGGTGCGGCACGTGGCACTCCGTGCACTTCTGCCCAGTGTAGTGGGTCTTGGTGTTGATCTGCTTGTGCCACTTGGGACGTGATGGGTTCGCCTCGTGGCACCGCACGCAGTGGCTGTAAGTGAGGATCGTCATCTTGTTGATGTCCGGATTGTCAGCGTGGGCTTGGCCCGGTCCGTGGCAGGCCTCGCAGGACAGGGTCTTGTGTCCATCCTTGGCCACTTGTTGGTATTGTTCATCGTGGCACTCGTCACACGCCTTGGCGCCAGCATAGACGCGCTTGTAGCTGGAGAGTTCACCCAACGCATTGGCCCGGTACCATCCGTACTCACCAAAGGATGAAGGGGTCAGGAAGTAGCGCGCCACCAGATACGACCCAACAATGGCGACGGTAAGCAGGACGAGTCGCAGAATCTGCGGCGGCATCTTCGGCCAGTGCATGAGCTGTCTTCCAAGTAAAAAGCGTAACGAGCCCCTACCCGCGCTCCCCATCACCTGAGCGCTCGCTACTCGTCGCCGGAACGAACCACATCCCGCCACTCGCGCCGGGCGCCGCCCCACTGGCTGAACCAAGAGCCGTTTCCGACCCTGTACCACAGCGCCGACAACGGCTCACAACGTTTAGCCTGACGGCTGAATCGACCGATCACTTCTTCTTGAAGCTGCGGATCTGAGCCACCAGGGCCTTGATCTCGTCGTCGGTCAGGACATCGCCGAACGGCTTCATCTTCATCTTGTCACTGTCCTTTTCCTTGACTCCTTCCTTGATAGCTTTGAACATTCCCTCATCCTTCATCTTGTCCTGGATCTTGGGATTGGTGTAGTCCTCGACTTCCAGTTTCTTCCCCATCTTGGTGTCGCCCTTGCCGTCGGCGCCGTGACACTTCGCGCAGTTCTTCTCCCAGTTCTCTTTGACATCTGCCGCCGAGGTATAGATGGCCGTGGCCGCCAACAGTGCGATTGCTAACAGGATCGGTTTCTTCATAGTCCGTCTCGCATTTTGACTTATCACTAACATGAAATATTCAGTAACACACCCAAAGACTGAAGTCCAGTTTGAGTCCGAGGATTCGGCGGTTCCGAATACCCCCTTTCCCCATCGCGAGCGCCGGAGAGCAGCGGGGAAGTTGGCCATCACGGGCAGTTGGCGGCAGAAAACCAGCGCCGCGCATATAGTTGAGTCACTTCCTGGGCCGGATAGGCCTGAGCGTCAATCAGCGTGGACCATCCCTGACACCCCTCGCCGCAAGCGGCTGGGCAAGAGAGTATTGGGTCTAATCCAAACGCCATTCCGAACTGACCCATTGTCCGGCGTAACCTGCCTCCGCAAGGAGGTCGGTTATGGCTTGTGGGGCCAAGGAGGCCGGCGGTGTCTATCGCCCCCGCCAACCCCAGTCGTCAATTCTATCGGCAACCTCCATTCGTTTTCCTGAATCTGCCGTCGCCTTGGGAAAGTCGATCTTCTTAAGTGGACAAGCATATCCACTTTTGTGTTGACACGCGTATCCACTTAGGGTTTCCTGCGGCCGAAATTGCTCGGAAAAACACGATGTTGGGCCTTACGCAAACGACGGGGTACGCGATCAAAGCGCTGGGTTGCCTCAGCGGCGTCGGCCAATCCCGGCAGACGGCGGACATCGCGAAGTTTTCCGGAGTTCCCAGGCCGTATCTGTCCAAGATCATCCAGTCCCTCGCCCGGGGGGGGCTGGTGGTGGCCAAGCGCGGCATCGGCGGGGGTATTTCGCTGGCGTGTCCGCCGGAGGAGATTTCTCTGCTGCAAGTCGTGGAGGCGGTCGAAGGCCAGGGATGGCTGGGTGATTGCCTGCTGGGCTTCGACGAATGCACGAACATGGCCACCTGTCCGACGCATGATTTCTGGCAGCGCGTTCGTCGGGAGATTACCCGGGAACTTCGCAAGACCTCGTTGGCGTCCGTGATTGCGTTCAAAGCCGAATGCGAGACGGCATCCAGACGGAGGGCGAAGCGGCAAGGCCGGGCGCCCGCGTGCCGAAGAGAGACGAAGAGAGATGGTGGCTCTGGTTACCGCGGTGCGGCGAGTGACGCAGCGGCCTGTTAAAAGACACGAAAGACAAACCATGAAACCAATACGGATCGTTATCATCGGATTGGCTGTGCTCGCGACGGTCGCTTTCAGCACATTCACCGCTTCCGGAGCCGAGCAACAGCCCCACCTCTCCAGCTTCAGTCTCCCTGCGGCCGGGGACATGCAGATCATTTTCCGGGGGACGTCGGGTCCGTTTCGGATTCAAACGACAGCGTCCCTTGAGCCCCCGGTCGCGTGGGTTGACGTCGCCAATGCGGTCGTGACCGAGCTGCAGCCGGGCGTGTTCATGGGGTTGGTTCCGAGCCCAAAGACTCCCGTTAACCTCAGCTTCTATCGCGTCGTGAGCGAAGGTGATCCGGCCTTTGAGCTGAAGGGATGGACCATACTGCTGCGAGTTTCCACTCCCAACAACGGCACTCACTTCGTCCAGGGAGAGAGTCCCGTGGTGACCGTCAGCATCCTGGATACGCTTGCCCAAGGCCTCGGCTTCACCACCAACGACTTTTCCACCCTCAACCTCTACGCCTATGGCCCCGAGGATCCCCTGAAAGCCGTCACGCCGGTCAAGTTGTTGAACGCGACGGCCGATCGCACGATGACTCCGCATCACTTCATTAATCTCTTGACCAACCCGGACGCGAAGGTCGACGGCACGACGCTGACCTACAGTCTGAAGCCGGTCACGGAAAACGAGCTGCCGGGCACTTACACGTTGGGTGTCCGGGCTGTTCTGAAGTCTGATGAGATTCAGCAGCTCATCAAGTACGCGCGCATTCAGATTGGCAACAACACGGAAGAACACTCGGTGGTGAACAAGGCCAAGTGTGCCGTGTGCCATGAGGGGCCGATCAGCGGCAAGATCTACATGCACCATGTCGACCCAAGCAGGTCGCCCGTGGGGAGTTGGTCCTACGATTTTGAGCCGGTGACCTCCTGCAAGCTTTGCCATAACAACGATGGCTATGCCTCTTTCTCGGTCGTTACGCCGACTTCGACAAACCGGGTTCCGGATCACATTGTGTTGCGGGTCCATGGCGTTCACATGGGCGAGGGCCTGAAGCTGCCCTTCAACACCAACCAGGTAAACGGTAACTTCAGGGATTACACGGATCTTGCCTTCCCCGCCGATGTCCGCAATTGCACGACCTGCCACGCGGACGACCGCTGGAAGACGCAACCTTCGCGGATGGCTTGCGGATCCTGCCACGACAACATCTGGTTCGGAGCGAAGCCAGCGCCCGAGGGTTGGGTGATGCACGACGGCAGCGAGCAGAAGGATGATACGAAGTGTTCTGTGTGTCACGCCAAGGACCAGGAAGCCGGCGGGCTGTTCATGTCAGTGGTCGAGGCCCACCAAGTGCCACCGCCGCCGATGAATGCGGTTGACGTGGCCCTGACGCCGTTGCCGGCCAACGGCAAGTACTACGACAAGGGCGAGAAACCAGTGGTCAGCATTGTCATCAAGAACGATGCGACCAATTCCATTGGTGACCATACGGTGGTCAATTCCGCCAACTTCTCAGCGGCCAGCCTCTTTGTGTATGGCCCGCGCAGTCTCTCGGTGCCCGTGTTAACCAGCACCGCCAAGCTCGGTGCGGATACCAAACGTGCCTCGGTCACGAGCAGTAAGGCGGGACCTTGGGACATCAACGGGAAGACGTTCAAGCTCGCCATCAACGGCACCGCCCCGCAGAACATAACGATCGTCGGGGCCAGCAGTTTGGTGACCGCGGCGGAGGTCGTGGCCGCGCTGAATCCAGTGATCACGAACCTCAACGGCGGCGCCATCGCCTCCGTCTCCGGCGCGAATGTCAACATCAAGACCTTGATTCGTGGAGCGAATGCCCGGATTGAAATCTACAACGGCGATGTCACCACGGCCATGGGCTGGAAGGCCCCGGGCGTGGTCCTGGAACCGGATGTCACGATCGCGGCGGTTTCCACTGCGGGCAATGATCTGCGGCCGGTAACGGATCCGCTCGAGTTCAACGATCCGAATGTGACGCGCACGACCACGAACATCCTGTATCAGTTGGATGATGTGGCCGGGTTGGCCTCGGGGACTTACTGCGCCTTCGTTTATTACGTGCCGAAGGACGGCAAGGTCGCCGGCCTCACGAATTGGTCAGGCATCGGGTTGAAGACCTTCCAGGTCGGTACGGCCACGGCAGAAAAGCGAATCGCGGTGAACTGCGCGGATTGTCACGGCAATAATATCCTCCACTTGTACGATACGGATCCGACCACCGGAAAGCCCGTCAGGAGCAGCCACGTGCATCCGGCCCCGTTCGATGTGGATTACTGCAAGGCTTGTCACGACTACGGTCACGCCGGGACAGGAGACATGTTCAAGAACCAGGGCGGGACCTCGCTCAACGGTTGGAGTGGTTTTGGCGCGATGCCCATCGTCCGGAGAGTCCACGGGGTTCACTACGCGCACTACCTCGAGCATCCGGAGGAGATCTACGCCAACGCGACCCCGGATACGTTCGGCGGGATCATCTTCCCGCAGGACGTCCGGAACTGCACGAAGTGTCATGCCGAGAGCGATACCTGGAAGCAGAAACCCTCGCGGATGACGTGCCTTGCCTGCCACGACAGCGACGACGCCAAGGCCCACGGCAAGCTCATGACCTTCATGCCGGATCCGAATGATCCTTACGGACCGACCGCGGTCGAAACCTGTGAACTATGTCACGGTGCGGGCGCGGAGTTCTCGCCGGACAAGGTGCACAGTATATCGAAGCCGTACGTGCCTCCCTATCCGCGGGAGCCACAACCGTAAGTTCAATCCGTTCTAAGCCGAGTCTGGTGGCGGGGTTGGCTACGGGTCCAACCCCGCCATCCTGTTCCGCGGCACGCTGGGTGTGCCCCGCCAAGCCCCGGGCGGGGCAGCCAAGTTGGGCGTGCGTGCGGTCCTCCTCGCGTTGTTCCCGGCTCGGCAGGGTGCGCGCGCGGACCACGTTCGGGTGAGACCATGCTTGATTGCTTGACGGCCAGCCGGCGCTGGATTAGACAAGCAATGCTCTGGGCCAGAGTGGCCCGGTATGGGACCGACTAGCGAGTAACCAGACAGGCCACTATGCAGTCAGTGAATGGCACCAGCGGGAGGAAGAACGCAACGGCCTTCGGCATCGCTGCAGGCATGCTCCTCGCCGGCTGCTGTGCCGCGCGGGCGAACGGCGAGACCTTCAGTGAACTCATCCGCGTCCCGGGAGGAGTGCCCGGAAACCCGATCATCACCTCGTTAAGCCTGCCTTCACCGACGGCGACCAATGCGACTCTTTTTTGGAGTGGTTTCGGTGGTCCCTTCCAGGTGGAGAGCAGGCCCAACCTGTCCGAAGGTGCCTGGGTGCCAGTGGGAAATCCAACCTTTACGCTATCCAACACGGTGCCGGCCGCCAGTTCCAACTACTTGTTCCGGATCGCCGCGCCGGCCCCCCAGTACGCGGGCGCAGACACGTGCAGGACATGCCACGGTGATACCCATCAGGAGTGGTCGGCGACACGTCATGCCGGCGCCTTCGATGCTTTGAAAGCCGTACATCAGGAGACCAACGCCAATTGCCTGGCTTGCCACACGGTGGGTTTCGGTTTGCCTACTGGGTTCAAGGACGAACTCACGACCGCGCACTTCGCGGGCGCCCAGTGCGAGAATTGTCATGGTCCGGCGGGGGACCACGCGTCGGACCCGTTCGGCGTGGTGCCACCTGTACTCCGGCCTCAGGCCGAGATGTGTGGGGGTTGCCATGCGTCCGTTCCCGATCCCGCGTATGGGGCGACCGTACACCCGCCCACCTACGACGATTGGCGGAACTCCGGACATGCACGCGTGACCGCGGAGGTCGCCGCAGAGTTCCTCAACGCCACCAACGGGGTGGCCCGCATGAAATCGTGCGGTCCCTGCCATTCGGGCGCGGTCCGGTTGGCGATGGTGGCGAACGTGGAAGACGGCGTGCCCCTGGTATTCCCGAGTGGGGCAGAGGCGGGGGCTTTGCCGATCACCTGCGTAGTGTGTCATGATCCCATGGCTAATACGGACAACCCGGTTCAACTGCGGTATCCCCTGGCGTCGCTGACCGCCTATTCCTACAGCACGTCGTCAACCAATTCGTTCGCGGCACAGTACGATCCGTCGATCAATATCTGCGGTCAGTGCCACAACCTGCGCGGGGCGGCGTGGACGGACACGAGCCGCCCGCCCCACCACTCGGCGCAGTATAATATCTTCCTGGGCAACGGTGGCGTGGAAGACGGTGTCGCGCCGCAAGCGCCGCACCGGAAGATCGCGGACCAATGCGTGACTTGTCACATGCATCCCAAGACGCCGGAAACGGGGAGTGAGACCACGCCGATTCACTCTGGTCATTCGTTCGAGGTCAAACTGAGCTCCTGTGCCCCTTGTCACGACGAGGAAGAGGCGGCGATGTTCCTGGATGTCACTCCGGCCTTTACGAAGAAGCTCCTCGGCAAACTCAAGGACCAGCTCGACCAGTGGGCCACGACCAAGGCGCCGGAAGCGCTCCGCTCCAAGTACGGGGCGCTGGCTTGGGAGTACACCACCCCCGGCGAGTTCTCGACCCTGCCTTCCACGCTCACGAGCGGCCCGACCGCCAAGGAGCAGGCGGTCGTGCCTGATGGCATCAAACAGGCGCGGTACAACCTTTACCTGGTCGCCAACGAGGGAAGCTTCGGGGTCCACAACGGCCAGTACACGCGCTACCTGCTCAAGTTGGCGAAAGACAAGGTGAATGCAGAGCTCGCCAGGTAGCCAGTCCGGCGGTGTGCCGATGCGGCTATAGCGATTCATCAGGAAATGCCGTTCACGCAACCGGAAACCAATGCGACTCATGAAACCTGAAACCGGGCCAGAGGCCGCAACGCATATCCGTCCCTCGCCGCGCCTGTCGCCGCAGCAACTCCTGCTGGCTTCCGGCGGGTTGCTGCTGGTGCTCGCCGTCGTCTCGTGCGCGACGAATCGGGCGTTGTTTGCGCCTCCCCAGATTCCGGGGGCGACCTTCGTCGGATCGGATGAGTGCGCCCAGTGTCACGGCGACATCAACAAGGGGATCAGCCTCACGGCGGATCACGCCGACCTGCGGGCGGTTCCCGAAAAGGCCCAGTTACGCGCCCAGAAGGGCATCACCACCGGTTTCAAGACGGCGGACCATGCGCGACTCCAAATTCGTGGTGAACACGCCCTGAACGTCGGCTGTGAAGCGTGTCATGGGCCAGGGAGTGTCCATTCCGAATCGGGCGGGGAACCGCACACGATCATCAATCCCCGCAAATCACCTGAGATCTGCTTCCAGTGCCACCTCGAGAAGCAGGGGGAATTCAGCAACATGCCCTATCATCATCAAGTGATGCAGGGGAAAGTCGGCTGCGGGGACTGCCACAATCCGCATAAGGGTTCCGTGGTAAAAAGCGGCGGGGTGTCATTGGACTCCAGCGATGCCACGTGCTTCCGGTGTCATGCCCCGCAACGGGGACCGTTCGTTTTCGAGCACGAGGCGGTGCGCGAGGGATGCATCACCTGCCATGATCCGCACGGCTCTATCAACCCCAAGATGCTGCGCCAGCGAAACGCCAATCTCTGCCTCAAATGTCACATTCAACAGCGGACGGCAACCGGGGTGGTGATCGGAGGCTATGACCACGGCGCGAACCTCGCCCGCGGCACGTGCTGGACCGCCGGATGCCATGAAGCGGTGCACGGGTCGCAGGTCAGCCGATCGCTGCGGTTTTGATGCGCTGCGGCACAGCGGGAGGACCCATGAAAACAGCAGCCGAAAGCAAAACCAGGAACCACGGCCTGGGCACGATGATCGTCCTGTTGACCACTTACCTGGCCACCGGATGGTCGCCGCAGGCGGCCGAGGATTCCGCTCCCGCTGCGCCGGCTGCGGAAAAGAAGCCGGCCGAGGAAAAGAAACCCGCGGAAGAGGAGAAGGCGGCTGCGGGCGCTCCCCAATACAGCAACTGGCTGGATGTCTCGGTGGGCGGTGCGATCGTGGATGGCGACAAGGCGCAGTTCCGGCGTCGCTACGATCTGCCCAGCACCGCGTTTGGGGGAATCGAGGATTTCCACTGGGAACACTCGGTGGGCAAGAAGGGCCTTTTCAAGATCGACGGCCGCGGCATTTTTGACAATCACGATTACTCGCTGAAGCTGGATTACTCTCAGCCTGACAAAGGATTTCTCCGCTTTGGCTACAAGGAGTTCCGCACGTGGTACGACGCCAGCGGGGGATTTCTCCCGCACAGTGGCACCTGGCTCACCCTGGACAACGAGAGCCTGTTCGTGGACCGGGGCGAGGTCTGGTTTGAGGGCGGACTCACCTTGCCCCATTGGCCGATGATGAGCTTCAAATACTCGCATCAGACGCGTGACGGCACGACCGACTCCACCTCGTGGGGGGACCTCTCGCTCACCGGCAGCAACAACGCGCTGGATCGTCGGGGCGTGGTGCCTTCGTTACGGAACATTGACGAGACGCGCGACATCTTCGAAGGCAAGATCCGGCACACGATTCGGAAGACCGACTTGGGCTTGGACCTCCGCTACGAGTTGTCCGACGTGAACAACACCCTCTCGATCCGTCGTCGTCCCGGTGAGCCGGCGGCCGATCGTTTCGTGACTTCGCACGACGGCTTGGGCACGGACATTTTCGCCGCGCATGGCTTTACCGAGACCCGGTTCAGTCCGAAACTGCTCTTGACGACGGGGTATGCGTTCACGACGCTCGACTCGGACCTGTCCGGGACGCGATACTACGGGGTGGGCTACGAGTTGGGCTATGACCCATCCACACTCGGACGCCGCCAATTCGGTGATCAGGGCTTTACCAACCTGGTCGGCGGTTCGCAGATGAAGGAGTATGTCTTCAACCTGAACCTCATGGCCACCCCATGGCGAGACGTCACCATCGTGCCTTCGGTGCGTGCGGAAAAGCAGGACCTCTCCTCGGGATCGCAGTTCCTCGACACGATGGATACGCTGGGCGGTTCCTTGCCCCCCGTCGCTTCAGAGGCGGCCAGTGACCGCGGGGTGGTCACGGTCTCGGAACGCCTGGACCTTCGCTACACCGGGCTAACCAACTGGGTCTTCTACGCCCGCGCCGACTGGGCCCAGGAACAGGGCGACCTGGGCGAGACGGTCAACGGGCGCGTCCTGGGTTCCATCGTCTCGGATACGGGTTTGTTCTCGCGTCGGACGGACTTTGACCGGTTGACGCAGAAATACACGGTGGGCGCGAACTGGTATCCCTTGCGCACCCTGAATTTCGCCTGGCAGTACTACCACAAGCAGCGCGACAACGACTACGACCATACCGACGTGGCGCGGCCCCCGACGGTGATCCCGGAGTTATATCCGGCCTTCATCGACGATCAGGACTTCGAAACGGATGACGTGAACTTCAGGGTCACGCTACGGCCGATCAGCACCGTAACGCTGGTCAGCCGTTATGATTTCCAGCTTTCGACCATCAACACCCTTGGTGACAGTCTGTCCGAGGTCCAGAGCGCTGAGATGATGACTCACATCTTCGGCGAAAGCCTCACCTGGTACCCGCTGACCCGGCTATATGTTCAAGGCGGCATCAACTATGTGATCGATCAGACCGACACGCCGGCGAATGATCTCACCGGGTCTCAGGCCGGTCTGGTGCAGGCATCGAAGAACAACTACTGGAATGCCAACGTGGCGGTGGGTTATGCGCTCGACGACAAGACTGATGTGCAAGCCCAGTACTTCTACTATCGAGCCGACGATTATTCCGACAATTCCAGCGTGAGTGTGCCTTATGGGGTCGGCGCCGAGGAAAATGGCGTCACTGCCACACTGACCCGGCGCATGAGCCAGCGCGTGCGCTGGACGCTGCGATACGGCTTCTTCACGAACCACGACCAGACCTCCGGCGGGCATAACGACTACAACGCGCACCTGCTTTACTCGAGCATACAATACCGGTTCTAGCCGTCTCCCAAGCAGGACGGCGCGGCCTGCTTCGGCAGTTATCCCTCAAACCACTCTTCAGCCGCCAAGCGATCCCACGCGACGCGAACGTGGTCCGGACGAAACATCCGGCGTTTCCGTTCGTTCCAAGCCGCAACGCCTTGGACAGCTTGCTCTTTCTCACGAGCGCGCGGCTGCCCATGTGTCGCCACCCAATGCGTTGACGAGAGCAGTTCCATTCCATAGGGCGTCTCGAAGCCGTCAATCAAATGGCTCACCCGGTTCAGCCGTTCCTGCTCGGATTCATGATTCGCCAGAAACGCCTCGGCTTCCTGAGCAGCCCCCTCCACAAGTTGAATCTCCACGTCGGGCTTTTGGGTGTCCCCATAGCCGGACGTGTAATGACGCTCAAGCACCTCCAAAACCTTGTTCAAGTTTGGCGCATACGGTCCGTAATGGCCGGCCTCGTAGTTCAGCTTCAACGGCTGTCCCGCTTCCTGGAGAAAGTAGGCCAGTTTCTGGATCTCCAGCAACGTCAACCGGTAGGACTGTGCGGCGTATCGATCCATCAACCGAATGAACAAGGCCCGGGCCACCGTGAGTTTTGGTCGTATGGTCCTCACCGGCATCTCCTGTGCTTCCGGTGCGCCCGCCGGCTCGAACAGCAACACCCGAACCTCCGGCAATGCGACGAACGCCTGTTCGATCATCGGCCGCACCCTCCGCCAATCGAGACCACCAAGGCCGCATCCCAACGGCGGCACCGCGATGCTGCGGATGCCCAGCCGACGCACTTCGCTGACGAGCCCCTTCAGGCCGGTCTCGACATCTTGGTATCGCGACTTGGCCCGCCAATCACGCTTCGTGGGGAAGTTGATCACGTATCTCGGACTGAGCATGGATTCCAACTCGAAAATGAACATGCGTCCGGGCTGGACTTCCCCCGCCGCGCAGGCCTTGCGATACGCCTCATAATTGGCCGGGTAGGCTTTCTTGAACTGGAGCGCTATGCCCTTGCCCATGAAGCCAACACAATTCACCGTGTTCACCAAGGCTTCGGCGTCCGCTCTCAAAATGTCGCCTCGCGTTAATTCGATCATACGCGCTCTCTTGTCAATAATACCAGTGCGCCCGCACGTTGACCGGCGGGTGCGGACCTGGACCGGACTTTTTCACAATCTCGCGCACTCGCGCTTGGGCGATGCTGTTCAGCACGCCGATTTCCTCGATCAGACCCCACGGACAGAACCGGTGAACCAGGAATTCCGCTTGTTTCCTACGCTGCCGATCCATGTCATTCACTTCGTCACGCCAATATCGCTGATAAACCATGTCCCAGTCCACTTCGTTCAATCGGCTCAAATCATCATACCAATCCGTGAAAACGGCAATGCCGTGGCCATTCGAGAACACAAAGCCCCGTCCCGCTTCTGCCACCGCTTGGGCCGTGCCTTTCAGATACACCAGCGGCGCTTGCCCTTCGTTGTAGCCGGGCACGCGTTCCGTTTTCAACTGCAACAGCATTGGCGAAAGATACCCGAAATAGAACGGCACGTAGTCGTGCAGCGTGCCACCCGGGCCGCACGAGATAGACCGCACATGCCGTTCCGTCTGAATCTCAACGCTGTGGATCGTCCGATACGGCAGCCCATCGTTTGGCGTGTGGTTGGCCGCGTGCAGTCCGCCCCGCCGCAATAAAGTCGCCAGATTATCCACATGGACGATCCGGAAGATTGAAGTTGGACGGGGAACATGCATACGAGCTACTTGCTCGCCTCCTCCACGGTTTTTGTTTCCTCCGCTGTCAGGCCGTAGAGGCGATAGACGATCTCGTCTGTCAAATCGTCGGTGAAGGCGAGGGAAGATTCCAGCGGCACAACCGTGTCTTTGGCTCTCTGGAAACGGGCGCGGATGTTTTCTTCGTCGGATTCTTTAAGACGGAGTTTGTTGGCGCGGAAATGGGCGAAGACTTCGGCGACTTCGAGTCCCCAAAACTTGTCGAGCTTGGTTTTGGGCCTCAAGGCGTGAGCGTCAATGTCGTGAAAATCTTTGAGATCGGTCAGGAATTGCTTGGCGGCGGCGCGTTTTTCACGGTTCAGGGCAGTCATCTGTTCGGCCAGGAAGGCGAGCAGGTCATGGACGACATCCGCGCGTTCAGGTTTGGCGGCAAGCTGCTCGGCGACGAAGGGCAGTACGGTAACCGAGTTTCGATCCTCCAGATTGCGTTGGCAAAGCTGCTTGGCTTTCGCCAAGAGAGAGCCGCGCGTTTTGTCTGGCGTCGTGAAACCAATGCGGCGGATAGGAAGCTCACCAAGATATTGTTTTGTACACGTGATCCATCCTCCGCGAAAGAGATTGCTAATTTGAGCAAGCTTCCAGAACAGCAGCTTCGAGTTTAGGAGCGCGAGCACGTAGTGTGAACCAACTGTCGCGGACTCGGCTAAAGTGATCGTGAAGCCGCCACTTGCCATCGGGCAGAGTTTGGTCCGGAGGCTGGATGGAACGTGAGCGAACAATCCACGATCGGCCAAAAGCGGGACGTAGATTTGAGCGTGGTCGTGAAGTTCAAGATTTCGTGGCGCGCTGTACCCAAACCATTGGGCGAACTGCTTGCGGTCTTGAAGTTTCTGCCGCGCCTTGTGCAAGTGGGCGAACGCTTTCGGGAAACGAGCTTTTAGCTCGTCCTCCGAGTAAAGCCGGTACGTACTTCCGTCGAGCCAATACGGGAAAATAATCTTCCAGCGGCCGGCCGGGGCAAAAGCGTATCGGCCGAAGTCTGACGCGAACACCGGGACGCGACAAATGCCTTCCTCGATTTCTTCGTGCTCGATCATGAATACGTCGTCGTCCCCGCTGCTGCTCCCTCGGCTCATCTCTGCCGGGAGATCGAGCAAGCGGATGGAATCGCGCTGAATCTTCTTGAGAAGATCCGCCGAAGCGTCGGTCGAAAACGTCCATGCGCCGTGATCCAGCGTCTTGCCCGCGATCCGCGTGAACTTCGGGGATCGCAGCGAATCCGAGTCCGCTCGCGCTTCAGCATAGTCGAAGGTTTCTTGAACTCCGCGTGTGAGGAAAAGCAAACACGTATAAGTCGTGGCGGGAAACACCTGGCTTGCGCCGAAGTCAATGATCTGGGTCAACAGGCCGTCGTGCGTTATCAGTCTCCGCAAACCCTCCCCATAATCTGTCCTGAAAAACTTGTTCGGGACAATCTCACCGAGGCGTCCTCCCTGTCTGAGCATTTTCAAGCCACGCTCGATGAAGCTGACGTAAAGATCGACATTGCCCCTGGCGGACTCGAAGTTGTCCGCGAGGAAGTCAATTTCAAGACGGGGGAAGCCTTGAATTCTCACGTATGGCGGATTTCCGATCACAGCATTAAAGCCCGGACTGTCTCTGCGCGAACCATCTTCGCTGAAGAAAACATCGGGGAATTCAAGTTCCCAATGAAAATACGGCCTGCCCAGTTCCTTGCTGCGGTAGTGCGTGGTCGCATCCTGCAAGTTGTCGGCGCCCGCCTCAGCAGCAACAAGGATGTCTTTGGCGGCCGTCAAATACTCTTCCTCACTCAGCGGTCCGTCGAAGAAAATGTTCGTCCAGAGGTCCGCGACTCTCTTGTAAGGCGCGAGCCGGGGCAGGATTTCGATTTCCCAGCGCTTTTCCTTTGCTTTCACCGTCGCCATATCGAGGCTGGCTTGTCCCTCGATTTCGTGAATCTGGCGGATGGTTTCGGCCACGGCCTGCTTGAAGTCAGGGCCGAACGTAAAATGGATTTGTTGCGCGGCGCCGTTGGCCTTCTTCTGCGGCAGGCTGCCGAGCTGATCGAGGCGCGCGCCGATGAGCGAGTTGCCGCGCCGCAGGTGGTGATCGAGAAAGTTAAGTGGCTGATCGCTGGCGATGGTGGTGAGCCAAAGGGAGAGTTTGGCAAGCTCCACAGCCAACGGATTCAGGTCCACGCCATAGATGCAGGCCTCGACGACGCGCCGCCGCCAATAAGCGATCTCGGTTTCTTCCTGCGACTCGCCTTTGACGAACTGCGCCTGAAACTTTGTGGTCGGGTGATAGACGATGTGGTCAGCCAGGAACGTGGTGGCTTCGACGAGGAAATGGCCCGAACCCATTGCGGGATCGCAGATGTTCAGCCTGAGGAGTTCGTTGGCGAACGAGTTGTCCTGTTTGCCGGCGGCACGGGCAGCCTTCACCGGCTCTCGTTGCTCGATTTCCTGCAACAGCGGTGTGAGCGTTTGCTCGACGATGTATCTGACGACGTAGTCCGGCGTGTAATACGTGCCGGTGGCTTTGCGTTCAGCCTTGTCGGTCTTGAGCACGAGCTTGCCGCCCTCGCGCACGAAGTGGTGTTCGAGCAATCCCTCGTAGATCGAACCAAGTTGCTGGACGCTGAGGTCGGCATAGTCCACCGACTCGAAGGGCACGAACTTCTGCCCGGCCTTTTCCGGGGTGAACATCAGTTGCCGCAACACGTCCGCCAGCACCGCGTCGGCCACGGCCCACTCCTTCAGCAGCGGGTAGCGGTCAGGGTCGAAAAGGCCGCCGTTGTAGCGAGGAACTCCGAATTCATCGTTCGCCTTTTTGTCCGTGCCGTTGATGACCAGACAGAGCGCATGGATGTCGCGGTAAAATCGTGTTTGAGTCTGGCTGTCGAACTCGGTGGAGTTCTTCAGCGGCGTGAGGAGGCGGGCGAGCGACAGTTGCCTGTAATACTTGCGCGACTTGGGTTCAACGGGCAGCAACAAGCGGCCTTCGGCGTAGAGAATGAAAAGCAGCCGGTACAGAAAGATGAGACAGTTTTCGTAAAGGGTGGGCAGGTCGGCGTCGGTGATTTTGTTTTCCGGGCGTTCGGCAAAGCCGTTGGCGAGGATTTCGACGATGGTGAAAATTCGCTCGCGGAGGTCGGCCTCCAGTTCGGACTGCGTGGCCAAAGCGCTTTCGCGGACCTGGTCGAGCCGGCATTTGCCTTGGGCGTCGCGTGTGAAGGCGGCGGCACTGAACAGGGCCAGGAAGATCTTGAAGTCTTCGAGGGATTTGAGGGCGACCTCAAAGTTGAGGGCGAAATAGTGACTGGCCTTGGAGTCGCGGCAGTAAAGTCGCCACACCTCACCGTTTGTCAAAATCCCCCAAACGATGGAATCTGATTCCTGCAGATAATCCCGTATTTGCTGGTGGGGGTAACGCTGCTGGTGCTTGCTGATTTTCGAAAGTGAGTGTCCGAACTTCTTGGCTTCCAATATGCCCACGCCAGCGCGATAGCGTTCCGCGATGCTCTTGTTGAGCACGCCTTCTTTGGTCTCAGCATCGGGGTACAGGATGTAGTCGGGCTCTAAATCCTGCTTTGTTTCCGGCAAACGCAAGTTGTCCGACCAAGCAAAGCCAAGCCGCTCCAGAATCTTATCAATGAATTCCTGACGGACTCCCATTTCATTGTCATAGCGACGCAAGGCAAAGGCGCGCTTTTCATAAAGCTCTTTGCAGAACTGGAACGCCGGTTGCACTTCGGCCTCGCCGGGCCACCAGTCATTATTCTTGAGACGCGCTTTCAGGTAGTGGTCAGAGAAAAGACCTTCAGTTTGCCAAAGCTTTCGAACTTCTGGCATTCCCAGAAGCTCAGGATGGTCGTGAAGTTTCTGTCGTTTTGCCACGATTGCTTTCAGGCCGTCAGTGAACAGACATTCACCGCGATTCTACAAGTCTCGCCTTCGCCGGATTGGTTGGAGAACATGCTGCCGTTGGCCAGGATGTAGTCGGCCTTGAGGTCTTTGTGCAGGTCGCGGTGGAAGCTGTCCGCGGGTTCGTCGCCGAGGTTGCCGCGAAGTTTGTCGGCAGTGGCCCAGAGGATGGCTTCGATGTCGAGGACGGAGCCGTTCTTCAAAGCATCCCGTTTACTGCCATTTCCTTGCGCCATAGGAGTTCGCGAGGATCATAACCGCGAGACGGGTTCGGGCAAACAAAAAGACCGTGTTGGGGGGACCGCGACGAGAGCGGACGCAGCGGGCGGAAACCCCTTTGCACTTCTCCCAACCGGCGCAAGCACAGGCGCACCCTGAACGGGCGCGCGGACGGCGCAGCGCGCCGCCCCTACCGACTTCGGCGTTCGGGTTTGGCGTCGTTTCGCGTCTTTAGCGGGCTCAACTACAGCAGGATCTCCTGTTTTTCGAAGTCAAACCGGGCCACTTTCTTGTTCAGGTACGACAGCATGGACATGCACATGGCGGCTTGCACGTAGAGGCCGAACTCGACGTCGCTCACCGGCTTCGCGCGGGTGCGGACGCACTGGAGGAAGTTCTGCCAGTGCGCGACGGTGCTGTTGGGAATCTCGCCTTTGATCTCGCTCGGCTCGCCTTTGGCCGGATAGAGCTTGATGCTTTGGAAGCCCGCTCCGAAGTCCGTGCCCTTGAGCTCGATCGTGCCTTCGTCGCCGCGGATGACGGGGTCGCTGTTGAACTCGTTGCTCAAGGTGCAGACCAGGTTGACCGAGAGCCGCTCCGGGTAGTCCATGAGCATGTTGAACGTGTCGGGCACCTCGCGGCCGTAGTTGTCGAACTTGAAGATCCCGCCGGTGCCTACGGCGAGCGTGGGAAACTTAAGTCCCAACGCACTGATGAACGGCGTGAGCACGTGTGGAAACAGGTCGGTGCACGGGCCGCCGGCGTAATCGAGGAACATGCGCCAACTGAAGAACCGCTCGACGCTGAACGGCACCTTCGGCGCGTCGCCGAGGAACCCCTCCCAATCGAGGTCCGGGCCGGGCTGCGCGTTGCGATCCGGGATCGGCATCCGCTCGCCCCAGTCGCCGCGGCGATAGTACCCCGCCGCGACATGCTGGACGCGGCCGATGGCGCCCTTTTGCACCAAGTCGGTGACCTTTTTCCATGCGCCGCTGGAGTTGGCCTGGTTGCCGATCTGCACCACGCGGCCCAGTTTGCGCGTCTCTTCAAAGAACTTCTTGCTCAGGGCGAACTGGCTCCAGTGGCCCATCGGTTTCTCGCAATAGACGTCCTTGCCGGCGCGGATGGCCTCGAGCGCCTGCGGCACGTGCAGGCGGTCGGGCGTGGCGATGCAGACGACGTCCACCGTCTTGTCGGCCAACAACTCCCGGTAATCGCGGTAGGGCTTGGCCTGGGCGTGCTCGGCGTTGGCGCGCAGGCGCGGACCGTAGGTGTCACTCACGGCCACGATCTTGAGGTTCTCGCCCTGGTTGATCAGCCCCAGCGCGATGTCCAGATGGGTGCGACCGCGACCGCCCACGCCGATGAACCCGACGCCGAGACGAGCGTTGGCGGCGAGCACGCGACCGGTCGAGACCATCGCGCCGGCGAACGCGGCCGCTTCGGTGGTGGTCTTGATGAACTGACGGCGGGTGATGGAGGAACCGGGGTTGGGTTTGGGATGAATCGGCTTTGTCATGGCAGTGCGTGGTTGAGCGACGACTGGTATCGGGCCAGCAGCTTATCAAGGCCGTCGCCCCATTTCGAGCAGAATCCGCACACTGGGGACCGGCACTGCCGCTGCGCCCCCAGCGGGGCGGTTTTGGGCGTATGGACTTGGGCCTCGCCGGGGTGCCCCAGTCGCTTCTCTCGGTCCCCCGTGGTTTTCGGTTGCTTAATCCGATTTGGACAGAAGCGCCGTCAATGACTCCGTCGGCAACTCGGTTTGCGCCGCGTCTCCTCCTGCTTCGGGGAACACCATACTCCCCGGCGACCACAGTTCCAGACTTTCACTGTGCTCGTCGAAATAGTCAGGGCGCGTCGTGATGTGGACGGGCTTGGCCATGCCGGGGGTTTGGTAGGCGTATTCGCCGTTTTGGAGCTTCATCACGACGACTCCAGGTGGCAGCGCATCGGGTCGTTGGATAACCAAGTCGAGGTCTGCAAGCGAGAGCTTCGGAGCGGGGCGCGGCGGTTCTTGAAGGTCGGCGTCGAGCATGGCGTCGAGGTCGAAGCCTTCCTGTCTCGCGGCCTCGGCTTGCTGCTCCAGGTCGCCGGTCACGGCGGCGCGAGCTTCCGGGTCACGGTTGCGGCGGTCGAGGATGTGGCCGGTAATGACGCCGGGTAGTTTCCCAAGAATCGGCTGCAACCGACCCACCACGCTCTCGAACAGATTGATGCGCCGACGCAACGCCATGTAAACGTCCGCTTCCACCGTGCCTTCGTAGTGGAGGTTGACGATGCGAATCTTCGTGTGTCGCTGGCCGAGGCGGTCAATGCGGCCGATGCGCTGTTCCACGCGCATTGGATTCCACGGCATGTCGTAATTGATGAGCGCGCCGCAGAACTGGAAGTTGAGACCCTCGGACGCCGCATCGGTGCAAAGCAGCACGTCGGCATTGCCTTCCCGGAAGCGGCGTTTGGCTTCCTCGCGTGAAATCCTGCGCCAGCGTCCGTCGGTGTCGCGGACTTCGCCGCCGCGACCGGAGAAGCACATCACGCGGAAGCTGGTCTTCGTCGTGAGTTCTTCCCGGAGGAAATCCATCGTGTCCGTGTATTGCGTGAAGACCATCGCTTGCCCGTCTGCATGGCCGCGAGGCGGTCTTCCAGGGTGTGACGGAGCGCGTGAAAGCTGCTGGCCAGCCGCCGCCGGTAAATCGTCATCACGAAACCGACCGCGTTCTTCTCCTTCGCGGATGCCTGGTTGTAGGTCGTGCTGATGTAATTCTCCACCTCGTCGTAGATGCGGGCCTCGTCGTTGGACAGCGTGACAAAGCGGTCTTCAACCTCGCGGTCGGCGATGGGCGTTTGGAGCTTGCCGGCCTTGTGGTATCGGCGAAGCAGGTCGCGCGTGTGGCGCGAAATGAGCCTGCCGATGGGCGATTGCGAACGCATCACGCGCAAGGCCACGGCGCGCGTCTGCGCGTCCATCTGCCGCCGGGGGATGGCGGCGGAGTCGCGCAAGCCGGACAGGATGCGCTTGGCCTGGAGACCGCTGGTCGCGCCCGCCCGCTTGGCGTCCTGTTCGCTCGCGCTGCCGTAGCGTTGCTCGGTGGCGCGGAACATGGCGGCGAGGAATTCCATGTCCTCGTGCGAGGGCGATGGATGGTCCACCGCCGCGCAGAATTTCAGGAAAGCCTGTTCGTGCCATTCCGGCGGCAAACCGAGCAGGGATAGGAGATCCCACACTTCGACCGGATGCACCTGCATGGGCGTTGCAGTGAGCAGCAAGAGCGCCTGGGTCCGGTCTTTGATTCGTTGGACCAACTCAAGCAGGCGGTTCGGTCGGCGCTCGCCCGCGAGGCCCGGCGACATGCGCCGGGCGTGGTGCGCTTCGTCAATGACGATGACATCCCACGGCTCGGCTTGTTCGGCGACTTCGGCGGCCCGATCGCGGCGGCGCATGAGATGACTGGACGCGATGACGAACGGTTGCTTGTGCCAATCGGGGCGGGGGATGGGTTCCTCCAACGGCGCGGTGCGTCCGGGCGATGCCAGCCAGAGCAACTGGTCGCCGTCGTAAATCGGCCAATTGAGATTGAACTTTTCCCGAAACTCCACCTGCCACTGGCGGCAGATGCTCGCGGGGGTCAGGATGAGGACGCGCCGGGCCTTCTCCGCCAGCCATGCCTGCCGAATCAACATGCCCGCCTGAATCGTTTTGCCCAGGCCAACCTCGTCGGCGATGAGCAACCGGGGTGGCCAATGGCTGTAGAGCCGTTGAAAGGCGCGGATTTGGTGGGGCCACGGTTCGACGTTGGCTGTAGCCTCGCCGACGCGGTCGCTGGTCTTGTCTTCGATGATGCCGGCCTTCTCGTGGAAGATGCCTTGCGCGGGAATGGGGCGGCGATGCTCGTCGCACGGCACGGCGACCTGCACTTCCAGGATTTGGTTGGCCACCATCCAGGCGAGCAATTCGAGCGCCTCGACTTCGCGCTGGTTGCCGGGCTTGAGCGGATTCGCGAGCAGATGGGCTTTCACCTGGTCGCGGCACTCTGCGCCCTTGGCGATGGCTTCGACCTCCGGCGGGTTCAGGGTGCATCCGACCAGCAGGCGCATTCGCCCGTTGTTGCGGACCAGTCCTTCTATGCCGCGTGCGGCGAGCGCGAGGGCCTTCGCTTGAAAGTAGCCGGTCAGCCGGTCGTAGCGGACGGCGCACTCCAGCGCCGGGACATAGAACTGCGTGACAAGGTCGCCGTCGTCCGGCGTGTATTTCAACTTCCAGTCCTTGTCACAGAGAAGGCTCATTTCGGGGCGGCGGGCTGGTTGAGAGCCTGAAGGCTCAAAAGCTCGTAAGCCGGTCGGCCAAATCCCGAACGGGTGCGCATTCGGGTCACGCGCAATTCCGCCTCCGCGGGTTGGTCCACCAACGCCAACATGGCCTTGGCCGCTTCTTCCGTGACCGGGTCGGCGAGCATACCGGAGATGGGCGGCTGGCCATTGGGATTGAAATCAAACCGCCAGGATTCCAGAAGGACTCCACGGCAAACCCCGTGCAAGCGAATTGTCTCCGTCTCCGGTTTCGTCTCCGCGACGCGAGACTTGGCGGCGCGGACCTGCTCCGTCTTCAACTCACATTGGCGCGTGGCGCTGCGAAGATGCACACTCGCTTCCTGTGTTTCGAGCGTGTTGAGAAAGCGCTCCAGCGGGGTCAGAACGCGCGGATGAAATTTCTCCACCGTATCCGCGAACGCAGCATCGCCGCTGGCCGCAGCTTCAACCAACGAGGTGATTTGGTCCATCGCGTCCGAAAGCTGCGCGGCGGCGATGAAGTCCTGGGCTTGCGGTTGGGCGAGCAGCAGCCCAAAGGAACCGCGTGGCAAGGCCGTGAGGCACAGCCGGGCCTCGTCCTCACCGGTGCGGGGACCACGGCTGCCCACTCCGCCGTGACGCGAAGCCGAATAATGGTTGGCCACCATGTCCTGATACGAATCGAGCACTTTGCTGGCGAACTTGGCGTCCAGCCCCACTGAGCCGATGGCTGGCCCCCCGGCGAAAAGCAACTCCGCTTCTGGGCGGGCGGGCGGTTGCTTCTCCAAGGTGGCGAGGTCCTTCTCCAGGCCCTTGAGTCGGCTGGCCAGCAGCGGTTTCGCCAGCGGGTCATCCGGCATGTCCTGCAAGAGTGTTTTCAAGCCAACAATCTCGGCCTGCCGTTGTTCAAGTTCGCGCAAATAGCTCATGTTGTCCTCGCTCGAATGGAATCGGCCGCCTGCACGTCATCGGCGACCGTATCCAACGGTAACTGTAGCATACCCTTCCAAACGTCGTCGCTCCGTGGGTGGGAAAAAAGACCGAACCAGTAACGCACGTCGTCCACCAGGCGCTTCGCGTCGGCCATTCGGTCTGGTGTGGGAGCCAATGGAACCAGAATGTGGTCAACGTGGAACTGCTGCTTAGTGGCGTCGCGGTCGCTCAGGACTTGGAGTAAAGCCGCCACGTCGGGCGACAAGTTCGGAGGAATCTGCAAAGGCGGATAGAACGTCACCACGTCAATGTCGCCCGGTGGCTTTCTTCGGATGCGCTCTGCATCCTCCGCGAAGCTGCCATCAAGCCATTGAAAGCCTGATGTGATGCCCAACTGCCGCAACGCGGCGCGGAGCTCGAAGAAGCCGAGCAGGATTATCCGCCGTTCGTCGGTCGTGCCGAGCTTGACGCAAAGCTCACTGCTATTGCAGGGATAGGGCGACATGTGGGCGCGGTTGGCCGCGTGGTTCCCCAGGTGCGGCGGTAGCACGCCGTTATGGTCAAAACCTGGTATCGGCATAGGTCACTGTTTCGCGGTTTCGCTCCACAACTCAAGCTGCTCCGGCGCTTCCACGCGGTCGGTGAAAGCGAGGCGGCGCAGTTTTTCCAGGGCGTCGAAATCGTTGCCCGCGCCGGCTACGTCGCCGGGCAACTCGACGTTGCTGAAGGTCGTGCCCACGGGCAGGACTTCCAGCACGGCTTGCATGGCCGTGGCGAGGTTGGGGTCCGTCAACACCCCGGCGCGGCCCAAGAGTTCGCGGCCGGCCTCGACGGTCTTCGCGCGGGCCTGGTGCGCGGCGTGGTGGAGGGCGTCAATCATGCCGCTCGAACCGTCCGCCCCGCCGAGGGCGCTCTTGGCGGCGCGTTGGGCGCTGTCCCACATCGTCAGGTCGGAGCCTTTCTTCTCGCACAGGCTGCCGACAATGTCCTTGTCGAGGTCCACGCCGACGGCGCGGGCGAGGCGCAAGGCTTCGTCGTAGGGGAACACGGGGGCTTGGAAGGCGTCCCACGCGAGGACGAACCAGGATGTGCGCGCGTCCAGTTCCGTGCGGGCGCGCTTGTGGGTGAGTTGCTCCAATCGCCAGCGTTTCACTTCGCGGCGGGCGGCGTCGAGCGCGTCTTCGGGCGAGACGGCGTAGGGCTCCCATTCTTCCTCGAACAGTTGCTTCTGGACCTTGCGGCGCGAGGGCGGGAGTGGCTTGGGCGTGCGCGCTTGAGCGGCCAGTGTTTGGAAAACTCCTCCAGGGCCGGGCCGAAGGAGGCGAGATACAAATCCACTCCCCGGATGCCGGCCTTCTGAAATTCTTCCACGCGCTTTCGGACGGCGGCGGCTACTTTCGGCTCCACGTCTTCCCAATACTGCGTCTCGGCCTCGGTGGGCAGAACGGCGCGCGGACGGCAGGCGAGGAAGATGGTGCTGTTGGCGGCGGCCTTGTCTTTGATGTGCAGGCTGCCTTCCGCCTCGGTGTTGATTGGCCAACTGGCCGTGATGGTGAAGCCGGTTTCCAGCAAGCCTTTGGTCAGTGCATCCCAGGCGCCCGTGGCCTTGTGCGTGAACATGAGCGTCATGATGCCGTCCGGCTTCAACACGCGACGGCACTCGGCGAAGATGGCAGCCATACGCTCCTGGTAATCGCGCCCGGCCAGTGCCTTGGCGCCCTTCTGTTCTGGGAACTTGGCCGTATTGGCGACTGCCTCGTTCTCCTTGTCCGTAAGTGGACGGCGGAACAATTCCGGGACAACCTGCCCGGCGGTGCGTTTGAGCCAGACGTAGAAGAAATCCGACAGCTCCGCATACATCACGTTGTCGTAATAAGGCGGGTCCAGGACGACGCAATCAACAGTACTGTCTGGCAAGTGGTGTAAAGCGTCGCCTGACTGGCAGGTCACAGTAATTGGAGGTGGTGTCCAACTGCTAGCGAAGAGTTTGAGTGACTCCCCGCCTTCACATTGGGCCTCTTTCGGGCGAGAGAACGCAATGAGTTCCTTAATGCAATCTGCCGTCTGCTCGAAAGCCCAATCGTATCCGGCCTTCAGCACTAGCGGAACGATTTCAGCGTAGGTCCACTTGAAGGCAAAATGATGTTGGGTGAATGTGTGGCCCATGACCTCTCGTAGAGAGATCCAGATCGAGGACCTTGAGTTGTAGTCAAGGAACCTGTCCAATGATAACGCAAGATAGCAGAATGCTGCTCTGTCAACTTCGGACATGGGTTGGTTTTTCTGAGCCTCAGCGAACAACTCTCGAAAAATCTCGACGCCAACCGTATGGGTCAATAATTGGCGTGGGGAAAAGAGGTCACGGAATGATTTAGCGCCGTATTGCGCCGGCGTGTTGCCATGCGTCCAGGACTCACTATCCATCGGTAATTGCTCGCGCGGGCAGATGTCGAGCGCTTCCCATTCGGGCATTTGTTCGCTCAGGTATTTCTCGATGGTTCCGCTGTTGTCATCGTCTGGACGCGGGGAGCGGTATGCGCGTTCCCACTTTTCGCGCATGCGGCCTGTTTTTGTGGGTGCCTTTATCCGCCGCTTGAAAACGATGGCGTAGAGTTGCTCGCCAAGTTCTCCTGACCGCCCCTGACGTTTGATTTCCTCGTTTGCAATTACCCGGGCGCAATCGGGAAATGGGCAGTGGGCATCGCCATCGGCAACTGTGCCAGGGGATTGTTGGGCGGCGCTCGATACGATCGCAAACTCGCATCGCCGGCTTTGGTCATGCGGTCCTTTGCCACAGTGCGGCAGCAGCTTCACGCCCGTGCCCGTGGGCGACAAATGCCAATTTGGTGACAATGGCAGCAGTCCACTGCAGTACGGGCATTTGATTGTGCGCGCCCAGAGGTAATTCGTGGGCATTGCGTTTTTGTCCTGCTCCGGTGGAAAATATGGCGCGAGTCGCGCCTCCCTGAGTCTGAGGAAATTGTCGGCAAGTTCTCTGAACGCGCTGAGCGCAGGATTTCCTAATTTCGTGGGCCATTCGACGGTTGATTTCTCGATCAGAACGGCAACCGGGTTGATGTCGTTTGCTAGGGTGGATAAACCGAGCCTTGCTGCTTCGAGTGGGATAGCTCCACCGCCCGATGTGGGGTCAAGAACTCTGAGGCTGGTAAGTTTCTCCACATTGGCATTCTCACGAATCCACTGCCTTTCCTCGGGTGTCGGGCAATATTTGAATGCCCGGTCATAGCTGTAGGCGTCGCCTTCAAAGCGGACGCCCGAGCGCTTGGCTTGCATGATCTTCCGCCTGCTTTCGACCGGATCACCATGGATGCCGAGAAGGTGCATGAATTTCGTGCGGTTGGCATCTCCCGGGAGAATTGAGGCGAGAATGGCGGCACGCGAGGCCACGAGCGGACGCCGCGCCCACCAGACGTGCAGGCGATTGGGCGCGGGGAAGGGAGTCATCGGCGTGCGCTCGCGCAAACTCTCAATGCCGATTTCCGCAATCGGCAGCCAGCGTTCAATGAGGCGGGTGTCGGAAGGGAATGACGAAGGCCGAATGTCGAATGACGAAGGGGCCGGGGCGGGGGCTTCGGCGGCAACAGACTGGGGCTTGGGGGGTTGTTTAGTCATTCGGGCATTTCCAGGCGGCAGCGGAGCATGGTTTTATGGGCTTGTCCCATAACTATGGGCTGGTCCCATAAGTTGCGGGAGAGCGAGGCTGAGCCAGACTGAAGGGCAGGTGCCGACAGGGGCGCAGGCCCGGAACCCATGTTCGCCGAACATTGCCAAGGTGCGGCGAACATTGAATCGCGGCCGGAAATGGGTCGTTGACCCATTTAATTGGGTCAGCGAACCGATTTCCGACCAGGGCATCGGCGTTGCTGCGAAAATCAATGTGAATCTCACATTGGCAATGTGAGATTCACATTGATTTTCTTGGTTTGGCCTGGGTGACGGCGGGCGCGTTTTCATCAGACAGACTCCTGGAGTGGCGCCAGATTCCAGAGACTGAACCGGCCTTTTCGGGTCAGAACAACGCTGTGCTCGGTCTGCAATTCCCTCATGGTGGCAACGACTTGGTATCGGCCCAGTTGGGTGATTTCCCGAATCTGCGCGTTGCTCAACGGGCCTTTGGCCAACGCGGTGAGGATGCGGCCTTTGACGTTCTCCTGGCTGAGCCGGGCGTCCACATGGTAGGCCAAGGCTTCGCCAAGCTGGATGTAGGCCGCCTGCGTGAGACGGTAGTAGCGGCCCCGGCCTGCCGGGCCGCCGATTTCGACGAGGCGCTCACGGTTGGCGAGCCGGGCGAGCAGTTCGCGGGCGCCGGCCACCGAGCGCTGGCAGATTTCCGCCGTCTGCCGGGCGCTGATTTCGCGGTGGCGGGTCAGATGGTGGATGACTAGCAATTCGTCCACCGTGAGGTCGGGATGATGGCGGGTCAGGGCGATGAACTCGCGGCGGGCATCCTGACCGAACACGGTCACGGTCACGGTCTGGCCCGTGGTGGTGTAGTCCGGCGGCTCCTTGCCCTCGGAGAGCAAATCGCGGAAGACGCGGGGCACGCCAAGGTTCGAGGCATTGGCAACCCGGATGCGGGCCAGCGCGCCGAAGAAGACGCCGTAACGGGGCATCGACGGGTGGTGGAGGATGTTCGCGGGCGTGATGTCGCCCAGGAAGCCGCCGGGGTTGGAGAGTTCCAGGCGGTGCGGGTAGAGCTTGAGCGTCACGCCGCCCGGCACGGCGTAGTCACGGTGGACGAGGGCGTTGACGAGGAGTTCGCGCACGGCCAGATGCGGGTAGCGGGGGATCTCGGCGTGAGCAAGTTCGCCTTTGATGGTGACGATGGGATTATCCGCGTTGACCAGCTCACGCAACCGCCGAAGCGCGACGGCAAAGCAATCGTGGCCGCGCTCGACCTTGTCGTAGTCGGTGTCGGACACCATGCGGAAGAAGCTCCACTGGGCGTTCGGGACACGGCGCTGGATTACCTCGGAACGGCCCACGAGCAGCAGGCCGGCGGCGAGCAATTGGCCGTCTTGCGACAGCACGCCCAAGGCACGGAGAAGGTCCTCGTCGCCCAGCTTTAGCAAGTCGGGTTCGGCTCGCGCCTCGGCCATGAGGGCGCGGAGTTCCTCCATGCCGGCGGCGCGGATGAGGCTTTTCCAGTCGCCGGGAAGGGGCTGGGCGGTGAGTTCAAAGGCGGTTTCCTGGCGGATGGCATCCAGTTCCGCCAGCGTCAGACCGCGCAAATCTTCGCCGACGCGGATGAGGTATTTGCCGTCGCGCGTGTGGAAGACCTGGCCCCGTGGGCGAGCGGGAATGGGAACGACAACGACATTGCCGGAAGGCGTGGCAAGGTTTTCGACTTTGATGTGGATTTGCGCGGAGTCGTAAACGCTGCGGCGGATTTGCTGGATTTCGTCGGCGGAGGGCGGAGAAACGGGTTGAACCTGGCGTGGCGGCTTGTTCGTGACGCCCATGATGAGATAGCCACCGCCTGCGTTGCCGATGCCAACCGCATATTCCGCGATTTCCTTGCGGCTCAGAAGCGCGGGCTTGAACTCGACGCCCTCGGTTTCGCGGTCGGCAATGCAGCGTTGGAGTTCGGCCAGGGTCATGGGAGGGGGAATGACGAATGACGAATGTCTAATGACGAAGGAGCCGCTTGGGCAACGGGTTCGGGATTGGGCGTTGGAGTGGGTTCAGAGATGCGTCATTGGGATTCCGGAAGGACTATGCCTAAAGATGTGGCGAGGCGGCGAACGAGTCGAAGGAAATCCTTGGCGCAATCCGCTACGGCCTCCACATGTGCTCCGATAGCACCATCCGCCGGCTTGAGATGGAACATGGGTTTGCGGGCTTCCATGGCGAGGGGCATGAGGCTGCGATAGTGCTTTAGTTGGGAGAGACAGTGCGGATCATCGGCGACCTTGGGAATCTGAAGGGGCAGCGCTTCGGCGAGCACGGAGGTACGATAGACGGGGGGGATTTTGTCCATCCAACGCTGGTAGGCTTTGACCGGGCGGCTGTCGCGGATGCCGTGCTGCATGACGACGTAACCTATGGGATTCATCAAACCAGACGGCAGCGAAAGGTCATGGGGAGCCTTGAGTCTGAGGCCAGCCCAAGTGGCGCGCCACTGGATGAGGGTTGGCCCAAGATTCTTAAGGCCCTGAAGGGAATAGAGGTCGGGAGCGAGTGGCAGGCAAACGCAATCCGAGGCAATGAGGGCGGAGCGGTTGATAGCGCCGAGATTGGGGCCAACATCGATGAGGACGAGTTCTGCCCAATCGGCGGCCATGGCTTCCATGAGGCGGTGGAAAGCGGTCATGGTGCGGAAGGCGGCTTCGTCTGAATTGTGGCAGCGAGGCCAGGCGTCCGAGAGTTTATCCTCGAAACGGGAGAGACCGAGGTCGCCAGGCAGCAGTCCGAGATTGGGGAGGATGCGCTCGACCGGCGGTGGGCTGATATCGCCGATGCTGCGGAGAATAGGACGGACGGCCCCGTAAATGGTGTTTGGGTGGTCGTCCGCATCCGGCCAGAGCTCTTCCAGGCGCTCCTCTTCGAGGAACATGGCGGTGAGATTGGCCTGGGGATCAAGGTCAACCGCGAGGACAGGCAGACCCCGTTCGGCGAACATCCAGGCGAGGTGGTAAACGAGGGAGGTCTTGCCGACACCGCCTTCGTTGCCAAAAAAGGCGATGGTTTTCATGGGCGGATGGGGATGGTGGCGCCGAAAAAGGTGTCGCCGAATTCAAACCGGGCTTCCGGACTGCCGTTCTTTTTCAGGGCTTCCTGGGCGCGAATTACGCCGCGTCCGTACTGGTTGACGAAGCCCAATACCGCAAGCGCCTCGGCCACGACGGGATTCCGATAGCTGGTCTGGCGCGGGAAGTTGGCCGGCGTGGCCTCGCCGTAGAGGGGACCCGGATTCATGATTTCGAGCCGGTCAGCGAACTGGTAAAAGCGAATGGGTGAAGCCGCCTCGTAGGACCGGTGCGCCACCGCGTTCATCAACAGTTCGCGGATGGCAATCGGCGGATAGTCATAGACGGTTTCCTCCCGCAGGGTGGAAACGGCGAGGGGCCGGGCGGTGGGCAGAGTACGGACAAAGGCGTCGAGTTCGCGGAGGAGCGTGAGCAAGTCACCCGTGAACCGCTTCTCCTCCGGGTCACCGTCCATCGTGGCGCCGGGGAATCGAACGAACTGGACGTAGGCGTGCGAAAGCCAGCGGAGCGGGTCTTTGGCGAAAAGGAGGATGGCCGCGTGGGTGGGGCACTTCTTTGCGAGGTCGAAGAGGCGCAATGATGCCAGTTGTTCCTCGACAGGCCGGTTGTTCCCTTCGAGCACTTCCCGCGCGATGGCCTGAACCCGGTAGGTGCTCAGGAACAGGTCGAGCGCGAGGTCGTCGAGGGTGCTGCCGATGCAGGGCTGGGTGTCGAACGGCTTGGCGGCCGCCGTGCGGCGCTCGGTGAGGACGCGTTCCTGGCCTTCATTTGCGACACCTTTGCGCGGGCCGTTGCGGATGCAGATGCGGCCCTTGTAGCGGACGGGCGGTTGGTGCGAAGGCTGCACCTCGACCACCGCGATATCGCCAGCGCCCGACGCGAGGGTGTGCTTGTAGGCAACCAAAGCGGGCGGCGGAAGAATCGTGCCGTCGCTGCCGTAGGACGTGAGTTGCTGAAGAAACTTGTCGGTGACGGTGAGTCCACTCGCCTGACCGGTCTTGTCATCCACCCCCACCAAGAGGTAGCCCGGCAGCTTGCTGGCAGGCATGTCGTTGGCGAAGGCGCAAATCGCCTCTCGGAACTTGTCGGTGTCCGTGGTGGAAATCGTGCGCTCAACCCGGAACGACTCCAGGTCGGACATCAACGCCAGAAGTTGAGGTTCGGTGAGCATCAGCGCGGGTGGGTCGTAAGTTGACGGGCTGGTTGGGGCCTTGGCGTGGTGAGCAGGATGCGAAGCGCGGACAGGACGCGGCGCGGGTTTTTGCGGTGCATGGCCATGCCGAGCCAATAGGCGGCTTCTTCCTTGCCCATTTGCTCGATGCCCTCGACTACGTTGCGCAGGTTGTCGCGGCTGCGCATGGGGGCGAGGGCGCGGAAGAGCAAACCGAGCGTGAGGGCGATGTCCTCCGGCAATGGCCAGGCGCGAGGCAGGCGAAGCGCCGGGGCCTCGAACGCGATGCCGGCCTGTTTGAGGCGGCGCGTGACGCGGTGGTCCACCAGTTCCAGGTTGCGCCCGCGCAAACCGGCGACACGCACGGGTGCGGTCAACGTGGCCGTGGCAGGAGACGGGAGTTGCCAGACTTCCAACTCAGTGTCAACCGGCCCGAAATAGTGGGCCCGGAGTTCGTAGCGTGGCAGCGCCAGGCTGGGGTCGGCAGGCGCGCGGCGTGCGGCGGGGCGCAAGCGGCCTGCGCTGGTGGGGGAAGCGTCGAGGATCATGCGGCGTTGTTTCGGGGCCGTCTTCACGCGCTGGCCTCCGCCGTTGCGGACACGTAAGCCGCGCCGCTGGCGAACTTGGCGAGGCGCTCGGTGAGTTTCTCGGCTGCGTCGCCAGCCAACGGGAGTCCGGGGTTGAAGGTGAGGATGAACGTGGCCTGCACGTCGCGTTCGCGGGCGGCGTTCAGTTGGGGAACCAGGAAATCTTTCACCGGCAAAGCGTCGCCTGGCACGCCCGTGAACTTCAATTCCATCTCACCGCCCTCCTGCGTCACGTAGCCGCCAGAGAGTTGCACCTGTCTGGTGCAACCTTTCTCGGCGTTCACGCTACCCAACATGCGGAAGGCGTCGGTCGCGTCGAAGAGGCGGACGGAAAGCACCTGGACCTGTGCGCACTTGGCTTTGCGCGCCTTTTCCCAAAGCTCGGTGAGCGCGGCCTTCAACACGCCCTCGGCGGTGATGGCGCCGGGCGGTGGCGGTGGCGGGAGGGTTGGCGCGGGTGGACCGCCTTCATGACCAGTGAGGCCGCCGCCGGTCCTGCCGGGCGGATAGACCGTGCCGCCGGATTCGCCTCCGGCGGTGGGCGTGGTCGGCGCCGGCGCGGGCCTGGGCCAGATGGCCTTTTCCTTGGCGAACTGCATCGTGAAGACGAACGATTGTTCGTCAATGATGATGCTGGCCATCGGGTCGCCGGGGCCGCAAAGGAGTTCGCCGCGCCGATAGACGTAGTCGCCCTGCTGGATACCCTGCGTGATGGCGCGAATGAGAACGGAGTCGCTCGCGTGGATGGACAGCGCCGGGTCTTTGCGGAATTCGTCGCGCAAAGCGGCCGTGGAAATCTGGCCCTTCTTCAAGGGCGTGCGGTCGCGGATGTAGCCGGGGGATTCGGGTGGGTCTTCGGAGAGGCGGAGTTTCTGATTCGCGCTCTCGCGGAGCGTCCGCACGATTTGCTGCTGGCCGCTGCCGGGCTTCTCGGAAGCGGTGTGGATGTCCACCGCGGCATGGGCCATGTCCACGGGACTGCCAGGCAGGCGTTGGCGCGAGGGGTAGAAGACGTGCCGGTAGCATTGCTGAATGGCAATTGCGACATCCGCCTCAGACTTCGATTCCAATTCGCGCACCTTCCGCTGCTGGTGCTCGGCCAGTTCGTCAATGCGACCCGCCTTGATGAGTTCGGCGAGGGCAAGGCGGCGGACGGTCTTTTTGCGCATCTCGTCGGTGCGCGTCTCGTCGGCCACGACGAAAACGAGATGGTTGCGCAAGCTGCGCAAGCCCACGCCGTCGCTGCCCTTGCGCTCGAAAATGCGTGTGATGATTTCGGGGACCGCGTCCACTGTTGCGCCGACAGCGGTACCGTCGTAGGACATGACGGCGAGGCGGGGGCGGCCATTGCCGAGGTCGTCGTCCACTTCGCCGGGCGCGGCGGGAAAGGGAACCATTTCAAAGACTGAGCCGCTCGTGCCGCCGAAGATGGTTTTGATGCGGTCGTTCAAGTCGGCGCGAGCCTGGGCGGAATCCACGTTGGTTTCCTCGCGGCGGATGACTTGCGTGAGGTTCGCTTCGGCGAGGAACCGCAGCGGCACGCCGGGGCGGTCATCAAGGTAGGCGGATTCGTCGCGGAAGCGTTTCCAGGCGGCGTCAATGAAGCTGAGGTCGTAGGCCGGGCCAACGACCGAGAAGCGCAGGCGCTCTGCCGACAGGCCCTTCAACTGGTCGTTGAAGGCCAGGCTGTGAATGAACACCGTGCGTGCCGTGTAGGTGGTGTAGGGCGCGAGGCCGGCATAGTGCTTTTCGTCGAGTTCGACGGCGAGCGGTTTCTTGGCCCCGCCGGCAATGTCGTGGTTCACCGCCGGGATGAACTCGGTGCGGCCAAGACGAGTGAATATCTCCTGCCGTATCGGCTCAAAGCCTGGATCAATGTGATGGAGATGAATTGCGATCGTCCCGACGGGGCGGGTCTGCCAGAGTTGCGCGACGGTTCGGGCCAGCAGGCGCAACATGCCGCGTACGCGGTGGAAATTGTTCAGCGTGGCGGTCTTGGTGGTGAGGGTCTCCAAGACTTCGGGGTGAAGCGGGTAGCTGGCGCGGAAGGCCTCGCTGGTTTCCGGGTGGTTCGCATCCTGGGGCAGGACAGCCCTGTTGGCGAGCCAAAGGGAGCGATAGGCGTCAATGACGGGCGAGGCTTTGGCCGTGTCGATTCGCGCGAACAGGCGGCGCAGAAGGACGTGAACCGTCTCATGGTCCTCGGTGGGATTCAGCAGCGTTGCCTTCCGGGCCGAAATGCTTTCCGCCTCGGCCATCTTGTCGGCGATGAACTGGTTCTCGCTGCTGTAGGCATCGCTGGCCTTGCCCTCCTTCCCGATGGCGAGGGTATAGACGAGAGACACGCGAGGATTGCTTTCGACCGCATTGAACAGGGACGTGAGAAAGGCGCTGAGTTGCTCGCCGGCGCCGGTGCCTTGAAGGTTGCGGGTCTTGCGGAGATAAACGGAAAGCTCGTCTAGCAGGATGAGCGACGGCTCGCCGCCGAAAAGTTCGGCCAGCGTCTCCGCGCCGGGCGCGGTGTGGCTCTCGTCACTCTTGCGGACCCGGTCGTAACCGGCCTTGCCGGCGAGCGAGTAGGCAAGCTCCCCCCAAGGCGTGTGGGCAAGAACGCCTTCGCCCATGTTGCGGCCGTTGGCCGGATCGGCGTTTTCGCCATCGAATGCCGCGATGCGGATTTTGGTTTTGGGAACGAATTTGGGGTCAACGAACTCGGCGACGTTGGCGACGCCCTTCATGCCGTTGGCCGCGTGGGCGAGCGCAATCAGCCCGTGGGTTTTGCCGCCGCCGTAGCTGGTGTCGAGGCGGAAGATGGCGGCCGCGGCGCTGCTGTCGCCCGAGAGGCGGGCGAGAACATTGCGGAGGAGATTCTTGAGACCCTGGGTCGGGAAGGTGTTGGCGAAGAAGCGGTCGGGCTTCTGGTAGTCATCGGATGCGTTGCCGCGAATGACCTTGGCGAGGTCGGCGGCGAAATCCGCCTCGGCGATGGTGCCCTTTAAGACATCCTCGCGCGGCACACAAGTTCCAAAGACGGTTGGCAGAGTCATAGTGGCGTGTTGCCGGCGGCGTGACATGGGTCAGGCTGCGCTGCAAACTGCTCGGGTAAGTTCAACCGAGATCGCATGGCCTTGTCGTGTTTAGGGAACATCGGTGAGAACCTTAATGGGCCCGCCCGGAGATTTCAGCAAAATTAGCGGAGCGGGATGCATCCGGGGGCGGCGAGTGTGCAGGAGTCGGCCGGGGTGAAGCTCAATCAGAGGTCCCGGCAGTCAAAGGCATCGGCGCAGGCCAGAGCAGAGCGCAGCCAGGCTGAAGCTTGGACAGCCTGATGGGAAACACCAGGGCTGCCCCCCTCCGAAAGCGTTCTGCTTCGTCGCTCGGGCCCGGGCAACTGATCCTGGGCCCGGGCGGTATCCCTCTCAAGCCTCCGGCAGCTTCCAGGGCGCGCGGTAGGCATAGCTCAGCATCCGGGAGGCTTCGGCGTCACCGATAATCTGCTCTTTGAGGGGATCCCACTTGATCTTGTGGCCGGAGCGCGCGGCGATGTTGCCGAGGTGACAAACTGTGGCCGAGCGATGGCCGATGGCGACGTCGCAGATGGGCGGCTTGCGCGACTGAATGGAGTCGAACCAGTTTTGATGGTGATTCCTGCTCACTTCGAGGCGGGTTTCATTGTCGGCCAGCGGCTGCTTGAGCACGTCGGGCACCGTGGACTCCAGCTTGCCACGATCCACGTAGATCAAGCCGTCGGTTCCCTCGAAGGTGGTGCCGATGCGATGGCTCTGGCCACAGAGCACTTGGACGCCGTTGGCGTAGGTGTAGGTGATGTCGAACCAACTCGGCGCTTCGTAGCGTTTCTCCTGGTCGTATTCGGCGCGGGCTTCAATCTGCACCGGACCGCTTTCGTCCATGTTAAGCGCCCACTGGGTTATGTCGAGGTGGTGGGCGCCCCAGTTTGTCATCTGCCCGCCTGAATAATCCCAGAAGAATCGGAAGTAATAATGGACGCGATGCTTGTTATAAGGCCGCTTAGGGGCCGGGCCGAGCCAGAAATCGTAGTCCAATTCCGGTGGCGGCTCGGTGTCCGGCACGGCCGGGTCTTTGGTCCAGTTCACGCCAGGCAGACCGACGCGGACGGTCTTGACGTCGCCGATGCGGCCGGAGCGGACGTACTCAGCGGCGCGGCGGAACTTCTCGTCCGGCCAGGACCGCTGTTGGCTGCCGGTTTGCACGATCCGGTTGTTACGGCGGGCGGCCTTGATCATGGCCCAGCCCTCATGCACAGTGAGCGTGAGTGGTTTCTCCACATAGACGTCCTTGCCTGCCTGGCAAGCGTGGATGGCGGGCAGTGCGTGCCAGTGGTCAGGCGTGGCGATCAACACCGCATCGACCTCTTTGCTTTCGAGCATCTTCCGGTAGTCCGAGAAAGTGGCGGGGGCGCGGTTAAGCTTTTTCTCCACCATGGCCCGGGCGGACGCGAGGATCTGCTTGTCCACGTCGCAGATGGCCACGATGTTCCCGGTGATGGCGTTGAGATGGCTTTTGCCTTGCCCGCCGACGCCGATCACGCCCACCCGGATGCCTGCTGTGCCGGCGGCGCCGAGGGCCGGGCGGGTCAACACGTTGGGGAAAGCCAGGCCCAGTCCAACGGCGGACGAAGCGGCAGTGGTGCGGCGCACGAAGTCGCGCCGGGTCATCATCGGTTTGGCTTGGTTCATATCAGTTCACTCGGTCAGGTTGTGGCCTGCTGTTTTTTGGCACAGTCTTGAGCTCATCGCCAGGGAAATCCCATGGGGGCCGACAGCGGGCGCTTTATCCTTGGACGGCAACGCCGTTCATCTCTTTCAACTTGTGGTCCATCGGTTCACGGGAGGTTCTACCGGGTGCCGGAACCGGAGGCGGTGTCGCGCCAAGGGATGGGGTGGAATTCGAACTGTGGGGGCGATTCCGCAGCCTCGTCCAGGTTCACCAGGTAGTAACCGCCGTCCTTGAGCAACTGGCAACCGGTCAGTGCCGGGCAAAGCCTTACCTTGAATGGACGCCAGCACTTCGCCTGGTTCAACGCGGTGCTCATGCGCCGCGCGGAGTTGCCCAACCAACCGATGGCTGGCATCCCGGCCAGCAGGCGACTCTTCCGGAAGATCACACGGGTGTGCAAATGGCCGATAATCGTCTGCTCGAGGTTTGGCAATCTCGCCCGGACCACCTTCTCTTGCCAAAGGAACGGCAACGCGGTCGGGTCATGGCAGAACAACAGGATACGCTGCTGCGGCCGCAACGCGCTGAACGCGGCGCGAATGCGCTCCAGATGCGCGGTACGCAAACGCCGCCACTCCTCGCGCTCCCCGGGGAGGGACTCCGGACTGAAAACCGGAAAGGCGATGAGCGACGAGGTCACGCCGATCAGCGCGTAGCGACCGATCTCGAACTGCCAGAACGCTTCCAGACCGAGTTCGCTGTGCGCGCGATGCCAACTGGCCAGGCGCATCCCGCCCTGGGCGCCGAAGAAGCTCATTTTGCCCAACTCATGGTCCCCGATGGTGACGTAAACCCTCGGGCCGAACCGTTGCCGGAGCTTTTGCAGGCAGAGGCGCGCGCTATGACTGGCGGCGTCGTCGCTCACGCCGACGAAAGCCGAATCGCAGGACAGATCGCCGAGGCTGATCACGCCATCCACCGGCCTTGCCTGGCGAATCACGTAGTCGAGCAGATGATTATGGGCGAAGGGATCGCGCAGCCAGAAGAAGTGCCGCCAGATCCTGAGCAGCAGGCGGAGGAATGGATTCGCCACGGCCCGGCTTTCGTGGCCCCGGCGTGTCTGTTCCTCCGGCCCGGC
>Ga0315274_10000643_pt1 | contig 54049 bp, 44 predicted proteins | sample YL17G02_20_MG_FD_203700 | JGI IMG/M metagenome (GOLD analysis project Ga0315274, IMG submission 203700) | Sediment microbial communities from Yellowstone Lake, YNP, Wyoming, USA - YL17G02_20 | ecosystem: Environmental > Aquatic > Freshwater > Lake > Sediment | place: USA: Wyoming | collected... | reverse complement strand
CCGTACTGAACGCACCCCAGCTGATGCCGCCGTCCTCATCAATGTCCGGCCTGATCACCGGAGCATCTCGTACCGGCAAGGCCAAGATCGGTCCCCACTCCTGGATATACACCTGCCGCTCCAGCTCGTCAGGATCGGCAAGTTCTTCGTCCGGCAAGTCGGGGATGCTCCCGTATGTCTTGGGCTGCCTATGCAATGCAGCTGGTGCCGGCACGACCACGCCACTATCCGTTTCGATATACTGTTCCATGTTTGATACCTCCGTCTTTCGACAAGAATTTGGCAAAGACGGAGTGAGAAACACAGTCGTTTCTTGGCAAGGGGGTCGGGGTTCTGGTTGGCAAGAAGACAAACAAAAAGGACCCAAGCAATCCAAGCTTCGCCGCCAACCAGGTTCCCGAACGACTGGCGAGGAATTGCGAATCCTTGCCTTGAGCGGGCTCGCCTTTTATGGGTTTCGGGTCGCAGCACCGGGGTCTCAAATCCAACCGCGACCGAAAGCCTTAAATTGGCGAGACTGCGTGGTGAGGATTCCTTCGCCCGCGAGGGGCGATCCAGCCGAGCAGGATCGGCTCAATGCTAGATCAATACCCAGGCTCCACACCGGTGGCATTTCACGCCGGATGCGTGCCTCGGTTCGACCCGCTCCGTCCCACACTTCGAGCACGTCGCGATCAGACACTGCTCCCACAAGGCATGTCCTTGGGCCGAATCAAAACGGACGAAGTCCGCCGTCGCGAAACGATCACCGGCACTCCGAAACTCCCCGAGTTCCTGATCCACGAAATAGTTCCTGCCGTTCAAATTCACCGTGGGAAGCCTTCCTGAGTCGTTTCTTTGTTGCATGTCTCCAACCTCCGTCAAACAGCTCAGATGGCGGTTCGCTTGAAAAACCGCGAACCGCCACCGAAGCAACTTTCAGGATCGCTGGCGGAACCATCCGCTTGTCGCCTATCGCCCGTCCTGTTCAACATTGCGATGGGTTGGACGTCGCAAAACGATACGTCGGTACCACGCACGCCATGCCGGATCACGAACGCTGTACCCTCTGACCTCGTCGACGGCAGCTTCGATTTCCCGCAACGCCAGCGAACGCCGACGCTCCTCCCGATACTCCTCCAACCACGTGTCCATTTCGATCACCTCGCGCCGCGAAGAAAAGCGACTCAAAAAAGAGCCGCCGCGGCTCAGCGGCCTACTCGGACGTCACCACCTCCTCGTCCTCGGTCGACTTCTCCATCATCGCTGCGTAGGCCTTCGTCAGGCAGTAGATGGCCTGCGCGACCTCGTTGCGGTTGAAGCTGTTGGAGCTCTTCCAGGCACCCGCCGCATCCCGATATCGTTTTTCGATCGATGCCTTCAGCACCGGGATGGTTTTCCCGTCGCGCGTGGTCAGATCGTTTTCCCATAGTGCGCAGGACACGGTACCCGCGCTGATTTTTTCCTTCGGTTTGTTGTTTGCCATTCTTCTTCTCCGCGAGAGCTGTCATCTTTGTGACCGCCTCTTCGCACCCTGTCGAAGGGGCGGGCAGGTACGTGAATCGTATCGTGTCAGCGAGACCGATCGGCGTGTCAGGCCTGCAACGCTCACTTCCGCGCCATGTCAGATTCATCGGCGACTTGTGCACCGCGCTCACGCCCTGCTATGCTCTTGTCTCGGGGAGGCATGACATGCCAAAAAAGAAGAAGACTCAACCCGGCGCACCGTCACTTCATTGGGTCCCGGCCAAGGGGCTGAAACGGGCATACGAACTTCATGCTGCTGACGGAACCGTCGGCCGCATCCGCTGGCCGAAACTCTTCGGGTCGCTCGCGGAGGCCGAATACCGTGGCAACCGCTGGACCTTCAAACGAGGAGGCTTCCTGCGACCTCACGTGACCGTGCGCAATGAATCGTCAGGGGAGGATCTCGCGGTTCTCGATCTGACCTGGGGCGGAAGCGGCCTGCTGAAGATGCGCGACGGCGCTCGATTTCGCTGGGAACGTCTCGGTTTTTGGGCGCGCCGATTCGCCTTTACCGATGAGGTTGGAGTTGAACTTGTTGCCTTCGAACCGACATTCGGTCTCCTGCGCCGGACCGGCGTGGTCGACATCCGTCCCGAAGCCGCAAAGGTGCCGGAGCTGGGCATGTTGGTGACGCTGGGATGGTATGTCATCATGTTGATCGCCGATGACGAAGCCGCTAGCGCTGCGGTGATCTGCTGCAGCTGACGCGTGCCCATCGACTCGTACGACTGGGACGGCGCCTCGGAGCGTATCATCGACCTTCTCGAGAAGATGGGATGGTCCGATGACTGGAGGGAACTCGAGCGAAAACACCCGCGAAGCGGTAGGCATGTCGACGTGCCGCCCCGGCACGCGATGCCGCCGCCGACGAAGGTGATTACAAACCGACCCGAGTTCTCCCCACTGGCGCAGAAGGTCGGCCGCAACGATCCGTGCCCGTGCGGCAGCGGCCGGAAATATAAGAAGTGCTGTCTCGAACGTGCCTGATTCTGTGCAGCGCTCCCGGCACATAATGGCGATGGCGGAAAGGATCCGGCTCATGAACTCAATGCCCGTATCACACGACCAAATGCTGCCAGATCAGAGAGGCGCATTGGTGATAGTCGGATGAGCAAGCCCGACGCCGAACAAGAGTGCAGGATTTCCGTGACGGGTTCCGAACTCGTCGAGCTCAAGCGTCATGCCCACGAGATACCCGAATGCCCAGGGCTGGATCGACGGATACAGAAGCACAACGGCAACAAGCCACTCGTGATCTCCCGCGACGAACTTGATTGGCTGGTCGCGGTGCTTGATGCAGTCCTTCGCGATCCGAAGGGCTACCCCTGCGTCCAGTATGATCCGTGGAAGCTGGAATACGCTCCGCGCACCGACGAACGATGCGTAACCTGCCGGCAGCTGTACGACCGGCTCAACAGCGAGAGCGAGCGGCTGTTCGAGATCATCCGGAAACAATGGATCAAGCTGAAGAAGCAGGAGCAGGCACGAGAGCGACAAAAAGCAGAGAGGGACAAGGCCGACGTTTCCATGTCACGCATCCAAGCGGTGTTCAGGAAGCGCGGATGCCCCGCCTTCCCCGCCAAAGTCAATCGGGGCTACAACGTTTACCACGAAGGCCAGGCAGTCTCCCGCATTCGGCAACGCGACAATTGGTGGGAAGTCCTGTGGTGGAGTCATCGCGACAAGTGGGAGTCCATCGGAGACATGGGCGGCGTGATCTTCGACACGGTGGAGGAAGCGGCACAATACGTGCTGGACGATCCGATGGGTATCTTCTGGCAGCGCCATGGTTGACGGTTCGCTCAATCAGCGGACAAGCCGCCACGGCACTCAAGCCACCTGCGAACGGCCTTGAGCCGTGCATCAACAACACGCACTGTCCCGGCGGCGGGACGTGCGGGAATCCGTTCTGCCGTGATAGATGCGGGAGGTGCACGCCGTAACGCTGAAAGCGGGGCTGCGTTTTCGGACAATACCCGGCGCGACAGAACTGCCCTCTCAGGCCGCAGCGTCGCAGGGAGCCACCATGGTCCGGCGCTCGCGCTTGAGAATCGGTGCCACGGCCTGATGGGTCCAGCGCGTGGACTTGCCCGTTTTGGTCGGGGCGGCGCGGGCGGCGTCCTCGGGGTCCGGCACTCCGACGGCAACCGCTTTGCTCCCCCCCCACGGGGTAGTCAAAGACCAGTTGTCCGGATAGCTCCTTGCGCGGACCAGGGTGAAGGCGCGGGGGATGATTCAGGGGCGGCCAGTCAGAAGGATACGGGCCGAAGCTCTCCTCGCTCCCCTTGTCTCTCAGCAGCAGCGCCCATCGATTCGCGCGGTAAACGACCAGCGGCCGAGTGGCCAAGTTGTAGCCAGGCCCGACGGTGCTCGGCGATCGCTCAAAAAGCCGCAGGATTCCTTCGCAGACCTGAAGGACCCGCAAGTCGTTTTCTTCAGGTGGAGCGCCTTGCGCCGGCACGCTCGGTACCAGGCACAAACCGACCAGCTACACCCGTTGCATTCGTATGGTCATCGCAACTCTCCTGCCAGCCACTATGTGCACACCGCGCTCACACTCGTCCGGTGCGGGCCACGAATTGTGACTCGGACCGGGTCGGCGTCACGCGGCAACCGCGTGACATCGCGACCGGCGTCCGTTGCCGCGTCTCGACTCACCTCCAAGCCTACGTCTCAGGTTCTCACCGTACGGCGAAGCCAGGAGCGAGGCAAACCGCGGCGTGCCTCGCCCTTACATTGAACGCGACGGGACGGCCGGGCCGAGTTCTGTCCACGCACGGAGCGTCGCGGAATAGAGTTCCCGCTGCCTCGGGAGAAAAATCGCAGGCAGAAGGGGTGGTCGTGATTTCTCCCACGAGGTAGCGTGAAGCGCTTAGTACGAGCGGGGGGAAAGGAGTCGTGTCCGGATTGCGGCGAAGAGACTTTTCGCTTACATCTGGCCCGCGCGGCGCGGGCGGCATGGACTCGCGGTGTCGCGCTGGCGATGCCCCGACACCGATTGCCGACTTGGCTGTCAGCAGGTGCGGTTTCGCGCGGAGACAGCCGCCCGGGCGGACGAGCGCGAACGACTCTTGGCGATGGTTTAGGGTTTGTGTTGTGAGGTGTTTCATGCCCCGAAGTTCGAGAACCGGTCGAGTAGGCGCTGCTCTCGGCGCCTTGGTGTTGTTTGGATCGTCGGCGCATGGCCAATCGCATTTGATGCGGCAGGCCGACGTGCACGAGGATCGCATCGTTTTCGTGTACGAAGGAGACTTGTGGATCGTGCCGTCCTCCGGCGGAGCGGCAGAGCGCCTCACGCGGGACGATGGCATGGAGGCGTTTCCCAAGTTCTCACCCGACGGCGCATGGATTGCGTTTACTGGCGAATACGACGGCGGCACTGACGTTTACGCCATTCCCGCGACGGGTGGCATTCCGCGGCGTCTTACCTTTCATCCGGCGAGCGACCGGGTCTTGGACTGGTTCCCAGACGGCAAGCATGTTCTGTTCCGATCCGACCGCGAATACCCTCGGCGATGCGAAGAGATCTACCGAGTGCCCTTGGAAGGCGGCATGGAGGAACGACTAAACGTAGACTGCGCGGGGCTTACGGCCCTGTCACCGGACGGGCTGAGCATTGCCTACAACCGGACCTCGCAAGAGGGTGCCACGTGGAAGCGCTACCAGGGCGGCACCCAGCAGGACATCTGGATGGGGCGGTTGGACAAGGCAGACTACCGGCGCATCACCGATTGGCCGGGCAACGACAACTTTCCGATGTGGCAGGGGGACGCGATCTTCTTCACCTCGGATCGCGAGAACGGCACCCTGAACCTGTTCCGCTATGACGTTGCCACCAAGAAGACCACCGCGCTGACCAAGTACACCGACTACGACGTGAAGTTCCCCTCCATCGGGCCAGGTCGGATCGTGTACCAGTACGCCGAATCTCTGTACTTGTTGGACCTTGCGTCTGGGCAGAGCAAGGCCGTGCCGGTGACGCTCGACAGCGACCGGACGCCGACTCGCGCAGAGTGGGTGAAAATCCAGGCGAAGGCGGGAGCCTTCGGGCTGTCACCTAAGGGCAAGCGGATGCTGCTCAGCGTGCGGGGGGAAGTGCTCAATTTGCCCGTGGAGGATGGTGAGCCGATCAACCTCACGAATACCAGCGACACGCGCGAGAAAAACGCGACATGGTCGCCGGACGGCCGGTGGGTCGCGTTTCTTTCCGACCGATCCGGCGAGGAAGAACTTTATCTCGTCGATCAGCGCGGGGAGCAGCCGTGGCGGGCGGTCACCTCCGGCAACCAGGGCTTCCGCTTGCAGTCTGTGTGGTCCCCAGACAGCCGCTGGCTGATGTTCGGCGACAAGGCCTTGCGCCTGAGTCTTGCGGATGCAGAGAGCGGCACGATTACGCAGATTGACCAGGGGGAGTACGACGACGGCTGGGGGCGATGGGGCATCCAAGACTATGTGTGGTCGCCCGACAGTCAATGGGTCGCGTATACCAAGCTGCAGGAGAGCCTCAACGAAGCGATTTTCCTTTACTCCCTGAGAGAGAAGAAGAGCTATCGCGTGACGGATGGGATGACCGAGGACTGGAGCCCGTCCTTCGATCCAAAGGGTCGGTATCTGTACTTTCTATCGCATCGCACATTCAAGCCCGTAATGGGATTCGTGGAGCAAAGCTACGTCTTCCTCGACATGGCCCGGCCCTACCTCGTCGTGCTGAAGGATGGTGAGCCGTCACCGTTCGCGCCCAAAGACTCCTCTGAGGAACTGAGCGGCAACGAGTCCAAGCCCGAGGATTCCCCCAAGGAACCCGGCGGCGCGGGAAGCGATGCCAAAAAAGAGGATGCTTCGGAAGCTCGTGAATCCAAGGATCGTCCGGAGGCGATGACCCAGCCGGAGCAGAGGAAAAAGACCGACGGCGAAGAGAGCGCCAACGGCGAGAAGAAGGCGGGCGGCGACAAGGGAAAGCCGGACAGTGTCAAGGCCACGGTCGTCGATGTGGAGGGAATCGCCCGGCGCGTGGTGGCCGTCGAGGGCGTGCCCGCGGGTAACTACTTCCGGCTCGAAGCTACTTCAAAGGGGTTCCACTACCTGAAGAAAAACGAAAACGAGTTCGAGAAGTACCAGACCGTCACCGACGATACCGAAGGCGAACTGGACCTGTATCATTACGACTTGGAGAAGAAGGAACCGCACAAGGTGATGAGCGGGATCGCCAACTACCACCAATCTGCGGATGGCAAAAAGCTCGTGTACCGCGCGGGTCGACGTTACGGCGTGGTGGATGTCGGCAAGGATGCCAAGGTCGGCGACGGCGAGGTTAAGCTGGACGGCGTTCGAATCCTCGTGGACCGTTCCAAAGAGTACCTGCAGATATTCAATGAAGCCTGGCGTGTGCAACGCGATTGGTTCTATGATCCTAATCTGCACGGGGTGGACTGGAAATCGACCGGCGCCAAGTACCGCCAGTATGTATCCGAATGTGGGAATCGACATGATCTTAACTACTTAATCGGGGAGATGATCGGGGAGCTTAATGCGGGCCACACCTACGTCTCCGGAGGCGACACTCCGGAAGAGCCCGAGCGCATTGGGGTTGGTCTGCTCGGCATTCGTGTGGAGCCCGTGCCCGGGGAGGCGTATTACCGGATTCGTCACATTTATCCGGGTACTCCTGGTGTGGAGGATGAGAGGTCCCCTCTCATGGAGCCCGGCTGTCCCATTCGGGTGGGCGATTACCTCATCGCCATTGACGGCGTCGAAGTACCTGTCGGGGCTAACCTGTATGAGTTCCTGGTGAACAAAAGGAATAGGACCGTCACGCTTACCTACAACACCCAGCCGGTGAAAGATGGTGCCAAGACGTACCGCGTGAAAACGATCGGTGGTGAGGGGGCCCTGCAGTATCGCGAATGGGTGGACCGCAACCGCGCCCTCGTGGACAAGGCCTCCAAGGGCCTGATCGGCTACGTACACATACCAGACATGGGGGCGCCGGGCCTCGTAGAGTTCGGAAAAATCTTCTTCGCGCACCATTATAAGAAGGGGTTCATCATCGACGTTCGCTACAATTCGGGTGGCTTTACTGCCGACATGCTCATCGACCGTCTGGAGCGCCGGGTCTGGTCACTCACCAAGCCGCGGGAGGGCAAGCCCATCAATGTTCCCGAGCGCACATTCTACGGCCATTGGGTGGTGCTGATCAACGAGAACACTGGCTCCTCCGGCGAGTTGTTCTCCGAGGCAGTCAAGCGAATGGGGCTCGCGCCGCTGATCGGCGTGCGCACCTGGGGCGGCTCCGTGGGCATCGAGCCGCACCAACTGCTAATCGATGGAGGCACGTGCACGCCGCCGCAGTTCGGCGCCTACGGCTTGGACCGCACGTGGCCGATCGAGGGCCACGGCGTCGATCCCGACATCGAAGTGGAGAACCTGCCCGGCGACGTTCTGCAAGGGCGTGATGCGCAGCTGGAGACCGGCATACAGAACATCCTTCAGCGGCTCCGCGACGATCCGAAAGACCTGCCGCCTCCGCCGGCCTACCCTGACAAGCGCAAAAAGGTGAAACCGTAACCGACACGATCGTCTTCTTGGCTCGGAGCCCCATCGGAATCGGCAGGGCAGTGGGTGGAAGGGATGCGTGATCTGAAAACGTTGCAGTGAATTGACACGATCATGCGGAACGCTGACTTATTGCCGGTTGGTCGAATGAGGGCGGAGTTGCAGGTTTGATCCAACGGAATTAACGCCTCAGCGTGGCGATTGCCAGTGCAGATGGCGCGGTGGCACCTGGCTCGTACTGAGCCGGCGCCTTTGTGCAACACCTGTCCGGATCTGGAGGAATGAGGAACGAGCCATGTCCGGTTCGCACAAGACTGAAACCGAACTTATCCAGGAACTTCGGGCGTCGCGTACCCGTGTCCAGGCCCTGGAGCAGGCCGATCTGGCTCGCACGCAGGTGGAGGATGCATTGCGGGCGGCCAACGAACGGCTCGAATACCTGCTCGCATCTACTGCCGTGGCAGTCTACACTGCAAAACCTTCGGGGGATTACGGAGCCACTTCGATCACCGGAAACGTCAGACAAATGACCGGGTATGAACCCCGGGACTTTACCGAGAGCGCGGGTTTCTGGATTGACCACGTCCATCCTCAAGATAGGCAACGTATTCTCGACGACTTAACGGGTCTCTTCGAGCATGGAAGTCACTCATACGAATACCGTTTCCTCAACAAGGACGGTACCTACAGATGGATACGTGACGAGATGAAGCTCACAAGAGACGAGGCCGGGGAAGCCACCGAAATCGTGGGCTACTTCATAGACATTACCGAGCGCAAGCGAGCGGAGGAAGAGAAGGCCAAAAGCGAGGCCCAGCTTCGCCACGCCCATAAGATGCAGGCTGTTGGGCAACTCGCCGCCGGAGTAGCCCACGATTTCAACAGCATCCTGACCGTCATTCTCAGCAACGCTGAGCGCACCCTGAGCAAGATGAATGAAGACCGGATCGCGAGTGCCGAGGCCGAGGCACTTCGACAGATCGTGAGCTCGGTTGAGCGGGGCGCGGGGCTTGTACGGCGATTGCTTGCCTTCGGTCGCGCAGGCGGCGGGAAGCCTCAGCTGCTGGATTTGAATCGAGTCGTCGTGGACATGGATGCCATGTTGCGATCGCTGATCGGCGGTCAGACGGAGTTAAGGGTACGTACAGCCTCTGACATCAAGGCGATCTACGCAGACGTCGGCCAAATCGAGGAGGTAATCATGAACTTAGTGCTTAACGCCCGGGATGCAATGCCCGATGGTGGCAAGCTAACGATCGAGACCGCCCACGTGACGTTGGACAAGGCGTACGCCCGGGCGCACATCGAGGCTAAACCCGGGTCTCACGCCGTGCTTATTGTAAACGACACCGGCACGGGCATGAATGAGGAGACCATGCAGCGAATGTTCGAGCCGTTCTTCACCACCAAGTCAACAGAGAAAGGGAGTGGTTTAGGACTGTCGATCGTGCATGGAATTGTAACCCAGGCAGGGGGGCATATAGAGGTCACGAGTAAACCGGGCGACGGGACATCCTTCAAGCTATACTTCCCGGCAACCACACAAGACGTCGGTCGAGTGCCTCCCGTTGGCGGGCATGTTCGTCAGAGCACGTGATGTGATGCCTTGGGCGGCCCGCCAGCCCCTCGGGCCTCGAGACCCGGCGTTACGCGTCTGTTGGGATACAAGGCCAAAACCGTTGGGGAGCACATTACCCTCTCCGGTGCTGCATCAGGTTCCATCGGTGCATAGCCGAGCCCAAGCAAGGATACGACGTGCAGATGTTGGCAGCCAGTTGCCAGGGCCACGAGGCGACTTGTGCAGCGGTGTCGGCACCGCTGCGGCCTTCGGGATCGTCCTTGCCACCCTTTGCAAGAGTCGGGCACAGCTTGGCGGCGTTTCTACGATTGTCATCCTCATCATGTCGGCCTTGGGAGGAAGCATGGTGCCACGATTCGTAATGCCGTCGTTCATGGAAACGACAGCGCTCTTCACATTCAACGGATGGGCGCTCGACGGTTACCTCAAGGTCTTCTGGTACGAGAACGTCGGCGACTCGATGCTGCGATCACTCGCGGAGCTGCTACCTCAGATCGCAGTCCTGTCTGGCATGGCGATCGTGTTTCTTGTGATCAGCAGAAACCTCGCGCGGCGCTGGGAATCAGTATAGGAAGGATCTTTCCCGCCAATCCAAGTGTCCCTGCCGCAAGTACTCAATTAGCCGCTTCTCCGCCCGAGTAGCGCGCTCATCGGATAATTCGGATTCTGGTCCTTCTACGAGAGCGGAGGGACTGGGTTTTCGCGATTCACGCGTTCCAATAGTCGGGCGGTCGTGTTCTTGTCACCACGCCCTCACCCTCCGCTCCCAGCGCTTTGGCGCAACCTCTTCCTACTCAACGAGTTCCAGCTGCCTTTCGCGCCCCACGCGGAAGTGTGCCGCTGCCCTTGCTCCCGAATCATTGCGTCCCTCAATGCTCCTGCCTCATGGGTGGCTGCAGGTCGTGACTCCGCGTGCGTCTCTCACGATCCGATGTCCCTGTCGTTGTCGATCACATGAATGTCGCTGTGGCAAATTCCGCAGCGGGCGATTACGATCTGTACGTCGCCGGGCCCAACAGCAGGTGGATCGTATCGGGAAGGTTCCAGTGCCTGGCCGGCAACGTGGACGTGGGTGAGCCCGTGATGTGGACGAAAATCTTGGCCCAAGTGTGTCGGGGCTGCCCGTTTTGTATCATGAGACGGCGGTATCCAGAGTCGACGTACGCCCGATTGGCGAGCCGGATCGAGCGGCACTGCCCTTTCTGTCAAGCCTACGATAGCATATACGCAGCGACACCCTCTTCAGACTCCGGTTCTCACCCCGACTCAGGCCACAAAGACAGAGCATTGCATCGGTAACGGAGCTGATCACCAACACGGTCCTCTTCGAGGCCAGACATGAGTATGGGGTGCCGCTGCGGGCGTGCTTGCCCGAGTTCGCGCTTCCAGCGGCGCTCGGCGAACTCCGTGCATTCCACGCAGCGTCGCGCGCTGGATAGGTACGCCGGTCCCGCCCTTGGCCGAGCATCATCCGCTGCCAGCATGACTCTCACCCCCACTCCCTCACCCTCCGCCTCCAACGCCTTGGCGTAACCTCCTCCCACTCGGCCAGCTCCAGCTGCCTCTCGCGGCCCACGCGGAAGCCACCCCTCTCGTCTTGGTCCTCGATCATCCTCTCACCCCTACCAGTCGTGCCCGTCTAACGATACCGCCCGCAGGGCCGGCTTGACTTCCGTCGCACCAAGCAGGATCCGAACGATCGTCTTCTCCAGGGCCTCGTACTCGGCATCCTCGAAGAAGGCCGGTACCTTCATGTGGTTGCGGAGGTCGCCTGCTTTGACGGCAACGCCATCTCCGCTCATCGTTTCTTCGATTTCGCCAAGAATCTTCCAGGCGAGCTGCTCCGCCTCGTTTCGATCCATGCTCCCACCTCAATACTCCACCGTTAGGTTCGGGCACTGGCAAGCGCAATCCCAGATCGCTTGACGCACCTCAGCGCTTTCGCGGATCAGCTTCGAGATCACATTCGCGAATTCTTCCATTTCTTCTTGCGTCATCTTCAGTTCCTCCAGCGACCGCTCGTGGCGGTTCGCTCAAAAACAAGGCGAACCGCCATTGTGCCCAACGACCTCGTTGGTGCGCAGGCCCTCGGAGCGAACCCTTCGAAGAACCTTGAGGCGCCGACCGACGAGCCGGAGGCGAGGATCGGTTGGCGGTGGAGGGTTGGCGTGACCGCAAGCGACAGACTCACCTCTGGACCCCGAATCGATCGTGGGTCGATCACATCCTGGGCACTCGACGGTTGCGACCACTCGAGTTAAGCTACCGGTCGTCGTTGGCGGTGGCAGTAGTAAGGAACCAACAGGAGCGATCCTATGTCGTACACGATCAACAAAATCGACGTTTGGGCTGCGGACATTCCCAATCAAGCAGGCACCCTGTCGCGTCTTCTCGAGGGTGTCTCGAAGGCCGGCGGGCAGCTTGAGTTCATGATCGCCCGGAAGGTGAACGATGGCACGTCGCGCGTCTTCCTCGCCCCGATCAAGGGCCCCAAGCAGCAGAAGGCGGCCACGGGCGTCGGTCTGGCACGCGCCGCTGGGATGCGGTCCCTGCGGGTCGAAGGACCGGACCAGGCGGGCTTGGGCGTCAAGATCACCCAGGCCGTCGCCGAGAAGGGCATCAACCTTCGTGGTGCATCCGCGGCCGCCGTCGGCAAGAAGGCGGTCTTCTATCTGGCCGTGGGAAGCGATCAGGATCTGAAAGGGGCCATGCGGGCGGTCCGCAACGCCCTCAGCGGGTAGGCCGGGGCGGGAGCGATCTCACTCCGCGAGTGCCGACTGAAGGACCTCCGCGACCCTGTCCACGATGCCTGAGCGGCCGACGTATTTGGCCGCCATGCCTCGCCCCAGCGAGGCACCCTGGATGCGTTGCACTTCCCATCGTGGCTGGACCGGTCCAGGTAGAGAGACGACAAAGCCGCGATACGGCGAAAAGGCACCCGGGCCCGGCCCCATGCCGACCATCCCCAAAGGCAACTTGAGATCGTCTAGAGGCACGCTGTACATCCGCGGTCAGTGAACGGTCCTCGCGGAAGCCCTCTGGCGCCGCCGCTATCGCTTCCTGCATCGTCGCAACCGCCGCCCGCGTCTCGTCACTGATCGCCCCGGCCTGCTCAGATGTGGCGGCAACGCCGAGTTCCTCCATCAGTATCTCGACGACTCCATCCTCAAGCGCGTAATACTCCGATCCGTACAGAGAGGCTTCCTCCGCACCCTCTTCGCGATCCGCAGAGGGGATCATAATGCTCTTGTCGGCCAATAGATCCCCGAATTCCTCACAAACCCGGATGGCAAGTTGGCGCAATGGATGAGATGCATCCGCAGTGTCTCCTTCCAAGGTGATCCCATCTGCGTACCTGACCAACAAGTGCACGATCGCTTCCACCAGCCGCGAGTTTTCCTTCCCGCACAAACGCGCCTCGCCCGGTACGCCTTCCCGATCCGCAGACGGGATCAGGATGTTCTTCTCGTCCAGCAGACCCTCGAACTCGTCGCGAATCCGGATAGCGATTTCACGCGCCCTTTCTTCGTTCATGCTCTCATCCTCCAGCAAACCCGCTCTATTGGCGGTTCGCCTGAAAAAAGCGAACCGCCAGAACTGTACTTTCCATCGTTTGACCGCGACGACTGATGATCTCTTCAAACGCGTCCGCGGGGTACGTGTACCCCACGACATCAGTCGGGCCACGCTTCCGGATCCCCAAAATGGTCCCGATACACCTCGGGATAGACGCACCGCATGCAATTCCGATTGCACAGGTCCCCGGCATAGGTTTTCACGATCTCGCCGTCGACCTCGACATGCGTGCAGGTTTCATCAACCAAGAAGACCGTACCACCGCAGTTCTCACATCGTGTAACCGGTTCTGAATTCTCTTCTGTTTTCGTCATGTTCGATCGCCTCCGCATCGCAAGGCGATCGACGTGAGATGGCCCGATCAGTTCTTTCGATCACAGTTTAGCACGTTGATTCCTCGCCCATCCTCTCACCTCTAGCAATCGTGCCCATCCAACGACTCTGCGTGCACGACCGCCTGGACCTTATTTGTCTCGAGGAGGATTCCGACGATCGTCTTCTCCAGGGCCTCATACTCGGCATCTTCGAAGAAGGCCGGGGCCTTCATGTGGTTGCCGGGGTCGCCTGCTTTGACGGTAACACCCTCCCAGCCCATGGTTTCTTCGACTTCGCCCAAAATCTTCCAGGCGATTCCCCGCGCGGTTTCTTCGTCCATGCTTTCACCTCAGTACTCGACCACGAGGTTCGGGCATTGGCAGGCGCAGTCCCAGATCGCCTGCCGTACCTCGGTGCTGTTCCGAATCAGCTTCGTGATGAGCTTTGCGAATTCTTCGATTTCTTGTTGCGTCATCTTCAGTTCCTCCAGCGACCGCTCGTGGCGGTTCGCTCAGAAACAAGGCGAACCGCCAAAGCGCCTGGTATGAAAGAGAGTTGGCTTCACGGTGTGACGCTCGCGGAGCGGAGACTAGGTTCGACGGCGAGAACTCGGATGGCTTAATCTCCGGCATTCCAAGACCCGTCGGTGATCGAGCGGCGGCACGACCTTCGTCCCGGTGACCTCAGGGCCATCGTCCGACTCCGCGGCATCAACTGCGCCCGCGAACACGGATTGGACGCGATCGTAGTGAGAGACCTCGGCCTCGCGCGCTTGTCGATGGTGTCCGGCTTGTCAGCTCGTTGGCAAACGCTTCGGATTGGAATTCTCGTCGCGGTCAAGCTGATTCCGATGTTTCCATTGAACGCCCGAGTGAGTCACATGTCCAGGAATGCCCATCCCAAAAGTTTTTCTTGTTGCACTCGAGTCACGTGAGCACGCGATGGACCTGCACTTTCCATGTTCCCGATTCTCTCTGCGACTCTCCCGTCGGCGCAAATTCGCCGTAAGAGCAATTCCGCAGCGTTCTCATCTTCGCCCGCTGCGCGCGTGCGACCCATTTCATGCAACATAGATGCTCGATCAAGCAAAGCTGCGGCCAATCCGATCCCAGAGAAGTAGTTTGGTGTTGCGGAGAGCCAACGCTCGAATTGGTCAATGGCGCTCCCGAGGTCCGCCACGGCCCCGTCCAGATCCCGGTTAAGATATCGGGCGAAACCTCTACCGGAAAACGCCACAGGAATGTCCGTGGTCTTTGGGGAAGTGGCCTCTCCGCCGAGCTCGCGACCAAGCGCAACGGCCGCACTAAAGTCTTCTATCGCCGAGTGGAAATCGCCGAATCGGGTCCGGGCAATACCGCGATGATTCAATGAAGACACCAGGGCAGGTCCCACCTGGACGACGCCGAATTCCTTCGCCAGGATGTTCAACGCATCGACTGCTTCGTTGTAGTCCCTCATTGCATTATCTTGCGCTCCGACGTTTCTCAAGACGATCCCCCGTTGTACCAGAGCAATCGCTCTATCCCTGCGGACACTGACGTCGTTCGAGTTCTCCAGTAGGTCATCGAGTATCGCCAGGGCCGTTCCACAATCTTCACTGGCGTGATCGGCGTCGCCAAGTTCGGATTGGGCCAATCCGCAACACAGAAGGCACAGAGCCAGCCCCTTTCGGAGCCCGGCCGGTGATCTCCTCGCGGTTACCTGCCGCAGTGCCTCCAGCGCGTCGTGGTAGTCTTGGAGAGCCTTCGGATACTCTCCGAGCAGCGCATAAGTAAGCCCTCGGCTCATCAAATCATAGGCCAACTGTTCGAGGAGCTCGTCAGAAGGCCCAGCGGCCAGAAGGCGCCTGCGGAGCCTGATTGCTTCCGCAACGTCCTCCAACGCACGTTGCATCTCGCCTATTCCTCGTAGAATTCGCCCTCGCAGCCGTAGGCCACTGCTCAGGGCTTTGTCGATCGTCTCATCTGAACCAATACAAGTCGCACAAAGGATCTCTAAACATTCGTTGGCCGAATGGAGCGCCGCGGAGGCGCGCCTCATTTCGTACAGTGCGGTGGCATGCCCGAGATGCGTCGCCGCTAGCTGCTGCCTTGCTTGCACGTTGTCCGCCACGTCAACGAGCCGGCGACGGATCGTGATCGCCCGCTCAAAGTCACCGACTGCGAGTCCCCAATCTCCGCAATCGAGAAAGGCGCCGCCGCGATTGTGATAGCAGGATGCCAGGTCGCCGACCAGGTCGGTATCATGATTATCCTTCATCAACTGAGAATGAATCTCGATGGCGCGCGTGTACTCATCGATCGCTTCGGTGGTTCGCTGTTGTTGAGATAGGACATTGCCACGATTTGAAAAGCACATGGCGAGCACGGTCTCGAAGCCTCGCGCGGGCGCACGGTCCATGGAGTCTTGAAGGAGTTGGATTGCCGAATCAAATTGAACCACCGCCTTGTCGAGCGCCCCTGCATCAAGACATGCACACCCGAGATTGTTGTGGTTGAGGGCTCGGGCGACCACTACGCTTGGACTGCAATCGGAGTCTGACGCAAGAAGCAACGTCGCCATCTCGTAGTCTGCAATTGCCTTCGGCAAATGCCCGAGGCGGTGATGCACGCCGCCACGATTGTGCAGGCCAATGATCAGTCGCTGAATCAGCAGTGGCGAGCCGATTTCCGATCCCTGAAGCGCAAGGTCTAATTGGGGTTGAATGATCCGATCGTAAAGAGCAGCGGCCTCCGCGGCTCGATGGGAAGCTACGAGGGCATAGGCAACATTCATGGACACGTCCCAATCGTCGGGCTTCACCCGAAGAACGTCCTCATAACACTGTATGGCCGCGGCCCAGTTGCCAAGATCGAATAGCGCATCGCCGCGAATGCGCGCCACGCCTATGTCCGGCGCTGACCCAGAGCTTGCCAGGTTTTTGACGATGTCGAGGGCGTCAAGCAGCCGTCCGTCGGAGTTGGCCAGCGTTGCGCTGGCCAATTGCAACTGCGTCTCGCCCTCCTTATTCGCTGGTTCGCCTATACCGCCTGAATAAAAGCAACCCAAGAGGCTCCTCAGAGAGCCCGCCAACTCGACAAGTTCCTTGTTGCATGTCGCTAACGAATTCGCCCAGCGCGCCGCGATCGCAACGCCACCTGCCAACTGGCGTGAGCGTTGCCGCTCGCGGTTCAGCTCCGCTTGCAACTGACGCGACGTACGAGCGATTTGTTCAACAAGAAGTTTCTCGAAGTCCTCTCGATGTTCGGCATCGCCGCCCCATGATGTTTCCGCCCGCGCTGCGGGCACCAACGACGATGTGGGTTCAGAAGGTTGGGGGGCGTGACCCAGAAGTGCATCAAGTTGTACGGGGTCTGCAACGACGACTTGATCAGCGGGAACGGTGACGCGTAGGCACGTCCGCCACCCTGCTTTTCCTTGTTCTGCCTGAAATAGATCTCGTACCTTTAGCTCCTCCGCCTCAGTTAACCTGCGTGAAGTACGGTATTTGCAAGCTGAGCTTGCCGGATCGAAGCGACACTGCCAGGCTTGGTATACCGTCCGCACCATTGAATCAGGCGTCCGAAACGGTTGCCCGAGTGCACGCCCGAGTGAGAGCAACCGGTCGCTTATGCGCGATATTGGCACAAACGGAAGATCGTCGCCTCCACCTGCGGAAGGCCGCATTTCCCGAACAACCAGGACCACGGACAGCAGGTAAAAATAGGCGCCTTCACGTTCAAAACGAAGCTCGACAGCCGGGTGGTCGAGCCTGATTCGTCGCTGTCCAATGTCGATACGGATCATTGACGTAAACCCCGCGCACCCGCGTCCGGACACCCCCGCCCCTTCGGGAATTGCGGGGAATTTGCCCGCTAACGATCGATCACGGCGTATTCTTCAGGTGCGGTTTGGCACCGACCGCGATTCTACCGCCCGACGGTGTCTCGCGACTAGGCGACGCGGGGCCAACGGGTAGCCCTAAGTCCAATGAATTCGCCGCAACGGCGAACAGAGAAGGGATGCGACCAAGAGCCCACGATTGGTATCGCAAGAGGTACGGGAAACGACCTCCGGGGCCCGAACGAATGGCGGTACAGGAGCGATAGGGGGTATTGGGAAAGCGTGCGTTCTTTGGCGGCAAAGGCACTTAGGATGGGTGCCCAGCCCGAGCACGGCAATCGGACTATGAGAGGGGGGACAAACATGAGCACGAACACGGGTCTTGTAGCGGGTCTGGTCTCAAAGCAACAAGCGGAGGGGTCGGCGCCCGGCAGGTTTTTCGAGCAGATCCTTACGGCAGCGCGCTTACCGTACTGGCATCGCTACGCTGGCAGCCGACGACAACACATGGCCGACGGGATCCTGGAAGCGGCCGGGGAGTGTCGAAGAGCCACCCTGTCGTTTGATGACCGCCACAACGTGCTGCGCCTCGAGGTGCGGCTCGGTCGAGTCGCCGACCTGCCGAGCAGGCACCTGGCGGCGATGCTTGAGACCCAAACGGCTTCCGTGCTCACGAGGGTCCTGTACGACCGCGAGGATGGAGGGATCACGCTTCGTTCGAGCACGGTGTGGATCGACGGGCGCGACAGCGCACGGATTGTGAAGGCATTATTCGCAGACATGAAGAGGACGCTGGAACACGAACAGGTCCGGAGTCTGTGCAGCATGGCGGCGTAGTTTGTTGGGGGGAAGAATGATTCCGGGGGGAGAATCCATGGAACCATCATCCAACGGAATGAGCACCTACGTCGTGCACTATTATGACGGGGTGTCCATCAACAAGCGGATTGTTTCTCGCGAAGAGGTTCAGGCGATTCGCGCCGACACCGTGGATCATTTCTTTGATGATCCACGTCGGCGGTTTGAGTTTCGCCGTCCAGACGGAGCGTGGATCGTCCATGATGGGTCGCATCTAGGCGAGGTGTCGCTCGCCTTACTCGAAGTCCTTCAGAGTCACGCCGGCGAGTACCTGTCATCGTGTGAGATTGCCAAGAAAACCGGCCATTGGACTCTGCATGAAAGCAACTCCGCTCTCGCTCAACGCTTCAAGTGGCTCCGCAAGATTCACCGTGAAACGCCGCAGGCCCCTTGGTTTTTCATGACCCAGCGCAACGGCTCGTTTGGGATCTCCTGGTCCGCCGCCCGCACGTGGATACGGATCGAAAGAGCTTAGGTACCGCCCTCCATACCGTCCACCTAGCCGCCTTAGTTCACGCGCACAACGATACTGTCCCGGCTTGGCGTGGGCGACTCATGTCACCGTCGAGTCATCAAGTGGTCACCCAAGCCACGAGGGGGCGGCGCACACTGTCGCAAGCTGAACGTGGATCGTTCAGCTTCTGTCTTCGTACGGAGAACTGCAATGCCCCGACCTTGGCAAGAAACCATCCAACCCTGGCCCGGGCTGTCGATCGATCAGGATTACCGCTGCGTGGTGACCGACGTCTCCAAGAGTCGCGATCCGCACGGAATCCGCGTCGTTCTCCGGCATCTCGATGAGCCGCACAGAGGGCGGACCCATGAAGTCGTTCTCGCATTGCCCATTCGACCATCCGGCTTGACGAGCGAGTTCTTCGCGGCGTGCGGACTTAGGGCAGCGGTCGGTGCCACGCTCTCACCGCCGAAGGCGATCGGAAACATTGTAGCCGTCCGCGTCGCCCAGACGCCCGAGGGACACTGGTCGCCGATTTGGTTTGAAAGCGTCAAGAATAAGGAGCAAAACGATGCCTGATCCTAGCGGTCCAAGAATCACGACCTACGCTCGCGGGGCAAAGAATCTGGCCTCCGCGATTGGCGATTTTGTGAAGGCGAGTCTTGCGATTTGTTTCTGGATTCTGGTTGCCAGCGCCGGCATCGCGGGAGCCTATCTTGTCTTCCGCGCCATCTGGTGGGGCGTTCAAGCAGTCCTCAAGGCGGTGGGAGCGTAATCATGGCTGGCGCTTTGCCTCTACCACCGGAAGACAAAGACAAACATCGCACCACGATCTTGTACGACGCGGATGGACGAGAAGTGTTGCGCATCGGTATCCACGATGAGACCACTACTGACACAACGGGTCGCGAGGTGCAGCATCTCCGCTACGAGACCATCGAACTCGTCGACGGCACGTCCTGGAATCCGCAGATGCTCTATAGCAAAGATCCCGTGAACATCGTTGCCTGCTATTTCTGCAGGAGCCCCGGGCTGTTCAAGAAAGCGTCTCACGGCCTCTGCTCCGCGGCGAACGCCGCCCGGTGCACGCGCTGCAACCGATTTTGTTGCCCGCGGCACGCGCGCAAGAGTGCCGATGGGCAAGTTCTGTGTCCGTCCTGCTCGCCGCTTGCCGGCGCGGGGAGATTCCTACGTAACCTTTTTATGGATCAGTGATCATGGGTCCCAATGCACGCATGCTGCTGTACTACATCGACCTTCTCAGGCTCGAGAATCGTTCGGAACATGCTCAAGCCGTGAAGGCGTATTGGGCAGCCGGCCGGCTCACCGAGCATGGCGCACGCTGGTATCTCCGCCAGTTGGAGCCCACGATTCTCGAGCTCCAGCGGCGCCCTAACTTTCTTCCTCGGGTGCCTGAGCTTGGCGAGTTTCTTCCACACGGGCTGCCGGACCTCACGCTCGGCAAGCTCGTCGAAAGCCCCTTGGTTCCGCTCGGGATGCGCGTCAACGACGCAATCAATGGCATCTTCGCGGGCCGCGCCGGCTCGGGGAAGACGACCGCGATGAGGGGAGTAGTTTGTGCGGTTCTCAGATGGAACCAACAGCACCCCGACGATTGGATCATCCTAGTCATCATCGACCGCAAAGGGGGCGATTATGCGGATCTTCCCAATGCGTATCCGGGACTGTTTGTGCATGTTGCCGCCGAGCAAACCCTGCGCATGGGACTTCAGCAACCCCGCGCCTGCCCCGTACGCCTGGCCATCAATCGCTATAGCGAGATCATCGCCGCCCGCGCCGGGCTGCGTTTCGCCTCGACCTGTCTGGCCAACATAATGGACCTGTTGGTCTGGGCACTGAACCCAGAGGCGGTCGAGCCTCTCCTGTGGCCTACCTTCGGTAATCTGCTGGAGCTGGCGCGAATCGCTCCCCTGGAAGCCTTCGCTGCCAAGGGCGACTACGAGAAGTCCCTCATTCATCGCCTTGAGGGGCTGGTGCAAGCCTCCGGCGATCTTTTCGAGGCCCATCGCGGCCTGGAGATCGAAGAGCACCTCGTCCCGAAGCGCAAGCACCTCATCATTGAGCAGAATCTACTGTCGCCGGCGTGGGTCCGGGCGATTGCCACGGACCTTTTGTTCCTGCAGCTCCTCATGGGGCGGCAGTATCGCTACGAACGCCGAGGCACCATCAACTGCCTCATCATCGCTGACGAAATGGATGACGACCTCAGCGAAGAATCGGAGTCCGCCTTCCAAGGCCACCTCTCGCCGGTAGCGCAGCTAATTCAGCAGGGCAGGGAGGCGGGAATCGGGGTGTGCCTCGGAGTCCATGCCCTGGGACACGTGGCCACCAGGTACCTCGCTGATCTGAACTACCATTGCTTCTTCGCCGTTGGCGACTCCCTGTCCTTGCGCACCGCGGCCAACACGCTCAACCTTCCCCCGCGCGGCCATGAGATCCTGCCGGCGTTGGTCCCGGGTGAGTGCGTTTACCGCGGCCCCGGTCCCTGGGCCGACGCCGTCTTGGCAAAATTCGATGCCATACCGCCGTCGCGTGTGGCGCGCCCAACCCGGTTCGACGAGCATCCGTATGTTTCGGGTCGCTCACTTCACGAGATGCCGGAGGTGCTGGAGCGCATTCGCAGCGCGCTGACTAACCTTCGCGGAGCCCGTATCAAGGCCAAGCAGGCTGGCACTCTCTCCGACGACGCCAAGCGGTTCCTCAGGCTTGCCGCAGAGAACCCCTACACGCCGTGCGCGCGCCTGTTCGAGCGCCTTAAGATCTCCGCCTTCAGCAAGCAAAAGGCTATCCGCCGGGAGCTGACAACGTTCGATCTTGCCGAGTTTGCCGACCTTCGCCTGGGCCGCCGGAACGTCGGAATCGTGGACGTACTGCCGGAAGGGTACGCGCTGTTCGATCAAAAGCCTCCATCTCGTAACGGCCGCGGAGATATTGCTCATCGGCACCTGGCCCACTGGGTAGCCGGCGTCGGTGAGAAGCGCGGCCACGAGGTGCAGATCGAGTGGCTCGCCCCGGGCACCAGCCATCCCGTTGATGTGGTGTGGAAGGCTTCCGGAAAAGCCCAGGCCTTTGAGATCTGCGTGGGCTGCACCGACAACATCATCTCTCACCTACGGGCCTGCCTGTTGGAGTCCAAGGCCGTGGCCACCGTGACCATCATCACCGCGCAAGCGACGTTCCTTTCGTCGATGCGCGCCGCCGTGGATGCCGAAGCCTCGCTTGCTCCGGTCCGCGATCGCGTCCGGTTCGAAGCCGCAGAGGAATACCTGAAGGAGTTGTTCGGTGCATAGGATTGCGTCTGCAACCGTGATTGTGTTGCTCGGCGCCACGCTGATCAACTGGATCCGCAGCGGCGCATCCTTTCACATCGCGGGAGTGCTTCCTCTGCTGGGTGGATTCGAGCTCTCCGTCTACGACCTGGCCGGCGGGGTTATGCTGCTGATTGCCGTACGAGGCGCCGTCAAGTTGTTTCGGAAAGAAGGGTCCGCATGAGGAGCAGAATAGTGGATGCCGGGACGCCGCGGCCCTCACTGAATCATGCACATGACAGCGCCGCGTCATCCAAGCCGTGGGCGTGTGGTCTAAGGTACGAGAACTGGAGAATCGGAAATGTTCAACGAAACAAGCGATCTTCAATGGCGCGAACCGAGGTCGGGGCGCAAGCCTTCCGAAACACGCGGAGCGCAGCCCGTTGTCGATCCCAACCAAGGAGAGAAAAAAATGACTGAACCAGTAGCCACGCAGGGTGTTGTTTCCGTTCCTTCCAAGCCGCTCGTGGCGCCCCGAGGAATCACGGTGTGCGCCCCCAAAATCCCCGCGCAGGTGCATGTGGCGATCCTGATCGACGCCACGGGTTCCTCCGGTCCGTTTGCACAGGGAATCTGTCGCACGAGTGAACATATCCTCCGTGGAGTGGAGGCCAAGGCCGCCAAGGTGGTCTGCACAGTGCAGATTCACCGTGACGAGGACTACGGCCAGATGCCCTGCACGCTGCTGAGCGCGGGCTCCGTGGCCGAGGCCCTCGACGAAATCGGCCGCATTTCCTTTGAGGGCGGCGGCGATGCCGAGGAGACGCACGCTGCCGCCGTGCTGCGTGCCCTGAATTCCGTCGCCTGGATGGCCAACTCGCGCATGGCCCATGATGCGATGGTTCTCATGACCTCTTCGGAGAGCAAGCCGGTGGCCGGCGTCAGCTTCTCCGAAATCGGCAAGCGGATCCAACAGCAGGGCATCCTCTTCTACCACGTCGGTGAACCGACGCCGAACCTGAAGGCCATGACCGACGCAGCCAAGGGAATGACCATCCCGTTGTCGAACAATCCCGACGCGGGGGAATGCGCCCGCGTCGCGGCGAAGTGTGCCGCGTCGATCACCGCCAGTGTCTCCCGCGGTGCCACGGTGCCGGTGACGGCATGAGCGAGGAAGAAAACGCCGGTGAAGCGCCGGTCAAGAAGAAAACAAGAATCGGAGACATGCCAATGACGACAGGGCAGACCGTATCCATTCGACCCATTACCGTCCGGCAGGCGACTGCAGCCACACCGTGCCGGCAATCGTGCGTCATCGTACGGGATGCTTCTGGTTCCATGTTGGGCCAGAAGGAGATCGACGCGTTGGATGCATGCCGGGATCTTGTAGAGGCACTAGCAGCTCCAGGCAACGGGGACACCTTCCGATGCGCGGTCGTCGATTTTTCCAGCTCCGCGCTCGTCGTTCATCCACTTTGTCCGGCGCGGCAGCTCGCCGGTCGCCTCCAGCCCATGGACATCGTGGACTCCACGGATATTGCGGCCGGGCTGCGTGCAGCCGGATCCGTACTCAGCTCGGATGGTGAGCCTTTCCCGCCCGGAGTCCGTCAACTATCTCCGGTCATCGCCTTGTACAGCGACGGGGGGCACAACGAGTCTGGATCGCCGGAGTACGAGGCCGACTGCCTTAAGCAAAAACAGGGATGCACGATCATTACCGTCGCGTTTGGCTCGGACGCCGATGAGGATCTCCTGCGAAAACTGGCCAGCAGCCCCAGCCACTTTTACCGCGCTGCCGGCGGGGCGGACCTCCGGAAACTCTTCGCTGCTGTTGGTCGGACCATGAGTGTATCCGCAACGACCGGTCGCGATCCGTGTCAGGCGCTCGGCAGCTTGCGATAGGACAACGAAAGGAAGCTCTAAAGAATCTGGAAGGATATAACCCCATGACCACGCGCCTCAAGCCAAGTCAGAATCAAATCCAATACCTACTCCGCGTGGGTGTGCCCGTGGCGGAACTCGGAGATCTCGGTCGTGAGGTTGGCTTTGTTCCGCCGGCCCGGATGCCCACTCCGGCTCCCGCACCCGCTCCGGTTCCTATGCCCCTAACCCCCGCAGGGCCGGCGCGGAAGGGCTTCCTGGCCTGGCTGGACCGGATGTTCAGATTCCTCTGCTGTACCCTCCTCCTGGCCGTTACGCCTGCGTATGGCGCTGTGGCGGGAGGTTCTGAGGCGGCTCCGGCTCCGGTAGCCGAGCCGGACCGCCTCACATCTCAAGCGGTGGCATTTCAGACCACCGGCGACCAAGCCGAGCAGATTCCGTTGCTGTGGGATGCGCTCGCCACGCTCGAAAGAGAAGTGCAAACCGCGAATGAAGCCATAAGAAGACTTTCCACGCGGCTAGCAATGGATATAGACCGAACGGAGCGCGTTACGGACCAGATGCGCAATGAGCTTGCTGAACATGGGGACCATCTGAGCGCGATGAGTGCGAGACTTGTGCAACAGGGCAGCTCGCTTGTCGCGCTCTCCGAAGCGATGCAGTCGCAGATGCACGAGGTTCGCGTGGACCTGGGGGTCGAGCAGGCGCATTCATCGGAGCTGGAAACACAGCTGGATCAGGCAATGGCGCAGCTGGATGACAACACCGCAGAGGTGATCAAGAAGAGCGGCGTTCAAGATGAGAAGATTCGAGAGCTTGGACACCTGTTGCTTCTCAACGGCCAATCCAACGACGTGTCTGCCGCGACGCTTGAGCTCGTTATCCACACTCTCGACCACGTAGCCGCCGTGCTGATGGGGCTCTTCATTCTCAGCTGTGGGTCGGTCCTGGTTCGCTGCGGCCCGATGATCCGAACGCCCTGGCGATTCAAGTTTGCACCGAGAGCAGGGTCGCAGACTTCACCAGCCCTCGACGGTTCCGCGAAGTCACGGGGCAATTCCGTCATCGTCAGACAATTGCCTGCGGCTGAGCCGGAAGAGGCGGTGCCTGTCATCGCGGAGGCAGCCAAGACCACCCGACTGCTCAAGCCCCGCCGCGACCGCCGCTCGGCAAAGCGTTTCTTTCGGGTGCTCACCAAACGGGTTGGCCGCCTGACCGAACTGAAATCTCCTCCTCAGCTGCGACGGAAAGCACTGAATCTGGGCTTTGCGACCTGCCGCGGGAACGTCCGGGAGCGCAATGAGGACTTCGGATGCGCCTTCTCCATCGGCTGCGGCAGCCACGAGCTGCATCATGTACTGATTGTCGCCGACGGCGTCGGCGGCCGTCCCTTCGGCGCCGACGCCTCCTACCTCGCCGTCCGCGCCGCGGCGTCATCCTTGATCGCCGAATTGGGAACGAGCGAGTCTACCGACGGCGACGCGCGACAAAAAGCAGCCGAGAACGCCATGCAAGCGGCAGCGCAAGCGATCGCGCAGGGCAAAAAACCGCGGAAGATCATCAACTCCGATGACGGCCTTCAGACCACCCTGATCATCGCCGTGGGCCCTCCCGGCGCTGGTCCGATCGGCTACAGCTACATCGGCGACGGGATGGGCATCTGCGCAGGCCAGGGCAGTGATGCCGAGCCCCGCGCCTTCATGATTCCACAGAAGGCGGATCTCCTGCAAACTAACCTGCTCGCGGCCTGCCTGGGTCCCCAAGTTCTGGGTGCCCCCTGTTCGGGGCAGTTCGAACGCAAGGAAGGCGAGATGGTCATGCTGGCCACAGACGGCGTTGCGGACAGAGTCTCAGCCCGGTTCGCGGCGGAGTTCGTGGCCCATCTCGATTGGGCTGGCGGCGACGTAACCGCCGCTTGCGAAAGCGTGATTCAGCAAATGGCTGACTATCGGGATAAAGGAGTGTTCGTCTGTGATGACAACATGACCCTGGCTGTTTCGGGCTTAGCCGCAACCTGTGGGCAGAACAAGGCCGGTTCCAACGGTAAGGCGCAACCCGGGGTATTCGCGTTGGCCGTCGCATAGTGGGCACCGCACAGGGAGGCATGTTGATGTTGACTCCTGGAACAGTTGTCATCGCGGAGAGGCTGGGAAAGCTGCGAGTGGAGGCGCTGCTCGGTTGCGGCGGCCAGGCCGAGGCGTTTCGCGCAACTGCCCTGCGCAACGCCCAGAACGTCGTGGTCAAGCTTTTCACCGACGAGGCCCGCAACACGGTTGCTTGGAATCGAATCCGCCGTCTGATCGACCTTCGTCTGAGCAGCTTCTCGCCCACCCTTTGCGCTCCCATGGATATACTGAAGCGGCAAGACGTGGCCGGTCACGTTTCGGCCCTGATCGACGGTACTTCCTTAAGCGCCCTGCTCTACCCCGTAAGCGGGATCCCCACGACGACGCTGGCGGAGAACGTGTCCATCGCCGCGGCGGTCAGCCATGCCTTCCTCAAACTTCACGAAGAGCTGGGCATCATCCACGGAGACATCCACACCGAGAATGTCCTGGTCAGTCGGAAGGGCGACGCCTTCGAGATCTCAATCATCGATTTCGATAACTGGACGCCGGTGCGCGGGGATCCCACGCTCCCGCCGCCGCCCATGGTCGGGCACATCAACTACATGGCCCCGGAGCTTCGCCTGGCGATGCGCAGCGGCTCGGTGCCGATGCCCACCGTGAAGAGCGATCGGTTCGCGCTTGCGATCATGCTCCACGAAATTATCCTGCAGCGACACGTAGGGATCGATCTTGTCGGGGACGACTTCGATCGTGCCATGTGCGAGGGCTGGCGCCCAGACCCCGCAAGAGCGGAGGCAGCTCCTCCGGAAACCTGCGGCTATCCGACCGCCGTCCTGAACACTGAGCTCACTCGGCTCTTCCGGCGGTCGATTCATCCTGAGCCGGAGCAGCGGGCCACCGCGACTCAGTGGCGCCGGGCACTCTGTGAGGCGCTCACTGCCGTCTATGCCTGCCCGTCTTGCGCCCAGCCGTTCCTAACCGATGTATCGCGACAAGCCTGCCCGTACTGTCACTCATGCTTCCCGGCCTGGGAGGTGGCGGCGCCGGGCGTTCGGGTGCGGTTGGACGGCCCCACCCGAGTCCTTGGACGAGGCGAACTCGGGGGGTCGTCGAAGATCAGCAAGCAACATTGGGTGTTTCGACGGGCGGGCCCCGCGCTTTCCTGTGAGGCGATCGGCCTCAACCCGACCCGGCTGTTGCGTGGAGGCGCCGAACAAGTGCTGAGCCGCGGCGAGTCCGCGGCGCTCGAAGCCGGCGATCGTCTGGTCGTCGCCGATGTGGAGCTCAGCGTTCGGCCCCTGGCCGCGTGAAATAGTGAACTGCGGGAACAGTAGTGCCTTGGATGGAATGTATGGGCCCAAAAACGCGGATCTACTGCTCGGTGATCGTCATCGCCCTGACGTGCGGAATCGTCGCCTGGTTCCTGTACGGCGTTCGAACTTCCTTCACGTGGGACGCTGTCATGGACGCCCTGCAGGTCCACAACCGTGAACGATACACCCGCGTGGCGGTCCTGGGCGTACTGGCGATCATGATTGTGGCCTTGCTGAGGTTGTTTCGCGGTGAAGATTGAGACCGGAGTAGGTCAAGTTTCGTTGCCGTAGGCGGAAAGGGAGAAACCATGGCTGATTCGAGCGATGTGCCGATTAAGGAATTCAGGGCGGGGATGATCCATGCGTCCATCTGGGGCAAGACGGTCAAGCGCAATGACCGCGCGTGGACCGAGCACTCCATCCGCGTGCTGAAGGAATACAAAGACGACCGCGCGGGGGAGTGGCGGACCACGACATTCTTCAGAACCGAGGACCTGCCCAAGCTTGCCCTCGTGGCCAGCAAGGCGTTTGAGTTCCTGAGCCTTCGTGAGGTTTCACGACCGTTGGCCTCCGCTCCCGCGGACGCACCCGATGGCCGAAGCACGGCCGAGCCGGAGCGTCGGCATGATGGATCAGCAAAATGAGAATCAGCATTAACGAAAGGACCAAGCACCATGCAGTTTAGTTCACAACGGCCCAACGTTGCTCTTCCTCTTAGGCCCCTGCCTACGATTCGAGTGCGCGCGCTGAGGGATTGCAGCGCAGGCTCGATTGTTGTGAGTCCACCCGGCTGCGACGACATGGGCGCGGTTCTTCAAGGTCTTGGGTTTTCGTTCCTTCAGGCATCTGACGGCGACGCGTTCAAAGCGGCCCTGTCTTCCGCGAGGGTCGCTTTTCTCAACTGCTGTGGCGTGAGCGCCGAGCCGGAGATCATTGACGGCCTGAGAAGCTGCCTTCAGTTGGGCGGCGTCGTGTACGCGGGCGATTTCACGGCCGACTGCTTGGAAGCGCTGGGTATTCAAGGTCTCGGCTTCTATCCCCGCCAAGGTGTGCCGCGAACCGTCAAGGCACATCTGATCGATCCGGAGCTGAAAGTGGCGATGGGACGAGATTGCGTTGACATCCAGTTCGACCTGAGCGGTTGGGTCCTCGTGAAACACCTGCCGAACCGCGCAAGAGTGCTTCTCCGAGCTACCGTTACCCTCGAGGATGCCCAGTCCGGCTCCTTTGAGCTTGTGCAGCAGCCGTTGGCGTTCTCCTTGCCGGTGGGTCGGGGAATCGTCTTCTTTACCAGCTTCCACAACCGCGCGCAGATTACGGGAGTGGAGAAAGGCCTTCTTTCGTCTGTGGCCGTCAAGACGATCGCCGTCGCAACGGGTAAGACCATGCAGCAGGTGATTACCGAGCGACGGCTTTCTCAACAGTGTCGTGGTTGAAACACAACTGTGGTTGTCGCTGACCACCATCATCGTGTTTGCGCGATCCGTGGTGGCCGCCTCTCTTCGACATAAGCCATGCGGGATTCCGGACAGCGATGGGGTGAAAACGATGTTGACCAACACCGCCTACCCAATCGATGCCGTCGTTCTGTTCCTGATCACAAGCGGTGTGGACGCGCTCATCTTCCTACTACTCATGCGCCCATTGCTTGCGATCGTTCCGGTCATCCGATTCGGCCCGACCGCATCCGCGCTGGAGTGGCTTGTCGACTTGCACCTCTACCGGTTCCACAGCCTGATGGAGGGGCATTTCGGCCGCCGACTCCCGGTCGCCGTCGCCTGGATGACCTTGATCGCGGCCCTATTCGGCGTTCGTTACGTCCTGATGCTCATGGCCGTTGAGGGACCGCGCCTGCAAGCAGGAGTCGTTTTCTGAGGCTGGCGGACCGTTCGCTTGGTGGCACGCCCAGTGGATGAGGCGCAGATCAACAGGCGCGTTCGGCCGTCACCCTTGCGTCATGCTGACGACACTCCGATTCACGAGCAGGGTGGGAAAATCCTGCGACAAGATGGTAGGGGAGATTGGTGATGAACAGAACCTCGATCGAGTGGACCGAAACGACGTGGAACCCGGTTCGCGGGTGCAGCCGAGTGTCCGAAGGCTGCCGGTACTGCTATGCCGAGCGCATGGCGGCGCGCTTCAGCGGGCCAGGTCTTCCCTACGAGGGGCTGGCGGCGATGACGCCAAGCGGTCCGCGCTGGACGGGCGAAGTCGTCTGCGTTGAAGAACTCCTCCTCGAGCCGCTCACCTGGAAGCAGCCTCGGCTCGTGTTTGTAAACTCGATGAGCGACCTGTTCCACGAGAACGTGCCTTTTGATTTCCTCCACCGGGCATTCGAGGTCATGCGCGGCGCGCACTGGCACACGTTTCAGGTGCTCACGAAACGTTCCCAGCGACTCCGCAAGCTCGGCTCTCATATGCCCTGGTCTGACAGTATCTGGATGGGCGTGAGCGTTGAGGATGAGCGCAATTCGTTCCGAATTGACGATCTTCGAGCGACCCCGGCGAAGGTCAGGTTTCTGTCGCTTGAACCCCTGCTCGGACCACTGCCGAATCTGGACCTCGGCACCATCGACTGGGTGATCGTCGGCGGTGAGTCTGGCCCGGGCGCCCGACCGATGGATTTTACCTGGGTGCGCGACATTCGCGATCAGTGCCAAGGTGCTGGCATTCCGTTTTTCTTCAAGCAGTGGGGGACCGTCGCAAACAACCCTGATCGTACTGACCGCACTTCAAAACGGAACGGCGGAGCGGCGAAAGGCGGTCGCATGCTTGACGGGCGGACGTGGGACGAGATGCCGAGGCCTTCCTCGCCAGTACAGCCAGGCATCGGCTCGTAGACAAGGAAATCAGCATGGCCCTCGAATGGGATTTGTCCGACACCCCGATCGCCCGCCGTGATACCGCGGCCAAGCCGCCGACAGAGGGGGAGCTGTTCGCGCTGGCAGTCGCGATGCTGCTCGCCGAGGGTGAGTCCTACGAAAACCTTCGAACTTGTGAGCTCGTGCTTCATCAGGACCAACTCCGCACCGTTGCCGAGGTGTTCGAGTACCGAATTCCTGAGCTCGCTCGTGAATTCGGCGATAGCGATGCGCTGCGGCGAAGGTTGAACGAGCTGGTTGGGATTCGAGTGACGGGATTTTGATTGTGACGGTTCGAAGCGCATTGGGCCGGGCCACACCCGTTCGAGGGGCGAACTCGTGATCGACATCAGCCAAGAAACGCTCGTACCGATCCGGGATGTGCCCCGGCTACTGCCACCCCGCCCCAACGGAAAGCGAGTGCACATCAGCGCGGTCTATCGATGGATGAGTCGAGGAATCCACGGGGTCGTCCTCGAATCCGCGAAAATCGGCGGCTCGGTGTACACGTCGAGCGAAGCGCTGCAGCGCTGGGCCGAGCAGCTGGCGGCGGTCAGGTTCTCGCGCCCTGCTCCCGAGCAAGCGACTCCCCAGGCCCGAGAACGGCAACTCGACCGGACCTCCCGCTCGCTCCAAGACATCCTGACGCCGGCGCGGAAAAGGCGTTCCAACCCGGCCTGACGCGGAACCCCCTGCGGTGGTAGCTACCACTTACCTGTGCGCCCGTCGGACCGCATAACGCAAGAACCGATCGGTGGTTACGATCACGATCCCGCAGGTGCTCCCCAGCCGACCAGGCTGGCAATCGCTGCTTGCCGATCTACCCGCCCTTACCGAAAAGTGGTTAGCGGAGGACGGTCCGAGCGGCTCATGAGCCTCACGCTCCAGCCTTGCAATGTCGTTTCATTCTGCGTACACTCGTAGCCCGTCGGAAAGAGGAAAGACTGGAGCTGGACAATGACCCAGCCCCCAAGCTTGGGTTGTTTGTCGATCGGGTTTCATCGTAAAGCACCTCGCCCGATCGGTGCAAAGGAACGGTCGTTCCGCGCCTACCTTTTCTTCGGCCGGGCTCAAGCCCACCAACCGTCTGTCGTTAGCGTTTTGCCTCATACCGGCCGTCGTTCGATTCTATCGCGAGGTGTCTCGATCCACACCGATCCCCCCACGGCAGTCGCAAGCTGTCGTGCTGCTGGCTTTGCAGGCGGGGGCAGGTCGCCGGAGTAGCACCATGAAGAAGATCGTTACCGCTCTATTCGCGTCCTTGCTGGCTTGTACGTCGGCGGTGGCGCAGTACACGTCCCAGACTTTCCCGCTGGAGAGTGGTTGGAACTCCATCTATCTGGAGGTTGATCCAGTGGATTCCAACGCCAGCGCGGTCTTTGGCCTGCCGGTCATCGGAGCCGTATGGTCCCTGGCCGACCAGCCGCTCTTCGAAGCGGCTGCCCGCTGCGATGACTTAACTAATCCGAGCGACCCCAATTGCCAACCGTTCGACTCCACACACTGGCGGGTCTGGGTGCCCGGAAACGAGGCCGTGACGACCCTGCGCGTGATCCGCGGTGGCACGGCTTACCTCGTACGCGCCACCGGTTCTGCTTCGCTCGTCGTAGTGGGCAAGCCGAATCCTAAGACGACGACTTGGGTGTCGGGCATGAACAACTTCGTCGGCTTTCATGTCGACCCGGCTGGCCCGCCGACTATCGCGACATATTTGGCCCCCTCACCAATCCACGCTGGCGCGGTGGTTTTTCGCGTTCAACCGAATGGGAGCTTGGCGAGCGTCCCGTTGACGCAGGCGATTGAGCCGGGCCGGGCGTACTACGTACGCGCCTCCGCTGCGGGGGCGTACGATGGCCCTGTCTCGGTCGACGATATGACGCTGCGTGGGCTCAATTTTGCCCTGACGTTGGTGGACCATTCGATGACCGTGGAGAACCGGGCGAATGCTGCCAGGACTATCTCCGTCAGCCTGATAGCATCCCTACCCGCACCGGCCGGAGCGGTGCCTGCCAAAATCGGCGATGTCCCCTTGGATTGGCTCGAACTTCGAAGCACCGACAACGGCGAGGACCAGCGCCCATATGAGTGGCGGCAGTTCGGTTCGGGTTCTTCAGCCCCTCTGGCTTTGGCGGCAACGGGTGCTCCCTCAGCACGACGCTCATTGCGGATTTCCGTAGACCGGGCCCGGATTTCGACAGTAACCGGCCCGAACGAGTCCTACCAAGGCATCCTGTCAGTCACCGACGGTGTGGGCTTCCGGCGTCTTGTGCCCGTCTCCGCGCAGCTCGGCAGCCGCGCCGGGCTATGGGTCGGCAGCGTCACGGTGAACGCGGTGTCGTGGGTTACCTCGGGCGCGCCCGAAGTCATCGTCGACGAGGACGACATCGACGACTCAATCGTCAACAACACGGTAGCAACAGACCGAACGCTGCCGCTCCCCACGCAACACGAGTTCACGTTCCCTATCATTCTCCATTGGGGCGGAACGGACGCGGCACCAGTGCACAAGATGCTCATGGAGGTGACGATGCTCTGGCGCAACGGCGACTCGGCCACGGGGACACCGGGCGGGCCTGTCCTTGCTACGCCGGAGTGCACCGACTGCGATCAATACCAGGGGGGCACGCTGGTCAACGGCCAGCCTGCCGCCCGCCGGATCAGCTCGGCCGCGTACGTCTTCGCCCGTTGCGCGCGGACCGGCGAGGTCTACACTTGCCAGCGTGACCCACAGGGCCGCTACCTCGACGTGGACCTAGAGCTTTCCGGCAGCTTCGGAACGCAGCTCACCGGGGAGGCATTTCTACCCTTCGACCACCCTCTGAATCCGTTCCGGCACCCCTTTCACCCGGACCATGACGCCCTCACGAAAACCTGCAAGGAAACAGGCGCATTGCCGAATCCCAGTGAGAGTTACGACCTGACGCGGAAGTTCACGTTTACGTTTGATGGTCAGCGTCCGCCGGACATCGTTGGGTCCGGTTGGGGGCACGTGCTGATGGCGGGAACCTACCGCGAGGAACTTCGGGGGCTGACGGCCCGGGACAGCGAAACGGACGGTGCCATCGTGGCGACGGGGAGATTCGAGATTCGGCGCGTGTCGGATGTTGCCGTGCTGAACGGGCAGTAATCCGACTGGGCGAGGGATGCAGTGTTGTCCAAAACGGCGCTATCTCAGGAGCGTGCCATGTTTGCTCTTCAAGATCATACGAACTCGCGGGTCCGGTCGGCTGTGAGCGCTCGGCCAATGGTGATGGATTGCCCGCTAGCCCTAGCGATTGCGTCCACCTGGGCGCTCGCCGGTATGGCCGGCGCTCAGGTCCCGGATGGGTTGCGAGCAGGCCCGGTGGATTGTGAGCTCCAATGGTCGGACGCGTTCGGCGGACCGCCGATCGCGGGCTTGGTGAACGCGATCGTCGAGTTCAACGAGGAGCTCTACGTCGGGGGAACCTTCAACTTCGCCGGGGGGGTGAGCGCCAACCGCATCGCCCGCTGGAACGGGACGACCTGGTCGCCGCTGGGCAGCGGGATGAACGATTGGGTGTACGCCCTCACGGTTTACAACGGCGAGCTGATTGCGGGGGGCAGCTTCACCTCGGCCGGCGGGGTGAGCGCCAACCGCATCGCCAGCTGGAACGGGACGACCTGGACACCACTGGGCAGCGGGATGAGCGACTCAGTGCAGGCCCTCACGGTCTACAACGGCGAGCTGATCGCGGGGGGCAGCTTCACCTCGGCTGGCGGGGCGAGCGCCATCGGCATTGCCTGCTGGAACGGTACGACCTGGGCACAGCTGGGCGGCGGGATGAACGGAAACGTGGAAGCTCTCACCGTCTACAACGACGCACTGATCGCGGGTGGGCGCTTCACCTCGGCCGGCGGGGTGAGCGCTAACTTTGTCGCCCGCTGGAACGGGACGACCTGGGCGCCGCTGGGCAGCGGGGTTGGCTACTATGTGTACGCCCTCACGGTTTACAACGGCGAGCTGATCGCGGGCGGCGCCTTCACTTCGGCCGGCGGGGTGAGCGCCAACCGCATCGCCCGCTGGAACGGGACGACCTGGTCGCCGCTGGGCAGCGGGGTTGACTACTCTGTGTCCGCCCTCACGGTTTATAACGGCGAGCTGATCGCGGGCGGCAACTTCACCTCGGCCGGCGGGGTGAACACCGGCGCTGTCGCGCGGTGGAGAACCGGTGCCTGGCACAGCCTGGGGCCGACGCTCGGGAATGGGCTAAACGGAGTCGGACGGGCGATCCTCGTAGTGGAACCGGGGGGTGGTGTGGCTCCCGGAGTGTACGTGGGGGGTGATTTCACCTTTGTCGGGGACTCGTCCGCGCGTCGTATCGCGAAATGGGACGGGACTAATTGGTCACCCCTGGGCACCGGGATGGACAGGGAGGTGTGGGCCCTCACCGTCTACAACGGCGAGCTGATAGCGGGTGGCTACTTCACTTCGGCCGGTGGCGTGAGCGCCAACAGAATCGCCCGCTGGAACGGGACAACTTGGGCACCGCTGGGCAGCGGGGCGAGCGCCTCCGTGTACGCCCTCACGGTCTACAGCGGCGAGCTGATTGCGGGGGGCAGCTTCAGCTCGGCTGGCGGGGTGAGCGCCAACCGCATCGCCCGCTGGAACGGGACAAGCTGGGCACCGCTTGGCACCGGAATGGAGGGGGGGCCTAATTACCCTAGCGTGGAGGCCCTCACCGTCTACAACGGCGAGCTGATAGCGGGTGGCTACTTCACTTCGGCCGGCGGGGTGAGCGCCAACCGCGTCGCCCGCTGGAACGGGACAAGCTGGGCACCGCTTGGCACCGGAATGGAGGGGCGTTATTACCCTCGCGTGGATGCCCTCACCGTCTACAACAGCGAGCTGATTGCGGGGGGAAGTTTCACCATTGCCGGTGGGGTGAGCGCCAACCTCATCGCCCGCTGGAACGGGACGACCTGGTCGCCGCTGGGCAGCGGGGTGAATGGCAACGTGTTCGCTCTCACGGTTCACAACGCCGAACTGATCGCGGGGGGCTACATCAGCTCGGCTGGCGGGGCGAGCGCCGACCATGTTGCCCGCTGGAACGGGACGACCTGGGCACCGCTGGGCAGCGGGATTAGCGAAAACTGGGTCGTAGGTTTGGCAGGGTTCCGAGATGACCCGTCCGGTTTCCCATCTCTCTACGCCGTCGGGTCCTTCGATGGTGCCGGGGGTGTGGCATCGGCCAACATCGCCAAATGGTCCTACGCCTGTGCCACTACCCACGCCCTCGGCGACGAGATTCTGCCCCCTGGAAACTGCCAGGGAGGCGAGCTGAGCGGAGAGCCATGCTTCTTCACCGACGGCTGCCCCGGGGGGTCCTGTGCGGTACGACCTGAGTACGCCGACGCGGACGCGCATCAGACGTGGTTGGCCATGCGCAAGGCCCATTGCTCATCGGGTCCGGATGCCGGCAAGGAATGCGTGGCCGACGACCACTGCCGGGGGGGAACCTGCACGGCGGATCCCGCGGGTTCGATCCAGCCATGGACCAGCGTGTTCTACTACGACAAAGTCTACTGCGCCCAGGAAGTCGCACCGGATGCCTGCACGCAATGGGAGGACCGGCTCATTGTGGGGGAGCGGCCCGCATCGGGCTCAATCCAGGTCCAGTGGCACAACCACGATGGCGATCCGATTGGACAGCCGGTTCGCTACAGTGTGAAGGACGCGGCCGCCGAAAATCGCTGGGTAGTACCCGTTCGCTACTTTCTCAACCCGGAATTCGCCGACGCGGATGTCTGGCTGCGATCTACTTACTCAGCGGTTCCACAGTACAACAGCGCAGTTCGGGCATTCCCCCGCGACGCCAACGGCAACACGCTGCCAGCACACGTGAAGATTGACGCCAACGGTCTGACGGTCAACCTCACATGCCCCGCACTCCCCGAACCGTGTCCCCCGCGTAAGGCCGTCATTCGCTACACCGGTGGCGCGGGCGAACTGATCGGGCTCGAAGTGGCGGAGTTCCTTCGGCTGGACTCGGTACCTCAACGACACGTGGATGTCGGCCGGCGAATCCCGCTTCCCGAGGACGCGGACGCGTGCCGCGCGGTGATGATCGCAAACGCCGCGAATCCGTCGGGGGTGAAAGTGGCATGGCAACGCGGGGAGAACGACAAGCAGACCGCGGACGTCTTTCCAATTCGGCCCAACCCGACCAACAGCAACAACCTGCAAGTGGCCTGGTATCAAAGCTCGATGGTGGGCGGAAACAGCGTGTGCAGCGCGGCCGGCGTCTGCCTTGGGGGTGATCGCGCGGGCAGCAGGTGCACGGCAGAGGAAGACTGCCTGGGCCTCGACCTGGGCAACTGCTGGCCGTGGGCTATCCGCCGTTACACGACGAATTGGCCGGCGGACCCACAGACCCACGTGGTCGAAGCGCTCTGCGCAGGAGGGACCAACACCGGGAAGCCCTGCGGCAGTTCGAGCGACTGCCCGGGCGGCACCTGCAATCCCGTGGAAGGGTCCGCTGTCGACCTGGGGCATCCGGATCCCTACTGCGGTCACGAGCTGATGTACCAGTTTGGCTTTGCGGAGAGCGACCCATCGCCGAACGTCCAGCCCCTGGATATACGTGACTACTATGTCTTCAAGGCCCGCCGCCCCGGCTACAGCGTGATCCGATTTGACCGCAAGCCCAATGACTTAGCGGCGTGCGGCGACGACGTCGCGTTCGAGGTCATCGCTTCTTACGGCCCGCGCGACAATCAGCATCAGCTCTGGGACACTTCCATGGTGTACAACGGGGAGGTGTCCTGGCACGTGGGTTCTTGGATCTGGGGGCTGGCCGAAGCCGCATGGCACAACACGGGACACCCGCTGTACCGCTTCGGGTGGGTGCGCGATGGCCTGCCCTACGCGCCCTTCATCTATCACCCCGTTTGTCCGCCGGGCGACCAGGGCGACGAATGCCCGGTGGGACAGCCGAGTCCGGATTACACCGGGCAGATCATTCCGGTAAACAGCTCGCTGCACGAGCGGTGCGATTGCACCGGCGGCAAGTGCATCGGTAGCAACGACGCGGGGAGGAGTTGTTCGACCGTCGCGGACTGCAACTGCAAGGCCGGTGGCATTCTCGAGGCCTGGTGGTACCAGGCCGGCCGGGCCTCGACGGTCGTCTGCGACGGGGACCACCCTTGCACCGTCGGTCCCTGCATCGACGGACAGTGCCGCGACGTCGCCGGCAACCACGCCGAAGGGCTGTTCTGGCCACACAAGGTGAAGCGCTACAACGCGACCTGGCCTGCTCCCGATCCGAATCGGGAGATCATCGTGGCCTCCCGCCGCGGTACGGGTCCCACCGGGCGCGACCCGCTGACGAGCAGCTACGACACCTCAATCTGGAGCGTGTACAGCAGGGGCAACCGGGATGGTGCAGGATTCCTGACCCTTCCCGGCTGGAACCCCAATGATGAACATGCCGAGATCATCCTTGTCAACGAGAGTCGAAACCTGGAACGGTTGTTCGCCACGCGCGACGACAATCCGTGGCGGGACAATCCGGCAACGCAGCCGATCACAGGTCATCCATGGGTGCTCACGCAGCGGCGCGTGAACCTGCCGGAAGGCGATGGCCTGTGGCAATTCAATCTCCATCATGTCGTCACGGAAACGCCGACCTTTCCACTCGATTTCACACGGCAGATCGATTGGAGTATTCTCGGCGAAGTCCCTATTGTGGCTGGACAGCAGCTGATTCCACCACTCTTCCCCGTCAACCGCAATAATGAGCCTTGTCTCGACGCTTTTGGCGATCCTTCCATCGAGGTGGTAGGCGACGGTGCCTGGGTGGACCGGAAGGGTAACGTGTGGGCGGTGGAGCAATGGCACGACGGATACGGTGAGGCCGGCAGCGAAGGTGACCCCAGCATCCCGGTCATCTACCCGTGGGAAGTCTGGATTGAGGACGGCGATGTCGGCTGCCAGCCATGGCGGGCCAACGTGTGCGAGGGTGGAACAAAGGATGGCTTGGTCTGCGCCGCTGCGGCCGATTGTCCGGGGGGTCTGTGCGATCTTTCGTCTCCTTATCCCATAACGTTCCAGTTCAACTGGCCCGTCTACCAAGGGCAGGCGGTCTGTTACGGGGATACCGATGAAGGCGCACCCTGCGACTCTAGTCCGGACTGCCTCACCCAGTGCAGCTGCAGCTACGCCAACGGTGATCCCGACTGTGCTCGGGACCTCGAGCTTGGCGCTGTGGTCGAGCTGGCCAACTGCGGACCTTTGACTTTCCTCCACGACAGTGTAGGCGTGCGGGTGATCGATCCACAGCGTGAGGTTTGCGTGTCTTTGGCCAGCAGCGTGGGGCAAGTGGTGCAATCGAGGTTCGCACAGCTTCCACCGCACCTCTACGCGGGGCGTCGTGGCGGCGATCCAACTGCGCCCGCTTTCGCAGATCGAATCCGCTATGATTCCCTCCAAAGTACACTGTGTGTCCTCGGCATACTGACAGAGCGGGATCTTCGCCGCTTCCAGGATGTTCGGATTTCGGGCGTGGTGAACTGCGCCACAAGCCCGGCGCCGTATTGTGCAGCCTTGCGAGCGTTGTACAACGACAGCCAACAGACCCATAGAGCAGAGCCCTTCCACACGATCTGCGTGGGTGGTTCCAACGCCAGCCAGTCCTGCACGGAGGAGGCCAACTGCCCGAACGGCCAATGCCTGCAAGCGACGCTTTCTGGGCAGCAGGAGCGGCAACGCCTCAAGCACGTCACCTTTACTGGTGGTGCGGCGACTTGTGTGGGCGGCAGCAACGCGGGCCGCACATGCCTTGCACCTGCCCAATGTCCCGGCGGGGAATGCGTGCTCGGCCCCAACGACGGCTGGGTGACGTTGGCGACGGCCAACGCGAGCTTCTGTCTCAACGACGAGCCGGATCCAGATGTACAAGTCTGGCACGCGGGCTGCAACATCACAAAGGGTGAAATCCTTGTGCGTGAGCCGCTGTGCCCCTTCACCAACTCGGTGAGCCTGCTGCACAGTCGCTTGGACGCACCGGCCGGCGGTACCAAGGTTGTCCACGCGGGTGGTCGGGATGGCAAGGAGGATCAACTATACTATCATTGGCAGTACACGCTTCGGAATCCCGACCCCGCGGTGACACCGGACTTCGATCCGGCGGCGGACTGGCTGGACTGCAATCTCAGTCAGTGCGCGGGAGATGGTCGCGGGCTGAGCGAAATCGTCCTCGAAGGTACGAGCATCCTCACGCTGCAAGATACATGGTGGCGAGTGCGCTACCGCGGCATCAATTCGTCGTCGTGCAGCTGTAGCGGCGCGGGCTGCAATCCTGATCCATCGCACGACTGGCCCTACCCGAACTCGGATCGGAATAACCTGGGGCCGATCACCGCATGGTCGGGTGAGAAGCTGGCGGAGGGGTGGGTGAAGCGCGTTGTGCGTGGCCTGAACCCCTTCAACCAGCGCATTTCGAATTTCCGCGATAACGAAATCGCGACTTACGTGGACATGATCGAGCAGGCCGGACCGCGTTTCGAAGAGGAGGTGCCTCTCAGCTGCAATCCGAGCGCGCTCAACGACATCAAGTTGATCCAGGCGTATGCCACTGTTCTCAAGCGGGCCCGTGAGATTGTGAACAGTGCCGGACAGTCGACCAACGGAACGAATCTGGCCATTATGCTGGTGGCCAGCCGCCTTACGGATCTGTACGTGCTTCTCGGCCACGAAGCCTTTGCCGATGCTACCGACCCGACCGTCGGCGTGTGCGACGACGAGCCCACTTGCCCGACATTCGATCCAGGGACGATCTTTCCATTCCTGGGGTTTGTTAATGACCTGATCGAGGAGGAGCTCATTCTCCTGCGTGGCCGCGATGAGTGCAGCGACATCACCGTGCCGGCTGCTGATTCCTATGCTACAGTGTATAACCGTTTTTCCTTCAACGTTGGTGACACGGGCACCGAGGGCGCGCCCGCCTACGCTGTGAACTACGACGTAGAAACCCAAATCGATGCCTCGACAAAGTTCCCGCAGGGGCACGGCGATGCCTGGGGCCACTACCTCACTGCGATCAAACAGCTTTACGACCTGCTACGCGACCCGCGGCTTACCTGGGTCAATTCCTCGGAAGAAGTGACGGTCGATGGCGTGGCCCAGAAGATCAGCTATGGGCACGAGCGTCGGTTTGCGCGCGCGGCCGCAGCGAAGGCTCGCACGGGTGCCGCGGTGACGTCGCTGGAGTTCCGGAAGCGATACCGGTCGGATGCCACCCAGCAGAATGGTTACCCCGATGACGACAAGGCCCGCCGTTGGGGCGTTGACGAATGGGCCCGACGGGCGGGTCAGGGGGCCTACTTTGACTGGATCGTATCGAACGCGCTGCTGCCCTGCGATGGCATCAACGATCCTGACTGCCCGGTCGTGCCGCCGGCGGCGTGGGAGAACGGTGACATCCAGAAGATTGACCGCGCGACGGTGTCGGAAATTCGGGAAATCGCCGCTGCCTATGACGAGATCCAGAGCACAATGGACGCTGCGGACCTGGGTTTGAACCCACTGGGACTGGCCCCCAACGTTGTGCCCTTCGGACTTGAGGCAAACGGGCGGCCGCATTTCGAGCAGATCTTCGAACGGGCCGTTGCTGCTGTCAGCAATGCCTTCACGTTGTTCAATTGGGCTAACGACAACACGCGGAGGCTCGAACAGATCGAGCAGACACAGCAGCAGTATGACGACGCCGTAGCGCAGCGCGAGCTTGAATTTACCGGCCAGTTGATTCAGATCTTCGGGAGGCCCTACCCCGAAGATCCGACGTACTTACTCGGCTACTACGGTCCGGACTTGACGAATTTCGAGGCCGTCGAACTGCCGAACCTTTTCGGTGCATTTGGTTCGGCCACTAGCACGACGACGTTCCGGGTCGATTTCAACCAGCCTGTCGTGCTATTCACGGGGAACGGCGGTGTGGAGATCAGAACGACTTCAGTAGAGTATACAGTTTCCACCGATGGGTTGGGCATCGTGAAAAACCCCGCATGGAGCCAGCGGCCGGAACCCGGCGAAATCCAGCTGGCACGGTCGGAGATCATACAAGCGCTGATTCGTTATGTGCAGGCCGCCGACCGCTACGAAGCTCACCTCGAGACCATCGCGGCCCAACGGGACCTCCTCGCATCGCAGTACGCCCTGAACAACCTGGTGCTCAATATCCAGTTGCAGGGCCAACTTCGCCAACAGCAACTGAATGCCTACATTCTGGATGCGCAGTCGCAGCAGCTTGCGTACCGCCGGTTCGCCAGCGATGCCCTGACCCTGGCCGACGCGTTCTCCGAGGGGCTGCCCGGGAACATGATCTTCGGCTTCGCGAACGGTGGTGATTTGACAGCGCCGTTTCGCCAGGCCATCAAGCTCGCCGGCCAAGTGGCCGCACGAATGCTGAACCAGCAGGCAGATAACGCATCGCTGACGGGGCTCCGGCTGCAGCAGGACAAGGAGCTCGCTGCATCGCAAACGAACATCGCAGTGCAACGTGCAAACTTCAACGCACAGATCGAACAGCAGATCGTCCAGTTGGAGCAGCTGGTACGCAACACAGCGTCGATTCGTCTTGACGTATATATGGTTTCGGAAGCGATGAACCAAGCCGTCGGCCGGTATCTCCAGGCCTTGGGCCGGGGAGATCGGCTCCTAGATGAACGCGAGCTGTTCCGCCAGCAGAACGCGCGCCGTATCACCGAGCTGCGGTATCGCGACATGGCCCACCGGCTCTTCCGCAACGATGCCCTCGGCAAGTACCGGCAGCAGTTCGACCTGGCCGCGAGGTACGTGTTCCTGGCTGCACGGGCACTGGACTACGAAACGAACTACGATCCGCGCTTTGACCGTGGGGAAGAACTGGCAGAGATCCAGGCGCGCGCCGTATATGAGCGGTCACTCGGGCAGCTGACGGGAGGGAACCCCGTTCCCGGCACCAAGGGCCTTGCGGGGCTGTTGGGCGACATGAGAGACGAATGGCTCGCCTTCTTGGCGGACACGGGAGGAGCCCAACAGCAAACGAAGGTCTTCAGTCTGCGGTATGGTCTGTTCCGCGTCCCTGCTGCGGCTAACGCATCGTTCCGTGACACTCTGCGACAGTATATTGAGCCGGATCTGCAACAACTCCCCGAGTACCAGCAGTTCTGCACGCGGTACTGCACGAACTCGGGGAACGTCGGAGAACCGTGCCCGCCCACGCAAGCTCTGGTGATCCCCTTCGGTACGACGATCGCCAGCGGCGACGGTCTGAACTTCTTCGGCTTCCAGAAAACGCTGCAGGACCCCGTATTCACGAGTGATCGGCTGTGGAAGGTGCAACGCGTGGGCGTGCTTTTCAGTGGCTTTTCTCCGGCGGCCCAGGCGTTTCCGGCTTACCTTGTGCCAACAGGGGCCGACATCATGCGAACATCGGACACCGCCAGCACTCGAGAATGGCACATCTTGGACCAGACGCTGCGACCCGTCAGCCGCGTTTCCCCATCGCAGCTCGGTTTCGTCGAGGGCGAGAGCAACTGGCTGCCGTGGGACAACGTGGATGGGGGCGCCTCGGGCTTCGTACTCCGGCGCCGGATTCCGCAGATCGAGGCCAGTCCGGGAACGCAGGCGTCGGATGCGATTCTGTCACCAGTTCTGACAGGTCGCTCGGTATGGAACACAAATTGGGTGCTCATCATTCCTGCAGTATTCCTTGATGGAGGGCTGGAGAGCTTCCTCGCGGATGTAACCGACATCCGACTCGTCTTTGACGCCAAGGGCTACGCCACAGGCGCCATCGTGAGCAGCGCAGGGTCCCTGGAGGACCGCAAGAGCGAAGTCGGAGAATCGGAGCCTTAGAGCCTCTAACAAAACGTACTTTGTAGGGTTCGGCCGCATATGACAATGCATCCGAGCAGCAGAAACGCCTCGTGGATGTCGGCGCGGCGTTCGTAGCGGACGCGGAGGCGACGAGACTGATGCAACCACGCATTCGTTCGTTCTACCACCCAGCGATAGACTCCGAGTCCGCTCCCATGCGGGGTGTTCCGCTGGGCCAGGACGGGTTCGATGCCCCGCGCGACCAGCGCCTCGCTGTGCAATCGGGAATGATAGGCTCGGTCGCCCTGGACGCGCTGCCGACGTTTGCGCGGTCGCCCTGGCTTACCGGAAAGGGGAGGAATGGCATCCACCAAGGGAAGCAACTGCGTTACATCATGGCGGTTCGCAGCGGTAAGCGTTGCGGCCAGGGGAATGCCGTTGGCATCGGTGATGACGTGACGCTTCGATCCCTTTTTGCGGCGATCCGTAGGGTTGGGACCAGTCTGCGCCCCCCAAAAACAGCGCGGACGCTGGAGCTGTCGACGACGGCCCGCGACCAGTCGATGCGGTCGGCCTCCTGCAGACGATTCAGCAGGGTGTGTAAAATGTCCTGCCATACGCCGGCCTCCTGCCAGTCGCGAAGTCGCCGCCAGCAGGTCATTCCACATCCGCAGCCCATTTCCTGGGGCAAATCCTCCCAGGGAATGCCGGTCTTCAGGACAAAGAGTATACCCGTGAGCGCGTTGCGGTTCGGAACCGGTGGCCGACCTCCCTGGGGACGCGGCTGGGGTGGCGGCAGGCACCGCCCGATGACCGCCCAAAGCTCGTCCGTGAGCATTGACTTGGCCATGAGTTCGTCCTCCATGACAAACAGAAATCGTTGCCGTCTCTTCAATCATCGGATGAACCGACTTCAAAAGAACAGGTTTTGTTAGAGGCTCTTAGGCACATGGCACGCCACTCTATTGTCCGCCCTGTCCAGTTAGCAGGTGTTCTTGGGTGCCTGCTCGGCGCTTCGGCGGACACAACGTTGGCGCAGGACAAGAATGGTGTTTCCCCCCAAGCCGTCTCGCGCCCAACTGGCCCGGGGTCGTTGGAAGGACTCGGCGACGCGTTCCAGCCATCGCTCAACAGCGGTAGCGCACGCTACACGTACAGCATCGTATTGCCTTCGGGCGTCGCAGGGTTCACGCCGGCGTTGTCCCTCGAGTACGACAGCGGCAGCGGCCAAGGCGTGCTCGGGTTGGGCTGGAAGCTTAACGTGGGTGACATTCGCCGGCAGAGCGACAAGGGCACACCCCAGTACGGACGCGCCGATCTGGGCGAGTTGACCCGTCCGGACCGATTTCTGGGCTTGGATGGCGAGGAACTCGTCCCCTTGGCGGGCGGCTACTTCCTCGCGCGGATTCAGGGCTCATTCATTCGATACGAGCGGGCGCGGGAGCTCGATCCGAGCGGCGAGATAGTCGATTATTGGATCGCCCACACCAAGCAAGGTACGCGATTCGTCTTCGGACGGTCGGCCTTGGCTCGTCTGGTGGATGCCCCATCGTCTTCCCGCTGCGCCAAGTGGTGCCTTGAGCGGCAGATTGACACCAGCGGAAACGTCATCGAGTACAGCTATATCCGGCCGTCAGAAACGGATCGGCAGATCTATCTGCACCGCATTCGCTACGGGCCGGGCGAACCATCTGGGTGGGTTCGCGCGTACGAGGTGGAGCTGGTATATGAGGATCGGCCGGATCCGTTCACGGACAATCGCGTCGGATTTGCCGTTCGGACCTCCAAGCGACTGAGTCGCATCGAGGTGCGTTTCGGGCCGGTAGGCCAGGGGGAGCTAATTCGCCGCTACGTACTCAATTATGAATCTGCGGCGTCTCAGTCGCTGCTTCATCGCGTGACGCAGTATTCCGCGGATGAAGCGTGTTTCCCGACATCGCCCGGAGGTCCCGAGGAGGGTTGCACTCTTCCATCCACGACTTTCTCGTACCGTCTGCCTCAGGCAGCGGGTGGAGCAGTTGTTTCGGCAGCAAGCCACGTCATCCTGTCGATCAACTCCTTCGCGGCCCCGGCCGGTTGCGATGTGCCCGTTCCCCTGGCGAACGCGCCGGACGATCCCAACAGCGAATTCGTGGACCTGAATGCAGACGGCCTTCCCGATTTGCTTTACACGCCGTTGGAAGGCCAGCATGTGGGCTACCTGAACCGTGGGGTCTTGGACTTCGAAGGCGTGGCGGCGATTTACTGGGAGCCAGTGTGCCTCTCTGCCGGAGCAGGCGATCCTCCCTGCGATCCGACCGCCCTCGATCACCTTTTGTCGAATTCCAAGACCCACCTTGCGGACATGACCGGCGATGGCGTGGCTGACCTCGTCTTCACAGAGGGCCGCACGTCCGTGGTTTATTATGAGAACACGGGCAAGCTCGCCTGGGGCTGTGCTACGCCCATGGCCGTCGGGAATGATCCTCCGCCTGCCCCGTTCGACAACGTCAGCGGCGATGTCATCTCGGTTGATCTCGACTTCGACAAGCGCATGGACGTGCTTCAGTGTAACGACGCGGGCTACACCGCCTGGTTTAACCTCGGTGGCGGAGCATTCTCGGATGGCAACTCGGACCTCGGGGGCGCTCTATATGACTCTTCGTACATCAACTGCCGCGACCCAATTTGGCGCGTGCAGTCGGCGGACATGAACGGCGATCGGATGAGCGACATGGTCATCATTCAGGATAGCCGGGTCGCCTTTGCACCGAGCCTAGGCAACGGAGAGTACCTGCCCGTCAGCGCGACAACCACGATGACAATCCCCGGGGTGTTCTTGGAGGCTGAGGCGCGGAGGCGTGCCCAGCTCGTCGACCTCAACGGGGATGGCCTCTCAGACTTAGCCATCGATCGATTCGCAGGAGAGGAGCTCTACATCTGGTTGAACCTCGGCGAGCAGTGCCAAGGGGCCGACTGCCGATACACCTTCAGTACGGCGTTGCGCGTGACGGGCCTTCCTATTTCGCCTGATGCAGTGACCCGCTGGGTGGACATCAACGGCAACGGCACCACGGATCTCGTCTATGCTGACTCCCGGCTCGCCGCGGACCACCGAATCCAGGCCATCGATATCGGTGTTCTCCTCAACGGAACCGCGGCTGTGAATGTCCTGACGGGGATCAGCAACGGCTACGGGCGCGAAATCGCCATCGAACACAAGAGTTCGACGTCGTACTTGGTTGAAGCGTTCTGGGCCGCCCGCGAGACGCCCCCAGCGGGGCGAGTTTGGTCCCGTACGCTCCCATTTCCGACGACCGTAGTTTCGCGGGTGGAGACGACGTTCGGCCTCAATCTCGACGGCTTCGATGTGCCAGACCCGATGGCGACTGTCCCGGTCCCGCCGGGTCAGGACGTTTACATCACCGACTATACTTACCGCGACGGTTATTACGATCCGCTCGAGAAACAGTTCCGCGGCTTCGGTTTCGTGAAGGAAATCCAGCACGGGGACGAGCGTTTCGGCGAAACGACTGCGCCGACCCTTGTCACTCGTTACGGCTTCCATACCGGGGCCCCGGATGGCCTCGACAACGACGGTGATGGTCAGATTGACGAATTCACCGAATGGGGTGGCCGCGAAGAAGAGCCTCTTAAGGGCGTCGAACTGTGGCGTGAGACAACCGTTCTTCCCGACGTGGCCGCCGAGGACGGTGCCTTCGCCCCCGACGCCAAGGTGTTCGAACGCCTTGTGGCGACGTGGGTGGTTCGCGATCTGTCTACATCAACCGGTGGTGCACTGGCCGACCTTCTGGGCGTCATCCGCTCGGTCGGCACTGGCTACCGCACCAACGACGCCTACGGCCGGGCTGTCCGGCAAGCCGTTCGCACGCGGGTTGACAGCCATGTCATCGAGCGCGGCTCAGGCACGGCCAAGACGCTGCGCACCGAATCTGACATCGATCCGCTGGGCAACCAGCGGTTCGAGTGGAAGTACGGCGACCTGTGCAACGCCAGGGACGATCTCTACACCGGATCGGAATACGTGCTCGACTCCAACGCCGAGTCGGGTTGGATCATCGACCGGGTCCAACGCCAGTATCAGAAGGACGGCGGCCCGACCGGCACATTCGTATCCGAAACACGCAATTACTACGACGGCCCGGCGTTCGTCGGCCTGCCCCACGGCCAGATGGGTCCCAAGGGTGACTTACACCGAACCGAGTCGTTCGTTTCGGTTGACCCTGTGCCGCCCCTGACAGAACGCTCGTATGTTCTGGGCGACCCGCGCGACCCGAGCGGCCGCGTCGACACGCTCCGGCAGCAACTCGACACGTACGGGAACCCCACAGTCCTTCGTGATGCCAACGGCCACGACCACATCATCGCATACGATGACCTGCTCCACGCTTTCCCGACCCGGGAGACCATTGTCCTTGGTGACGGCAAGCCGGATCTCGTCGTCAACGCGACCTATGACTACCGGTTCGGAAAACCGGCCACAGTGACCGACTTCAACGGCAACGTCTCCGAATTTCGCTACGACACCTTTGGTCGGCTCAATAGGGAAATCTTCCCGGGCGACGATCCGAACACGCCGACGCACACGTACTCCTATCAGCTCGGCGCGCCGATCAGCAGCATCACAACCACCGCTCATACCCGTGAAGGCGGCTCTCCCGACGTGGTAACACGGCTGTTCTTCGACGGTCTGGGCCGCAAGTTGGGCCTGTGGGAAGCCGGTGGGCCGGTCATGAAGGAGGTCACGCTCTACAGCCAGCGAGGCCAAGCGTGGAAGGTTTTCTCTCCCTTCGCCGGCGGCGACGGTACATGGTCGGCTCCGGCCGGTACCCTGCCCGCCGTTACCAGCACATACGACGCCTCCGGCCGTGTGCTCGTAACCCTCAGTCTGCCCGACAATAACGGTGAAGTCGCCAGAGCCATAAGGGAGTATCTGCCTCTTCGAACCGTTGAACGCGACGGCGAGGACAATCGCCTTGGCAGCCCGCACTACAACACGCCCAAGACCTTGGTCAACGACGGCCTGGGACGGCTGATCGAGGTTCACGAAATCGAAACCCTCTCAGCCGCCGACTCGGGCACGTTCGTCACGACGTACCGTTACGCCATACCTGACCTCCTCGCGGAGATCGAGGATGCGAACGGCAACATCAAGTACATGCGCTATGACGGTCTAGGTCGTCGGATCTTCATGAACGACCTAGACCGCGGCCACATGACTTACACCTTCGATGCCGCAGGAAACTTGGTTGGAACCGTCGATGCCAAGGGCCAGCAGATTGCCTACACCTACGACGGCGGGAATCGGCTGCTGACTGAAGATCACCTCGACGACGCCAGCCCGCTCAGTCTGCACCGAACGCCGGACGTGGCTTATCATTACGACAAGCCCAACACTGATCGTCCCGAGTTGCGCAACGTGAAGGGTAAGCTTGCTTGGGTGGAGGATCTGACCGGCGCCGAGTTCCTCGGCTACGACTCGCGCAGCAACCCCGAAACGGTGGTCAAGCGCATCAGTCAGATCGAAGGTGGCACGAAGGACTACACGACCGTCAGCTACGCGGACAGCGTTGGCCGTGTATACCAGATCATCTATCCTGACGGCGGTGTGGTCCGCTACGACTATGACGCCCGCGGGCTGCTCCGGTCGATCCCCGGTTTCCTGACGGAGGCCTCGTACTATCCCTCTGGCCAGAAGGACACATGGCATCTGGGCAACGGCGTGGTCACCAGCCACACCTACGATCCCCGGCTGCGGCTCAGTCGCTTGTTTACCCAGGGGACCGCAGAGGTCCTTCAGGATCTCGACTACATCTATGACCAGGCGGACAACATCACCGCCATCGGTGACACCCGTCCGCTACCACTCGGCGATCCCCGCAGTCAGACCGCCAGCTACCTGATGGACAACAGCTACCGTCTTGCCCGCGCCGATGGTGTCGGCTGGTCACAGGAGTTCGACTACGACCGGTTGGGCAACATGACGAAGAAGCTCAGCACCGATCCTGCTCATCCCGAAGAGCATATCGGCACGATGCTGAGTGGCGGGTCTGCAGGCACCATCGGTCGCATCGGTCGCGACCCAGGCGATCCACCAGGCCCGCACGCCTTGACATGGGCCAACAACGGAATCCGCCAGCGGGTCTTCGACTACGATGCCAACGGCAACATGACCAACAACGACGGCGACAGCTACCTCTACGACTTCTCCGACCGACTCGGCAAGGTGATCAAAGACAGCCATGACATTCGCTATCTCTACGACTACACCGGCCGCCGGGTGATCAAGCGCGTGGACGGCGTCCAGACCACCTACATAAGCAAGCTCAGCGAAATTCGTGACGGTCAGATGCTCAATTATGTCTTCGTCGGCGACACCCGCTTGGCCCGCGTGGACGGGATGATCGACCCGCCCGCCGTTGTGACCCAGCGAATCCCGCTCCTAGAAGGCTGGAACCTGATCAGCTTTCAGGTTTACCCCGGAACAACGGTCCCAGCAATCCTGTTGGCCGAACTCGGTGGCAGGTACACGGATGTGTTCGGGCACGACGGCACGGCGTACTCAAGATATGTCCCCGACGCCGGCGACAACACGCTGGCTGCGATGCTGCCGAACCACGGCTATTGGATCCACGTCACCAGGAATGCCGAATGGCTGCTTAACGGATCCATTAGCGAGACCTCGGTCGAAATACCTGCGAATACGCCCATGCTTCTCGGTTTCCCGGTTCTCGCTTCACGGAATGTCACGGAAATTCTTTCAGAGTACGCACAGGTCACGTCAATTCGGACGTATGCATCGGAGGGCGGGAGTTGGCTGTGTTTCGATTCTGCCGCTCCACTATTCATCAGCAGGTTGAAGTCGATTAACGTCAGCAAGGGCTTTTGGCTTGTCTGCAAACAGGCGACAACGCTCAGCCCTGCTACGGATGATCCTCCCTTGATAGTCTACTATCACGCTGATCATTTGGGTTCGACGAACCTGGTGACCGATTCCACGTCCGGCCTCTCAACCGAGACGGCCTATTTTCCATTCGGCACGCCGCGCAACGATTACCAATCAGGCTTGCCCCGGACGGATCCCTTCTACCGCTTCACGGGAAAAGAGCAAGATTCCGAAAGCGAACTCTGGTACTACGGGATGCGATATACCTCGAGTTCATTTGCGCGGTTCGCGTCCGCCGATCCCATTGCAACGCGCATTCAGAATGATGCACGTATCCTATCGCGCCCGCAGAGAATCCACCCCTACAGTTATGTTCTTAATAACCCGCTGCGCTACAGTGACCCGGATGGGTTGAGTCAATATGACGTCGCGGTCAGTGACGACACAGCTCACGGCGCTGGGCAAGCAGACATTCCGGATCCTCAAGAGAGAATTACGCTGAGCGGCAAGGCAATACCCTCCAGCGCGAAGGAAGTTCTAGAGGGCATCATGAGGGCGGCGGGAGTGACAGGCGCTACGGTGACTAGCACCACCCGGACTGCATCGGAACAGGCGAAGGCCATGTACGACAATCTGACAGGGACGGGTAAAGGGCAAGGAGTGGAGGCTCAAAAAACACTATATGGCAGCGCGGGAGATAAGGTGATCGAGGTTTATGAGAATAACAAGGACAAAGCGAAGGATGAAGTCGTCAAGTTAATGACTGAGGAAATCAACGCGCAGGGGCCGACGAATGTCTCCAAGCATTGTGATCCCGGTCGGATTGTATTTGATGTCGGCCCTTCGAGCATTCCACAAAGCGAGCGCGCTGCTTTCGCGAGGGAGGCAAGGAAGGCGATGGACGCCGGGAAGCTTGAATCTTTCATTCCGTATCCGAAAGATCCGGGCTTTCATTTTGTATTGAAAAAATGACGGCCGGGTGCGATCAAGTGTCGCGAGGTCATTAGACAGAGGCATGTGAGCCAACGGTCGAATATAGATGGTGCTTTGAGCACACGAGCGAGATGGGCGCGATGGTTGATCGCATACGCTGCAGCGAGTCCAGTTACAGCAGTCGGAAGTGGCGAATGGATAAAATGAGATTCTGGCTTAAGGCTTCATGGGTGATGTCTGCAGCAATTGGCGCTGATACCGCTCACGCCCAATGGCGCGCCGAGGGACATGCTCTTGAAGCAGGGTGGAACAGCGTCTTCCTGTTGACAGATCCAGCCAAGCCGCAGGCAGACGGCCTCTTCACCGGCCTGCCAATCGAGGCGGTTTGGACACCTGCGGATCCGCGGACGATCCGTCCCCCCAACTGCGAGGGAGCGGATGCGAACGATCCGAACTGCGCAGACCTGCCAAACGATCGCTGGTGGGTCTGGGTGCCCCCCAACTCGCCGCAGGCGCTTGGCCAAGAGAGTAGAGATTGTCGTCAGACAGGGAACAAAAGAGGAATCGAAGTGGAGGATCTATCATGAGGCTAGTGAGCATTGGTTGCGTCATGGCAGGCATCGGGATTGCGGCCATGGTGGCATGGGCCGGTATTCCCGAGCCCGACGCAGTCCTGTATGGGTACGTTAAGATCGGCGGAGAGCGGCAGACGGTTGCGGATAACGTAACCGTCTTCGCCACGTTGGGGACGGCGACGGATCCGCAGGTCGGCAGCTACACACTCGGCGCCAACGAACAGGCTGGCGACTGCTACGTGCTCCGGATCAAACTCGAATCGCTGGCGGACGGCAGCCAGCCGAGTCCCGACGCCGCCCGAATCGGCCAAGCGGTTCACGTGTTTGCGAAGAAGGGCGCGAATCCGGTGCAGCCGCTTCAGGACGTCTCGATTGCCGACCGAGGCATGATCAAGGGCTTTCTCGTCACCGGGGACTCCAATGGGGACACATACGTTGACGGTGTGGACTTCAAGCCGTTTCAGAAATGTGTAAGCGGTCCGGGGCAGACGCCCTCCGACCCGCAATGCAACAAGGAGGCGGCAGACTTCGACACGGACAACGACGTTGATCTGCGAGATATCCAGATGTTCCAGGTTTGTTTCAGCGGCCCGGGCAAGCCGGCCAACTGCGGATACTGTCAGGAGCATTCTGCTGCAGCTCGATCCGCCGAATTTAAAACGTCCGGCGGGCCTTCGCCCTCGGACAATGCGACATCCAAAGATGGCGGGCTAGTCAAGCGCGACTCAGGGTCGGAGTAGATGGGCGTGAGAAGGTGACGGTTATCGGGGGTGGCAGGGCAATCGCATCTAAATTCGCAGCGTGGAAGGCTAATGGGCGTGGTGGCAGTTTTTTGGGGGTGCCGGAGGCGGGGGGCGGTCGATAGTTTCCGCAGGATTTCTTTGTTGCCTCCTCAGCAGAATTCGTGGGTGCGATTCGTGAGCCTGAGGCTCTGAAAGTCGGTTTCCCGGCTGATTTCTGCACTTTGCGCCTGCCGCATGGGCTGCCTATTTTGGATACCAACTTGCCGGATCGGGCTCGACGGACCGTGAGGGTCCCCAACGCCCGTTTTTTGCTTGGGGCGCAGTGGAATCGGCCCTCCCCGCCCTCGGACGCCGGAGCCATGCCTCAAAAATCCACCCACAGATTCTGCTGAAGAGCCTCTTTGTTGAGGCCTCGCGATCAACGCAACGAACCGTTGAAAGGAGCGGCGACATGGATGTCGAAGCCCCGCGTGGCCTGCTGCGCATTTTTGGAGAAGTGGAAGACTTTCGCGTGGAGCGAACCAGGCTCCACCGTCTTTCGGACATTCTGGTCATCACCCTTTGCGCCGTAATCTGCGGCGCAGACACCTGGATGGAGATCGAGCTGTTCGGCCAAGCCAAGCTCGATTGGCTGCGGACCTTCCTGGAACTGCCTCATGGCATTCCATCGCACGACACGTTTGGTCGGGTCTTCGCGCGGTTGAATCCCGAGCCACTGGAACGATGCTTTCGGACTTGGATGCAAGGCTTGGCCCAAGCCAGCGGCGGACGGTTGATCGCCATCGACGGCAAGACGCTCCGCCACAGTTTCGACAAGGCGAATCGCAAGGCCGCCATTCACATGGTCAGCGCCTGGTGTGGCGCCAATCACCTGGTCCTTGGTCAACTGGCCACCGACGCGAAAAGCAACGAAATCACGGCGATTCCGAAGCTTCTGAAGATGTTGGACCTCAGCGACTCGGTGGTCACGATCGATGCCATGGGCTGTCAAAAGGCCATCGCCCAACAGATCGTGGAACAGCGAGGGCACTATATTCTTCAGGTCAAGGGGAACCAGGAAACGCTCCATGATCTGGTCAAGGACACCTTCGACGAACTCACCGGCCGAGGAATACCCGGCGTGCCGTATTCCTTTCACGAAGAAGTAGATGCGGGTCACGGCCGGGTCGAGACCCGCCGCATCTGGACCACCGAGTGGACCGATTGGTATGCGCAACGCCGCGACTGGGCCGGACTGCGGACCTTCGTGTGCGTGGAAAGCGAGCGAACGATCGACGGGCGAACCTCGACCGATCGCCGGTACTCCATCAGCGACCTGGGCGGCGTGGAGGCCCGGACCATGCTGGAATACGTCCGTGGCCACTGGGGCATCGAAAATCGACTCCACTGGTCTCTCGACGTGACCTTTCAGGAGGACGTGCTCCGCAACCGCGTCGGCCACTCGGCCGAAAACTTCTCGCGGATGCGCCGCCTGGCTCTGAACCTCTTGAAACGGGACAAAACCTGCAAAGCCGGTCTCAAGGGAAAACGACTCAAGGCCTGCTTGAAGGAGGACTACCTACTGCGGATACTCAGCCAAGGAATTTAGATGCGATTGCCCTGTCGGGGGTGGTAGTGCTACCACTTCGAAGTGGTAATACTACTCAGAAACGCGAAAAACCGCGATGGAATGCGACGATTTGCGAAAAAAGCGAATCATGCTAAGGTACTGTAAACAAAGGCGTTAGGAGCCAATCGGCCCAAGCCAAGAAGTGTTTTCCCAAGCTGGACGTCGCCGGTTCGAATCCGGTCGCCCGCTGTTTCGTTAAGTACTTGTGGCGCCGATGTTTGCGAAGCCTCGGCGTTTTCATTTGCGGTTGAAAACTGCTCGTTTTTGGCGTTTCGTGGCAGTTTTCGTGGCAGAACGGCGCCGGTCTAAGTCGCACCCGTATCTTGCGCATGGGACACCTATCTTGCGCGGCGCATATATGACACACGTCCCATGCACTCGCCGGGCCTCTGGTCAACCCGGCAAGCTGGGGCGTTGTCTGTTAAACCCGC
>Ga0315274_10000640_pt1 | contig 54131 bp, 40 predicted proteins | sample YL17G02_20_MG_FD_203700 | JGI IMG/M metagenome (GOLD analysis project Ga0315274, IMG submission 203700) | Sediment microbial communities from Yellowstone Lake, YNP, Wyoming, USA - YL17G02_20 | ecosystem: Environmental > Aquatic > Freshwater > Lake > Sediment | place: USA: Wyoming | collected... | reverse complement strand
TCTCGAGCCGGGTTGCTACTACCGGATCGCAATCAACCTGACCAGCGAGCAGAACTTCCGCAGCGCCGATAGAGAGAGGGCTTTGCCCTTCGTGCTGTATTTCACGACGAAGGGAGCCGCAGCGGAGACGATCCAGCGCATGGAGAAGCCCGAAGTGGTCGAGATGGCGCCGCCCGACGCGGCGGAGAACGTGGATCCGAGCCTGAAGGAGCTGCGCGTAACGTTCAGCATGCCCATGCGGAGCGGATTCTCGTGGGTGGGAAGCGGCCCGCTATTCCCGAAGGCGCCCGGCGGGGCCCGCATCGACTGGACTGAGGATCGGAGAACATGCGTGTTGCCCGTCCAACTGCAACCGAACTGGAAGTACCGGGTTGGTTTGAACGACGCCTCAAGCATGAACTTCCAAAGCGAATCCGGGGTGCCGCTCGATCCGGTTGTCCTCACGTTTGCGACGGGCGCCGGCGCCGGGGGAGCTTCCACCAGCGGCCCGGAGGAAAGCGCGCGGGGCGGCGCGCCGGTCTACGGCGCGCCGATTGTCTTGCAGCACGACGACGGCGCCGGGGAGGACAGCCGCAGCACCGCGGGAGGCGGTCACGCCGTGCGGTTCGAGTGTCCGAGCGAAGGATGCATTCTAAGCCGCGTGCAGTTGTTCGGGAGTCGCTACGGCCAGTCCGAAGCGCCGAACAGGGACTTCGAGGTGAACATACTCGACGCGAACGCGCGGCCGGTTAAACAGCTGAAAAGGCCGTATGGGATTTTCAAGCGCGGAACGGCAAAGTGGCGAACCATTGAGACCGACGGCATACCCGTTCCGAAGACCTTTTGGGTTGCTTTCGACTTTGACCCGAGCAAGACTCAAGGCGTCTACGTGTCCATCGACACGTCCAACGCGGGGTCGTTCTCCCGCCAAGGGACGCCGGCTAGCGGGTTCGCGGACCTTGGGCCGAACGAGAATTGGATGATCCGGGCCGTGGTGAAAGAGAGGATGACGACAGCCCACGAGGAGAAAGAGGCCGGGCCAAGCTTGACGGGACTTCTTCAGGAGGCGATCACGACGGGAGTCACCACGCCCACCGCAGCGCAAGGCGGCGAGCCGAAGCGTTAAGAGCCGGCCGATGCGAGCGATCCGCCGGTTTCCGGCGCTTTCTCGGTTGCGAGGGCTCCCGGTTTCCCCTATACTGCGCGCGGCGTTCTCGTCGGAAAGACCCGCCGTGCGGCTCGGGCGAAGGATGCGAACCGGTGGTTGAGGAGAAGTTCAGGCTCGAAGGATCGAGGGCGATAGGTCTGCTGGAGCGGGCATGCGCACAGCGGGCCCTGCTCCATGTCACGGTTCACGATCAGACGCCGCCGTGTGTGACTCGGATCCACGATATTGCTCAGGACAGGCAGGAGTTGGTGGTCTATACCTTCGGCGTCGCCGAGATGGATCGCTTGATGGACCGAGAGCCGGTGGTGACGGTCACAATAATGGTCGGACGGCAACCGTACCGCTTCGAAACGCAGTGCGTCGAGAATTTCGCAGGCGTCGGTTACCACTGCCTTCGATTTCCGGACGTCGTCGAAGCCATCCAGCGACGGGCGCACTTCCGAGTCCGTCCGCCGAGCCGTGGCGCCCTCAGCGTGCGAGTCCGGTACGCGGACGCGGGCGAGTACACGCTGGTCGAGACGGAGAACCTGAGCGTGGGCGGCGTGCGGGTTGTCGACCGGGAACGGCTGTCTCCCATGGAAACGGACGACACGGTGGACTTGCAGCTTCTCTTCGAGGACGGTCAGAAGTTCGCCTTGAGAGGCCGCGCCCGACACGTGGCGGGGGCGCCGGGAAGTAGTCGCGGCATTCAGGTGGGGATCCAGTTCGAACCTCTGGTGGCGAAAGAGGAGACGGCGTTGAGCCAGATCATCATGAGCTGGCAACGCCGGATTCAGCGCGAGATCCTCGGTCACAGCATCATTTGAGACCGTTCTCGCACAAGAGGCTGCCTTGCCTTGCGGCGAGTGCGCCTTCCGATGCGAAAGGACTCAAGTCTCCGGGCCGGCGCGCCGATGAAACTGACGTAGGCGGGAAGGGGCCACGCGAAGCGACCCAAAGAAAAGCTTCTGTCCCAGTCGCGAACGGCCCTTCCTCTCGATCATACGAGCCCCGGATGCCGTGCGGCTTTCCGGGGCTCGGTGCGTTGGTGAACCAGGTCCCGTTTCCCGCGCCACCCCGCTCGGACAGTTTTACTTTCCGCTTGAATCTGCAGCAGCGAACAACGAGACTCCCAGGTGGGGGACGCAACGACAGACGGGAGACCGGTCTCTCAGTCCTCGGGTTGCTCCGAGGAGGAGGCGGTTCGAAAGGAGATTCCTTAGATCTGTCGCCTCCGCCGGTCGAGATTGGAGAAAGGGAACTCCGGCTCATGAAGGGCTTCACTCTGCAGGCCAAGGTCTCGCGGCTTCCGCTGCTCGCGGTGTGCCTCTCTTTGCTTTCGAGCGCCCCGGCCTCGGGCAGGTCGTACTCCTTTTTCCCGCTGGTTTACTCACGGACCGATGCCGGCGATCCGGCGCAGAGCGAATCCTCCGCTCTCTGGCCTTTCTACTCGGCAGCGAACACTCCGGAGGGATCTCGAAAAGGACTGCACCCGCTTTGGTCGGCGGGCGTTGACCACGAAGAGGGGGCGCATGCCTTCGACGTCCTCTGGCCCCTCTGGAGCTGGCGGGAGCGCTACGACGCTTCGAGCCAAGAGACGATGCGGCGGATGACGGCGATGCCGGTCTACTTCTCCAAAACCTCCCGTGAGGCGGGAGGGGCGCAGCGCTTGTGGCGCGTGTTGTTTCCCGTCGTCTTCCAGGGGGACCGGCGAGGCGAACCCGGCAAGCCGGACAGTTCGTTCCTTGTGGTGTGCCCCGTGTGGTGGCAATTCAACCACCACCGAATCCTTTTCCCGTTCTACTATAACGCGCCGGCCGATTCGTTCGCCGTCTGGCCTTTCTACGGGAAGTTCCTGAATCTCTTTTCCTTCGATTCCATCCGATTCGTCCTCTGGCCTCTCTGGGTCCATTCGCAGCGGGCCGGGGTGGATCAGTACAGCGTTGTGTGGCCTTTTTTCGGCTGCGCGACCGGTCCCGGCACACAGGGATGGCGAATCTGGCCGCTGGCGGGATACCGATTGAGCGAAGCGCAGGGTCCGCGAGCCTTCTGGCTCTGGCCTCTGGGCAACTACGCCACTTTCGAACGGGGAGCGCTGGAGGGCGCCAGTCTAAACACGTTTTTCCCCTTCTGGTTCCGGCTGAAACATCCCAAGCGGGAGATCGTTTACTACTTTCCGGTGTACGGTCACAGCAAGTCGGGGCGGCGTGAGAGCCGGGCGTGGTTCTGGCCGGCCTATTCGCGCACCGTGAGCAGTCAGCCGATCTATCGCAAGGACGGCATTCTCTGGTTGCTTTGGACGCGCAAGACGGGCCCGGAAGTGGAAGACTGGCAAGCATTCATCCTCGCGGGCTGGCACGCCGAACCGGGCAAGGTGCGCGCGCACGTGCTCTGGCCGATCGGACTCTATCTTTCCGATCGCAAGGGTCCAGAGGGTTATGATTTCGTCCGGCGCTACATCCTGCCCGTCTATTATTCGGCCGAACGCCGCTGGTTCGACGGACACACCGACGGCTCTTACATGCTCTGGCCCCTGGCGGCCTGGAAGCGGACGGGGGAACGCAGGGAGCTGACGGTCCTGAATCTCTTCCCCAGCCGGGAATCGGACGGCGTGGGGCGCAACTGGGCGCCGTTGTGGACGTTCTATGAGTCGATGAGAGACGAGGAGAAAGGCGTGAGCGCTCGACGCGTCTGCGGGCCGTTGTTCTGGAGTCTGAAGGAGAGGACCCAGGACCGGTCGGAGCTCAATCTCCTTTTCCTCCAGTACAAGCGGACGGGATCGCAGAAAGAGATCAGCTTCCTGAGCGGGTTTCTGCCGTGGAGAATCGGGGACGCCGCGGAAGAGTGACCTTCCTGTGTTGGATTCCCGGTGTTTCGCGCCGCCCTGTTCCTTGAACGCCGGGCTTGCCGTGCGCCGTTTCCGAGGAAGTTGCCGGCAGCCGGCGGAGGATAAGCCGGCTCGTACGTTCGCGGCGAGCAGGTCACAACCTAAGCCATGAGACTTCCCCCCTGCCTGATTCGGGCTCGCCTCCATCTGCTTCTCATCGCGCTCGCCGCGTTGGCGTACTCGAACTCCCCTCTGGGAGAGTACTGCTACGACGACACCTATCTGATTCGCGACTGCAAGACGATCGAGAGCTGGGCGGGACTCGCCAAACTGCTGAGCCGTGACTTCGGGCCGGCTTTCGGCGATCTGCACTACCGTCCGGTGGCGCCTCTCACGTTTTTCGTGGACGCCATCGTTTTCGGCAAGAAGCCCTTTTACTCGCGTTTCATGAACATCGGCCTGCACCTAGCCGTGGGGCTCGCCCTGTTCGGTCTCTGGCGGTTCGTCTTCCGGCGCGACGATCTCGCTTTTCTGGCTGCGGCCATCTTTCTCTGTCACCCGATCGCAACGGAAGTGGTCAACAGTCCGGGCTTTCGGAAAGACCTCCTATCGACGCTGTTCATGGTGTGCTCGCTCCGGATGATCTGTGGCGCCGTCAAGCACGGATCGCGGGGAAAGGCCGCGGCGGCCGCCGTTCTCTGGTTCTTCGCTTTGCTGGCAAAGGAGCCGGCCTTCATGGCCGTCCTTCTGGCGCCGGTTCTCTTGCTCCCTGATTCGGGTCCCCGCGCGGACGCGCCAAGACGCCGGGCGCCGGGCTGGACCGCGGTCGTCCTCTGTTTCGCCGTCGTGTTCGCCGCCTATGTCATCCTTTACGTTTCGCTGCGTTACGCCAGTTTCGAGGGGTCCTGGCCCGGGGGCAGGGGGCCGTTTCTCGCCTTCCTGAACTTCTGTCGGACCTTCCTCGTCTACGCCCGCCTGTGGCTTGTGCCCCTCGGCCTGTCGATCGGTCACGACTTCCACGCTTCGACCTCCTACGGCGACTGGCGCCTCTGGGCAGGCGCCGTTGCTTTCGGAGCTTTCGCAGTTGGATCGCTTGCCCTTCTGGTCCGGCGGCGCGGCCCGACGGGGGTGGGAGGCGCCTGGGCGTGCGTCTGCTTCGCGCCGACGTTTCAGCTTCTCCCCACGCCTCAGCTCCTCGCCGAACGTTACGTATACGCGCCTCACGCGGGTTTGGCGTTGCTTGCCGCATCGCTGTTGCTCGCGAGGCGGGACGCAGGCCGCTGCCCCTTTTTCGCGTCGGAAGAGCACCCCGCGGGGAAGACCGGCGGACGGGCGCGGGGGTGGAAGTCCTGTCTCACCCCGGCACACGGTGCGGCGCTTCTTCTTGCCGCTTACACGGTCTTGACTTTCCTGCGCAACCGCGACTGGTCCGACGACGTGACGCTGAACATCAGTCGCTACGAGAAATGGGACAGCGCCGAAGGCCGCGCGGCTGTGGGAGCGCTCTACTACACCAAAGGGCGGATGGACAAGGCGGAGGCCAGCCTGCGCGAAGCGATCGCGATGGAACCGGCCCGCGCCGACGCGCACCGCAGCCTCGGCGTCGTGCTCATGGCGCGAGGAGAGCTCGATCAAGCGCGGCGCCACTTGGCGCGAGCATTGGAGTTGGACCCTGGCGACGAAGTCGCCCGAGGGCTGATCCACTCGCTCTCCGTCAGAGAGCCCGAGGGGGCGTCTTCTCCGTAACGACGGGAGTCACCTCTACAGTCCAGGATCAGCGGCCCTTGCGCGGCGCACCGGGTTTCCTTCCGTCCTGGACATGCGCGGCGCGCCGGGAGAGAGGGCAGACCCTGCCAAGCGTCCCCCGACCCGCCGGCGATGTGTCAGAAACACGCAATGCTCTCCCCTGCTGTGTCTTCCTGAAACAGGTCTGCGGGTTCCTCTCGTCGCCATCCTTCACGGCCCAGGGCTGAAGGGCCCCGTCTGCCCGTCCGGGATGCCGCATGATCCATTGATATCACTCGGTTTAGACCGGCATTGGCGTCGCTGGTTGATCCCCGGAATCCGCCGCCTCCCGTGTGGCACACCGGTTGCCAGATCCCCTGATGCGCGCAGTTTGCGCTCTTCGCTGAATCTCCCCCTGGGGCGTCGCTCACCCACGAGACGCTGAGAGCCCGGGATCGGCCTTGGGCTTCCCTTTGCCGGTCCCACGGGTTTCCCCGAAAGCCACCTCCTTCCGCCCGGGTGCGGGTCCTGCCTATCACCACCACCTCGTAGAGTGTCACAGGCAATCCCGGCTTTCTCGAGGTCTCTCATGAGCGAATCGTGCGTGAGAGGCGCTCCTTTGCGGCGCCGGGACCACAGGTCGGGGGAACGATTTTGGGGCGACGGATTCGCCGGGCGCGCAATTCCTGCAGATGATGTGAGGGGCTTCTGAGAAGGATTTGCGCACTTCAAGGGGGATCACGCCCGTCGGCGCGGGATTTGGGTGTTGGTACGCCCTTTGCTCCTAATGGGAGAAACGGGCGCTCTTCGGGCGTGTTGGAACGCCGTAGTCGCCCGGAAGATCACCACTTCATTTCAGTAAGGAGGAAGGACGATGCGAAGACTGGCGTATCTTGCAGCGCTGGCGGCCGTCGCCGGGATCGTGCTCGCTCTCGGGAGCGTGACGATCTCGACGGCGCAGGAGCAAAGGGGCGAGCGTCCGCCCGAAGCGATCGGCGGCCCGCGCGGACAATTCGATCCCGCGCAGTTTCTTCAGAGGAGGATGGACGCCCACAAGGAGCAAGCGAAGGTCAACGACGAGGAATGGCAAGTGATCGAGCCGCTGCTTAAGGACGTCCTGGAGAAGCAGACCCAGCAGTTCAGGGGCCGCGGTTTCGGTCGCCGGCCGGGCGGACCGGGCGGTCCGGGCGGACCGGGCGGACCGGGCGCAACGCCGGAAGTCGAGGCTTTGCAGAAGGCCCTTGAGTCGGAGGCCACGCCCGCAGACGAGATCAAGGCGAAGGTGAAGGCCGTGAGGGACGCTCGCGCGAAAGCGGAAAAGGACCTTCAGGAGGCGCGCGAGAAGCTGCGCAAAGTGCTCACGGTTCGCCAGGAGGCCCTCTTTGTGCTGATGGGCACGCTGGACTGAGAGAGACGCGGGAACTCCCGCACCTCGCTCCGGAGCGACGGACATGAATGAGTTGCTCGAAAAAATGGTCGCGGCGAAGCAGCTGTCGACGATGGACGCCGAGACGATCCGCGACCTCTTCACAGAGGACGGAAACGCGCCCTTGCGGTCGGAAGAAGACGTGCTGCGATGGGTGGCGCAGGAGTACGACGTCCGTTTCACGGACCTGCGCGACATCGAGCCGGATCGGCACCTGCTGTCGCAGTTCCCGGCTCGCGTCCTGCTCAAACATGAAATCCTGCCGCTCCGGAGCGTCAACGGTTCGGTCGAGGTGGCCACGAGCCGGCTTTTCGCGACGGAGGGCCTGGACACTCTGGCGACGTTGACGGGGATGCGAATCACGGCCGTGCTGGCGCCCGGCGAGGCGATCCAGCGAGAGATGAAGAAGCGGCTTGGCGTGGGGGCCGACACGCTGGACACCCTCGAGGAGGAGGCTTCCCTTCAGGTCGTCGAAGAGGGGGGGGCGTTCAGCGGCTCGGGCGCGTTGGCCGAGGACGACGTGGATCTCGACGAAGCGGCGGGCGACGCCTCAATCATCCGTTTCGTCAACCAAGTGCTGGCCGACGCGATCGCTCTTCGGGCCACGGACATTCACCTCGAGCCTTTCGAGAACGAGTTGCGCATCCGCTACCGGATCGACGGCGTGCTGCAGGAGGTGCCGGTGCCTTCGCAGCTCAAGCGCTACCAACCGGCGATCGTTTCGCGCGTGAAAATCCTCAGTCACCTCGACATCGCGGAGAAGCGCCTTCCTCAGGACGGACGGATCAAGATTCGCGTGGATCAAGGCGAAGTGGACGTGCGCGTTTCCGTGATCCCGATGCTCCACGGCGAGGCGGTGGTGCTGCGCCTGCTCCGCCAGGACGCGGCCCTCCGAGGGATGGATGAGTTGAAGATGGGCGAGCGCGAGCGCCGGCTGTTTGAGGCGGCGCTCGCGCTCCCCCACGGGATCATGCTCGTAACGGGGCCGACCGGCAGCGGCAAGACCACGACTCTCTATTCCGCCCTGAGTGAAATCAACGATACCGTTCGCAAGATCATCACGATCGAGGACCCGATCGAGTACCACTTGCGGGGCATCAACCAGATTCAGGTGTCGGAGAAGGCCAACCTCACTTTTGCCCGCGGTCTCCGGGCGATCCTGCGCCACGACCCGGACGTGATCCTCATCGGGGAGATTCGCGACGGCGAGACGGCGCAGATCGCCGTGCAGGCCTCTCTCACGGGACACCTCGTCTTTTCGACGTTGCACACGAACGACGCCGCCGGGGCATTGGCGCGGCTCATGGACATGGGCGTGGAGCCCTACCTGGTCGCTTCCTCTCTGGAGGCGGTTCTGGCGCAGCGGCTGGTTCGCGTTCTGTGCGAGGAGTGCAAGGAGGAGGACGCCTCGCCCACCGCTCAGGCGTTCAAGAAACAGATGGGTTTCCCCCCCGATCAAGTCCTCTACCGGGCCGTGGGTTGCGAGGCGTGCCGACAGACGGGCTTCTTCGGGCGCCGGGGCGTTTTTGAGATGATGGAGTTGAACGACGAGATTCGCCAACTCATCTTGATCGCCCGTTCCTCGGGAGAAATCCGAGAGGTGGCGCGCCGACACGGGCTCCGCACTCTGAGCGAGGATGGCTGGCGGCTGGTGAGGGAGGGCGCGACAACGGTCGACGAGGTCCTCCGCGTGACCAAGGATGAGCGTCTAAACGGCTCTCCGCTGGAGAGCGCAGGCTGACGAAGCGGGATTCCGGCCGAGAGAATTCCTCAACGCCGGGCGGAGAAGGCAGTAGAAGATGAGCCTCTTTCTATACCGGGCGCTGGAGTCGAACGGCAGAATTGCCGAGGGCCGCATTGAGGCGGTCGGACGCCACGAGGCGTGCCGCGTCCTGGAAGGGCGCGGTCTGAATCCGGTCGCGGTGTCGGAGGAGGAGCCTGGCAAGAAGGGCGGTCTGCCGCAGATGGAACGCGCCCTTTTTCCCTTCCGCCGGAAAGGCGGCAAGGTGTCTTTCGCCGCTCTGGAGAAGTTCACGCGGCAGTTGTCGAGCCTGCTTGCGGCGGGAGTTCCTTTGGGACGAGCGTTGCGGATCCTGAGCAAGGAAGCCGCCGCGCCGGCGGCGCGAGCGAAGTGGAGGGAGATATACGATCTGGTCGTTGACGGCACGTCGCTGGCCGACGCCATGGCCCAGTCGCCGGAGATCTTCCCGCGAGTCTACGTGGCCATGGTTCACTCCGGCGAAACGGGAGGGTTCCTGGACATCGTACTCAAACAGATCGCCGACTTCCAGATGCTCGAGAAGGAACTCCGATCCAAACTGCTCTCGGCATTGATATACCCCGCCGTGCTGGCGGCTTTGTCGGCGGGGGTTCTCACTTTTCTCATGGTCTTCTTTATCCCGAGGTTCCAAGGGATCTTCGAGGGGTTTGAGGCGGAGCTGCCGGTCTTGACCCAGTTCATCGTCGCCGCGAGCGCGGCTGCGAGGAAGTACGGCCTTCTGGTCCTCATTGGGCTGGCCGCCGCGGTCGCTTTGACGCGCAAGTGGCTGGCAACCGAGCAGGGACGGCGGACGAAGGAGAAATGGATTCTGCGAACGCCGGTTCTTGGAGAGATCACCGCACGTTTCGCCATGACGCGCTTCTGCCGGATGCTCGGCACGCTCGCCGGGGCGGGCGTTCCCCTGATCAACGCTCTGCGCGTGGCGAAGGAGTCGCTGGGCAATCAGATCCTGGTCGACGCCCTGGTGGCGTCGATCGACCGAGTGAAACAAGGCGATCGTCTCGCCCAGAGTCTCGCGGATTGCCCGAAGCTGTTTCCGGGCTCAGTGCTCGAGATGATCACCGTAGCCGAGGAGACGGGACGGCTCGACGCGGAGTTGGTGCGGATAGCAACCGTGGCGGAGGGGGACTTGGACCGGCAGCTGCGCACGGCGGTTTCGCTGGCCGAGCCCGCTCTGCTGTTCGTGATGGCCGGCGCCGTTGGGACGATCGTCATCGGAATGGTGCTGCCGATTTTCACGATCTACGAGTACATCAAATGACGGTTCATAGGAGGTGGGGAAATGCATTCCCAAAGGAAGTTGTACCTTGACGCGACCGCAAGCCGGCGCGCGGCGCGGGCCGGCTTCACGTTGGTCGAACTGCTGCTCGTTCTGGCGATCCTGGCGACGCTGGCCGCGATCGTGGTGCCGAAATTCACGGGCCGCCGGGAACAGGCGGACATTCAAGCTGCGCACACGCAGATATCCAGTTTCGAACTGGCCCTCGATACGTTCGAGGTGGACAACGGCTACTACCCCAAAGGGAGCGACGGCCTGAAAGACCTGATCGTGGAGCCCGCTGACGCAAGGAGCTGGCGGGGGCCCTACCTCAAAAAAGACATCCCCCTCGATCCGTGGGGCGAGCCCTACGTCTATGAGTGCCCCGGAAAGCACAATGCGAACGGGTACGACCTGATGTCGAAGGGGCCCGACAAGCAGGAAGGCAGCGCCGACGACATAACGAACTGGTGAATCGCGCGATGCACATGCGGAACCGCAATCATCATCATCGACGAGCGACGACGTTGATCGAGCTGATCCTGGTGTTGGCTTTGCTGGCGGCGGTCATGGCCCTCGCCGCGCCGTCGCTCTCGCGATTCATGGCGGGACGGACGATCACGGAAGAGGCGCGGCGATTCGTCGGGCTCACTCGGTACGCCCGGAGTCACGCGATATCCACGGCCGTGCCGATGGAGGTGCGGATCGATCAGGAAACGGGAACGTACGCTCTGTCTCCGGTTGCGGGATACCAGTTCGAGGAGAAGAAGCCGGTCGAGTTTCATTTGGCGGATGGATTGCGCTTCGACCTCGATCCGGCGAGCTTGGATGAAAAGGATGAAGCGCGAATCCTCGTGTGGCCGGACGGGAGGATCGACGAGGAGAGTCTGGAGACGCTCCATCTTTCCGACGAGAGGAAAGGAGACGCAATCGAGATCGGCCGGACGGAAAACGGCCTGGGGTACGAGATCAGGGATAAAGGATGAAGGCGGAAGGATAGGGAATGAAACCGAATGAGGTGGAACACGCAGTGAACACAAAAGGCAGATCCGGAAACTGCCCTCTTCCGCCGTTTATGGGACGGGAGCGCGCCCTCCGTTCGGCGCCGCGCGGCGGGTCTTCTTTGCCTTTTTCATCCTTCATCCTTCATCCTTCATCCCTCAAGAGGCGCGGTTTCACGTTGGCCGAGATACTGGCGGCGATGGTTTTCGTGGCGGTCCTGGTCCCGGTGGCCCTCGAAGGGCTGCAGATCGCCAATCGCGCCGGGGTCATGGCCGATCGCAGACGCACGGCGGCCCAACTGGCCGACCGTCTCTTGACGGAATCGCTGGCAACGGAGAGTTGGCGCAACGGAGATCAGAAGGGCGACTTTGGGGAAGACGGGCCCGGGTATCGCTGGCTCCTGGAAACCAAGGCATGGGAACCGGCCCTCAGCGGAGCGGGGAGCGAGACCGAAGGCACGATGCGCGCCGTTTCGGTCGAAGTCTTCTTCTTGGTTCAGGAACGCGAGTATAGCGCGCGGTTGACTACGCTCGTGGAGGACTCGGCGGAATGAGCGCCAGACTCAGAGATGCGCGACGACGCGGATCCGCGGGCTTCACGCTGATTGAGGTCCTTGCGGCAACCGCCATGTTCGCCGTTCTCGTCGGCGCTCTGTATCCTGTTTTTCATACCGCCATGAGAATGCGTGAGAAGGCGGCCGACGTGATGGAGGAAACGTTGCCGAGGCATTACGTGGCGGAAGTCATGAAACGCGACCTGCGGCAGGTTGTCGCTCCGGTGGGTATCCTGGCCGGCGCTTTTGTCGGCAAAAAGGAAGAGGACGGGACCTGCAGGAGAGACCGCCTCGAGTTCCACACGGCCTCGGGCGCGGTCGATTCGAAGGAGCCGTGGGGCGATGTCCAGAGAGTGGCCTATTATCTTGCCGAGTCCCTAGTCTCGGTTTCCGGGAATAAGGCAACGGGAAACACGGAGGCTTATGAGCTGGTGCGCGCCGTCACGCGCAATCTACTCGCCTCGACCGAAGAGGACCCCAAGGAGGAACGGCTCCTGAAGGGCGTGCGGTCGCTGGCGTTTTCCTACTACGATGGAGAAGCGTGGCAGGATTCGTGGGATTCCACGACGCTGGAAAACGAGACTCCCGTGGCAGTGAGGGCGCGGATTGAGTTCGCGGCCGCCAGCGCCAACGGACCCGCGACGTTCCCCATCGAGATGGTCGTCCCGATCGCGGCCAAGGCTCCGACAACGGAAGAGGAGAGCTGATGAAGAGCGCACGGGAAAACCCTTCCGTCTTCTTTGGAGAAAGGGCGTCACGCGGCGTGAAGGCCCTCCGTTCGTCCAGGCTTTTGACCTTTCGGTCTTCATCCTTCCGGTCCCGGGGAGCGGCGTTGATCGTCGTCCTGTGGATTTCTCTGGGCTTGGCGAGTCTCGCGCTCCTTTTCGGCAACACGATGATGCTCGAATACCGCGCGGCGGACAACACGGCGGCCGCGCTCGAGTCAACGCAGGCGATTGAGGGCGCGCGCTCCTACGTGAGCTTCGTCCTCGCGAACCTGGAAGAGCCGGGGAAAATGCCCGACGTCGAGTCCTATGAGTCGGATGACGTGGCCGTGGGCGACGCCGCTTTCTGGCTCATTGGGCGCGGAGGCGCTTCGGAAAGGGAGAGCCGGGGCGAGGACGACGCGCCCGTGTTTGGCTTGGTGGACGAAGCCTCGAAGCTGAACCTGAACACGGCCACCCGCGAGATGCTCGAAGCATTGCCCGGCATGACGGCCGAACTCGCCGCCGCAATCATCGACTGGCGCGACGCCGATGAGGAACTGACGCCGGACGGCGCCGAATCGCAGAATTACCTGTTGGGCGACCCCGCCTACAACTGCAAGAACTCGAGGTTCGAGACGGTCGAGGAGCTGCGACTCGTCAAGGGCGGCGACTGGAACGTTCTTTGCGGAGAGGACGCGAATCGCAACGGCATACTCGATCCAAACGAAAACGACGGCGCCGCGACCCCGCCGGATGACAACCAGGACGGGCGGCTGGATCCCGGGATTCTGGAGTACGTGACCGTTTACACCCGCGAGCCGAACGTGCGCGAGGACGGTTCGCCCCGGATCAACGTGAACGGCAACCGTAGCGCGGTCGAACAGCTTCTGCGCGAGAAATTCGGCGACGCTCGAGCGGCCGAGATCCAGGCTGCGACCGGCAGCGGGGGGAACTTCTCGAGCATTCTGCAGTTCTTTCTGCGCAGCCGCATGACGCCCGAAGAATTCGCCCAGGTGAATGACGCGCTGACCGCCACGGACAACGACGCTCTGGAAGGGCTGGTCAACGTGAACACGGCCGGCGCCGAAGTGCTGGCCTGCCTGCCGGGAATCGGGGAGGCCTTTGCGGAGCAACTCACGGCCTATCGCGAGGGGAAGGACGAGGAGTTGGACTCACCGGCCTGGGTGACGAAGGTGCTGGATGAGCCGAGCGCCATCGAGGCGGGACCTTACATCACCGCCAGAACCTCTCAGTTCTCGGCCGACGCGGCGGCTGTGGGACACGAAGGCCGGGGACTCACGCGTACGCTGCTTGTTTTCGACGCGAGCGGAGAGGAACCGGCAGTGGTCTACCGCCGCGACCTAACGGGTTTGGGGTGGCCGCTGGGCCGAAGCGTCCGCGAGCGCCTGGCTGCGGACGCAAAGGAGAGGACGCGACTCCGATGAGACCTTCGGGTCCCGTGACAGCCTTCTCGTCGCTGGTGGGCCTTTCGCTCGAGCCGGGGCGATTGAGGGTGGCCGTTCTTCGCCGGTCGGGCAATCGTCTCCAGGTTCGCCGGGCGATGGTTGCTCCGTTGTCATTGGATCCTTTGGCGAACGATCCGGAGCTGGTGGGCCAGGAGATTCGCAACCACCTCGTCGCGGCGGGCGTTCGGGAGCGGCGTTGTCTCGTGTGCGTCCCTTTGAAGTGGGCGCTCACGGCTTGCGTCGCCCTGCCCGATCTTTCGGACGAGGACGCCGAGAGTTACGTCGCCTTGCAAGCCGAGCGCGAGTTTCCTTTCGCGCTGGAAGACCTGAGGCTCTCTTCTTCGCGGCATCAGACGCAGGACGGCCGGAAAGGCGCGTTGCTCGCGGCTATCCAAGCGAACAGTCTGGGGCGACTGCAGAAAGCCCTCAAGGTCGCGAGACTGCGGCCCGTGGCCGCCACGTTCGGAATGCTCTCCGCGGTTGGGGACGGCGCGCAGGCCGATGAAGGAAAGATCGTTCTCTTCGCCGGTCCCGAAGGAGTCGATCTGGCGGTCTGGGCCGGAGGCGGCTTCGTGGCGTTGCGGCCGTTGGGAGAAATGAGGGGAACCGAAGAAGACGAAAAGCGCTTCGACGCTGAAGGCATTGTCCGGCAGGTGCGCATCACGCTCGGGCAACTGCCGGAGGATCTCAGGACAACGATCGCCGCCGTCGAGGTCGCCGGTCCCCTTGCGATGACGCAGGCGCTTGTTGCGGATCTGCGGCAGCCCGCGACTCGCATCGGCCTGCCTGTGGAGACCGCGACCCTGGCGTCGGAGGCCGCGGCCGCGAACGGCTGCGGCATGGATGCGATGGGAGACGAAGAGGCCGCGCGTTTCGCACCGCTGCTGTGCGTGACGGCTCGGCGTCTGCGGGGCAGGGCGCTTGACTTCGAGTTCCCCTTGGCGACGCCCAGCCGCCTCAGAGTCATTGGCGGACGGATCTCGTCGCGTTGGACCGCTTGGCTGGGATCGGCGGCGGCCGCTTTGATCCTTGTCATCGGCGCCGCCTTCCTGGTCCAGTCCTGGCGATTGGCGCGACTCGAATCGGCATGGAAGAAGATCGAACCCCAAGCCACCGAGGCGCAGGCGCTGCGCGACCGGCTGCGCGAGTATCAACCTTGGTTTGAGAGCTCCCCAGAGGTCTTGACGATCATGCGAAGATTGGCGGAAGCGCTCCCCGAAGAGGGCAGTGTGTGGATCACGTCGCTGGGGATCGACGGCCTCTCGGACGTGTCCTGCTCGGGCAAGGCCAGGGAGAACCGGGTATGGCTGGAGACCTTGGATCGTCTGAGAGCCTCCGACGGGATAGAGGACGTGAAAGTCCTGTCGATCCGAGACAATCCAGGGGAAGCCGGGCTTTTGCAGTTCGCCCTGCAATTTCGCTGGAACCCGGGGGCAACCGATGGAACTTAGGCAGCGCGAACGTCTCCTGGCATTGGCGGCCGTCATCTGTGTCCTCCTCCTGGCGGGAGACAAGATGATTGTGTCGCCGCTACGCACCGTCTGGAAGGAACGCCAGGCGCGGATCGTCGAGCTCGCGGAATCCCTGGCGAAAGGGCGAGCGCTTGTCGGACGCGAAGAGAGTCTGCGGCAGAGATGGCTTGACATGCAGAAACGCTGCCTGCCCGCTTCCGTGTCTGAGGCGGAGAACCTGGCGCTGAAATCCGTGGATCGGTGGGCGCGCGGCAGCCGCCTCTCCGTGACGACGCTCAGCCCGAGGCGGACGCAGCAGGAGAAGGATTTCACGAAGCTGGAGTTGCGCGCGAAGGCCAAAGGCCCCATGGAAGCGATCGCGCGGTTCCTTTACGACCTGGAAAACGATCCGCTTGCCCTTCGAGTGGAAGAGATCGAAATCGCCGGGTACGAGTCAACCAGCGGAGACCTGACGCTGGACATTCGCTTCAGCGGGCTTCTGCCCGCGTCGGCGGCCCCGTGAGGAGCATGAGAGGAAAGATGGCAAGGCGAATGCCCGTCCGCGGAGCCTGTGTCCTTATGCCTGAGCCCGTTCGGCCCTGCCAGGATGGCGCGAGTCTGGCGGCCCGCGCCCGGTTCGGGCTCAGGGATGCCGTCGCGCGCCCCACACTCCGGCGGCGATCGGTTCGCGTTCGGCCCCTGGTTGCTTGCGTCGTTGCGTTGCTAATGGCGGGCGCCGTCGCCGGGGGTTTTGCCGAGGAGCCGTCGTCTAGCTCCGAGGAAGGATTCGGGGCATTCCGGATCGTTGTGGACCGCAACATTTTCGATCCGACTCGCGAGCAGCCGAAACCAAATCCTCAGACAGCGCCGCCGCCCGAGCAGCCCGACCATCTGGATCTGGTCGGCGTGCTGATCTCGGAAAGAGAGGCGGTCGCCTTCTTCGAGGGCGCCGGCGCGACGGGCGGCGGGGCCTGCAAGCGGGGTCAGACTGTCGGCGATTGCACGGTGTCCGCGATCGCGACGAGCACCGTAACCTTGGAGCGCGGCGCAGAGAAGATCCAGCTGGCCGTGGGCCGACGTCTGAGCACGTGGAAGAGTGGCAAATGGGAGGTTGTCGAGGCGCCCGCCGGGTCCTCGACCCGCTCAGGCGCCGGGGAGTCTGCTGACCCGGCCCGAGATCGGCAAAGCGCCTCTCCCCGGGAAAAGGAAGGACGTGAGACGAACGCAACGGACAGGAAGCCGGACGGGAAGAAGGGCAAGGACGGGGGATCGTCCGAAGACGTGCTGAAACGCCTGATGGAACGACGCCAGAAGGAGGTGGGAGAATGAGAAAGACAATTCGCTTTTCAATGCTTGTATGCCTTGGCGCGACGGTCTTGCTGCTCCTAGACGCGCCTGGGGTTGAGGCGCAAACCACGTCGGAGACTCTTGCGGCCCCGCCGGCCGTAGCGCCAGAGACGGCGAAGGCGCCAGAGCAGGAGAAGACTCCAGAGGAGGCGAAGACGCCGGAGGAGGCGAAGACGGAAGAACGCGAGGAAGCAGCCACACCCCCGGGAATGCTGCGCCTCAATTTCCGCGGAGCTCCGTTGGAAGCGGTGCTGAGCTATCTCAGTGAAGCGGCGGGGTTCGTTATCATCCTCGACGCGCCGGTTGATGGGCGTCTGGACGTTTGGAGCCACCAGCCTCTCACGAAGGACGAAGCCGTGGAACTGTTGAACACCGTTCTCCACGACAAGGGATACGCGGCGGTGCGCAACGGGCGCACCCTGAAGATCGTCAGCCGGGAGAGCGCGCGGACTCAGGATCTGCCGGTCCGAGCGGGCAGCGACCCAAAGGCAATCCCCAAGACGGACGAGATGATTACACAGATCATCCCCGTGCAGCACGCCAACGCAATGAAACTGCTGGAGAATCTCAAGCAGTTGGCGCCTGACTACGCCGTCATGAGCGCGAACGAAAGCAGCAACGCGATCGTTCTGACGGACACACAGACCAACGTTCGCCGCATCGCGGAGATCGTTCGAGCGCTCGATACTTCGATCGCCGACATTGCGACGGTGAAGGTCTTTCCGCTGAAGCACTCGGACGCGGTGGAGCTGGCCAAGGTGATCAACGAGGTCTTCAAGTCGCCGACCAGCGCCTCCTCGGGCGGATCGAGAAACGATCGGATGCGGCAGTTCTTCATGCGGATGGGCCCGGGAGGCGGCCCCCCCGGTCCCCCGGGGGACTCGGAAGAAATCGGCCAGAGCGACGCCAGGCAGGCGACCTCACGGATCGTGGCCGTCGCCGATCAGCGGACGAATTCCGTCGTCGTCGCGGCGTCGGCGGAAATGATGACGATGATCGAGGACGTGATCCATCAGGTGGACACGGTGAGCGAGGACATTACCGAAGTGCGGGTCTTTCCTTTGCGCTACGCCAACGCGGAAGAGATGGCGCAACTCATCACCGACGTGTTCTCCGGAGACACCAGCACGAACCAGAGCCGCCAGGCGTCTCCTTTTGGCCGCGGTCGCTTCTTCGGCGGCTTCGGGGGCGGCGGCGGATCGACGTCGGACCAGCAGGCAAGCGAGCGGAAACTGCAGGAAGACAAGGTCGTAGCCAAGGCCGACACGAGAACCAACTCCGTGGTGGTGACCGCCGCGAGCGAGACACTGGCCCAGATCGAGCAGATGGTCAAGGGACTCGACTTGAATCCCGCGAAGAGCCAAAAGGTCTACGTGTACCCGCTGCAGAACGCCGACGTGGATGAGGTCAGCGGGATTCTTGGCGACATGTTCGGCGGTCAAACGGGATCGAGCAGTCGGACCGGCTCCAGCCGCTCGTCAACGCAAACGAACCGAGGCGGATCTTCCCAGCCGGGAGCGAGCCAGACGGGAACGAGCCAGACGGGAAGGAGCCAGACGGGAACGTCTGGGTCCTTCGGTGGCGGAAGCGCCGGGAGATAAGGTGTCAGAGACCAGGGACTGGGCGACTGGACCGACGCCAAGGCTTGAGAACCAGACGAGTCGGACCTCCGGCGTCATGACAGTGAACTCGCCAGCCAGAACTGAGAACCCCGAACTGTGAGCCCACAACTCCGAGCTTTCAAAGTGAGGACCACAACCATGAAACAACAACCCTTTCTGCGCACACTGGGAGCGGCGCTCTTTCTGGGCGTTGCGATCTTGATGTCGAGGAGCTCGGCTGCCCAAGAGCCGCCGCCGCCCCCGCCTTGGCTCCAACCGTCTTCGGAGACTCCGTCGGAAGGAACGCCAAGGAGTTCCTCGGGCGCCGTCACGGCGGGGGAGGCGGTTATCCAGGCGGACCCAGAAACCGGTTCCCTCATCATCATTACGGACGACGAGACCAACGAAAGGATCCGGCGCGTCATCGAAGCCCTGGATCGCCCCGTGCCCCAGGCCCTCATCAAGGTCCTCTTCCTGGAAGTCACGCACAGCAAGGGCAGCGACTGGAGTCTCCAGGGAGCGTTGCGCTGGGGACCCAAGGACGCCACGGCCTTGTCGCGTTCCGAACTCACGTTTCAGCCCGGCTCGGGATTCGTCGAGATTCTGGCGAGAGACCTGGACCTGACGCTTACGGCATTGGCCGAGGTGGCGAAGCTGGAAGTCCTCTCGCGCCCGTCCATTCTGGCCAGGAACAACCAGGAGGCCGTTATCACGGTCGGACAGGAAGTGCCCTTCATCCGCAATAGCCGGATCACGCAGGAGGGCCAGACGATCAACACGGTCGAGTATGACGATATCGGCATCATTCTCCGCGTCACCCCCCATATCAGTTCCGATGGGCTGGTTGAGATGGACGTGGCGCCCGAAATCTCCACGCTCACGGGGGACTCCGTTCCGATTTCCGAAGGCGTGACGGCGCCGGTCTTTGCGAAGCGGTCGGCGGAGACTTGCGTGGTCGTGCCGGACGGCAGAACCGTCGTGATCGGCGGCCTGATGGAGGACCAAGACACGGAGTCGGTCGGCAAGATCCCGGTGCTTGGCGACATCCCCTATCTGGGCCTTTTGTTCCAGCGCAAGACAACGTCGAAGTCAAAAACGGAGCTGCTGATCTTCCTGACCCCCCACGTTGTGCGGAGCACTGAGCAGTTGACGGGCCTCTCGCGTTCGGAAAAGGAGAAAGCGGATCTTACCGAGGGGGCCTTTCCACAGGAGCAGCTTGAAAAGTACCTGGGCGAATGGGATGATTGACTGAGCGGCGGCAATCGGGAAAGACCCCGGATCGTCCCCCACTGAACGCCCCAAGCGTGTCGAGTACAGGAGTCCCCGACCGGCCGAAGCGATCCGACCGATCCGGGCCCCAGTCCGGGCAGTATGCCCGATCCCCGGAGCACCGCGTGCCATGCGTAGAACTCGAGCGATGACGGTCTACATGCTGCTGGCCGTTGCGTGGGTTATCCTGTGCGGGTGGCAAGCGGTGGAGCATGGCCGCTTTCGGGATTCGGCCCGGGCCGCGCTTCTGAACCGCGCCTTGGACATCTCGCGCTCTCTCGGCGTCGTGATTCGCTCCCAGGGCCGGTTTGGCATCATCCGCCAGCCCCGTCTCGAAGCGGCGCTCGAGGACTTGGCCGAGTCGAAGGAACTCCTCTTCGTCGCCCTCCTCAATGCGCAAGGGGGCGTGGTGGCCTCCGCCGGCGAGCCGGTCGATCTGGACCTGAAGAACCTCCCCGAGAGGGGCGGTCGCTGGGACAAGAAGGCGCTGACCGTCGTCAACCTGGTCGACCTTGGGCTGGGGATTGAGAACGGCACGACGACGGGGACGGGGCCCCTCGTCCTGCCGCCGAGGGATTCCGCCGCGACCTCCGACACCCTCCCCTTCGGCGGCCGGGGCACATCCGAAACCTTGCGCGAATCCTTCTTCCGCCGGTCGCGGCGCACGGTCGAGCGCACTTCGCAAACCATCATCGTGCGTTTCGAAATGCCGGCGGATCTCGTGACGACCGAGACTCGCTCTTTGCTGGATCGGCCCCCGAGCTTCGGCTTCGCTGGGCCGCCGCCTCCTTTTGAGCATCCTCCTGGGAGAAGGGGGGAGGGCCGCGGGGAGCCGCCCCCCCCCCCGTTCGGACATCCTCCCGGGAGAAGGGAGGAGGGCCGCGGGGAACCGCCCTCTGGACCGCCCCCTCCTTTCCGCCGCCCCTTCTGGATGAGCGAAGAGCGATACAAAGAGCTGTTGCCCAAACAGGGGCTCCACGGGTTTGTTCTGCAGATGTCCGTCGGTGCGCCCCGCGCCGAGATCGGACGGGACCGGTGGCTCCGGCTCGGCGTGGCCGGCATCGCTCTCATGGCGATCGCCGGGTTCGGCGTGGCGTGGCGCGGTTTCCAGCGGTCCTCCGAGCTGCAACTGCGCTTGATCCGGGCGAGCGAGATGAACTCCTACCTTCGCGAGATGAACGTGGCCGCGGCGGGTCTCGCCCACGAGACGCGCAACCCTCTGAATATCGTGCGCGGTCTGACGCAGATGATCTCCAATGACGCCTCCGCTCCCGAAGAGATCCGCAGGCGGTCGCGCGAGATCATCGAGGAAGTCGACCGCGTGACGAGCCGCCTGAACGAGTTCATCGACTACTCGAAGCCGCGCGAGGCGAAACTGGGACCCACGAACTTGAACGCCGTGGTGCAGGACGTGGGGCGAGCTCTGGAAAGCGACCGGGAAGAGAAGGGGATTCGCTTCGGCCTGACGGGACCGGAACTGGTCGTCGAGGCGGACGAATCGTTGCTTCGCCAGGTGCTTTTCAACCTCCTGCTGAACGCCATTCAGGCGGTCGACTCTGGCGGGGCCGTGGACGTGCTCATCGAGCAGCCCAAGCCGGACGAGGCGAGTCTGGAGGTGCGCGACGACGGCCCCGGCGTTCCGGAAGAGATCCGCGGGGACCTTTTTCGTCCTTACGTCACAACCCAAGAGGGCGGCGCAGGTCTGGGACTGGCCGTCGTTCGCCAGATCGTGCTTGTGCATCATTGGGAAATCGGATATCTTCCACGGGAAGATGGGGGATCGCGGTTTCGCATCACGGGTCTTAGGGTTGCCCAACGGATCTCATAGGCAGTCTGAAGCCGCGGACGCAATCCCGATCTTCAGTGCCAGAAGACGCGCGCGTTCTCTGCCGGCGTGGCGCCGTGAGGATGCAGTGTGGGTCGTACGGGGGGGAGAATGTCGGCGCAGAACCGAGGCACAGGCGCCAACGGGCCGCTGGTCCTCGTCGTGGATGACGATGTGGGGCAGCGGAGCCTTCTTGAGTCCTTTCTTTCCGGCCAAGGTTTTCACGTCGCGGCCGCCTCTTCTGGCGAGGAAGCCCTGGCGCTTCTTGATTCGCAGGAATTCCGCATCATGATCTCCGACGTTCGCATGTCGGGAATCAGCGGACTGGAGACCTTGCGGCGAGCGCGCGAGGAGCATCCCAACCTCTCCGTGTTGCTCGTCACGGCGTACGCCGACGTCCGCGATGCGGTCGGCGCCATGCGCGACGGCGCCGTGAATTACCTCGAGAAGCCCATCGACCTCGACGAACTGCTCGCGTCGGTTCGCCACGCAACGGGGCTGGACGCGGACGTTTCGGCCCGCGTGATCGAGGACCTCAGATTGCCGGAAGGGGTGATTGCCGAGAGCGCCGCAACACGCGCCTTCCTCCGCGAAGCGGCCCTGGCGGCGCCGTCGCAGGCCCGGATTCTCGTCTGTGGCGAAAGCGGCGTGGGCAAGGAAGTCGTCGCGGATCTGATCCACGCCTGGAGTCCCCGCGCGTCCGGGCCTCTTGTCAAGGTGAACTGCGCCGCTCTTCCGGAGACGCTTCTCGAAAGTGAACTCTTCGGACACGAGAAGGGATCTTTTACCGGAGCGGACGCCCAGCGCGTCGGGCGCTTCGAGGAGGCGAACGGCGGAACGATCCTGCTCGATGAGATCGCCGAAATGTCTCCCGCTCTTCAAGCGAAGCTCCTCCGGGTCACGCAAGACGGGACGTTCCAGCGCGTCGGATCGAACCAGGAGCGCCGCACGGACGCGCGCATCCTGGCCTCGACGAACCGCGACCTGGAGGCGGAAGTCAAGGCGGGGCGCTTCCGCGAGGATTTGTTCTTCCGCCTGAACGTGATGGAGATCTTCGTCCCCCCCCTGCGCGAGCGTCGGGCCGACGTCCTGCCGCTCGCCCGTTTCTTCGCCTCGAAGCTCTCAGGAGGAAATCCCCGTTTCTCGGCCTCGGTCGTGGCTTGCCTGGAACTGTACGACTGGCCCGGAAACGTACGCGAACTCGCCAACGCCATGGAAAGGGCCACGCTCATGGCGCGCGGCGAGGTCATTCTTCCCGAGCACCTGCCCAAGCGCGTTCAAAAAGCGGGATCGCAAACGGAGGAGGGCGGAGAGAGACCCTCTCGCGGCAAACGCATGGAAGAGGTGGAACGAGCCGTCATCCTTCAGACTCTCCGCCAGAACAACTACAACCGCACCGAAACGGCCCGCGTCCTCGGCATCAGCCGCCGCGCCCTCATCTACAAACTCCGCCGCTTTGCCGAAGAAGGGCACGCGGTCGATCCGTGAGGGTCCCCAGGATAGGCGCCTGGGCGCGCCGGACAAGGGTCCCCAGCGCCCAGGAGCGTGCGTGAAGAGAAGACCGGTTGGTGAAGTGGCACGGGCATCCTGCCCGTGGATTCCTGAGAACACATGGGCGGGACGCCCATGCCACCTTTCCCCCGCGCTCCTCCAGGGCCCTCTCGCACACCCTCTAAGGCTCAGGTCGCGTTGCGGCCTCGTCTCTGCTCTTCGCAATCGCCGTCCCGCCGCGCGGCTGTTTCGGAACTTGCCCGCTCCGCCGGCTACGAGCGGCGAGCGCCAAGGCGCTCGCAGCAATCCCGAGCGCGGCGACGGGCCAGAAGGCGCTGACGTCCGAGGCGGGCGAAGTTCTCCCGGCGAGGTCGACGGCGTAGCCGATGAGCGGAGCGGTCAGCATGCCGAAGGTTGAGCGGGCCTGCGACTCGACGGAAAGAACGGTGGCGCCCATTTCGGGGGGGGAGTGCGCGTCATAGCGGCTCAGTTGGGCGGGACGGAAGAGATTCTGGACGAACCCCGCGGCAACGAAACAAGCGGCTGCGGCGGCGGGGCGCCCAGCGAGGAGCGCGGCCCCCAGAAGGGCGTAGATTGCCAGATTCACCCACCAGAGGCGAAGGGTCGCTCGATCTTCGCCCCCCGCCCTTTGGCAGAAGCGGTGGGCGTTGCGCGACGCCGCGCTCATGAGCAGATTCAGGGCGAAATAGACCGACCCGACGATCAGGGCGCTGCGTTGGGTGTCGCTCAGCCGCGAATCGAGAAGGGGAAAGGCGGCCGCGAGAGGCAGGGCCAGGGCGAGTTGCTTCAGCACGGGCTGCAGGTAGTCTTTGGTGGCCTCAAACGTGCCGTCGAACACCACCGCCTCGCCGAGCAAGCGGCGGAGATCGGGGCGGGTGGCGCTGCAGCGCAGAGCGCCGACGGTAAAACGCGCCAACTCGCCCCAGCGGACGCTCTTGCGCGTCTCGCCGTCGAGGTACTTGGGGTAGCCGAGGAAATTGACGATGCTGAGGGCGTAAGGGGGAACGCAGAACCAGAATATCATGCTATAGGAGCCGGAGTAGAACACGAGCGCGGCGGCGATGAGCGCGCTCAGCGCGGAGCCGATCTTCGACCAGGATCGCGTGAAGCCGTAGACGCGGGTCTTCTCGCTTTCTCGTCCTTGCCGTCGCAGCCAATCGAAAATCATCGCTTTGTGGGTCCCCGTGCGAAACACTTCGCCGAGGGCGAAGAAGAACATGGCGGCGAACAGCATCCAGACCGCGTCCGAAAGAGCGAAAACCACGAAAGACACGATGTAGGCGGAGAAAGAGAAGATCATGCACCGCCGCCGTCCGTAGAGATCGGCCACGGCGCCGCTGGGAATGTCGAACAGCATGGTGCAGACTTCGCGGAACCCGATCAGAAGACCGATGACGAAGAACGAGAGGCCTTTCTCTCGAAAGGCCAGGATGATGAAAGGCTCGAAGTAGCGTTGGTCCTTCAGGAAGCCATAGCAGCTGAAGCGGAACAGCATGTGGCCGGGTTTCTCGGGGGGAGGCAGCGGAGTGGACTCCTTCGTCTTCGGCAGACTACTTGGGTGGGGCGCGGCGGCTCAAGACAAAAGAGGGGCTAGGGATCAGCGATCAGGGGTCAGCGCTCCCCTACCGCGACGCAGACGTCCACCACTGCCCCCCCACCGTCCCCAACTCCCGGGGGACAAAGCCCACGTCAAGGAGGCGTGCAGGGTCGCCGATAGCAGGGCGATGATGCTCTTTGCGCGCAACGACCTCATGGAGAGCTTTCCCCAAAAGGCTGGCGCCGGCAAGCGCCCTCTGAAGAAGCGAGGGGCACTCCCCGTCCCTGCTTGCAGGGAAGGGGGGGTGTCGCCGCCGCGAGAACAGTCTCCGTTCCCCCGCTCCGGCTTTGAGGAGAAAGCCCAAACGTCCTCAATGAAAGAACTGATTCAGCCGGGTGGTGAACTCTTGGGAATTGGCGAAAAGGTTGATCACGCTGTCATAAGTCTGCCGGCCCGCGCCGAGTTCGCCGCTCCAGTAAGCGACCTCGTTGTCGCCGGGGAAGCGACCGAGGTAAGCGCGATAGAAGCGCGTGACGTAGTCTCCCGTTGCGGGCTGTTTGCCGAGAAACTCCGCCGAGACGATCACCTCGCGTCCCATCTGAATCGCCTGCGCGCGGACGGTCTCGACGCCGCCTTGGGCGTAAGCAGCGGCGAAAAGGTCCGAGGCGTATTCGAGCCCGCTCTGGTCCACGAGCCGGTCGAGAAGACCGATGTACATGGTCGTGACGAAATTCCGCGTCTCCACGCCTCCGAGGCCGGAATACAGGCTCTCTATCCGGTTCGCGAACTCCTCCGATTCCGAGAACACCGTCATGACTTGCGAGCGGTTCCACGCGCCGCTGGTCCAATTGCTCAGCTCGGTCTGGGTTGGGGCCCTGTTGAGGAAGACTTGATAGCAGTCGGTGATGAACTCGCTGTCGGTGCGGCTCCGGTTGGCATACTCCTGCGACAGGAAAAAGAGGCGCGCCATCTCCCGCGGGATGAAGCGGACGTCGATGCCGAAGCTGAGAGCATACTGGAAGTAGCCGCTTTCCCAAGCGTCCACGGCGCCCGCTTCAGGCGGACGGCCGAGCACAAGATCGTAGAACGACGCGATCAGGTCGCGAATCGGCCCCGGATTGGCGGTCGGGGCGGGGGTCGGCGTTGGGCGCGGCGTCGGCGTTCCGACCGGCGTCGGCGTCGCGGGGGGCGTTGGCACGGTGACGGCCGGATCGATAATGGTGACGGTATAGGAGAAATCGCGCGGCGTTCCACCGACGCCCACGTTGCGAACCGTGACGTCATACGATATGTCTTGCGCCGGCGCGGAGGACGGAACGCCCTGCGGCTCCCACACGATCGTGTTGTCGCCGTAACCGGTGGCGACCGGCTCGAGAGTGAGCGACACGGCCGAGCCGTCTCGATTCATCTCGACCGCTGTGCTTGAGAAGTCCGCGTTGGGATAGGAGAAGGACCAGCGCGCGTAAACCAGTTGGTATGGCACGTGACCTTGCGGCGGCCAGCTCACGCCGTTCGGAGTGCTGGGGCGGGTTCCAAAGCCGCCCAAGATCCACAGAGCCATCGACCCGGGCCAGAAGCCGGGGCTCTGGGCCGTCGTCGCACCGGCGCCCATCAGCTCGGTTGGCGGGTAGAGAATCCACCGCCGGTGGCCGACGAGATTGTTCGGGGCGCCGGCGTCTTCGATGAAGCCGTCGATGGCGGCGGGGCCATAAGAGCCGAGGGCGTTGTTGGACTTGCTGGCGGCATCGGCCCCGTCCGCCGTGTAGCACGCCCACGTCGGCGGAGGCTGATGAGACAGCGCCCCTTGCGCCACGAACATCAGGGCCGCCTTCTGGCATTTGGCGTCCCACTCGGGGTTCAACGTGACGGCCCCGGGCAATCCCGCCATGGCGCGGAAGTAGTTCACGCGCAGGATGATGGCGTTTTTGTGGGCTTGACTGATCGTGCCGGGGTCGCAGGAGGCGGTGCTGCCCGTCCACCCGGTATCCACGCCCTCGGAGACCATATACGTCGTGTAGTAGAAATCGGCGACCGCCGCGCGATCTGAAACGTCCACCGAGAGCGCCGTTGGCGCGATCGGCCTGGAGGTCGAGAGGCCGGCCGCTTCCGTCTGAGCGGCAACGGGCGCCTCGCCAAGATCGACGGCGCCCTTCGCCAAAATCGTCTGGGCGGCGCCGCCCCATAGGATGCACAGGCAAAGAGCCAGAACGATTCCACGTCTGCTATTCCACCGCTGAGAAGGCTCCGCATGCTTCATGACCCACCATCCTTTCCCACAGAGATAGGCTGAGCAGAAGCGCCGCCGGCGCCGGCGTTTTGCTTTTCCTCCGCGAAAACATCGGCTTGAAAGGTGAGGAACCGCGCCTCGGGCCGCCGCCATGCGTCCGCGGGCAAGCCCGCCTTCTGCGAAAGATGCGCAAGCATCTCTTCGAGTCCCCACCCCTGCTCGACGGCGACCTGCGGGAGGAAAACGGCCCGGGCGACGCCGAGCGTCAGGATGACGCCGTCCCGGCCGATCCGGATTTCTTCCGCCGACGGAACTTCTTGCGGAACGGTGAGAGCCGAGATCTCAAGGTGAACCTCCGGCAGCTCCTCGGGGCGCACGGGCGGGAAACGCTGATCGCGCAGGGCCGCGTTCAGCGCATTGCCCCGCACCGACTCGCACAGAGGTTCATTCGGCATGATGGACCCGATGCAGCCGCGCAGCATCCCCCCGCGAGTGAGCGTGACGAAAGCCGCCCGCTCTTCCATCAAGCGAGGAAACCCTTTGCATTTGTCCAGGCCGGGACGCTCCTCGCCGCTAACGGCCGCTTCGAGAGACTGGCGCGCCAGATCGAGCAGCGCGGCTCTCTCCTCGTTCGTCAGCGGCGGGGGGCCCTCGGCGCGATCCTCGGTCTCCCCGCGAGTCCCGGCGCTCCGGCCCGCGATGTCCTCCGGCGCTCCCGCGGGCTCGGGCGGCGGGGCGGGCCACCCCTTGTCGTGGGTGAAGGCCATGGCGAGATACGTTACAGACTCGCCGAAGTCGCCCGTGAGCGCCCCGCTTGTGTCGTAGCGCAGGCGCGTAGCCTTCGTCCCCGAGGGAAGGACTTCAAGGAGCAGGGCGATCGGATTCCGTCCGCAGATGGTGTCTCCCGTCTCAGCCAGGTAAGGCTGGAAGCGCGCCCGATCCAGGGATTCGATGGCGCCGGCGGCGCGGTCGTTCAGGTCCGCCAGGCTCTTGGAGGTGGCGTCATCGTGCGGGAAAGGGACATAGCCGAATCTCGGGCCGTAGTGCGTGAAATCGGAGGATACGACAACGGCGACGTCCGGGCCGAGAACGCCGGCAAGCGCCTTGGCGAGAACGGCATAGTCATCGCCCGCCAGATCGCCGACGACAATCGGCACAATCGCCGGCATCCGCTCGCCGAGCGCGTACTGCAGGAGGGGGATCTCGATGTCATCGGAGTGTTCACCGAGGTGAACGCCCGCTACGTTCTTCACCAAGGGACACCTCCGCAAGCGCCGAACCGCTTCGAGGTCGATGGGCGCCTCGCCCAGCGGCGTTTCGTAGGCGCGATACTCGCCGATGGACACTCCCCGGAAATCGCTCGAGTGGCTCGGGCCCAGAATCATGATGCGTTTCAGGGGGGTCGTCCGGGCGGCGAAGAGCGCGGCTGCGTGAGCGGCCGTTGCCCCTGAGTATTGGTAGCCGGCGTGCGGGGCGATCACGGCCAGCAGTTTGTTGGCGTCGACCTTGGCGGCGGACGCCCGCCCCTGGCTGAAGAATCCCTCGAGCATGGCCCGAAGGGCCGAGGCATTCCCAGGGTACCAACTGCCCGCGATGCGAGAACGATGGACGGGCAGACGCTTCGCCTCCTCGGGGGTCCCCAAAGAGGCCTGGGGTCCCGCGCGAGGCGCGGCGGCGCGCCGGGCCTCGGCGCCGGGCTCGGAGGGCGCCTTTGCGGCTCTCGGCCCGGCTTCCTTCTCCTCCTCGCGCTTGCCGCAGCTCACGGCGCCCCAGATCGTGACCGCAAAAATCGCCGCCCACAGCAGAACCCGCCTTTGCATTGCCCGCCTCCTCATTCGGCGAGGCTTCTTAGCCCGCCAAGTTGTTCCCGCGCCCCCAAAGGGGCCGGTAGAAGGCCGCTTCATGGTCGCTCAAGTTCGCAACGCCCGGCGTCCCCACGGGAACGCTCCGGTCGGTGGAAGGCACGTCTTTCCCCGAAGAGGCGTCTCCCAGCACCCGGGCGCATGCCGCAGCCGCCGCTCCCATCGTTCCCAAGAGAAAATCGCGTCGGCCAAGCCTCCACGCGCCCCCGAAGGTTCTATTTTTCTTCTTTCTCATGACTCCGTCCCCTTTGAGCCCGAAACTGCCGCCTTTTCGGTGCACGCCGGCATTCTATCCCAACCCCTCCCCCCGGAGCAACCGCCGTCTTGGGACGGACGTTTGGAACGGCAAAGCAGGGCGCCGGCGCGGCGGCTTCAGGAGCGGGGAGTCGCTGGGCTGGGGGCTTTCGCCATTGGCCGGCGCCTCAGTCCGCTCCGTGGCCGTCGAGGAAAAACAAGGCTTGCAATCGACCTTGGAAAACGCACACAATTCAGAGTATCCGACTTCTCTCGGAAGGAAAAAGAAGCATGGCAAACGACAATCCCCATCCTCGCGAGGCGGCAACAACCGCGGCGCCGGCGGCCGAAGCGCAACGCCCCGACGCCCAGGGGCATTTCGGGCGGTTCGGGGGACGTTTCGTCCCCGAGACCCTCATGACGGCGCTCTTCGACCTGGAACGCGAGTACCTCGCCCTGCGCGACGACCCGACCTTCCACAAAGAGCTCGATCTCCTGAACCGCGACTATAGCGGCCGGCCCACGCCGCTCTACTACGCGTCGCGGCTGAGCGAAGCGACGCGCGGCGGGCGCGCCCGGATCTATCTCAAGCGCGAGGACCTCTGCCACACGGGCGCCCACAAGATCAACAACACCCTCGGCCAGGGACTCCTGGCGAAACGCCTCGGCAAGCCGCGCGTCATCGCCGAAACGGGCGCGGGCCAGCACGGCGTCGCAACGGCCACAGCCGCCGCGCTGCTCGGCCTCGAATGCGAGGTCTTCATGGGCGAGGAGGACATTCGCCGCCAGGAACTCAACGTCTTCCGCATGAAACTGCTGGGCGCGCGCGTCATCCCCGTCTCCAGCGGCACGCGCACCCTCAAGGACGCCACCAACGAGGCTCTGCGCGACTGGCTCGCGCGTTGCGACGACACGCACTACATCATCGGCTCGGTCGTCGGCCCGCATCCCTTCCCCATGATGGTGCGCGACTTCCAGAGCGTGATCGGCCGCGAGACGCGCGCGCAGCTCGAGGAGAAGGAGGGGCGCCTGCCCGACGCCCTCGTGGCGTGCGTGGGTGGCGGCTCGAACAGCATGGGGCTCTTCGCGCCGTTCTACGCCGACGAAAACGTTCGGTTTTTCGGCGTCGAGGCCGCCGGCGAGGGCATCGAAACGGGTCGCCACGCGGCCACGATCTCGATGGGCCAGATCGGCGTCTTCCACGGCGCGCGCGAGTACGTTCTCCAGAACGAGGACGGCCAGATTCAGGAAGCGCACTCCATCTCGGCGGGGCTCGACTATCCCGGCGTCGGACCCGAGCACTGCTACTTCGCCGACACGGGCCGTGGCCATTACCAGGCCGTCACGGACCAAGAAGCCCTCGACGCGACCGAGCTCCTCTGCCGCACCGAAGGCATCATCCCTGCCTTGGAGAGCGCCCACGCCATCGCCGCCCTCCCCTCGATCGTCGAACAACTCGATGCGGGCGCGATCATCGTGCTTTGTCTTTCGGGGCGAGGGGATAAGGACGTGTACACGCTACGGGATCGGCTGGCCTAGAAGGAGTCGGAAAGAGCGGTTGTTTGGGGCGATCTTCGCCGCCGGTCCTGTCTCTTGGCGCGGCTTTCCTTCCGAACGTGGACTTCCGTGTTACACGGTAACAGGATTCCAGTCCCAGCAAGGCTTCGGATCGTCCCGTGGATCGCGTTGACCCTGTCAGAAAAGGCAAACGCAGAGGCGCAGAGAACGGGGGAATTCGCGGAGGTTGGCGGCGGGGAAGGCCATAGCCGGGGCAACTGTGCCACAATGCAGATTCCGGTTGCCACAGCCGTGGGGCCGTTGCGCCACAAGGCCGGGGAAGCGCCGCTGAGGGGTGGCCGCGCCGTACGCCAGGCTGAGAGAGTCACAGCCGGGGGCGGCTGAGGCATGCGTACCACGTGGCGGGCGAAACATCGGCCTACCGGGAGACGGCGAGGCGCTTGAGGTGGATGAGGATGGCGGTGATGTCGGCGGGCGTGATGCCGTGCAGACGCGACGCCTGGCCCAATGTGGCGGGGCGGCGAGTTCGGAACGCCTGTGCGGCTTCCTTGCGTAGGCTCGGGATCTCTGAATAGTCAAGGTTCTCAGGCAGGAGTTGCGTTTCGAGTCCCCGCTGGCGCTCGGCCTGCTCGTCTTGCCGTTTGATGTAGCCCGCGTACTTCGTTTGGATCTCGACCTGCTCGCGGACGCGAGGGCCCAGCGCGCAGGGGCCGCTCGGATCGGGGGCGAGAGCATCCGGATCGGACTGGATCGCGTTGGCGCAGACCTCCTCGGCGGTGACCTCCTCCAGGGGGCCGAATCCCCACTCGCGGAGCAGATTGTAGGTCACGCTCGGACGAGCAAGAAGCCGCTCGAGGGTGACGGTCTCCGTCGGCATGACGACTCCTGCCGCTCCGAGCTTCTCCGGGTCGAGGTCCGCCGGTTTCACCCGCGTTCTCGCGAGCCGATCGCGCTCGTCGGCGACCCCGTCGCGAAAGCGCTCGAACCGCCGCCACCGCGCATCATCGACGAGGCCGATCTCGCGGCCGCGCGGCGTCAGGCGCAGGTCGGCATTGTCCTGGCGCAACAGGAGGCGGTACTCGGCGCGAGAGGTGAAAATTCGGTAAGGCTCGGGCGCGCCTTTCGTGATGAGATCGTCGATCATGACGCCGATGTAAGCTTCGTCGCGCCGGAAAATGAGGGGCGGCTCGCCGCGCAGCTTCAGCACGGCGTTCGCCCCCGCGACCAGGCCAAGCGCCGCCGCCTCCTCGTAGCCGGTCGTGCCGTTGAGCTGACCGGCGAGGTAGAGTCCCGGGATCGCTCGCGTCTCGAGCGTCGCGCGCAGCTGGGTCGGAGGGAATGCGACGTACTCGATCCCGTAGCCATACCGGGCGACTTGGACGTTTTCGAGCCCCTCGATGGTTCGCAAGAAGGCCTCTTGCGCGTCCGCGGGCAAGCTCGTCGACACGCCGTTGACGTAGACGAGGTCGTTTCCCAGACTCTCGGGTTCGAGGAACACCTGGTGGCTGTTGCGGTCGGGGAAACGTTCGAGTTTCGTCTCGATGGAGGGACAGTAGCGGGGCCCCGTGCCGGTGATTTTCCCCGTGTAAAGGGGCGAGCGATCGAGAGACTCCCGTATGATCTCGTGGGTGCGCGGATTGGTTCGCGTGATGGCGCAGGCGAGTTGCGGGCGATCGATTCGGTCGGTCATGAAAGAGAGAGGGGGAGGCGGGTCGTCGCCGCATTGCTGCTCGAGGTCGTCCCAACGGATCGAGCCACGGCGCAGGCGCGCGGGCGTGCCGGTTTTCAGCCTCTGGGTTTCGAGCCCCAGATCGCGCAGGCCCTGAGCGAGTTCCGTGGCCGCCCGTTCGCCCCAACGCCCTCCGGGATGGGACTCGAGACCCACGTGGATGAGCCCGTCGAGAAAAGTCCCCGCCGCCACAACCAGCGCCCGGCAGTCCACGCGCTCGCCGCTCGCCAGCTCCACGCCGCAAACATGGCCCTTTGAGTCCGCGCGGATTCGCTCCGCCACGCCCTCGGCCAAGTCCAGATTCTCGAACGCCGTTTCGAGGCGGCGCCGGACCCAGGCCGGGTAGGCGATCTTGTCGGCCTGGGTGCGCGGGGCGCGCACGGCGGGGCCCTTCGTCGTGTTGAGCATCCGGAACTGGAGGGACGTGGCGTCGGTGGCGAGGCCCATGACGCCTCCCAGCGCGTCGACCTCTCGCACCAGATGTCCTTTGCCAAGTCCTCCGATCGACGGATTGCACGACATGCGCGCGGTGCGATTCAGATCCAGGGTGACCAGAAGAGTGCGAGCCCCCATGCGCGCGGCCGCCGCCGCGGCCTCCACGCCGCAGTGTCCGGCGCCGATCACCACGACCTCGTAACGTGAATCCGCCATGGAACTCGCCTTTGGCGTGCAGGCGTCATTGGCCCGCCGGACAAGGAGACGCTCCGCGGAGCAAGTCCTTGTCTTGCACTGCTTCACGGATTCCCGGGCCGGTTCGAGACGAGGCAGACGCCGCCTTCATCCGTAAATCGGGGCGCGTCGAACTCCCTCACAACGTAGAGGACGGAATCCGGACATGCGCGCCGGAATTCCTCGAACTTCCTCTTCGTTACGAAGATGAGCGTCGGTTCGGGAAGCGCCGCGACGATCGTGAGCTTCGGGAACTCCTCGGAGAAGGAGTCGAAATCCGGCCCCAGTCCCGCCAGGTGCTCGCTTCCTTGGAATCGGCGCAGGAGATAGTGGCCGTAGATATTGAGATAGGGGTTCGGTGCGTCGTGCGTGTAGACCACGTCGCCTTTCTCCGTTAAGGCATCGGTGAAGCGGGCGATGTCCTTGTAAGAAGCATCCTGGTACCCCACGGGGAAGTACAGGAGCAACGCAACGAGAAAGAGAGACGGGGTGGCGGCGATGGCCCAGCCGACCGCGCCGGTCCATCGTTCCCGTCTGACCAGGCGGAGAATCATCACGCCGACCGGGACGGCGACGGCAAGCGCCGCGATCTTGCCGGCGAGGGGCACGGGAACCTGGAACTCCTTCTTCAGCGCCGAGATGTCGAACTGGACCACGATTCCCGCGGCAATGCAAAGGATCCCCAAAATGCGCAGAGGGATCAGCGTCCACTTTCGCGCCTGCGGATCTCCCCGCAAGAGCCGGTCCGCCGCCCATCCCGCGAGCAGACCCGCGGCGGGGTAGAGGGGCAGGATGTATTGGGCGCGTTTGGACTTCATCAGGGTGAAGAAGATGAAGATGAACCAGAACCAGGAGAGGAGAAAGAGAACGGCGTTGCGCTCGGCGCTTTTCTCTGCACGGCGGCGCCAGGCGATGGCAAAAGCGGCGGGCAGAAAAAGAGCGCCCGGCAAGAACTCAAGAATGTGCGCGAGATAGTAGGCCCAATTCACGACACCTGCTTTCGTGTGACGCCACGGCTGAGTCGTGCGGCCGACGATCTCCTGATCCCAGATGATGCGGAAGTAGTCCTTCCAGCCGCCGAAATGGAGGCCGGGGACTATCCAGACGCTTAGCGCTATCAGAAAGGCGAGAATCCCAAGGATTGTGCTCCAGCCGATTGCTCCGCGCCATTTCCTCCGCGCGGCGAAGCAAACCAGCAGCGTCCCCAACGGGATCACGAGACCCAGAGGGCCTTTGACGAGGAAAGCCAGACCCATGGCGCACCAGAAGCCCATCACAGACCCCAGCGTGGGCCGTTCCCCCATTTCGTGGCTCGGCATCTCGCGGACCCAGAACCAGAAGGCGAGCGTCGTGAACGCGACAAGAGGCGGATCGAGCTTCGTCCAATGGGCGGACCACAGAACGCGGAAGCACAGGCCGTGGAACAAGGCCGCCAGCACGGCCGGCCGCTCGCCAAAGAACCGCCGCCCAATGTCGTAGGTCAGCGCGACGGTCAACAGAGTGCAGAGGATCAGCGGCAAGCGGGCGCCAAGAGGGGAAACGCCGCCCGTCAGGCAATAGGAGGCCCGCGCCATCCAGAAGTAGAGGGGCGGTTTGTCGGGATAAACCTCTCCCTGGTAGTGCAGCAAGAAGAATCCCCGCAGAGAGTCCATCTCCTTGGCAATCTGCGCATAACGCAGTTCATCCTTGCCCGTGAAACCCGTACGCCGACTCCCTGCGCCGTAGGCAATCAGACACAGCAAGAGGATGGCGGGAAGGCGGGGGATTCGTCTGAGGAAGGAGAGATCCATACCGGGATTCCAAGGCGCCAAGTCTTCTCGGCGACCGGACGGGCCGACGCCGAAGCGAGTAAAACGGCCCGATCTCCGGGTGTCAACCGATTTCACTCCTTGAACATTCCCAGCGCACCGCGCAAGAATTGCCCTGCCATGGCCGAGATCCCCGGAAACGTCGCTCGTGTGCTCTCGGACTGGGGGGGGCGCCGGCAATACCGGCAGCACGGCCTGCTAGGAGAGTGCCTAGGGTTGCTGGCCGATATCCGGCTTGGCGAGCTGCCCTGGGACTCCGCCCCGAAGGCCCAGAACGCCGCGGGCGACGGCGTCGCCCGGATCAAGACCTCCGACACGCGCTCCGTTCTCACTTTCACGATCCAAGGACCGGGAGGGGCCCCCGTCCGCGTCTACGCAAAGCGAAACCTGGCGCGCAACCCCTTCAGAGTTCTCGTTTCTCTGTTCCATCGATCGAAGTCCCGGCGCGAGTGGAAGATTGCGTGGAAAGCCCTGGGAGCTGGCGTCCCCGTCTCCACGCCGCTCGCGTGGGCCGAACGCAGGCGGGGCGGCATGGCGACCGAGAGCTACCTGGTCACCCTCGGCATTGCCCGCAGCGTCTCCTTCCGAACGCTTTGGAAAAGCCTTTCGACCCCCGAAGCGCGTTGCCTGTGGGTTGGGCAGTTGGGCCGTTTCGTTCGCTCTGCCCATGACCGAGGCTTCGCACACGACGATCTCAGCGTCGAACACGTTCTCGTCGCGACCGGTTCGGCGCCAAGCGGCTTCGCGCCGACCTTCCACTTCATCGATCTGGATCAGTCCCGGCTCGTGCGGCGCCTCTCTCCCTACCGTCGCGCCCACAACTTCTTCCAGGTGTTCCGCTCCCTGCCGTCCGAGACGTTCACCGCCCAAGAGCGCCTCGCCTTCTACGAGGGTTACTCCCACGGAACATGGACGGAGGAACACATCGAGGCGTTTCAGCGCGCCATCCAATGGATCGGGCGACTGAAACGCCTGTCCAACATCCTCAAAGTGCGGAAGCGGTTTCGTCGCGGAAGGAGCGAGCGGCTCCGCATGGCAAACGACGCCAAGGGGCGATGAGCCGCGAACTCGAGGGAGTGCGTCTTCAGGGCCATGAGCGAACAGGCGCGCCACAACATCGACGTGTTCGGCGCCCTGTCCATACTCGACCGTCTCCGAAGGACGCTGTAAGGAAAACGGCTTTCGAGAAGGCGGGCCGCCACCTGGTCCGCAGGGGGCCGGCGGACGAGCGTCTCGTCCGCCGGATGCCCGATCCCGTTCGGCGCGAATCGCCGAGCGGCAATCCAAGAAGGGCTCGGAAGGCGAGACCCGCGGTCGGAAAAAGCAAACCACGCGGCGCCCGCCGCGGGGCTTCGCCACAACGGATTGCTCCATCCCCGCGCCCGCGCGGTTACATGTCAAACGGGCAACTACACGGCGAACTCCTTTGGGTCGTATTGGTGCTCCGAGCACGATCCTACGCCATGAGTGCCAGGGCCTTCATGTTATCTTTCGTTTCGGAAGATCGACCAGGCTTCGCCTGGCGCACCAGGATTCACAGGATTCGTTGAGGCGCGGCGCGTCGGAAACGCGCGTCCCGCCCATCCCGCGCATCCTGTCCATCCTTGCCTGGAGTCCCTTGTCTTATCTCTGCGTCTTGGCGTCCCTGCGCGAGACCCTTTCTTTTCACCACAGAGGCGCTGAGAGCACCGAGGCGCGCAGAGGCGCTGCGCCCCGCCTCGGCACATCGAGGAATCTGCGCAATCTGCGGACGCCTTGCTTCTTCATTTCTGACAAGATAAACAGGATTCACAGGATGAACTGGACCCGGATCAGCCGCCATCGACAGCCGTCATCTTGTTCATCGTGTCCATCCTGTCTGAACGCTCTTTTTCCTATCCCCCAAAGTGCTGATTCAGCCGTGCGCTGAACTCCGGCGCGTCGCCGAATTGGTCGATCATGGCGTCGGTTGTCGCGCGCCCGGCGTCGAGTTCGCCGGTCCAGTACGCCTTTTCGTGGTCGGCGGGAAAGCGGCCCAGGAACGCGCGGTAGAAGCGCGTGACGTAGACGGGGGTCGTCGGGTTCTTGCTCAGGAACTCCGCCGAGACGATCACTTCGCGCGCCATCTGTTTGGCCTGCGCCCGGACGGCCTCGATCCCGCCGCTTGCGAACGCCGCGTCGAAGAGGCCGCTTGCGCATTCGAGCCCCTCCTTGTCGACGAGCCGGTCAAGAAGCCCGATGTACGTGAACGCGACGAAGTTGCGCGCCGGGTCGCCCTCATAGCCGGGATACATGGCCTGAATGCGCGCGGCGAACTCCTCAGACTCGGCGAAGATCGTCACGACCTCCCGACGATTCCAGTCCGGCGCTCGCATCCAGTCGCCTATCTCCACGATGTTCGGCGGGCGGTCGAGAAAGACCCGATAGCAGTCTGTGAGGAACTCCTCGTCCGTGCGGTTGCGCGCCGCGTACTCCTCGGAAAAGAAGAAGAGCCGCGCCATTTCGCGCGGTACGAACCGCACGTCGATGGCGAAACTCACGGCGTAGTTGAAATATCCGTAATGCCACGCGTCCACGGCGCCGGGCTCGGGGTCGCGGCCGAGGATGGTTTCGTAGAACGACGTCACCATCGCACGGACCGCGGCGTCGTGATCGTCGTGGGGAGTGGGGGTGGGAGTCGCCGCGGCGGCGGTGGGCGTCTCGGTCGGCGTCGGAGTGGGCGTCTCGGGCGTCGGCGTGGGGGTGACCGTCTTGAGCAGCGGGAGGTCCAGTTTATAGACGCCCGTTTCCCACGTGGCGGCGTAGGCGAGGGCGGGATTGTCGGAATCCAGGATGAGGGAGAAGACACGTGACGGTGGCGGGGGCCCCCCCGCCAAGCGTCTCCACGTTTCGCCGCCGTCCCGGCTTTCAAAGAGCGCAAGGAGTTGTCGATCCTCTCCGTCGCCGTAAATGTGGAATCCCCCGGCATAGAGATGGTTGCCATCCAATGGATCCACGACAATGGCCCGTATGTGCGTGACGGAGTACACCGGCTGGCGCGACGGCCCGTCCCCAATGGGGTACAGTCTTCCAGTTGCTCCGCCGTCGGTGCTCTTGTATATGCGAGACTCGATGCCGCCCGTGTAGAGAACCTGCGGATTGGTGGGATCCAGTGCGATCACGTGGACATAGTCCCCTTCGGAGGACGCTGGCCAGGGGAGATGGATGGACGCAAAGCTCTCGCCGCCATCGGTTGTCTTCCAAAGGCCGGCGGTCCAGACCCAGGTTTGCCCTCCGACGTACATGACATCAGCATTTCGCGGATGTATCGCGATTTCCGTGATGCGAAAACCGTGTTCGTCCAGGACGACGGTCCAGGTTCCCCCACGATCCTCGGACCGAAGCAGCTCGTAGTCGGTAGAGGCAAAGAGAACGGAAGCATTGTCGGGCCGGCCTTCGACGGCATGGACGCTCCAGCCGTGCATCCCGTTGTCGGCCGGGAGCCAAGTCTTCCCACCGTCGGTTGATCCGTACAGGGTGACTTCATCGGGCGGGGGTTCCGTCTGCTTTGCCAGTCTCACTGCGGCATACATCGTGTTCGATGAGCCGGGATCGACGAAGACATCCGTCACGAGTTTTCCCTGAAGCCCGAAAGATGTCCAACCGGCGTCCGACGCCAGGTCTCTCTTGTACACACCGTCATCCCCACCCGCATAGAGAACACTGCCACTCTGGATCAGGAATCCGGCGCCGACTCCTTGCAGGCCGAAGGTCGTCCAGCCGTCTTCCCCTATGGGATACGGCGGCGTCGGGGTCGGGGTCGCCGTCGGCGCCGGCGTCGGGGTATCGCGCAACGTGCCCTTGTAGACGCCCGATCCATAGGTGGCGGCGTAAAGCACATCCGGCTGGATCGGGTCCCAAACGAGGTCGCTGATGCCAAGCACCTCGTCGGGACCCGCTATGGCAACCGAGGTTTCAGCCGCGTCCCACGTTTCTAGAAGCGTGACGCCCTCCGGGGTCCTCAGTCCAAGTCCTAAGTACATGTGATTGGAGTCCGTCGGGTCGAAGGCAACGGTCGCCACCGACGAGGGCACGGCGCTGGTGACGTTGGTCGCTCCCCAATTGGGCGTGCGATAAATGGCCCCGACCAGCCCGACATAGACTGTTTCGGTGTTGAGCGGATCCAAGGCGATCGAATGCACCGCGTTCGTGTACGAGATGATCGGGTCGCGCGCGAACACGAATCCCCGGGCCGGAGTGACGGTGGTCTGCCCGCCGTCGCGCGATTTCCCGAAAATGGGCCCCAGATAGTAGATGGTCATGCCTCCGTAGTAAAAGATGTCGGGATTGGCGGGATCGGTGGCGATTTCCACTATCTCGTTCAGCTCTGGGTCTGCCGAGATTGGGAGCACCGTCCAGCTTGAGCCGCCGTCGCCGGAGCGCAGAATGCCCGCCAATCCCGCCGCATAGAGAACCGAGGGATTGCTGGGACAACCTTCGACCGCCCTCACGCTGCGTCCCCGCATCCCGCTGTCGGCGGCGTACCAGATTGCGCCTCTGTCGGTCGACTTGTAGAGGGAGACTTGATCCAATGGCGGCGCAGACAGTTCGATGGCGGCGTAGAGTGTGACAGAGGAGGAACTCGAGCAGGCGAAAACGTCGTTCACCCGCCTTCCCTCAAGGCCGGCCGGCTCCCATCCTTCCGCGGACCCCGCGGAGAGATTCCTTCGAAAGACCCCGTCCGAAGTAGCGGTGTAAAGGACTCCCCCGCTCTCCACCATCGTGGCCACGTAACCGACCTCGGTCCCGAAGGGCGTCCACTCGAAGGGATCGAAGTGGGGCAGTTCCTTCCGGTAGAGCGAGCCGGTCGGCCCCTCCTCGACCAGCCCATACAACGTGGTCGCTTTGCCCACTGCCAATTGCATGACCAGGCCCGAGGAGGACAGTCCCTCGTCGTCCGCGAACCAAGTTGCTCCATTGTCCGCCGAGCGCAATACCTTCGGAAGGCCTGCGCCGCTCGGCGCAACGTAAACCGCGCGCCCTCGCGCTATGGCGACGTCGTTGATCGGGCGGTCGAGGACGCGAACCCACCCGTCGCGCCCGTTGAGCGAGCGAAAGAGGCCCCCGCCCGATGAGGCGCGGCACCCGGCGAAGACCGGCCCCGAGGGCGTCACGGCGAGACAGGCGTCCTCGAGTTCGTCCCACGGCGCCATCTCCAAGACCTCCACCCAAGTTTGTCCCGCGTCCTCAGAGCGATGCACGGCGCCTCCGGCCGCATAGAGCGTCCCGCCCAAGTCCATGGCAACGGCCCAAGTGCCGGATGACAACCCAAGATTGTCCCACGGCTGCCCCGAGGACCAATCTCCGTCGCGGTAGAGCCCCTCGGGTCCGGCAACGTAGTAATGCCCGTCGCAGAGAAAGGCCACGCCGTACACGGGTCGGTTGAAACCGAGGGCGTAGAAGAATCGGTACGATGGCGAGGACGACCATACATATACATCCCGGTCCGTTCCAAGCCATACCCCGTGCCAGTCATCCGCCATCATTGCGAGACGAGGGCGCGACTCCGGATCAGGTATTGGGAGCGCCCTAAGGGGAACCGTCGTCCACATGTCGCCCCTGTTCGTCGAGTGGTAAAGGGTTGGACTCGTCACGGGTCCCTGAGCTGGATAACACGAGACGGCCCAGAGCTCGCCCCACTCATCGCACGCGAAAGCGAGAACGTCCATGCCCGGTGGGGAGACGCACGCCCACGGCGTCGCTTCCTCTGCCGGAAGACTGGGTGGAACGAGAGCACCCAAGCCGAGAGTCACAACCGCCAGAACAAAGCCCCGACTCATTTTCCCACACCTCCTTTGGCTTAAGAGAGATGCGCTTCCAGGATGGGATGCGAGGGTCTCGAATCCTCGCGCCGTGTGGCAGCCTTCGTTCGTGTGCGCACGCCACGGGTTCCGGGCGAGAAGTCGTCTCGCCAAGATCCCTGCGCGGCCCTCGTCGTCGTTCCGACGAGGAGCATCCTGCCATGGCGTGCGCATTCGCCTCCTAGCTCCCCTGCGTGTTCGGGTTGTCGGGATCTTTCCCGATGAAGATTCGCTTGGATGTCGAGAGGAGGTCCCCGTCGGGCGTGATCAGGACCTTGACCACGCCGCTGTCGGCGTACGCCACGGCGTCCTCCGAGTAGATGTAGACGAGCCCGCCTTCGTACTCGCCCTTGATGTGCATGTCGCCCTTCCCGGGTGCCCGCTTCTTCTTGCGACGCAGAAGGCTGTCAGTGGTTGTCGACATCGTAGCGTCTCCCCTTCAGGTAGAGGTTCCCGTCGGAGTCGATGCTGGCCACAGTCTGACTCGAGTCGTTCTCGAGCGAGAACAGATGCGAAGTTGAGGGCGTGTCCTCTTCCTTCAGGTCCCCCGTGATCCGCATCCGGCCGGCGTTCGAGCCGGTGACATCGACAATGGCGACGACCGTGTCGCTGCTGTTTGTCAGCACCCATTCGTCGACGCCGCCGCTCGGCGGCTGATGGGACCGTCTCGGCGTCGGGCGAAACCGCGCGTGGAAGAACGCTGCACCCCAGAAAGGCCGGCAAGAGGGCGACCCGCTTCGTCCGATGTCTCGTGCTCTTGTCCGCCCTCCCCGAGGGATATAGCATCCGCGACAAGGGGCGGATCATCTCTCTGGAGGGAGCGGAGTGACGCGGATGTTCCGGTACGCGACGGGTCCGTGGTTGCCTTGGAACATGATCGGTCCGACGGGGGCTTCCTTCCCGGCGACGCCGCCGGGGGTGGGCCCCGGCATCTCCAGGTTTGCGTGCAGGACTTGCCCGTTCAGCTCCACCTTGGCGAACTTCGCGTTGCGGGTCTTATTGCCGGACGCGTCGAAACGCGGAGCGCGGAACTCGATCGCGTATTTCTGCCACTCGCCGGGCTTCTTGCAGGCGTTGACGGGGGGCGGCGCGGCGCCGTAGATGGCGCCCATGTCGTCGCTCCCGATCTTCTCTTTGCCGTAGCTGTCGAGAACCTGCACCTCGTACTCCCCCATGACGTAAATGCCTGAATTCGAGTCCTTGGGCGTCATGAGTTCCAGCTCGATGCGGGAGTCGCCGAACTTCTTTACCGAGTAGAGATCGAGACTGTCGCCATGGCGCTCGGCGAGATTCACCAATGCGCCTTTGCCCTCTTTAGCCGTCAGAAGCTTCGGGTTGTCTCTGGACATCTCAGGAACGCCGACGGTCCATTTGCTTTTCGCGGGATCGCCTTTGACCTTCCAGCCCGCGAGATCATGGCCGTTGAACGGCTTGACGGCGCCCGGAGTCGCACATCCGGTGAGCGCCATCAGTTCCCACACGAGAGCAATGATGAGCCAAGCAAGACGGTGTGATTTCATGGTTTCTCCTTTCGAGGGTCGTTGTGGATTCTCTCCGCGCAGATCTCCCTCAGGCGCGGCACGTGTTCTTTCCGCGCGTCCTACGCGACGCATCCGCATCCCAGGACCAAGTCTGTCATGCCGCGGGCGTTTCGCGCAAGGGCGTCGATTGATTCTTCAAGAAGACCCCAATCGCCGCGTTCGACGGCCTTCAGATGTTCCGCTCCCATTCCCCATTGAGCGATGTCCGGGCGGCGGGCGCCCCGAGAGCTGCCGCGCCGGTCATCGTCGCGCGTTTCAGGAAGCGACGACGGCTCAGCGAGTCTTCCCCTCTTCCTTTGTCGTTTGCCGGTCGCATCAGACCTCCCTATCGCTCGTCGCGGGCTTTGCCGGAACCTGCCGTTCGGCGCTCTTTCGGGCGGCGGAACGGGCTTCAATCTCGGCCCGCCACACACCATGCGCCACTCGATCCGTTCTCTCTTCGCGGGAGCCAGTCTGCGTCTGACGAGGGATTCCGGCTTTGAGCCGTCGGCGGGGCCGAGCGCCCTCATGGAGGGAGCGCCTGGGACACATCCTCGCCCTCGGCGCGAATCAGCAGCAGAATGCCGGACTGAGGCACGACGAGGAACTTCTCCCCCTGGAACACGACCTCCACGGCCTCTTTGCGAAGGAAGAGGGCGTAGTCGCCCACTTCCGCCTGGACGGGGATGAAACGCGCCTGCGGCTCCCGAGATTCCTGCCACGGCTCGCGGTAGTCCAGAGACAGACTCGGGATCGGGATGCCTGGGCCCGTGGCCAGAACGCGCCCCGACCACACGGGCTCTTTCTCCACAACCGTTTGGGGAAGATACAGCCCCACCTTGGTGCGCTCGTCGGGGTTGTCCGGCTTGATCAGGACCCGGTCCCCGACGGGAAGGATCTCCTTGTTCCCAATCTGCATGGGTGCGCCGCCTATCGCAGTGGACTACAGGGAATGACACAAGTCCCTTCCGGAGAGAACGGGCAGACGCGGCGTCGCGCCTGGTCAATCGCTTGCGCGGGCGCGTCTCACGCGGCCCCCGCGCCTCACGCGGCCCCCGCGCCTCACGCGGCCCCCGCGCCTCATCGCCCAGAACCTCCGTTACGGGGCGCGAATTCCCCCTTCTACCCGCCCTGAGATCATACCTGCGCCGGGGCCCGAGGCGCAATCCGAAGTTGCATGGCGGATGCGACGCGTTGTGGCATCGTAGGACGCACGTCGCTTGGTCTGTCCTGGGTCTACGATCCGACAAACGGCACAAGGTCGAGCGGCGATACCATGATGACGGCCCACGGGATAGTCTGGTAGGTCAGGCTTCCTTGCTCGGGGGCGGCGAAGCAAGGGAGTTTCCGATCACTGTCCCCCATCGTCAAATGCACCCATTCAGCCTATCGCTCAGAGAGAAACGTCGCGCGGCTCGCACCACTCGGCTTCGCACTTCCGCGCAGTACGATTCGCGCGCTCTGCTCTCGAACAGAACCTGCCGCGTGCGTTCGCGCAGGTCGGGAAAGCTCTCCCGGAGAAGGCTTGCCACGGCGTCCCAGACTCTGGGGCGGGGATTGAGAGCGTCCACCCAGATCACGTCCACGCCAAGATCGGCCGCCCGCTCGAACATGGCGTCGATGGACGCTTGATTGTCCGAGAGGAAGGGTAGCAACGGGCCGAACATGATCGCCGTCTGAAGTCCAGCCCGCCGGGCTTCCTGCAGCACGAGGAATCGTTCCTCCACGCTGGATGCCCGCGGCTCCCACAATTCCCTCAGCCGTTCGTCTAGTGTGGTAACCGTCACCCCGATTCTTGCCGTGCGGTCACGGAACACGTCCAGGTCCCGCAACACCCCTGTGCTCTTCGTCAGGACATTCACCTGAAAGCCGCAATCAAGGAGGAGCTCGCAGCATCGCCGCGTCAGCCTGCGTTCCGTCTCGATCGGCTGCCAGCCGTCGCAGGCGCTGCTGACGAACACGCTGCCGGGCCGTGCGCGCCGCAACTGCCGCTCAAGAGCGTCCACCGCGTTGATCTTGACGTCGACGAACTCTCCCCACGGCTCCGGATGAGGGTGAAACCGTTGCATGTAACGGGCGTAGCAGTAAACGCAGCCATGAGCGCACCCCGTGTAACAGTTCAGGGAATAGTCGCCCAAGGAACTCCGGTTCAGGATTGTCTTGCACCGTGTCTCCCGGACGACCAGGCCGCGCGCCCCGGGAGACGCGAGGATCTCATTCTTCATGCTTGCGTGTCCCACGGGCGCCTCCCCTAACGCCGGAGCGCCTGAACCAACCGAGAATGATGCGTCCCAGAGAACGGCAGCCGTCATCGCCCGGACAATGGCGATCTGAATGGCCCCTGTCGAATCCCGCGCGCTATACGTCGGCGAACGCGCCGAGCGCGCGGACGCGATGGACGCGATTGCCTCCGAGATTTCCGTTGAAGCGACCCGAGTGGGCGCGCAGTCTCGCGGCAGGCGATCGCCAGTTTGACTGCGGGCCCTCCCGCGGGGCGCTTGGTCTGAGGGAAGAGTCGCACACGCGGGAAGGCCCGGTCAAGTCCCGGATGGTTCCGAGGATCGTTGGCGGGGAGGAGAAGCGATGACCCAGACGATGAAAGCGGCAGGGCGCGCCGATCGGGAAACGATGGCGATTCAGAAGGTCCCGCGGCCGGAGCCCAAGCGCGGCGAGGTCTTTGTCGGGGTCAGGGCGACGGGGCTCTGCGGATCGGACGCCGACGCCTATCCCTCGACAAGAGCCATCACTCACGCCTTGGCAAGGGGTTTGGGCGGCAATCGCCGACATTGATGAAGGCCCCCAACGGCCCCAACGCCGTCGAAGGCGGGCCATGGCCGTCGGCGACGACTTCGAGGGCCTGATTGCGGAGTCGCGCGATGCGAAAGAAGGAAAAAAACGGCCGGAAGAAAAGTCTTGACGCCTGTGTTTTCCTTTGGTCTAAGTGCCTTGTCTTTCAGGGGGCAAGCCGTTGCCCCGGGGGGATATCCCTCCAGTGAAAGACGAAGGCATTTACGCAAGGGGCGCTATGTGGCCCAAGGGAGAACAGTATGAGTACAGGCACAGTAAAGTGGTTCAATGAGAAGAAGGGATTCGGTTTCATCCAGCCTGATGACGGGGGCGACGATCTGTTCGTCCATCACTCGAGCATCGAGGCGGAAGGTTACCGGACCCTTCGGGAAGGTCAGAAGGTAGAGTACGAGACTGGACAAGGTCCCAAGGGCCCGCAAGCGAGAAACGTGCGCCCCTCCTGACTTTTACACTCGAGTGCGAACCACCGGCCCCGCCCCTCCGGCGGGGCCTTTCCTTTTCCGGCGAAGAACGCGCTCTTGCATGCGAGGCTCGCGGCCTTGAGCGTCGAAACGGCGCGCGCCCGTCCCCGCGCCAACGCCAAAGACGGGAATCTCCGGTGCAGACCTTTCAGGTTCCCTCGGCGCTTGCCGATCCGATCACGGCTCCACTTCAATGGTGACGATCTTTCCAGGCGCCGCTCGGACCGATACGGCGCCGCCGTCTTGCTCCACAGGCGTTTCCTTCTGCCGCTCCTCGTTCAGATTCGTGAGCCAGGCGCGGCGCGGCGCCGCTGGAAAGCGGACCCGGCCCTCAATCGTCTCCGGAGTGGGATTGAAGACTCGCACAATGAAGGTGTCGCGATCGTGCGCCTTCTTGAAGGCGGAGAGGACCAGGTTCTCCGGCTCGACGGAGAAGAGGCTTGCCATTGGAGGAAGACTGGCGGAATGCGATGCCGTGACCTGGAAAACCGCAGGGGGAACGTTCAGCGTTGCCGCCTCCTGGTAGATCCGCCCATGGGACCAGTCGCCTTCATGGAGCACGATGGCGTAATCGAACGCCAAGTCCTGAAGAAGCTGCCCGCCCTCTTGCCGCGGGAAGATCCCGGACGATCGGTATTCGGTGCAGATGATGTTTCGCACGCTGCGAAACAAAGTCAAGGCCAGGCGCGTTCCTTCCCCCGAGCGGGTCGCTTCGTACTCCGTAAACCCGTTGTGGACAAGCGCGACGCCATAGCGACCGTCGCTGATGTCCACGAAGTCCTGCGTCGGAAGAGTCTGCATTTCCGGGTAGAAGCGGCCGGACTCGTCCTTCAGAGGAACAACCGCGCGCTCGTCGACGGTGAAATGGCCCGAGGCGTGAGAGTGGTCCGCCCGAATGCTCAAGGGAAAGAGAACGCGAAGACGATGATCCTCCGCGCGGTTTCGGACTTCGGTCCGAACGTCGGCGCGTCGCACGCCTCGGCGCAGCGTGATGAACGACGTGATCTCCAGTGGAATCGTCTCAGCGCTTCGGCTGCTCTCCCCGCGCACGCCGGCCACGGGCCTTGAAGCCCGAGCGGGGACTTCCATCCGCAGTTGAACCCCCAGCGTTGCGGCCAAGGGGCCGTTCTCAACGAGCCAGACTCGAGCCGGCTGACCGCGACTCGTTTGGATCCGGTTTTCGTACGGCGGGTAATACGCCCAGTAATCTCCCACGTCGCCGGCGTCTTCGAATTCCAGAAGGCCCCGTTCGGTTCGCCCCGTTGCGCGATCCGTCACGGCAAGGGTCCCCGCCGGTTCGACTTCGACGCGCACGTGTTCGTTTTGCAGAACGTGGTTCGCGACGGCGATGTCGCAGCCCTCGCTTCGACGCATGAGGGGCCACCATTCGCCTCGTCGATCGAAGCGCTCGGCGGGCTCCAGGCGCAGGACCTTGTACCCGCCCGCGGGAATCTCGCCCGGATCGATCCACACGACGTGCCGATCGATTTCGTAGGGCCAGGGACGCGTCTCGACGTCGTGCACGGGCACGGTCATTTCTTTTCGGGAACGATGCTGAACCGCGCGTTCCTTGCCGTCGAGGTCGCGCGCGATGAAGCTCCAGATTCCCCTTTCGCGCGGAACGTCCACGCAGGCGGCAATCGGCTCGGCGACGGGCTGCGGCCGGGAGTTCACCACGAGAAGCAACAGATCTTCTCCGCTCCAGCGAGAGAAATCGATTCTCCGAATGAGGCCGGCGACCGTCTTTTCATGGACAACCTCGGCGATCTCCACGGCCTGCCGGAGGCGGTTCATGGTGTCATCCGCGGTCTTGTCCTGCGTCACCCCGTTGATGGAATCATGGGGATGCGACTGGAGCATGTGCGTCCAGGCGATGTTTAAGAACGACTCGGGCCACTTTGCGTCGGGGGCGCCGGCATCCTCCCCACGCCCGACCCAATCGAGGACGGCGGCCAACGGTTCAGCTCGCCGAAGCAAGGCGTTCTGCGCGCGCTTGTTCAGCTGCTTGATTGGGGCGCGGACGGCAAGGGCGTTGGCCGAGCAGTCGCACGCCGGTCCGTCGCGCATCTCGCCGCGGACAACGCGAAGGCGATCCTGGTCCACGCGTCTTTCCAGCTCCTCCGCGTACTCTTCCAGCGTCCCGTGCGCCAGGCGGGTATCGCCGAGGGCTTCGTTCGCGTCTCGAATGATGCGAGTCAGGATCGGCTGCGGGGTCGTGAAGTCGGAGCCGTCCATCAATAGACGGCAGTCTGGGACTGTTGTCTCCGCCATGCCAGACCACGCTTTGCGGACCGAGGATTCCACTCGATCGACGTGGTATCCTCCCGCGCTCTCGATCAGGAAGTGGTCTTTGTGGCAGTTTTCGGGGTCGGCTTCATGGTAGGCGGCGCGGCCGGGCAGCGCGGGATCATAGCGGTACTCGGGGCCCATGTAATCCACTCCAAAGCGGATCGGGATATAGGCGTTGAAGAAGAAGTTCGCCCGCGCCGCGTCGCCGAGCCGGCTCGTCAGAATGCGCGTGCCGTCGGGCGCTTCCCAGAGGAACTCGCACTCCGGCGCTCGTTCCTTCGAGACTCGCTTCGCCGCAACGCAAAAGGAGATCCCAAAGCCTGCGTAGATCTGAGGAAACTGAGCCGTCTGGCCCCATCCGAAGGAGTTATAACCGACGCGCATACAGCGACCGAGGGATTCGGCGTAACGAATGCCCTTCAGAAGGTTGCGAATCAAGCACTCTCCGTCAACCGGGTAAAGATCCGGCAAGGTGTACCAAGGACCGATGGCGATGCGGCCCGACTTGATGTGGCGCTTCACCCGTGTTCCATTCTCGGGACGAATCTCGAGATAGTCCTCCACGACGATGCTCTGTCCGTCCATCACGAAGCAGCGGTACTCGGGGTCTCCGTCGAGAACGTCCAGAAGTTGGTCCATGAACTCGACCAGCAGGACCCGGGTTTTCCAGATCGGGTACCGCCACTCCCGGTCCCAGTGAGTGTGAGGAACGACGATCCCGATGGCATTCCGCTCAGTTGGCACGGTCGAGTGCCCTCCTTCTTCTCTTTTCTCGCTGTCTTGTCCCCACATGCCGACGCCGTGCGTTCAACGGCTCACCGGGAACTCGCGTGAGGACGTCGGGCGACTCCAAGGGCCGGCTCTGCACCGCGGCGTTGTAGTCGTCGACGATTCGGCCAACGACGCGGATCCTCTCGATGTCGCCGGTCGAGCTGATCTCGTCCGAGATCCGCCCTTCATGTCGGCAGAGACCACGAAGGCCCCGCCCGTTATCCGGCCCTCGGGACACACGGCGTGCGCCGCCACCATGCCGCCGAGGATCTCGGCGGCGCCAGCAACGACCGAGCCCCAACGCGTGATCGGCGAGGAGACCCCGAGCATCGTCATGGTTGCCACGAAGCAGACGGGAACGCCGCAGCTCCGTCGTTCCAGCATTTCCTCCGCCGCCCGGTTGCCGAGAATGAGCGGCGGCGTCATGCACTGCGACCCGCTCAGGCAACGCGTGCTTCGCGGTTCGCCGGGAATAAGCAGCCGCCCCGCCTCAATCCGGTCGAACTGACTGTCGTTTAGGAGCATATTTCGGTCTTCCGTCCCAAGAGGCGGCGACGCTTCTGGCGGAGCATGTGAGAAGGGAATCCGAGCGCGCCGCCCCACCGGCGCCCGCGGCGGAGCACGAACGCCGAGATCGCGCGGTTCAGAGCCTCGCTCGAGTCCGGGGTGCGCCGCTGTCTTCGGATCGTCACACCCAAGGGAGATGGGGGAGAGAAGAGAGAAGCGCGCGCGGACAGCCTCCCAAGCCCAGCAAGATTGAGGGTGGGCGGGGCGGGGGTTGAACCCGCGACCCCTGCCTTGTAAGGGCAGCGCTCTCCCACTGAGCTACCCGCCCACTTGCCCCCTCGCATCACGGCCCGATCGCAGTGGTTCGCCGGGACGGCGCTCGGCGCTCGACCATATAGACCTGCAGCGGGGCGAAGTCAACACCCGCAGACCTGACTGCTGTGACGGGGAGACGGCTCAGATGCTCGCCGGAAGCTCGATGGCAAAGATGCTGCCGCAGCCTTCCTGGCTGAAAACCTCGACGCCTCCGCCGAGGACTTCCGCTATCCGCCGCACGATGAAGAGCCCGAGGCCGGAGCCCGTGACGTTTGTGACCGGCGTGCCAGGTCGCTGGATCCGAACGAACTCGTGGAACAGCCGTTTCTGATCGTGAGGCGAAATGCCGATGCCGTTGTCTTCGACCTCGATGCGGACGTTGGAGCCTTCATTCCGGGCGCGCACCGTGATCTTGCCTCCGTCGGGCGTATACTTGACGGCGTTCTGAACGAGGTTGGCGATCGCCTCGCGCACCAAACGCGGTATTCCTTTGACGCGCCCGACGTCTTCCGGCACGTCCAGAGTCAGCGAGTGTCGCTTGGCCTGGACTGCCACTTGCATCTCGACGACGAGGTCTTGCAGGACCTGCTGCACGTTGACAGCCTCGGTTTTCTCACCCAGTTGGCCCGTGTCGAGAAGGGCGAGGGAATCTAGGTCTTGGAGAAACGTCTGCATCTCGCGCAGGCGTTCCTGGGAGCGCGACAGGAGTTCCTCTTGCGGTTCGCTGATCTCTCCGGCGTAGCCCGCCCTGAGGTTGCTGAGGAGCATGCTGACGGCGCTGACGGGTCCCCCCATGTTGTGGAGCGCTATGTGGAGGAAATCGCGTCGCATCTGGGAAAGCCGGTCTAGTTCCTGGTTCGTGTGGAAGAGTCTTCTCTCGCCGTCGCGGAACAGTTTCATGAAACTCGTCAGCAGAAATGCCACGAGAACGAACAATGTCCCCTGAACGACCAAGACCGTGAGTACGTAACGTCCTCCGATCGGAGCGTCCGAAGCGACCAGGCCGATGGGATAGCGAGAGGGAATCCAGCCGCGCCACATCCCGATGGTCAATCCGGCCAGTAGCAGGTACCCGATGAGGGCGTGAACGAAAGTGGCCCGGACGGACATGAGAACGCTCGCGATAATGACGTGGAAGACAAAGAAGGCCTGAAAGGGAGACTTCGGGCCGCCCACGAGCCATAAGGCCGCCGTCAGACAGAGGAAATCGAGCGCAATCGTGAAGTGCAGAATGCCGACAAGAAACGACTGGGCCCGAGCCGCTCTTGCGCGGTTCTTCCGGTAGGGACGGACGGTCAGGAAAACCGCCACGTTGCCGACGCACATCACTCCCGCGAGAATCCAGAAAGCGCGAACGTCCAAGTCTTCAACGCCGATGAGTTCCCGCGCCACAACGGCGCCTCCGACAATCGCGCCGATCACCAGAAACCGAACGAGAGCGAAACCGCAAAGACGGTCCTCGATGTGGAGATTCAGAACGGTCGTCGACTGCTCGTCCCAGTCGGGTCCGCCAATCGAGCGGCTTTGCTCCGGTCTCTCCATCACGCTCGGCGCCCTTGTCTGCCGCGGGGCGCGCGCCCCCGTCGTCTCGAACTCCGCACGGAATCGGCGGCCAAGCGACTGGCGTTCGCGAGGGGCGTCCCCGTCATTCCCGGAGCGCCTCTGCTCCGGCGCGAAAGACGGCGAGGCCGTCGCGCAGCCCCGCCTATCGCTTTTCTCCGATCCTTCTCTTGATCGTTTCCGCCAAACTCCTGGGATCCACCGGTTTTTGAAACACCCCCGCCAGCCCCATTTCCCGAGTGTCCAGGTTGTAGCGGACCGAGTCGCCGGCGGAACTGAGCAGGTAAATCGGCCCGTCATAGCCTCGGTCCTTGAGTTGTCTTGAGAACGTAGCGCCTGAGTCAACGGCCTCCATCATCAGGTCCACGATCACGGCGTCGGGCCGCGTCTGCTCGGCGACGCGCAAGCCCTCTTCTCCGTTGCCGGCCTCCCCCGTGACGAAGCCTTCCGCCACCAGCGCCATTCGCAAGGCGGCTCGGATGTCGAGATCGTCGTCAATGACGAGAACCGTTTTCTTAGGCCGACTGCCCGTCTCCATGCTCTTGCTCCTTCCACTGGCCGATCAGTTCTCCGGCGAACTCCAAGGCTTTCTCCAGGTTTCCGCGCGCCCGCCTCGTCAGGCCTTCGGCGACGCCGAACTCGTAACCCCGGATTCCGAGGACCCATGCTTCCGGCCGAACCCCAAAGCAGTCTTCACAAAGCGCCAGGACCGCGCAGGGGGAAACGGCATGGGTCGTAAAAGCGATCTGCCGAACGGGCGCTACGCCGCCCATGACAAAGGGCGCCTCGCCCTGCCGGCAGGCGTCCACAAAAAGGACCCGATCGTGGCGCGCCACGGAGACGGCGTCCTCCACGTTCAGCTGGTAGTTCGAGTCGATCGTGACGCCCGGGCATCCGAGCGAGCCGAGCGATTCGGCGAAGGCCGGCCCCAGGCCGTCGTCCTGGCGGCCCGGATTGCCGTAGCCCAGAACCAGGATCGAGCCGGTCGACGATTCCCGGGTCTTCATTCCCGCCATCCTTCGGCAATCAGGTTCCCGCAATGATCGACGAGCTGCGCCTGCAATCGCATGGTTCCCAGAGCGTGGGTGGCGCAGCTGAGGCACGGGTCGTAAGCGCGAATGCCGACCTCGATATGGTTCAGCAGTCCCTCGGAGATCTCTTTCCCCTCCAGGTGTTGCTCGGCGATGGATCGAACCGACCGATTCATCGCCTCGTTGTTGCTCGTCGTCGAGACAATGAGATTGGCGAGGGTGACTTGGTCGTTCGCATCGACCTCATAGTGGTGGAACAAGGTCCCCCGCGGCGCTTCGATCCACGCCACCCCCCGGCCGCGTCGTTCGCCCGACGTCGTCAGATTTGCGCCTTGGAGATCCGGATCGTTCAGCAGCTCTTTGATCTTCTCAACTGCATGCAGGAGTTCAATCATTCTCGCCCAGTGGTACGCCATGGTCGCGTGAACGGGCTTCCCGTCGCCCAGGGCCATGAACTCCTGACGCTCCCTCTCGGCCAGCGGGGTGTCGATGAAATCGCAATTGTTCATGCGCGCCAGCGGCCCCACCCGGTACCATCCTTCTTCATTCCCCAGAGATTTGATGTAGGGGAACTTCATATAGCTCCAAGGACGGACACTCTCACGGATGTACTCCGCGTAGTCGTCGGGCGCAACCTTGTCAAAGATAATGCCGCCGTTGGCGTCCTTCGCGCGGAGTTTGCCGTCGTAGAGGTCGAGGCATCCGTCGTCGCGAACGATGCTGACGTAGATCGACTCGAAAGTCCCGAAGGCCAGCAATCGCTCCGGGTCGCTTCGGATGATTCCCTTGCACAGTTGCAGGCCCTCGAGAGCCCACTCGGTCATGGTGTCGACGTCTTCGACCAGGCGGTCGCGCTCCTCCAAGCTCAAGTTCTTGTTTACGCCGCCTGGAATGGAACCGGTGCCGTGGATCTTCTTTCCGGCAGTGGCCTGGATGACCTCCTGGCCGTATTTCCGCATCAGAACGGCCTTTCTGGCCGTTTCGGGATGCTCGCGAATCACCCCGATCACGTTGCGTTTCTCCACGGGAGCGTCAAAGCCGAAAAGTAGATCCGGGGAAGCGAGGTGGAAGAAGTGCAGAGCGTGCGACTGGAAGATCTGACCATAGTGCATCAGGCGGCGCATCTTCTCCGCCGTCGGGGTCAACCGGTCCGCTCCGACGACGACGTCCATGGCCTTGCTGGCGGCCAAGAGATGACTGATGGGGCAGATCCCGCAGAGCCTCTGCACCATGACGGGGACTTCCCAGAAGAGACGCCCCTGGACGAAGCGCTCGAAACCCCGGAACTCGATGATGTGGAACCGCGCACACTCGACCCGTCCGGCCTCATCCAACCGAATGGTGACCTTGCCGTGGCCCTCGACTCGGGTGACGGGATTGATGACGATCTTGCGACCTTCGCCGGTCGCTGCCGTTGCCATGGGTTTGCGCCCTTTCGCAATCAGTCGTACTTCACCATTTCATAGGGGAGCACGATCTCTCTGCCCTCCAAGAGGGCCGTCAACGCGACCCACAAGGTCTCCGCCGAGGGGGGACACCCCGGCAGGAAGTAGTCGATCTTCACCACCTCGTGACACGGGTATACCTTGTCCAACAGGATCGGGATGTCGGGATCGTTTGGGATGCATCCGCTCTCAACCGTGGGCCCGCGCAGAAACGCTTCCTCCAGGCATTCCCTGAGAGGCACGGTATTGCGGATCGAGGGAACGCCGCCCGTCAGCGCGCAGGATCCCATCGCCACCAACACGCGGCAGTTCTCCCGAAACATCTTGAGAAACTCGACGTTCTCATCGTTGCTCACGCCCCCTTCAATGATCCCTACGTCAACCATCTCGGTGAATCGCTTCTTGTCGTTGATTGGGGACTTGTCGAAATCGACGATCTCCACAAGGTCGAGGATGCGATCGTCGATGTCGAGCAGTGACATGTGACAGCCGAAGCACCCGGTGAAGTGCCCCGTTGCGATCGTTGGCTTGGCCATCGTGTTCTTTCCCTTCTCTCTCTCGCGCGCGCGCGATCACTCGCCTTGTGAGGGAACGTCTTGCGCGCCCGCTCCGATGGGGGCGCGGTCGTAAGGTCTCTGCCCGACGGGAACCCGGTAGCCGCGGCGCTTGAGCGTGAGGCATCCGGTGGGACAGATCCCAGCGGCCTTGTCCGTTGCCGCCAACGGGGTTTCGCCGAGTCCCCCGTCGGCATCCACGGCGAGGCGGTTGCGGATGCCCCGTCCTTCGAAACCGAAGGCGCTCTTTCGGTCGACGACGCGCGAGGCCCTCACGCAACGTCCGCACAGAATGCACCGGTCGCGGTCGATATAAACGTCGGGGTGGGTTGCATCCACGGCGTTCACCTTCCGCAGGTACGGCAGCGTCGGAGCGAGAAGCCCCAGGCGGTAGCCGAGGGCTTGGAGCTCGCAGGCCCCGCTCGCCTCGCAAGAGGGACAGTAGTGATTCCCTTCCACAAAGAGCATCTCGATGATTCGTCGGCGTTGCTCGTTCACCTCGTCGGTGTCGTTTTCGACGACAAGGCCCTCGGCAACCGGCGACGTACAGGCGCTCATGTAGCGGCCGTGGACCTTGACGGTGCAGATTCGA
>Ga0315274_10000639_pt1 | contig 54148 bp, 57 predicted proteins | sample YL17G02_20_MG_FD_203700 | JGI IMG/M metagenome (GOLD analysis project Ga0315274, IMG submission 203700) | Sediment microbial communities from Yellowstone Lake, YNP, Wyoming, USA - YL17G02_20 | ecosystem: Environmental > Aquatic > Freshwater > Lake > Sediment | place: USA: Wyoming | collected... | reverse complement strand
TCGATCGCGGCATCTCGGCCGAAGGCCGCACGGGCCGCGGATTTCGGCCACCCCTTGCCAGCCGGCCTGCTCGGGCGTCAGGCTGCTACTCCGTGGCGGGATCGACTATTTCGTAAACTGAGGCTAGCGGTGGAGGATTCCGGATTCCGAATTCCGCAATCCGCAATAGGCTCGCAAGTTAACGTAGGCAACAACCCCCACTATTTCCGTTCGCCGAACAAGGCAGTGTCCGCATAGGCAAGTTCACTACGTCAACGAATTCCCTCATTACAAAGCCTGACGCCGGTGCGGCGACGAACCGGGTCTTGCTCCGTTTCTCCGTTTCCCAGAGTCTCCGGGCCATCGTCCATGGTCCACCGTGCGTCGTTGAGAAATATGACTTGGAATGGGACGTCCCCCTTCCTTGCAGGACGGTTCTTACCTCGCCGACTTCCTCCTCACCCAGGACTACCGGTGGTGGGAATGGTCCGACGGCTGTGCGCCGAGAACCGCGTGCCTATCGAGTGTCTTTAGCCCAAAGCGCTAGCAGGGCCTGGGTTCCACCGCAGATGTTCATCAAAGCCTTGCTTTGCCCCGAGAGGTAATGGCGGCCATGGGTGAAGAGTATCGGATTTACCCCAACGTGCACTTAGGGGCGGGCGCCCAAATCGGAGAGTATGCGATCATCGGGATACCTCCGCGGGGGAGTAAGGCCGGCGAGTTGGAAACGCGTATCGGTGAGAGCGCCATAATTCGCTCGCATACGGTGATTTACGCTGGCAATGTAATCGGAAGTAACTTTCAGAGTGGCCATGGAGCGTTGATTCGTGAACTCAACGAGATCGGGAACAATGTGAGCATAGGCTCGCACTCAATCATTGAACACAGGGTGCGGATCGGGAACAATGTCCGAATTCATTCAGACGTTTTCATTCCGGAGTACTCCGTCTTGGAGGACGGCTCATGGGTCGGCCCGAATGTCGTGTTTACCAATGCTCTGTATCCGCTGAGCCGGGGGGTCAAAGCCAACCTCAGAGGGCCGCACTTGTTGCCTGGAGCGAAAATCGGTGCCAATGCGACCCTCCTACCGGGTGTGACGATCGGTCGTAGGGCCCTTGTCGGGGCCGGGGCTGTTGTGTTGCATGATGTGCCGGATGGAAAGGTCGCCGTAGGGAATCCCGCTCGGGTCATCAAAGACGTCGCCGACCTGGGTGTCTACGGGTCGGAATAATTGTCGCGGAAAGGACCGGGAAACTAATGCGAATCCCGCTGGTTGACCTAAAGGCGCAATACAATGCCATAAAAGCCGAGATCGACCCCGCTGTCCAGCGCGTGCTGGACCACTGCGGATTCATTTTGGGTGAAGAGGTTGCGAGCTTCGAGCGGGCCTTTGCTGAGTATATAAGCGCCAAGGGGGCAGTAGGTGTCGCGTCGGGGACCGCTGCCCTTCAGTTGGCTCTCCAGGCCTGCGGTGTTAGGAGCGGCGATAAAGTCATAACTGCCGCCCACACGTTTATCGCAACTGCCGAGCCAATTTCTCAACTAGGTGCGATGCCCGTTTTCGTGGATATTGATCCGCGGACGTACACCCTCGATCCCAATCAAGTCGAGGCCGCACTCCAAGCGGAGGATCACCGACCTTCCGGGACGGATGGCGGACGAATTCGCGCCATCGTCCCGGTGCACCTCTACGGACATCCAGCAGACATGGATGCTTTGATCGACATCGCACGCCGATACGATCTCAGGGTGATCGAGGACGCAGCGCAGGCTCATGGGGCGGAATGGAAGGGGCGGCGGTGTGGCAACCTCGGCGATCTCGCCTGTTTTAGCTTCTATCCGGGAAAGAACTTGGGTGCTTATGGCGATGCGGGTATGGTGACGGGTAACGATGAGGGCTTGCTCGCCAGGGTTCGTCGGCTCCGTGACCATGGTCGGACGACGAAGTACGAGCACGAGGAGATCGGCTGGGGGGAGCGCCTAGACGCCCTGCAGGCTGCCATTCTCAGCGCCAAGCTCCCCCATCTCGAAGCGTGGACCGAGGCTAGGCGGGCGCACGCGGCTTTCTACACCAAGCTCCTGAGTGGGCATGGGGTGGACACGCCGTACGAGGCACCGTGGGTGCGGCACGTCTTCCACTTGTACGTCGTCCGCAGTAAGCGTCGGGAGGAAATGCTCGGGCGCCTCAAGGCCAAGGGTATCGGAGCAGGTGTCCACTACCCGGTTCCTTTGCACCGGCAGCCCGCCTACGTCGCGCAAGGTTACGCAGGGGTTCGGCTTCCGGTCACTGAGCAGGTCGCCGCTGAGGTGGTTTCTTTGCCGATGTACCCAGAACTCACCGAGGAACAGCTTACCTATGTAGCGAACGCGGTCAGGGAGTGTGGCACATGATCAACGTGGCGGTGGTGGGGTTGGGGTACTGGGGGCCGAACCTAGCGAGAAACATAGCGGGTTGTTCAGACGCCAGGCTGCATACGCTCTGCGATGCCCGATCTGAGCGGCTAAGACGGCTTGGCGGACAGTATCCGGGGGCAAAGCTTCGGACGACGTACGACGCAGTGTTGGAGGATCAGGAAGTCGAGGCCATCGTCATCGCGACGCCCGTTGCAACCCATTTCCGGTTGGCATGTCAGGCCTTGCAGGCCGGCAAGCACGTACTCGTCGAGAAGCCCCTGGCGCAGAGCAGCGGCCAGTGCAGGCAGTTGATCCAGCTGGCCGAGCAACATGACCGAATCCTGATGGTGGGGCACGTGTTCCTGTACAACGCGGCGGTTCGACAGGTTCGGGAGTACATCCGCTCCGGAGCGCTCGGAGATGTTTATTATGTCTACTCTCAGCGGCTGAATCTCGGCATCATTCGTCAGGACGTCAACGCGCTCTGGAACTTTGGACCTCACGACCTCTCCATTCTCTGTTACTGGTTCGACGCGTCACCGCAGAGGGTCTTCGCGAGAGGTTTCTCTTACATCCAGCCAGGTATTGAAGATGTGGTTTTCATGACTATGGAGTTTCCTGGCGGGGTGGGTGCCAGCGTCCATATTAGCTGGCTCGACCCAGATAAAGTCCGCCGCATGACTGTGGTGGGAAGCAAGAAGATGGTCGTTTATGATGACGTTAGCTCTGATGCCCGGATAATGCTCTTCGACAAGGGCGTCACGAAAAAACCCAGAGCGTCTCCTGCCGTGGGGACTGAGAATAGCTCATTGCTGGGGCGACACGACACTTTCGGCGAGTTCCAACTACTCCTCCGTGCCGGTGATGTGCTCATACCGAGGGTAGAATTTGCTGAGCCTCTGAAGGAGGAATGCCAGCATTTTGTGGAATGCATCCGAACGGGTCAGCAGCCACTCACCGACGGCTATGGTGGTCTCCGTGTGGTGGAGGCGCTAGAGGAAGCGCAGAGATCCCTTACGGAGCACGCGGTTACCTCCAGTAGTTCGACCTGACGCTTTTCCGTTACCGTCTCGATGGATTCTGCGCAGGAGGTGGCAACATCGTGAGTCATCAGATCGCCGTAGTCGGCGCCGGCCGATGGGGAGTGAATCTCGTCCGGAACTTCGCGGCGTTGGAGGCCCTCCGAGTTGTCTGCGACGCAGACTCCGCGAGACTAGCGAGGCTCAAAGCTCAGTACCCAGGCTTAGGTACGTCGAAGGCTTATGAGGACATCCTTTCCGACACCGCGATCCAGGCAGCGGTGATCGCAACCCCTGCCGCGTCACATTACACCCACGCCAAGGCAGCCATGGCCGCCGGCAAGGACGTCTTTGTCGAGAAGCCCCTGGCCTTGACTGTGGAAGATGGTCGGTCCCTCGTGGCGCTGGCGGAACAATCCCAGCGAATCCTGATGATCGGCCGTCTCCTCCGATACCACCCCGGCATCCTCAGACTTAAAGAGCTTGTGGATGACGGAAACCTGGGGAAGATCCAGTATGTCTACTCGAACCGGCTGAATCGGTGATTACCGTCGTCGAGGACGCCGCCCAAGCTATAGGGGCCTTTGACGAGAAGGGGAGGAACGCCGGCACGATGGGGCATCTGGGATATTTCTCCCTCTTCCCGAGCAAGAACCTCGGCGCCTTCGGCGATGGTGGGATGGTGGTGACGAACGATGAGGAGTTGGCGGATATGCTGCGGATGCTCCGGGTCCACGGGAGCAAACCGAAATACTATCACCGGATCGTGGGTGGGAACTTTCGACTGGATGCCCTTCAGGCTGCTGTGCTTCGGGTAGAGTTGCGATACCTCAGAGGATGGACGGATGCACGCCGAGCAAATGCTCAGCGGTATAGGGAGTTGTTTCGGGAGGCAGGGCTCTCGGAGAGGGTGGCGCTTCCTGAGGACGCAGCCGGCCACATTTACAATCAATTCGTTATCCGCGTGAAAGATCGTGACCGTCTCCAGGCGTTCCTTCGAGAACGGGGGATTGGAACGGAGAACTATTACCCGCTTCCCCTGCATCTGCAGGGATGCTTCAGCGACCTGGGATACAGAAAAGGTGACTTTCCCCATGCAGGGCGCGCTCCCGGGAGTCGCTCGCGATCCCGGTTTTCGCGGAGCTCAGCGAACCGCAGCAGCAATACGTGGTTGGGCAGACCAAGGAGTTCTACGGCGCGTGAAAGTATCCGGGGTCATGGTTGCTGTCCTTCGGCCTACGAAAGGTTTTTCTACGGCATTCGCGCTTCCAGGAACGGCAAACGGGGCGGCCGATTTTCTGATGTGGGCAACGTGCCCGACAGATCTTTGTTGGCGCGACTCAGCTTGGCCTCCAGAAACGATCTCTTCGTGCTCGTGATTGCGTAAAGTGAGAAACGACTTGCCCACAGCGTCACGTGCTCGCGTGCGTGTCTTGTGCCACGTGTACGCCGCCGTGGACAAGTCTCCATCGCCTTGCAAACAGATTTGAACACCTCCCGGATTAGAACAATGAGAGATTCGTCGATAAACGACGTCTCTACCAGCCGTAAGATCTGGGGTCTGCTCACGCCAGCCGAGCGGCGCAGCGCTGTGGTGTTGTTGGGCCTGATGTTCATCGGTATGGTGATGGAGACTGTAGGTATCGGGTTGGTCATTCCGGCCATCGCGCTACTGATGCAGTCCGACTTCATCAGCCGCTACCCATCGCTTCAAGGCGTCCTGAAAGCCCTGGGCAATCCCAGCCACGGGGCATTAGTTATCGGGGTCATGCTTGGTCTCGCGGGCGCTTACTTATTCAAGGTGATATTTCTCGCCTTCCTCGCATGGCGCCAGATGAGCTTTGCCTTCGGAGTTGAGGCGCAATTGTCCCAACGTCTATATACGGTATATCTGCGCCAGCCCTATACCTTTCACCTGCAACACAATTCGGCACAGTTGATTCGAAATATCGTTAACGAAGTGAACATGTTGACATTCAGCGTCATTATTCCAGGCATGTCGCTTCTGACAGAAACCCTAGTGTTTCCCAGCCTTTGCGTCCTGCTGCTTGTAGTCGAACCGCTGGGTGCGCTGATTGTAGTCACCGCACTAGGCGCGTCAGCTTGGGGCTTTCAGCGCTTTACCCGGCGTCGCCTCGAACGTTGGGGCAAAGCGCGCCAGCATCATGAGGGCCTGCGGATTCAGCACTTACAGCAAGGGCTGGGCGGGGCAAAGGATGTGAAGCTGCTTGGAAGAGAAACGGATTTTCTCGAGCAATACTCCGTGCACAATACGCAATGTGCCCGGTCGGGGCAACTGGTGCTATTCCTGCAACAACTCCCGCGCCTTTGGCTCGAACTGCTCGCGATCGCTGGCCTTGCCACCTTGGTGCTTGCAATGCTAGCCCTAGGCCGCGACTTTAGCACCATCCTGCCCATGCTGGGGCTGTTCGCGATGGCGGCGTTTCGTCTGATGCCTTCGGTCAACCGCGTACTGAGCTCGCTCCAGTCGCTACGCTACGGCCTGGCAGTGATCGATACACTACATGAAGAACTAAAGCTTGCGGCTCCAGCCCCGAGTAAATCCGGCACCGGGATAATACCCTTCCGCGAAACACTGGAACTCGACCAGGTCATCTATACTTTCCCTGGTACTCTCGTACCAACGATCAAAGATGTCTCGCTCGTAATTGGCCGTGGTGAGTCGGTTGGCTTCATCGGCCCGAGCGGAGCCGGGAAGAGCACGCTGGTGGATATCATTCTGGGACTGCTCGCCCCAGAGAGCGGCGAGGTGCGGGTGGATGGAAACGACATTCAGCGCTCTTTGCGCAGCTGGCAGGACCAGGTCGGCTATGTACCGCAGTCAGTATTTCTGACCGACGACACCCTACGCCGTAATGTGGCTTTGGGTCTGCCCGTCGCGCAGATCGACGAAGCGGCAGTCTGGCGAGCAATCCGTGCTGCTCAGCTAGAGGAGTTCGTGCATAGTCTCCCGGAGGGGGTTGATACCGTTGTCGGTGAGCGTGGTATACGGCTGTCTGGAGGTCAGCGCCAGCGCATTGGCATTGCGCGTGCGCTTTACCATGAGCCTACCACCCTGGTGCTGGATGAAGCCACTAGCTCGCTGGATACCGCCACCGAGCGCGAAGTAATGCAGGCAGTACGCTCGCTACGGGGCACCAAGAGCATTCTGATCGTGGCGCATCGGCTTAGCACCGTGGAAGACTGTGACCGGCTGTACCAGCTCGAGCAGGGCAGGGTCGTGGCGACAGGGACGCCACAAACGATGCTCGCGATCAGGGTGAGTGCATGAGACTGATGAACGTTTCGGCGTTCGCGCGAAGAAAGAAAACGAAGAGATAGAAACAATGAAAGTCTTGGTCACCGGCGCTGACGGTTTCATCGGTTCCCACCTCGCAGAGGAGCTCGTGCGCCGTGGGTATAATGTTCGCGCGTTCGTGTACTACAACAGCTTTAATTCTTGGGGCTGGCTGGATCACGCACCACGGGACGTGAAGGAGAACCTCGATGTATTTGCAGGAGATGTGCGTGATCCACACGGCGTGAAGACGGCGATGAAGGGTTGCGATATCGTGCTGCATCTTGCGGCGCTGATCGGGATCCCGTACTCGTACCATTCGCCTGACACCTATGTGGATACTAACGTGAAGGGCACACTCCACGTGGTCCAGGCGGCGCGCGAGCTTGAGGTCGCCAAGGTCGTGCATACATCGACGAGCGAGGTCTATGGCACAGCACAGTTTGTGCCGATAACGGAGGAGCATCCGTTGCAGGGTCAGTCGCCGTACTCGGCGAGCAAGATCGGCGCCGACCAGATCGCGATGTCGTTCTATATGTCGTTCAACACACCGGTTGCGATTATTCGGCCGTTTAACACATACGGTCCGCGACAGTCGGCGCGCGCCATTTTGCCGACAATCATTACCCAAATTGCCGCCGGTCATCGTCGCCTCAAGCTTGGCGCACTGCATCCGACACGCGACTTCAGCTATATTAAGGACACGGTACGCGGTTTCATCGCTGTGGCCGAGGCGGAGAGCACCGTAGGTAAGGTCATCAACGTTGGCAGCAACTACGAGGTGTCGATCGGAGATTCGGTGCGCATAATTGCCGAGTTGATGGGCACGACAGTCGAGATTGAGACTGAGGCCACACGGCTCCGGCCAGAAAGGAGCGAAATCAAACGCCTGTGCGCCGACAATACGAAAGCTCGAGAACTTGCAGGCTGGGTCCCCGAGTACGGAGGGCTGGAAGGTTTCCGACGGGGCTTGAGAGAGACAATCGCTTGGTACCGCGACCCGCAGAACCTTCTCCACTACAAGCCGAATATCTACAACCTCTGACCTGCCTGCAACAGCTGGACGATAGACAGTCGAAATGCTGAACATAACTGCGATCTCAGCTGCCGTACGGGCCGTAGTTCCAGCATCACGCACGTGTGTCGGCCTGCACGAGCCCGAATTCCGTGGAAACGAGTGGGTTTACGTCAAGGAGTGCCTCGATTCCGGATGGGTTTCGTCAGTAGGAAAGTACGTTGACCGTTTTGAGTCGATGCTCCGTGACTTCACCGGTGCCGCTCACGTGGTGGCGACAGTAAACGGCACGGCGGCCCTTCATATTTGCCTACAGCTTGTCGGCGTGCAACGCGGGGATGAGGTCTTGATTCCTACATTGACCTTCATCGCAACTGCCAACGCCGTGAGCTACATCGGCGCGACGCCGCACTTCGTGGACAGCGAAGCGCGAACGCTGGGCGTTGATGCCTCGAAGCTGGAGGTCTATTTGCGTGAGAGCGCCGAGATTCGCGACGGCTCGTGTCGCAACCGGCGCACCGGGGCAGTAATACGCGCGCTGATGCCAGTGCACACCTTCGGTCATCCGGTGGACCTGGATGCGATCGTCGAGCTATGCGCCCGTTGGCGGATCGCGTTAGTCGAAGATGCCGCCGAGTCGCTCGGGTCGTTGTATCGGGGCCGGCACACCGGCAACTTCGGTCGGGTTGCGGGTTTGAGCTTCAACGGCAACAAGATCGTGACCACGGGCGGAGGCGGCGCGATTCTCACCAACGATCCTGAAACCGGTAGGCGTGCCAAGCACCTCACCACCACTGCACGGGTCGCGCACCGGTGGGCGTTCATCCATGACGAGGTCGGATACAACTATCGGCTCCCGAATCTCAACGCGGCGCTCGGTTGCGCGCAGATCGAGCGACTGTCGGAATTCCTCGAGCGAAAGCGCCGGCTCGCCGAACGCTATATCGAGGCGTTCCGCGACGTCGCGGGTGTGACCGTGATGCGCGAGCCCGACAACTGTCGCAGTAACTATTGGCTCAATGCATTGCTTCTTGACAAGGCAGAGCAAGCTGCGCTCGACGCGATCCTCACAGCACTCAATGACGCAGGTCTAATGGTGCGCCCGGTTTGGACTCTGATGCACCGGTTGCCGATGTATGCCACTTGCCCGCGCATGGACCTGTCCTGCGCCGAGATGCTTGAGCAACGCATCGTTAACTTGCCGAGCAGCCCGTTCCTGGCGGACTGAAATGAAGGCCATGCGCCATTTGTGTGGATACCGGTAGCCGGGCCGAGTGCGGTTTGCTTTACTGTATAGTCCACGACCCGTATCACGATTTGGATGTGGAGCTGCAGCTCGTGGTGACGGATATGTGGACGCTTTCAGCTCGCTCTAGGTCGATGGGGCTATGGGCCTGGTCGTCGCGAATCTTGTACTCAGGCAACGCCCCAACCCCGTGAGGTTTTGGATGCCGGATGCAGTGGCGGATCGGCGCAACGTGGTGCAGATCGGCAGCCGGAACGTGGGGCAAGGACATCCGTGCTTCATCGTCGCCGAGGCGGGCGTGAACCACAACGGCAGCCTGGAAACCGCCCTGCAAATGGTTGACGCGGCGAGAGAGGCGGGGGCGAGCGCCATAAAGTTCCAGACTTTCAAGGCGGAGCGTTTGGTGACACGCGATGCGCCGAAGGCTGACTACCAACGGCAGACAACCGACTCCGCGGAGTCGCAATTGGAGATGTTGCGGCGCTTGGAGCTGCCTGTGGAGGCATATGATAAACTCTTAGACCGCTGCCGCGCCCGGAACATTCTGTTCTTGTCCACCCCTTTCGATGAGGAGAGCGCGGACTATCTGGACGCATTAGGCATCGCGGGCTTCAAGATCCCCTCCGGTGAGATTACGAACCTGCCGTTCTTGGCGCACGTAGCTCGCAAAGGCAAACCCATGATTGTCTCGACCGGGATGTCGAGTTTGGGCGATGTCGAGGGGGCGGTCCGTACCATCCGCGCGGGAGGGAATAGGCAGATTGTGCTGCTGCAATGCGTCAGTAGCTATCCTGCGGATCCGGCCTCTGCAAACCTGCGGGCGATGCAGACAATGGCTATGGCCTTTGGCGTTCTTGCCGGGTATTCGGATCACACACAGGGGATTGCGGTGGCTCTGGCTGCTGTGGCCCTGGGGGCATGCGTGATCGAGAAGCACTTCACGCTGGATCGCCATTTGCCCGGTCCCGATCACCTCGCATCAGCGGAGCCCGACGAACTGGCCGCGCTGGTGCGGGGGATTCGCACGGTGGAGGCGGCCTTGGGCGACGGGCAGAAGGAGCCGGCGTCCATCGAGGCGAATACGGCAGCAGTGGCCCGCAAGAGCTTGGTGGCTAACCGTGACATTCCCATCGGCACCGTCTTGACCGAGGACATGGTCGCCATCAAGCGGCCCGGCACAGGGCTCCCGCCTGCGATGCGAGCCTATGTGATCGGCCGGACCGCACGGACGTCGATCCCGGCTGGAAGCCTGCTCACCTTCGAGATGCTCGCATGACCCCACCACCTTCTAAAGGGGGCGGTCAAATTGCGAGAAAGGGCTTCGTGTATCTTCTGCGCAGCCTCAAAGATGGCAAGGTCTACGTGGGATGGACTACGGATTTGAAACGTCGCTATGAAGAACATAATGCAGGATTGACAACATCGACAAAGCATCGGAGACCTTTTGAGCTGATGTATTATGAAATCTATCCCTCTCCAGAGCTGGCCAAGAATCGTGAGCGTGCCCTAAAGCGCAATCCCAATATGCTCTATCACTTTAAGAAGCGTGCGTTGAGGATAGCGGCAGTGGCAGAGGGTGGTGAGAAGGTGGTGGGTGACCCCACCACCTGCCTCTCCGCCGAAGGCGGATGAGAAGCAACTCTTCCAGGGGCCTCTGTACCGATGCCCTAATTCGGTGGACACCCGACCAATGACGGCGAAGATCGGCCCTGTGGGCCGAAGGCAGGTGGTGGGGTGAGGACCGTCGGCGTCGTCACGGTGGGCCGCTCGGACTACGGGATCTACCAGCCGGTGCTCCGCGCTATGCAAGAGCACCCGGCGCTCGAGCCGCACCTTCTCGTCTCGGGCATGCACCTGTCCCCCGAGTTCGGACTCACCGTGCGCGAGATCGAGGCCGACGGGTTCCCCATCCGCGATCGGGTGGAGATGCTCCTCTCGTCCGACTCGCCGGAAGGGATCGCCAAGGCCATCGGCTTGGGGACAATCGGGTTCGCGCAGGTCTACGGGCGCTGGCGGCCGGACCTCCTGCTTGTGCTCGGCGATCGGTTCGAGATGTACGCCGCGGCCCTGGCCGCGCTGCCGTTCAAGATCCCGGTGGCCCATCTTCACGGTGGCGAGCTGACGGAAGGCGCAACCGATGACGCGCTGCGGCACTCCATCACCAAGCTGAGCCACTTGCACTTCGTGTCCACCGAGGAATACGCGAGACGCGTGCGCCAGATGGGCGAGGAGCCGTGGCGGGTGGTCGTCTCCGGCGCGCCGGGTTTGGACGGGATCGAGGGCTTTACTGGGCTCTCCCGCGAAGAGTTGGAGTCCCGGTTCGGCCTGGATGTCGCGCAGCCCCCGCTCCTGGTGACCTACCATCCCGCCTCGCTGGAGTACGAGCAGACGGCCTGCCAGGTGAAGGAGCTCCTCACGGCGCTGGAGCGGTCGCGCCTGCCCGTCGTGTTCACCGCGCCGAACGCCGACGTGTCGGGGCGCACCGTGGCGACCATGATCCGTGAGTTCGTCGCGAGCCATCCGCAGGCCCGATTCGTCGCGAATCTCGGCCGTCGCGGCTACTTTGGCCTGATGCGGCACGCCGCCGCCATGGTGGGCAACTCCTCGAGCGGCATCATCGAGGCGGCTTCCTTCCGGCTCCCCGTGGTGAACGTAGGCACCCGGCAGCAGGGGCGCGTGCAGGGGGCCAACGTCATCGACGTGGGCTACGAGTCCGTGGCCATCGGGGCCGCCATCGCGCGCGCCGTGTCACCCGAGTTCCGCCGGACGCTGGCCGACCTCCGGAACCCCTACGGCGATGGCCGGGCCGGGGAGCGGATCGCGGCTGCCCTGGCCCAGGTTCCGCTCGACGCATCGCTGGTTATCAAGCGGTTCTGCGATCTCCCGGACCCGTCGCATGTCACCTGACCTGCGGAAGGTCGTCGGCCTCGGTGCCGGCGGCCACGCAGCAGTCCTCATCGAGCTGCTCCAGGCGCTCGGGGGCTACGAGGTCGTGGAGGTGACGGACGCGAATCCGGCCCTCTGGGGCCAGGACATCCTGGGCGTCCCGATTCGCGGCGGGGACGACCGCCTGCCCGCGCTGCGCGCCTCGGGGGTCTCCGGGGCGTTCGTCGGGGTGGGCGCCATCAAGACGGTCGCGCCCCGGCGCGCGGTGTTCGAGCGGGCGGTCTCGCTGGGCTTCGACCTGATCACGGGAGTCCACCCGGCGGCCTACGTGGCCCCGTCCGCAAGCTTGGGCCGCGGCACCTGCGTCTTGCCAACCGCGATGGTCGGCACGCGAGTGCGACTGGGCGAGGACGTCACGGTGTATTCGGGGGTCCTGATCGAGCACGACACCGAGGTGGGGGACCACACCCACCTCTCGCCGGGCGTCCACCTCGCGGGCGGCGTTCGGATCGGCACGGGCTGCTTCGTCGGCATCGGCGCCTCCGTGATCCAGGGCGTGCGGATCGGGGACGACGCCATCGTCGGCGCCGGCGCCGTGGTGCTGCGCGACCTTCCAGCTGGCTGCACCGCGGTCGGGATCCCGGCCCGTCCTGTCGAGTAGAAGCTGTGACGGCCATGGGGGTGCCAGCGGGAGTGGTAGAGAGATGAGAGACTGGCGTGGAACGCTCGTACACATGACAACTCCCATTCTGGACGCCATGCGGGTCATCGACTGCGCCGCCCTGCAGATTGCCCTGGTGGTGGACGAGGAATTGCGCCTGCTGGGAGTGCTCACTGACGGTGACATCCGACGGGGGATCTTACGGGGGATCTCGCTGGAACAGTCGGTCAGTCTGATTATGTCCAAAGAGATGACCACGGTTAGCATGCACGCCTCGCGCGAGGAGGTGCTCTTCCTAATGAAGCAAAAGGATCTGCGGCAGGTTCCGGTCCTGGACGATCGGGGGCGGGTCGTGGATCTACGGCTGCTGGCAGACCAGATCGAGGCGCCCATCCGGGAGAATTGGGTCATTCTCATGGCAGGGGGGCTCGGCCGGCGGCTGCAGCCACTCACCAACGATTGTCCGAAGCCGCTGCTCGAGGTGGGAGGGAAACCTGTTCTGGAGACGATCCTCGAGGACCTGGCTTCTTACGGCTTTCGTCGCTACTTCATCTCCGTGAACTACAAAGGCGACATGATCAGAAGGTACGTGGGCGACGGGAGCCGGTGGGGGATCCGGGTCGACTACTTGGAGGAGAGTCGAGCGCTGGGGACGGCGGGCGCCCTGAGCCTGCTGCGGGAGAGGCCGGAGAAACCGTTCGTCGTCATGAACGCCGACCTCCTGACGAAAGTCAATTTCAATCAACTCCTCGACTACCACTGCTCACATAAGGCAGCGGCTACGATGTGTGTCCGGGACTACCGTCTCCAAGTTCCATTTGGTGTGGTGTCCCTCGACCAGCAGCGTATTCGTTGCATCGACGAGAAGCCATCCCAGCGGTTCTTAGTGAGTGCCGGGATCTACGTACTTGATCCGGCTGTTCTGGCCTACGTGCCGAGAGACACTTTTTTTGACATGCCGAGTCTTTTCCAGCAGCTCATCGGGGAGCGGTGTGAAGCTATCGCGTTTCCCATTCGCGAGTATTGGATCGATGTGGGGCGCGCGGATGACCTGGAGCAGGCTATGGGGGATTTTTCAAAGGAGTTCGGCCGCGAGGAGAATTCTCGGAAGAGCGAGGCATAGCAGATGAATTTCCTGATCACCGGTCTGGGATCCATGGGGAAGCGGCGTATTCGCTGTCTCAAAGCGCTTGGGTATTCTAGCATCTTCGGCTTCGACCTGCGGGAGGACCGGCGCCAGGAGGCAACCGAGAAGCATGGCATCGTATGTTTCGGCGAGATCGAGCAGGCACTGGCCGCGTCCCGAGCGGATGCGCTGATCATTTCGGTGCCGCCGGATGCGCACCACATCTATATGCGGTTGGCCTTGGCCCGGAAAATCCCGTTCTTCGTGGAGGCGAGTGTCCTAGATACGGGGTTGGACGAGATCAAGGCCGAGGTGCGTAGGGTCGGTGTAGTCGCCGCGCCTTCGGCGACCCTCATGTTTCACCCCGCCATCCAAGACATATCGCGAATCCTGCACTCCGGTGCGCTGGGGAAGGTTTCCAGCATTCTTTTCCACTCCGGACAGTATCTGCCCGATTGGCATACGTACGAGAGGGTCAGCGACTACTACGTCTCCAATCCTGCTACTGGCGGCGCGCGCGAAATCGTGCCCTTCGAGCTGACGTGGTTTACGAGGCTCTTCGGGTTTCCGCAGAGCGTGTCTGGCCAGGTACGGAAGACCATCAACATCGTAGGAGCGGAGCGAATCGATGACACCTACAATGTTCTGATGGATTACGGCTCGTTCCTCGCAGTGATGACGGTGGACGTGGTGTCCCGCTGCGCCACCCGGCGACTGCTGATCAATGGCGACCGCAGGCAGTTGGTGTGGGACTGGGGCAGGCAGTGCGTAGAACTGTACGACCCGGAGAAGGGCGAATGGGAGACACGACCGTACAAGATGTCGGGTGCGGCAGCCGGCTACAATGCCAACATCGGCGAGAACATGTACATCGAGGAGTTGCGGGCCTTCATCGATGCGGTCGCGGGCGGCGAGCCTTTCGTCAACTCGCTGGAAAGCGACCATCGGGTTCTCCGCCTGCTGTACGAGATCGAGCGAAGCAGCAAGCTGTCCACCCATGTGGCGAGTCAAGCATGAACATCGGAATATTCATCACGGCGCGGCTGGGCTCCACACGCCTGGCGAGAAAGCACCTCCTGCCTGTAGCCGGACAACCGATAATGCAGCATCTCCTTGCCCGAATCGGGAGGGAATTTCGCGATGTATTGCGGGCGGGGGAAGCAGAACTTGTGATCACCACATCCGAGGAAGCCGACAACGGTCTTTTGGAGCAGTACTTCTCCGGAAGCGCCAGGGTGTTCTATGGCGCCCCCACGAACATTCCGATGCGGCACCTGGAGGCAGCCAGGGCGCACGGAGTAGGTGGGATCATCGCCGTTGACGGGGATGACATTCTCTGTTCGGTCGCGGGGATGCGTGCCATTCATCAGGCCCTTGGGGCGGGTGCACAATACGTGAAGACCGCCGGCCTTCCGTTCGGCATGAACAGCATGGGATATAGGACGGCGTTCCTCGAGCGCTGCATGCATGGACACGAGACGGACGTGTTGGAAACCGGCTGGGGTCGCGTGTTCGAGGAGACAGCCTTAGAGAATATCCGGATGCCCGTGATCGTGGATGATCCCCGACTGCGATTCACCCTGGACTACCCCGAGGATTACCGATTCTTTTGCGCATTGGCGGATGCGCTGGGCGACCGAATTGTGGAGGCAACCGACGAGGAGGTCGTGCGGACCGTCCTCGAACGCCGACTCTATGAGATCACCGAGCCGATTTCGCAGACGTACTGGCAGAATTTCCATCATGGGCAGGAGTCGGAGCGCCAACAAAGCCACGGCACGGCGATCCCACGTGCCGCTGACGAAGGGAGGTCCGGTCGATGAGACGGAAGGGCCCTGCGCTTTGGAAGAAAGCGTGCGCCATCATTCCCGGCGGCGGGCAACTCCTGTCGAAGCGGAGCGAGCGATTTCTCCCTGGGCTCTGGCCAGCCTATTATTCGAAGGCCAAAGGCTGCGAGGTCTGGGACCTGGATGGCAATCACTACTACGACTTCGCCCAGATGGGGGTGGGATCCTGTGTGCTGGGTTACGCCGATGACGACGTGAACATGGCAGTCGACCAGGCCGTTCGGGACGGGTCGATGTGCACGCTGAACTGCCCGGAAGAGGTCGAACTGGCGGAGCGGATGATCGCGCTCCATCCGTGGGCGGATATGGTCAGGTTCGCGCGCACGGGGGGCGAAGCCTGCGCGATTGCAGTCCGAATTGCCCGAGCAGCCTCGGGGCGAGCCAAGATCGCGTTCTGCGGCTATCACGGCTGGCACGATTGGTACCTCTCGGCGAACCTCGGAAACACGTCGAATCTCGACGGGCAGCTCTTGCCCGGGCTGAACCCGCTGGGCGTGCCCAGGACGCTGCAGGGGACGGCGCTGCCATTCAACTACGGCAAGCTCGATGAACTAGAGGCGATTGCCGACCAGGCTCCGGGCGAGATCGGGGCGATCATCATGGAGCCCAGTCGGGGTGCGTCCCCGCCGGCAGGATTCCTGGAGGCTGTCCGAGCGCTCGCCACTCGCATCGGGGCAGTGCTGATCTTTGATGAGGTGACCTCCGGCTTCCGGATGAACGTGGGGGGGATCCACCTGCAATACAACGTGCTACCCGACATCGCGGTCTTCGGCAAGGCGATGGGGAATGGATACCCCATCGCCGCCATTGTCGGCCGGCGGGAAGTCATGGACTGCGCGCAAGACAGCTTCATCAGCTCGACCTTCTGGACCGAGCGCATCGGATACGCGGCCGCCCTTGCCACCATTGAGAAGATGCGGGCGAACGACGTTCCTGCCTCTCTCGTCCGATATGGAGAGCGCATCAACGCAGGGTGGAGCGCGCTGGCGTTGAGGCATGGACTGAAGATCTCCGTCTCCGGCATCCCGCCGCTGACCCATATCAGCATCCAGAGTGAGGATCCGCTTGCCGCGCAGACACTGTACGCGCAAGAGATGCTGGGGTTAGGCTTCCTGGCAGGAGCGGCCGTGTACACTAGCTATGCCTACTCGGATGCGATCATCGACAAGTACATTGCCGCCTCCGATGGCGCCTTTGCCACGATCCGGAAGGCGATCGATTCCGGAGACGTCCGGAGCTGGCTGAAGGGCGAAGTGATCCACGCCGGGTTCAAGCGTCTGAATGCCTGAGTCTCATTGCGGTGAGAGGAGGCGAGCCGGTGTCTGTCCTATGGACCACAATGAGGTGCTGAAGATCATGGCGGATAGGAAGGTCGTTGTCGTGGGCTGCGGTTTGATTGGAAGCTATCATATCATGGGGGCTCTTCGCGCGAGTACCCCTCTGCGGACGCAGGGTGTCGACATCAACCGCGAAGCCATCCGGAATGCGCAGGCAAAGATCGCCGGGGCGTTGAAGGGGATTGAAAGACTGGAATTCGATGACGACCTCGACCGCGCCTGGGCCGAGCCGGATCTGACGATCGTGGCCACTCTGGCGACGAACCGGTGCGACGTGATCCGCCAGTTGCTGAAGGGAGGGCACCGGAGGTTTCTCGTCGAAAAGATGGTGTGCCAGTCGGCAGCAGAGTACCAGGAGTTGCTTGGCACACTGAAGCAGCATGGGGCGAAAGCTTGGGTCAACACGATTCGACGATACAATGATGTTTATCGAACGATTGCCGAGCGGCTCGGTCCGGGGCCAATAACGCTTGATGTCGTCGCGCATAACATCGGCCTGGGATCAAATGCCATTCATTATCTTGATCTGCTCGCGATGTTTGGCAGGAGGGCCCGGATCACCTTGCACGGCGATCGACTCGATCGGAAGCTGTACGCCAACAAGCGAGGCCAAGACCTGTTAGAACTGGCGGGTCTGATTACCGGAGAGACATCCGAAGGGGATCGCGTGTCCGTCTGCTTTCTTCCGATGGATACCCAATTGGTGTGCGTGCGGATCGCCTCTGCCGACGCACACGCCGTCGTGGATGAGTTGAATCGAAAAGCGTGTCTCTGGGGCACTAACCAAGGCGGTGAGTGGGCGCAGTTCGATTACCGGGAGCCGCGCGTGAGCGAAGCGACGCCACAAATCGTGGATGAGGTTCTCCGAACCGATACCTGTTCCTTGCCGACATTGGAAGAGGCGTTTGATGTCCACGATGAGCTATTTCGGATCTTTAACGCGCACTTGAAGCGGCTACGGGGCAGAGCGCCGGAAATGTGTCCGGTAACGTGAGGTGGATTGAGACGTTGCGTAACGACTGCCCCACATGCTCATTGATGAGTGGATGCTGGACCGAGGATGGTAATGAGCTATAGCCTGCTGACGTGCGGGATGCGGGATGTCGATGTCCGTCGGAAGAAGATACTGGTTCTCGGCGCTGGTTCAATCGCCCTTGAGTACGGTAAGGCCCTTAAGGCTCTAGGCGTCACGCATGTGACGTTCATCAGCCGGAAGGAAGAATCTGCGCAGAAGATGCGAAACGCCCTAGGCTACGAGAGTTGCAGCGGAGGATATGCGTCGTATGATGCCGGGACCGCGGCATACGATCTCTGCATTGTGGCCCTTCCAATTGGCGATCTCAAAGCCGCAACGGAATACGCAGTCTCGAACGGGATCCGGAATGTTCTGGTCGAAAAGCCAGGGGCCCTCTACTCGAGCGTTCTTAGGGAATGGGCGAACGGCATTCATGATGATGAGGCACGAGTGAGGGTAGCCTACAATCGGTTGATGTACCCTTCATTTTGGAAAGTGAAAGAGCTGGCTGAGCGGGATGGTGGAATTACATCGTGCCAATACACGTTCACTGAGTGGACTCACTGCATCCCCTTTGAAAAGGAGGCGCCAGAGGTCTATGAACGATGGGGAATCAGCAATTCCCTGCACGTCATCAGCATGGCGCACGATCTGATCGGGATGCCGCGGGAGTCTCGCACTTATCGGACCGGGGGACTGTCATGGCACTCTGCGGGGTCACGCTTTGTGGGGGCAGGGGTGACTGTGGAAAACATTCCGTTTTCCTATCATGCCGATTGGGATTCGGCGGGACGATGGGGTATAGAGGTTCATACGCAGGAGTACGCCTATCGACTGATCCCACTGGAGCAACTTCAGCGTTGCCGGCGTAGTACAGTTGAATGGCAGGATGTCCCTCTTAGCCAGACCTGTCCGGGGGTGAAGACGGGAATCGCGGAAGAGATCCTCGTCATGCTCCAGCCAGTGGTTGAGGTCTCATTGCCGCTCATGACCTTGCAGAAGGCTGCCGTAATAACGGAATGGGCGGAAGAGATCTGCGGTTACAGACACCGACCGAGTGAAAACCATAAACCGAGATCGTAGAGCAAGTGAGCCGCTTTCTCGGTGCAAGATAGGAAAGCGTTTGAAATTTGGATGAACAAGTCTTAATAGGGCTACTCCCGGGTTCAGCTCGCGGGCGCTCCCTGCTCTCCTTACCAACTTACGCTCGATGAATCGGGCGCGGGCTCCTTTGCACTACTTATCCTGTTCGCTTTAGGAAATGATGCGCACGGCTGTGCCTATGCACTGGATCGGGCCCTACCGGCATAGTGACGAAGAGCTAGCGGCCATTCAGCCTGCTATTGACAGACCATTTGCGGTGTACCGCCAGACACTACCTGATCTGAATACATCCTTCCTGAAAAGAAATACTCCCAATCGTGTTTCTTGCGCGAGATTTATGTCTCATCCAGGAACCACGATTTGCAACGACCCAAACAAATCCGCCGTCGCGATTACTTTCCAGGATCTCTCGAAATACAATCACAGAGTGACAGGACTTGTGCCCATTCCCAACGGCCTAACGTATGATCAACTTGTTACTAATGGGAGCATCTTATTGATGACATTTCGGCCTGCCCAATCGTGACTTTCCGCCGGGCAACTAACGGCTGTTGAATCCCTGAGGGTTCATTCCCCGCGGCTTGCCGCGTCCGGTGTGGTAAGCTGGGGGACATGAGTGAGCACATCCACCGCAGCCACAATGTCTCCGTTTTGCTCTACCATATCGTCTGTCCCGCGAAGTACCGCCGGGCCGTGTTCTCGGCAGAGGTGGACGCGGTCCTCCGGGACGTCTGTCTGGAGATTGCCGCACGGTACGAGATCGCGTTTCTGGAGATTGGGACGGACCGGGATCACGTGCACTTCCTCGTGCAGACAATCCCGCCGTACAGCCCGACGAAGCTCGTCCGGGTGATCAAGAGTCTCACCGCCCGGGAGGTGTTCCGCCGGGTGCCAGCGGTCAAAAAGTACCTCTGGGGCGGCGAGTTCTGGTCCGACGGGTTCTACATCAGCACGGTTGGCCGGCATAGTAGCGAAGGCGAAGTCCGGCGCTACATCGCAATCCAAGGGCGGCAGAAGGAGTACTCCAAGCTCCATACGCAACAGCTCCGGCTATTCTGAGGGTATCCGGCCATTGTCGGATACCCCGCGGCTTGCCGCGGGGTAGTTCATTGCCACCTATATAGTGCTCCTGGTAGTAAGAACAGGGAAAACTGGCATAGTCTCCTTCCAAGAACATCAGATACCCCATCAGAATTGGGGAATCAGGTCGAGAATAATGAAGCCAATTAGAGTGCTTGTGGCGGAGGAGTATTCTCACCTTAAGTTGTTAGAAAATATATACCACCTGCTCAAGACTCATTGCGACGTCACTTTTTACGTAAATAGGACGGTCCTTAGGGAATGGAGTTCGATCTTTCCAAGCGCAAATCACACGTCGCTAATTATCAATAAGTTCCACAGCAGTACTTATTTTATATGGCTTCTATTCCACGCGAGACGGTTCGATTACATAAATATTTCGACTGGGCCTGAAGGTGAGCATTTCAGTGAGATAATTAACATTGTGTGCTTTTACATATGCTGCGTTATTTATAAGAAGAAAATAATACTTACAGTAAGGAGGGTCAAGCCATATATCAGGTTAGAGCGGGGGGTGTTTTCATATTTGAGGAATATGGCTATAAGGAAACTTAAGCGGTTTACTTTCGAGACAAGAACGGTGAGAGATGTCTTTAGGGAATACACCAATATACAGCCGTGCTATCTAGGGGTGAGCTACGACCGTTACACAGATATATTCAATCCCGAGCTTTATGAAGCGACCCATCGCCTGGCGGACGATCGGATAAGAATAGGTCTGCTTGGAATCGTCAATCCAGACAGGCGAGAGTATGGAGTTATCATTGATATCTTGAAACGACTAACTTCTGAGGAACGGGCTAAAATGATGTTCGTTACTTTGGGAGGCTGTCGTGGTGATCGAGGTAGAGAGGTGATCAACAGTCTGGCGGCATATATAGACATCGATTATGTAGACGGAATATTGACTGCGGAGGAGTTTAATAACAGGGGAAGTGCTTGCGATATCCTTATCTCGCCGCTAACTAGAGATTATGGAACATTTAACGGTTCAGGATCTTTTGGGGATGCAATCTATCTGAGGAAAAAGATAATTATGCCTTCGTATGTTGATCCAAGGAGGGAGTTTAAGGAAATAGGGGTATATTATGAAACTCGAGAAGATCTACTGTTAATATTCAGGAATATAGAGGATTTGTCAAGGAGCCGGATAGATCCAACATACTTTGATCAATTTAGTACCACAAGGGTGTTTAAGGCCCTAGTTGACGATCTACAATTATGCAAATAGAAAGAGATGGCAGGCTGTCTGGTTGTATGAGTAGTATCTTTAGAAATCTGTGTTATGACTGGTAGCGGGGGTCCACGGATCAGGCAAGTTGCGACGCGGTTCGCGAGATTGTCGTGTTGCTCGCTGTGGCGTTCCACGCCTTTCCCACGCGCCGGAAGGCCATGGGCTCGAGGGCCTGTGAGCAGCGGTTCTTCGATAATTCCGTAATGTGTGTGGGGATAATGTTATTACCAGGAGCAGCTTATAGGTGACACTCGACAGCCGTGACTTGCCCAGAGGAAAGCCACGACTGGGAAGCGCGAAGTGTCATGAATAAGGCGCTCCCATTAGTACGTTGTTCTTTGAAGTGTTTGCTGGGTGAAAGGATGTACGAGGGGCTGAAGGACATTTATCTAAGTAGAAAATTGCCGCCAGGCGGTTTGACGTCCATGGAGTATTGGTCGCGACATGACGTCACTCTCAACGAGCACAGAGATGTTGAGCAATCCAGGCAATTCATCAGATACAGAAGGAGGCGCTACATCGGGATCACGGAATTGATGCCTACTGTGGGCCACGATGGAAAGACTATTTTAGACTACGGGTGCGGCCCGGGTATCGAAGCGGCCGCATTTGCCCTGGAATCAAACTGGTGACTTCGTTCTTGACAGCCCCGTTGGCGAGTGGTAGCGTGCTCGCCATTTTGGGTTCCTTGCCGTGGACCGGGCAACCCTTGGCCGGCCTTCCCTGGTCGCGCGCTCCGGCCGATTGATTCTTGGAGGGAAGCAAGCAGTGATGTTGATGCAGGTGACCGAGTTGCACCGGTGCCGCCTCTGTGGTGCCGAGGGCTTGGAAACAGTGCTGGACCTCGGCATACAGGGCCTTCCCAAATGGCCAGAATTTCGCGAGGAACCCGTACCGCGGGCACCTCTGGAATTCTGCTTTTGTCCTTCCTGCACGCTGGGCCAGTTGCGCCACAGCATCGACCGGGAGAAGCTTTTCCGGGAGTACTGGTACCGGACGGGCGTCAACGCCACGATGCGGGGCCACATGGCGGGTATCGTCACCGCGGCTAGGAAAGAGGCCCAGTTTTGCGATAGCGACTACGTGGTCGACATAGGCTGTAACGATGGGACACTGCTCCGATCCTATGACCATCCGGGCCATCACCTGATAGGGTTCGAGCCCAGCAACCTTTGCCCTCCCCGGGAGGAGGGCGGGATTGTTTGGGTGAACGATTTCTTCCACCCGGACCTCCTGCCGGGGGGTGTGCGCGCCAAGGTTGTGACCACGCTGTCCATGTTTTATTACCTAGACGACCCGGTCGCGTTCGCGGAACAAATAAAGAGTATCCTACGAGAGGACGGAGTCTGGATCTGCGAGATGAACTACGCGCTGCGGATGGTTAAGGACACGACGTTCGACCACATCAGCCACGAGCACGTGACGACCTGGTCTGCGGCCACATTCAGCCGGGTGGTGGGCGCCATCGGGCTGGAGATCTTCCGCATCGAAGAGAATGATCTCAATGGCGGGAGCATCCGCTTCTGGATGGGGTTTCCCGGTGTACGCCGGGTGGAGCCATCGGTGGGCGAAACGCTGGCGGCCGAGAGCGATAGCCTGAGCAGCGAAGGCTACCATGCGTTTGCCGAGTCCGTGCGGCGGATATCGAATGAGCTGCGGGAAATGGTCGGGGGGTTCAAGCGACGCGGCAAACGAGTGATGTGCTACGGGGCGTCCACCCGAGGGCTGACCATCCTGGGCACCGCTGGTATCGGTTCGGATCTGATTGAGGCCGCGGTGGAGCGCAATGAGGAAAAAGTCGGCAGATTCTACGGGGCGACGGGCATTCCCATCATCTCGGAAGCTGCGATGCGAGAGGACCCGCCGGACGCCCTGCTGATCCTGCCGTATTCCTTTACACGGGAGTTCATCGAGCGGGAATCCGAGTTCCTGCGGAAAGGTGGGGTTTTTATCGTGCCTGTTCCGACGCCAAGACTCGTTGAGTTTCAAGGGACCCTTGCCCTGGGCCACTCCCAGGCAGAGGGGACCGGGAAAGGGGTCCGGGGATGAGGATCGCGCTGACGGGCGGTGCCGGTTTCATTGGTAGCCATGTGGTGGAGCGCCTGCTGAGAGAGAGGCACGCGGTGCTTATCGCCGACGACTTCTCCCGGGGCTTGCGGGAGAATCTGGCCGCCATCGGCTACGAGGGCGGGTTCTTCGGTGACCTATCGGAGCGGGACACGGCGGCCAGATGGACGGAGCAGGTCCGGGACTGGAAGGCGGACGTGCTAGTGCACCTGGCGTGTCCCATGAGTCACAACCCTTTGGACCACCTGCTTGGGATGGAACTGGCGGCTGGCTACCTGCGGACCTGCCAGGAGCTGCGAATCCCGACGGTCTTCGTGTCATCGTCATCAGCGCACAACGCCGTGAAACCGAGAGGACTCTATAACGAGGCGCTCAAGCCCGAAGGCCTTTACGGTATGACGAAGGCTCTCATCGAGTGGGGCCTGCATGACCTGCACAAGGCCGGCGGTGTGCCCAGCTATATCGCGCTCCGACCCTCGAACGCGTACGGCCCGCGGGAGGTCTTCTCCGGCCACTCTCATATTCATGTGATACCGTCGCTGATCCGCAAGGTCATGCTGAAGCAAACCCCCATTGAGGTGTGGGGTGACGGGACACAGACTCGACCCTTTACCTACGTGTTAGACATCGTGGACGCCATCTGCCGGGCCATCGGGCTAGTCACTTCCCGGCAGATGCACGACCTTGCACTGGTCCATGGGGCCTCTGTCTCCATTGGAGAGGTCCTCGGCCTCATCATGGAAGCGTTGGGGACTAAGGAAGAGGTCGTCTTCATCAAGAACGCCAGTGTCGGCGTGGAGTCGAGGGGGCTTCCCCGGCCAGACGGCGACCTCCTCGGTGGTTGGAAGGCGAACTGGGGAATCAGGGAAGGGATCAGGGCCACGGTTGAGTGGGTAAGACAGCATCCGGAGTCGCTGCACCGCGGGGAAGTGGACACTCGGCCCCTCGGGACCACCGTGGCATGATCGCGAAAGGGATACGAGGGCGGTCCTACTACTGGTTGGGGGGACGTAGACGCGATTTCAGTGGAGTGCGTGCGCGTTCCCCTGGTGGATGTCGCGGAAGGCCCGGCCGGCGAGAGGGTTCCGGGTAACGTAGTGGACGCCCCCCCGCTCCACCTTCCCCTCTTGCTCGAGCGCCCGGGGGCGGCACGGGGCGATGAGGAAGTTGTAGTGTTCGGCCAGCTCCCGCGGCAGCAGTAGTAGGGCCGTGTGCTGTTCGGCCGGACCGGCGTGACCGCTTGGGACGTCTCGTCGATCTCCTCCCAGCACACTCCGCACCCTGGGACGGCGGGCGGCCGTGCCGCAATGGGGTCGAGCATAGGTCCCACCTCCTCTCCTTGATTGGCCTCAAGGGTTGGGAGGTCTGCCGCACCACGGGAATTGATGCCTGTTTTTGTGTCGGCAGAACCCTACGTCGTTGAAGCCTCGAGACAGCACCCCTCGGCAGAGCGACCATCGCATAGCACAACTGCTCCCGATCATTGATCATGTCACAAAAGTCGCCCTATACGCTAGGGACGCTTATGGAGCTCTTATTGAATACTATTCTACGAGTAGCCATAGGCTGGCAGAAGTACTCAGCGGCGCGAAACTTAGGCTACACGTTCGCTCGCGCCGCTTCGTTCGCGGGGAAGGCCCTTGGACTTGCAGGGCACGCCGCAAGTCCTCGGCCCTCCCCGCGGGCCCTACCGAGAGGGGCGGGCCGCCGCCCCTCCTCGGACTCTCCCCCGGACTGTGCGGTCCCAGGTGACCTGTCGCCTATCTTACGCACCGCACAGTAACTAGTAATGTAATTCGCTGGAAACGGAAGGGGAAACGTCATGAGAATTGGTTTCATTGGACTGGGTAAGCTGGGGCTTCCGGTGGCTTTGGCCATCGAATCCAAAGGACACACGGTTATAGGCTACGACATATCAGAACAGGTCAAAAATATAGTGGCGGCCAAAAAGATCCCCTACAGGGAGATATGGGCACAGGAGCACCTGGAGAAATCCAAGCTGCGCTTTGTGAGTGTGGAAGAAGTCGTTTCGCAGTCCGAGATGATATTCGTTCCAATTCAAACGCCGCATGATCCTGCTTACGAGGGAATTACCCGTATCCCCGAGAAGCGGGCTGATTTCGACTATACATGGCTCAAGGCTGGTATGAAAACCTTGTCTGCGGAGATCGAAAAGCAAGGTAAGAAAATGGTGGTGGTAATTATTTCCACCGTCCTTCCCGGCACCATTCGTCGCGAAATCAAGCCGTTACTTGGGCCGCATACTAAGCTCTGTTACAATCCGTTTTTCATTGCCATGGGTACCACGATGCGGGATTTTCTCCATCCAGAGTTCGTGTTGTTCGGCGTAGATGATGAGGAAGCGGCGGACAAGGCCGAGAAGTTCTACCGCACCCTGCATCACGCTCCGTTTTACAAGACGTCCATTGAAAGTGCCGAGCTGATCAAGGTAGCGTACAACACGTTCATTTCGACCAAGATTGCCTTTGTCAATACCTTGATGGAGATGTGCCACAAACTGCCGGGAACCAATGTGGACGATGTCACGAATGCGCTGAAACTGGGTAGGCGGAGAATTATCAGCGATGCCTACTTCAGCGGCGGCATGGGCGATGGCGGAGGCTGTCATCCAAGAGACAATATCGCCCTGTCCTGGTTGGCTCGCGAGGTGAATTTAAGCATGGACTGGTTTGAAAACATCATGATGCAGCGGGAACGGCAGACAGACTGGTTGGCCGACCTGATCGAGCAATACCGGCAGCCAGAGGACGAAGTGTATATCCTGGGCAAGTCGTTTAAACCAGAAACGAACATTCAAGTCGGCAGCCCATCTATCTTACTAAAGAATATCTTGGTGGAGCGTGGCCATGAAGTAACCATGTACGATCCATGGGTAGATGAGACGGCGCCCAAATTCGCGAAAGGTGTTTATTTCATCGGGACCAAACACCCTGAGTTTGGGGAATTCGATTTTCCGCAAGGATCTGTTGTGCTTGACCCATGGCGATATATTCCGGACCGGGAGGGTGTCACCGTGGTGAGAATTGGTGGGTAGGGGGAATGCGGGAGTCCACGCCTGTTATGAATTAGTGCCTACTTGAGTGTGAGGTGTGTTTATGGGGTTAGTTTGACACTCTCAATGAATTCCCTGGGCTATGTCCGCGTGGCAGTTGTCTCTCCAGAACTGCTAATCGCGGATGTCGCATTCAACTCAACGAGTATCACAAGAGCGCTGGAACAGGCAGCAGGTGCCGGCGCTCAACTAGCCGTGTTTCCTGAACTATGCCTCACTGGCTATACCTGTGCGGATCTCTTCTACCAGGAGACACTACTGCGGGAGGCCTTGAGCGCTCTGCGACGGGTTGCCGTCGAATCCGCGCGGTGGGGTATAGCCACGGTGGTTGGGTTACCTCTGGCTATTGAGGGAAGAATCTATAACTGCGCGGCCTTGTTGTCCGGCGGATCGGTTTGTGGAATTGTGCCCAAGATCTACCTGCCTACCACGCGTGAGTTCTACGAGCAGCGTTGGTTTACCTCAGGGCGGCATGTGTGCAATCGCAACATACCCATCGATGGGCGTGAGATCCCATTCGGCACCGATCTGCTCTTCCGGGCGCGCAACCTTCCCGTATGTGTCTTGGGTATCGAGATTTGCGAGGACCTCTGGGCCGTACAGCCGCCCAGCGGGTTACTTGCGCTTGCAGGGGCTACTGTGATTGCGAACCCCTCGGCCAGTAACGAATTGCTGGGGAAAGTCGAGTATCGTCGGGATCTTGTTCGCCAACAGGCGGCTCGCTGTCTTGCCGGCTACCTGTACGCGGGAGCTGGGCCAGGGGAGTCGTCCACCGACACCGTTTTCGGGGGGCACTCCCTGATCGTGGAAAACGGGTCGGTACTTGCAGAAACGAAACGATTTCAGTTTGATACCCAGATCGGCGTTGCCGATTTGGATCTGCAGCAGCTTTTGAATGAGCGCACAATCAACAGTTGCTTTTCTCAGGATTCCGTTCCCAGCTCATTCAGGGAGGTTGGCTTTGAGCTCCCAGCGTCCAAGCAGCAACCAGGTGTAACGGCTCGGCTGCTACGCATTGTTCCACGCTTGCCATTCGTACCCTATGACAAAGCGCAGCGCGCCCGCTACTGCAATGAGATTTTCGCAATCCAGTCTACGGGTCTTGCCAAGCGCCTGAAGCACACCGCTGCTCAGAGAACGGTAATCGGCATCTCGGGTGGGCTCGACTCGACGCTGGCGTTGCTCGTGACGATGCGGGCATTTGAGCTGATCGGCCTGGCCCGGACTGGGGTAGTTGGCGTCATGATGCCGGGGTTTGGCACGACAGAACGAACAAAGAGCAATGCGAAACGTCTGCTTGACCTGCTCGGCGCATCATCTCGATGCGTTCCAATTGGGCCTGCCGTGCGGCAGCACTTTCAGGATATTGGACACGACGAAACAAGGCACGATGTGACGTATGAAAATGCGCAGGCCAGGGAGCGAACCCAGATTTTGATGGATCTGGCCAACCAACTCGGAGGGCTGGTGGTCGGCACAGGGGATCTTTCGGAATTGGCATTGGGCTGGTGCACCTTCAACGGTGACCACATGTCGATGTACCACGTCAACGCCGGAGTACCCAAGACCCTGGTACGTTCGCTTGTGGAGTGGTGCGCCGAGGAGTTTTACACCAGGGAAATATCCGCGGTGCTCCATGACATCTGCGCCACACCGATTACCCCAGAGCTCCTGCCGCCGGACGAGGACGGAGAAGTCAGGCAGAAGACGGAAGACGTTATCGGTCCTTACGAGCTGCATGATTTCTTTCTCTTCTATTTTGTGCGTCATCATTTTCCATCGGAGAAGGTTGTATTCCTGGCTCAACAAGCCTTTCGGGACGAGTACACGGAGAAAGAAATCAGGCGTTGGCTCAACGTTTTCTATTCTCGGTTCTTCACTCAGCAGTTCAAGCGATCCGCCATGCCTGACGGACCTAAGGTCGGTACGGTGGGGCTTTCTCCGCGGGGCGACTGGCGGATGCCAAGCGATGGAATCCCGAATGCGTGGCTGAAGTAATGCTTCCGTTTATCAAGGGTTTTCATGGCTAGGCCTGCGCCATACTCAATCAAGATCCGCTACGATTCAATCCTATCGCTCTTTCTCGCTATCGTCATGTTGGCGCCGGTAGGGATATGGAACAGATATGTATTCATGGAATCAAACCTACCCTTTCTGTTAATCCCTCTGATCACCGCCGCCCTTATTGTCAGTTCCGGCAGAATCCCCAAGGGCATAACGTTTCCAGGGGTCGCGGTTAGCTTTTTGTTGCTGATCTTGTACGCTTGGGTTCGCCTCGATAATCCGTGGGACCTCAATGTGACAATAATAAATCTAAATCCGAATGCGATAAGACCGGGATCTTCATATGTCCTAGACTTAATTATCTTCTATTTTCTATTCATTATCGCGGCCATGCTGTTCTACAAGAGAACGCGATTCTCACTGTGTTTGTGGTTTGCAATTTGCGGCTACATAATAGGGTTTGTGATTCGCAACTCGCTTGATATCGTCGCTCTTCAGCAAGGCTTTAATTTGTCGCCAGGTTTTGTTCTGGTCACGTTGCTGCCATTTGTCTTCCTGATCCATGGGAATAGAAACAAGATGGCATTCATTCCGAGTGTCTTGTTATTTTTTTGCATAATGTGGCTTGGGCTGATTGGAGCAAGAAGCGCCGTAGCCGCACTGTTGATCTTTTACATCATGATGCGGGCATGGCCGATGATCACGCGCAGCCGTCTCATGTATTTCTCCACCTTCTGGGGCATGGTTTTGCTCATCGCCTGTCTCACGGTGCTTTATTTGCTGTATGCCATAACCGTTCCCGCCGGCTCGATGCTGAAAGCGCCGTTAGTTGAAGGTTCCGACGTGGGCGTTTTGCAGAAAAGCGTTGGAACACGAGTAGAAATCTGGATTCACTTGGCGTACCTCATTTCGCAACAGGCTCTGTTTGGCTACGGTACAGATCATCTGACTTCTGTTCTGAGGCCGGTTGCTTTCATCGTATTTACTCTTCCGAGGGATAACATAGAGGCGCATTCCCTCTACTTCGAATTGCTGTACCGTCTGGGGGCGATCGGTCTTCTGGGCTTCATTCTCATCATGTTCAGCATCTGGAGAGTGTTCTGGAGTGGTAGGGAACAGTGGGCCGTTCGAGTAGCGGGAGCATCCCTGCTCTGCCTATTGGTTTATTCCAGTACGGGGGGATTTTTCGTATTTAACGATCTGCAGCTTCGAAGTGGTTTTGCTTGGATTATCTTAGGGATTGGGGCCGGCGCCAGCCTGCGTGCAATGAAGGACGCGCGGCGAAGGTCCTCAAATAGACAGTCGTTGTGGTCGCCTCTGCCGCTCACGCGAGTCGGAGGAAAACCTCGTACAGGATGACATTATTGACTAGTACATCATCGACGTGTAAAAATCCGAGTCCAAAGTACCGTCCAGAGATCGATGGACTCCGCGCCCTTGCTATTCTGTCTGTTGTCGGGTTTCACGCCTCCCCTGGAACAGTGCCAGGCGGGCTCGTAGGCGTTGACGTATTCTTCGTCATCTCCGGGTTTCTCATCTCCAGCATCATCTACAATGGCCTTGAGCAAGGGAACTTCAGAGTCACAAATTTCTACGCGAGGCGGATCCGTCGCATCTTCCCCGCGTTGCTGCTTATGCTGGCTAACTGCATGGTGTTTGGTTGGCTTACCTTGCTGCCAGGCGAGTACGAACGACTTGGCAAGCATAGAGCTGGCCCCGTAAAATAGGACGGGCGTTTAAGTGAGAACTCTGCTCTACTGGACGGGACGATATGCCGTCCCACAAGGAGAGCAGCGCATGAGACGTCCCCGACGGAATCACGCCCCCGCGTTCAAGCCCAAGGTGGCCCTCGCCGCCCTGAAGGGGGACCGGACCCTGGCCGAGCTCGCGGAGCAGTTCGACGTGCACCCCAACCAGATTACGCAGTGGAAGAGCCAGCTCCTGGAGCGAGCGATGGAGCTCTTTACCACCCCGGCCGAGCGCCAGGCCGGTGCGCCCGACGCGTGAAGACCCTACACGCGAAGATCGGCCAGCTGGCCATGGAGAACGATTTTTTGGCCGGCGCGCTCGGTCGGCCCCGCGATGCGAGCGGCAAGCGATGATTGACCGTCAGCATGCCCTGCCGGTGGTGCGCCAGTGCCAGCTCCTGGCGCTCCCCCGGTCGTCGGTCTACTACACCCCGCGACCCGTTCCGGCCGCCACCCTGGCCCTGATGCGCCAGCTCGACGAGCTGCATCTCCAGCACCCCTTCGCCGGGAGCCGGATGCTCCGGGATCTGCTCCGGCTGCAGGGGGTGGTCGTCGGCCGGAAGCACGTCGCCACCCTGATGCGGCGGATGGGGATCACCGCGCTCTATCGGCAGCCCCGCACCACCCGACCGCACCCGGGCCACCGGGTGTTCCCGTATCTGCTCCGCGATCGCGAGATCACGGCTCCCAATCAGGTGTGGGCCATGGACCTGACGTACATTCCCATGCGCCACGGGTTCCTCTACCTGGTCGCCGTGCTGGACTGGGCCACGCGCCGGGTGCTGGCCTGGCGCCTCTCGAACACGCTGACCACGGGCTGCTGTCTCGACGCCCTGGAGGCCGCGATTCGTGAGCGCGGCTGCCCCGAGATCCTGAACACCGACCAGGGCAGCCAGTTCACCAGCACGGCCTTCGTCGCCCTCGTGCAGCAGCATGGCATCGCGCTCAGCATGGACGGCCAGGGCGCTTGGCGCGACAACCTCTTCGTCGAGCGTCTTTGGAAGAGCGTCAAGTACGAAGAGGTGTACCTGCACGCCTACGACTCGGTGACCGCGGCCCAGCGGGGCCTGGCCCGGTACTTCACCTTCTACAACCAGGGCCGGCCCCATGCCGCGCTGGACGGCCGGACCCCCGACATGGTCTACTTTGCTTTACGGCCTCAGCTCGAGGCTGCGTAACGTGATCCCGGCAGAGTTTCACTTACCGCGCCTGGTGTCCTGTCCAACTCCGTGGGGCCACCGCTCACACAGCCGCCGGGGCCGCCTTTGTCGCGAACTATTCGCTATGACTGGAGTCTGGCTACTTTGACCCTGCGGCAGAACTCAAGTCTGCGAGGGTCTGGAACAATCGGTGCTTTTGTAGTATGTCGTAGAAGGCCAGGAAACGAGGGCGAAGCAGAAAAAGACCTCAGCGTGTGCTGTCGGGAGAAGCCGATTTACTCAACTTGAATATCCGGGAGGTCTGAAACACATGGTTGTGCACCTTCTGGGCCTCAACTTCAGCATACGCGACAACAGTAATAGCGGTATATGGCTTGAGCGTTCATTCAAGCGGCTATTGGCTACCTACCCGGGCGATGTCAAGACTGAAATCATCGACATGCGCAAGGCGCACATACAAAGCTGTATGGCCTGCGATGTATGCGGCAAGAGTCCGGACGACGGTCATTACATGCCTTGTATTCAGGCAGATAAAGATGACGTCCAGATGATCCTCGACAAGATGGTCGAGTCGGACGGTATATGCGTTGCGACCCCCGTCTACTTTGGTCTTCCCAGTGATCTCTTTTCCAAATTCATCATGCGCACCCGCATCCTTCGCCACCAAGACTTCAAGCTCGCCAACCGTCCCGTCGGCATTATGGCCGTTGCTGCTCGTCGCTCGGGCGGTGCCGAGACGACGATTCTTGCTGCATGGCTGCCATTCATTCGCAATGGCTGTCTCGTCGTCGGCAACGGTGACGGCACCTCGCAATACGGTGCGTGCGGATGGGCCGGTAAGAGGGGCCAAATCGAAAGCGACGAATGGGGTCTCGAACAAGGTTTTCAGACCGCCGAACGCGTTTTTTCAATCGCCAAATTGATCAAGGCTGGCACTGTGGCGCTTAGTTTCAAGAACCCCATGTCCTTCTCTTATTCCCAAGGGGCTCGTTCGTAAACAATCTATTCCAGAGATGTCCTATGAATGATGCTGATAAGATTCTGGAGCTCATAACCGATATAGCTGACCTGCCGAAAGACGTAGACCTTAATGCTGACACCTTGCTCTTCAGCAGTCAACTGCTCAACTCGATGAACCTGGTTGAACTGATCGTGTTTCTCGAGGAGACTTTTGATGTCAAGGTAAAACCTATGGATATTGTCTTTGAGAACTTTGACACGATAAACCTTATGCTCGCCTACATCGAGCGCCAGAAGGTAGTCAGTGCCTGAATCGTACCTGCGGGGGTGCGGACCGGTAGTGGTGGGGACTTCATAAGAATGGCAAGCATTCTCATAACAAATCCGCCGGTAACCGGGGCCAGATTCAGAGAAGACCAGCCCATGGGCATCGTCTACCTTGGGACGGCGCTCAAAAACAGCGGCCATGAGGTGATTGTTCATGATACGCAGCTTGACAATACTTCCCCTATGGATGTTGTCCGGGAGTTTAAGCCGGAGTACGTGGGAATTTCTCTTACCACAAACCAACGTTTGCAGGCATTCAGACTTTGCCGGGAAGTGAAGGATTATGATCCTGGTATAACGACAGTACTGGGCGGCCCGCACTGCACTAACACGGGCGCAGGTATCTTAAGGAAACATGACTCGGTAGACTTCATAATGAAAGGGTATTGCGACCGGCGTTTTGAGCTCCTGGTAAGTGGCGGCTGCCTTTCTGAAATACCTGGTTTGACGTACAGGGATGATGGAGAAATAAAAGAAACCGCGTTTGACGGGAACCCCGATCCTGAAGATTTTCGTATCCCCGATTACAGACTTCTTCTCATCAAAAAATACAGGTTGCGAACCAATGGAATTGATGCCTTGCCGCTTTTCACAAGCAGAGGTTGCAGTAACAAGTGTATATTCTGTGCGGCGGGCTATTTTTCTCCAAAGATAGATTTCGCGCCCGTGGAATTGATCAAGGAGAACATTGACCTGATATCATCTATGGGGTATAAGGCGCTGAGAATTCAGGACGATACCTTTGGAATGAATAGAAAAAAAGCTTACGAAGTCATGGAGCATCTTAAAGAAAAAGGCATGATCTATTCCATAAAATCCCGTATTGAGCTAATGGATCGAGATTTCTTGTTCGACCTCGCAAAGACGGGTTGCTACGGAATCAAGTTCGGCGTTGAGAGTATTGTTCCCCATGTGCTCAAAAGAATGAACAAGCGATTAGATCTGGACAAACTGGAAGATATCATCACGAACGGGATTGCCCAAGGTATTCAGCTTGGTGCATACATGATGATTGGAAATCCCACAGAATCCTTTGACGATGCAATGGCATCAATCCGTTATTGTGAGGAGTTGCTTAGGAGGGGAGTCATACCGTTAGGCACAATCGGATGCTACATATTCCCCGGCACGTTGCTGGAGTCCATAAGCAAGGAAGAAGGCGCGTTGAAAGAAGACTTCGACTGGGCGGACCATTATGATGAGCCTTTGAACAAGACAATCGGGTACAACACATCCGTCCCGGTATATATCTCTGAACTCCTAGGATTCAAAGAGCTGCAATTGCTTCGCACTGAATTAAGAAAACGGGCCTTTGTGTTTGACCTTCTTGTGCAGTTCTGATAGTAGGAGGGGCGGCGTGCAACATTTAGGACAAAATATTATGCTATTCATACCATCAGTTAACCGAGGGCACATTTGAAACTTTTCAGGAGAAAACTCTTAAGGTGTGCATTAAATCCCGCTTAGTTAGAAACAGTCCTTTGCCGGCCTCAAGACGTATTCTCTGCACAATATTCGGCGCTTTGGGTTTCGGCCTTGCGACCTGTCATCTCGTAATAGCATGTTAGCGAAGAAGGTACGTGGGAGAATAACGGAATGTGTTTTGATTTCAATAAAACGATTAGAAGATCGACATAGACCCAAGGAAGATAGTCATTCAACAGTCAAGTAATGGGAGAGTTCATGGACTCGCATATATTGAGCGCCGGAAGGCGGTCTCTGCCTGAGTCAGACGGGCAGGGCAGAGAACCGTTGACGACTACCGAGATCATACAAGAAGAGCCTCGGACGCACAGATTCTTCTATGGACTCGGCCTTGTCACCCAGACATTTCTCTGGTTTCTGGTCTTTCTTGGCATTTTCATGGCTATCGCCGTCGAAAGTAACATCACTGAGTTCCACTATGTCGGCTACTAACTCTCGCCGAGGCCTCGGCCGGGAAGGGTCGATGGACTCTGTCGAAGTGGTGATGAATGATGCGACGATGCAGCTGCTCCATTGGGCAAGTACACAACCGAACGCTCACTTGCTCATCACGCGCGGGCGGGTTTATTCCTACGCCGAATTCACACGGCGAGCCCTCGTCATTGTCGGCCTCTTGCGTAGTGCTGGGTTCTTGCGCGGCCGACGGGTCGCCCTCTTCCTCGAGGAATACGACCAGTTTTTCGTCAGCATGTTCGGTATTTGGTTGGCAGGCGGGGTGGTTGTTCCTCTGAACACGACGTTGCCAGGGAAGGATATCGACTGGCTGATCGCCAAAGCCCATCCGGCCTTTCTTGTGGTCACCGATGAGGCACGCTGTCGCAGTGATGGTCCCATCCGCATAGTACTGCCAAGTGACAACGGTAATCTTGTCGCTCCCGGCAAACCGGTGGCTGAAGATGAACTTTCACCGGTGCGACCGGACGAACTGGCAATGATCATGTTCACCTCTGGTACGACTGGTTTACCGAAGGGTGTATGCCAGACGCTCTCCTGCATTAGTGCCAACGCTGGCAACGTCGCCCTCACGCTTGGCGTCGGCAGCGCGGACCGCATCTTCCTAAATATTCCGCCTTATTTCACCAGCGCCATCTGTCATTTCCTGACACTCATGACAAACGGCGGTGGGGTTGCTGCTCAGCTTGGTTTCTTCTTCGGCGATAACTTGCTTGCCAAGATGGAAGAACTTGGGTGCACCGGTTTCGGCGGAGCGCCCACGCATCTCGTCCGCGTTGTTGAAACAATGAAGGCTCCGCGCGAGCATGGAATCCGCTTCTGGATCAGCTCTGGCGACCATTTACCATTGCACGTTTCCGGCAAGTTGCGACGCATGTTGCCGGGCGTGCGTCTGTTCAACATGTACGGACTTACGGAGGTTGGCGGTCGGCTCTGCATCCTGCCACCGGAAGAGACAGATGTGAGAATTGGCTCAGTCGGCCGGCCGATTGCCGATATGGCGGTCATCGCTCGTGATCCCGAAAGAAACCTCTTGCCTGCTGGAACAGTTGGCGAGCTTTACGTGACAGGCTCGCTCCTCATGCAGGGTTACCTCGATGAACCCAAGATCACAGCAGACACTCTTACGGACCATGGGCTACGGTCTGGCGACTTTGGCTGGGTTGACGAGAACGGCTACGTATGGATTTCTGGTCGCAAGGACGACATCATCAAATGCGGCGGTGAGAAGGTCAGTACCATACAGGTGCAGCAAGCTCTTGTGGAGCTCGACATCTTCGCGGATGTTGCGGTGATCGCCGCGCCAGACGCGATACTTGGTCACGTACCGATCGCCTGCGTTGTCCCTAAAAACACTGAGGACTTCAAGGCGAGCAAGGTCTTGCGACGGCTCAAGGCGTTGCTGCCTGGCGCTTCACTGCCCAGTCGGATAGTGGCCGTCCGCGAGATTCCCCGCACCGGTTCCGGCAAAGTCATCAGGGTTGAGTTACAGAAGCTGTTAGGAGATACGAGCGGATGGCTTTAGAGCTGCGCGGGGCCCGGACATCGTCGCGGTACAAGAGCTTCAAAAGCGGCCTCCAAAACACGAATCCACTTGTCCCATGCGTCGCCGTCTTTCTTCTGCTATCAATCTTGCTTGGCCTACGAGGTCTCTTTGACAATGGGGTCTGGACCGAGATCCCAGTGAAGTACTGGTTGCGCTTTGAGGGGGACTGGGATGTCGCCGTGTCGTGGAAGGTTGACCACCTCAAAAGGTATCCGCCGAAAAAGCCGTTGGTGGTGTTGGTAGGGGGTTCTGGCGCCAACGCAGGAATATCGAGCAATAGCGAGCTTTCTTCTGCCATCTCAAAGGCTTTGGGACAGCAAATCCTGGCTTATGTTCTTGGCTCGGGCAGGCAGACCATTGCCGCGAGCATGGCCATTATCGATAACCTCCCAGACACAAATACAACCGTCCTTATCGGCGTCAACCTCAACCGCTTCACTAACGACCGACAGTCCAGTTTTGCGCAGGTTAGCGGTCGCGGTCTCTTGCTGCAGAGCGCACGATTACGTCACTATGTGAGTGTAACGTACGGCGACGAATACCCTCCGTTCGGCATCCTGCCTGGGATCCTCAGCTACCTAAAAGGCGAGATCATACAAATTTCTGTGCGGATCATGAGTGGCAATTCTCCTTTTCTCAACCTCGACTCCGATCTGCGCCAGGACTATATTAGGCCCGCATACACGATCTCGGAAATGCGGCAGACTTTGCAGAGAGTGTTCAATGATAGAATTACCAAATTTCAAAAGAATTTCATATTCCATGCATTGATGCTCAAGGAGGCAGTGAGACTTGGTAAAGAACGTGGCCTCGACATCGTGATTTTGGAATTACCGAGCAACAGGGAGATCATGGGCGACGTCTTTAATGCGCAGACCCAGCAATATCAAGCACTTTGTCGCGTAATCGCCGCAGAATACAACATCCCATATCTCAACTTCAACGACCAGTTGTCGCTTGGTAGCACGGATTTTATGGACTTAGATCATATGAACGAGAAAGGCCGTGCGATCTGGGAGAACAAGCTGGTTGAGCGTCTGGCGACCCTCTACCTTACTGGTGCCATCGGAAAGGGAAAGTTCTGAGAATATATTTCACCATATACCTCATACCAATCTTGTTGTTGGCGTTACCCCTCTATTGGTTTGTTCTCCGCAGCGACCGAGCGAGGCTTTTCTTCGTACTTCTTCTATCGATAGGCGCTATTGCATCACTTCATCCGTTGTTCACGCTAGTTGCCCTTAGCCTCATTGTGATTACCCATCAAATCGTAAAGGCGAAGAAAGCCGGTTCTTTGAGCGAAGGCTCTTCAGTCCTTCTGATTGTAGCCATCGCTGTGGCGACGCTCGGCATCGGCAAGTATGGACAGAGCGGCGTCATTGCAATCTGGGGCCGAGACGACTGGTCCATCACATACCTCATAATGCCACTTGGTATCAGCTACTCCGTGTTCCGCCTCCTACAGTACGCCTTCGATCACGTCCGAGGTACTCTTGACGATAATTCGTTCCTTAGACTTGCTGCATTCGTGATGTTTATCCCGACCTTCCCTGCTGGCCCTATCGAGACCTACCAAGGTTTTTACTCAAAGCGGAGTTTAGGCTTCGACCGCGGACTCTTCTACACCGGTCTGCGGCGCATTGCACTGGGCTACTTCAAGAAGATCTTCGTTGTCAATCTCCTGTTTGATAGTCAGTTTGTCGGCAATCTCTTCGCCGCGGTGAATTCGAGATATTCTTGGAGTGATGTACATTCCATCTGGTCAATGTTATATGTCATCAGCGCATTCGTGCGCTCATACTTTGATCTTGCAGCGTATAGCGATCTGGCCATCGGTTTCTCAGGCCTTTTCGGATTCCGAATCATGGAGAACTTTAACAAACCCTTCTGGAAGTCGAATCTCGCCGAGTTCTGGCGAAGCTGGCATATCTCACTTTCAAGCTGGTGTCGCAATAACGTATATTTCCCAGTTTTTGGTTTCATGCGCAAACCGTGGCTTGGTCTCTATGCAGCCATGCTAATCATGGGTATTTGGCACTACGTCAGTCTTAAGTGGATTCTATGGGGGCTCTACCATGGCACGGGTCTCGTGATCTTTTCTTGCTGGGATCAATACAAGAAGACACGTTGGAAGACGCGCGTGAAACACGGCAAGCCGGCTGCAGCAGGCTACGAGAGGTTCATCTCTTGGCTCGGCTATCCGCTAACCTTCCTCTATGTTGCACTCGGTTACTCATTCGTGAGCACGCGCACATCCAGCGACAGTCTGGACTTATTCTACCATAGTTTAGTAGGCCGATAGTTTGGTTCCTCTGTATCTTTGAGTAACACGGTTCGCTGCCTCCTTAAGGGGGCATTGGTTATTGGCGATTGAACTGCTGTGGGAGGTCTGTTTGCGTGCGAACATTATTCTTCGGGAAGATATTGTGTGGGTGGTTGGTGGTATTAGGTAGGGTGATTGAGAAAGGAGATTGGCGGCTGCCGATTGTCGCATACTATGAAGATATCTGAGGCTTGTGGGGTGATCCATTCAGGTTGAGTGAGACGGGTGGGTGAGCGCACTTCATCGTGTGCGCAAGATCTTGGACTTTAGGTGACAGGAAACGATTATTGCTTTATCAGTTCAAATGTTTCTGCGGGTTCACGCCTTGATCTGCTAATAGCTGATTTTCAAGTCAATGGCCTGTTTGCCGCGCTCGCACTTGCTGCGCATCACGATGGAAAGGCGACAGCCAAGCCTGGCGGGGCAGGTTGTTTTCCAGCCGAAGGGTGCAGAGCTTGGGAGATCCAACCGGTGACAACGAGAGGTGTCGCAATGGTATCTCATGGTCGATGCAGATTGTATTACATGATCCGAGGGTAGAACGGGGGTTTATCGGTGCCCAAAGGGCGTATTATTGGTCTGGTGGATCGTTTGGTGATGCGCCGCGCGATCGCGCGTATGCTCGGCTGGGGACGAGGATCGAGAACAGGGCCGGATCTCGACAAGGGCTGAACGCGACTTTGGATAGGTTCGAGGATACTGGGAAAGAGATTTACTTCGTTCAGCAAGTTCGTGAACTTGGCTTCGATCCGAGGGAATGGGTACGGGTGCGTCCGATAAATGTCTTCACGCCGGTAAGGAGCCATTGAAGGATTGGGATAATCGAGGTCATTGGGCGGCAAGCGGGCTACAGGGAGCTGGTTCTACAATGACTTGTGGAGGGGTCCTTTGTGCGAAGCATTGATCCTGTTCCTATGCTGTGCGATGACCACACATGTGAGGTGATCAGGAACGGCGTGTTTCTTTATCGAAACACGGATCACTTGAGCGTTCAGGGTGCCCCTCTGCTTGAGCCGTTGTTCTGGGCAACTGCACGGCCTGCGTCTCATATCGCGATAGGCAATCGCTGAAGGATCGTTGCGTCCAATGTGGAGAGGACGTCAGAAATAAACAGAGGACCGGATGAAGAAGAAGATTTACATAATCTCTCATTCCTCAATGGATCTGGCATCGGTCCTGAATCTTTACCAGAGATGCAGCGCTGAATGTGACGTCGTTATTATTGTTAGTTCAACTGCGGAATCCATGCAGTTCCTTGAGGGCCTGGGTTTGCCGAAGGCGGCGGTGAGATTTCTCAACTTCGCGTCGAGAGGTAATTGGAACAAAAAGCGATTGGGAAAGTATCTGCACCAACTGCTTGCCGAGAAACGGGTGCTGGATGGATTAGCCGCAGAAGTCAGCGCAAATCATGATAACGAAGTATTTTTTCACTCGTATGATAACGATCCTCACGCGGGATACTTGGTCTCGCGAGTCGCACGAACAAATACAGTGACCCTGGTTGATGTTCTGGGGATAAGACCGAAAGCATTGAAGATCTCTGACCTCCTCACCAAGACTGGCAGTAAGAACATCATATACCTTGCGATTGTCAGTGCTGTCTTCGGAAAGTTGTTTATCCTGTCAGGCAGAAGAAGTTATCCGGTTCTTTCTCTAGATTTGAAGCGGGTAAACATCACTGAAGGATCCGAGGACATTAGAGGAGCGATGGGCGCGTTGGCTAAATACAAGTACCGTATTTCTGATATTTCGGATGACTGCAAAAACGTTGTCTTCTTGTATTCGGATAGCTTCCAGGTCTGCGGGGAGAAGCATGCGTCAATCAATCGAGAGATCGTCGAGTGCCTGGCAAGGAATAAGCTCAACATCTACATCAAGACGCATCCGCAGAGTCAGGTCCCGGCTTTTCTGGCAGACTATGGCGTGCGGTGTATCCCGAAACACGTACCTTTTGAATTGGTCGATTTAACCAAAGTATCTCTTGTGGTTGGGCTGGCGGGAGCTCCCCTGCTTTGTACGGGAGGGGTTCCGACAGTATCCATACTGCGATTGGTATACCAGGAGGACTCAGATCAGTACAAAACGGCAATGGTGCAGTTGAGTCAGAATCCAACCATCATGTTTGTCTCGTCGGTGGATGAATTGGAAGAGATTGTCGGAAGGCTGGGGTAAAGGGCGGATTCATGTCGAGACACCATCTCAATACGGGTAGTGTGTCTAGGCGAGACGATTTTGACGAAATGACACCGCCACAAATGCAAAAGAGAATTGTCCATCTCACCACCGTCCATCGACGCGACGACACCCGAATTCTCCTGAAGGAGGTTTCGACTCTAGCTCAGGCCGATCAGTGGTCATTGACGCTCGTGGTTGCGGATGGCAAGGGTGCTGCGACCCATGAATCGGCTGGTATCTTGGTAGCCGTCGAGGACATCGGCAGGCTACCTTGGGGACGCCCCGGTCGTGCGATATTGGGTGCATGGCGTGCAGTTCGAGAGGTGCGCCGACTGAAGGCTGATGTGGTGCATTTCCACGATCCCGAACTCATCCTCACCGGCGTTGCTCTGAAGTTGTTTGGCCATAAAGTTATCTACGATGTACATGAAGATGTGCGGCGAGACATCCTAAAAAAGCCCTGGTTGCCGCGCATCCTGCGACAACCGACTGCTTGGATTATGAGCCTGATCGAGTGGCTCGCCGCGAAAGCATTCGATGCGATCGTTCCTGCCACGGCCAAGATTGCGGAGCGTTTCCCACCACACAAGACGGTGGTTGTGCAAAACTTTCCGATTCTGAGGGAACTGGCGGTACCTGATCCCGTACCTTATCCAGAGCGTCCCTCGGCATTTGCCTATGTGGGCGCGATTGGGACGATCCGCGGCGCGATCGATATGGTCCGTGCATTCGAGATATTGACCGATATGCCTGAAGCAAGACTCGAACTTGCCGGCGAGTTCAGTCCACAAGGACTTCACCATGCGCTGCGGACACTCCCGGGCTGGGCCTCGGTGCATTTTCTCGGTCGGGTCTCACGCGACCATGTGGCGCGGATTCTGGGTAGAGCCAGAGCCGGACTGGTCTTATCTCACCCGGATCCCAACTACGCCAATGGGCAGCCAATCAAGATGTTCGAGTACATGTCGGCGGGCATCCCCGTTATCGCTTCAGATTTTCCCCTTTGGCGAGAAATCATTGATGGCGCCGACTGTGGTTTACTGGTTGATTCGGCCAATCCGCACGCGATCGCAGAGGGGATGCGCTGGATTCTGGTACATCCCACTGAAGCCGAGGCCATGGGGCAGCGTGGTCGACGGGCGGTAGAACGCATCTATAACTGGGAGAGTGAGTCTGCAAAGCTCGTGGCGCTCTATGAACGCTTGCTTCCTGAGAGACCATCAGATGGTCCTTTCCTAAGCAACTAACATTCAAGGGCATTTGCTATATGTGCGGCATAGCTGGGCTGATAACCAGACAAGATGAGAACCCGACACGTATTCTGTCGAGCATGCTGTCCGTTATGCAACATCGAGGTCCTGATGATACCGGGATCTTTGTGGAGCATTTCGATAATTTAGGCTGGCTGGGGTTCGGACACAACAGGCTCTCCATCCTCGATCTGAGCCCTCGCGGTCACCAGCCGATGCAGAGTCCTGATCGCCGGTATGTGCTGATCTACAACGGCGAAATATATAACTATCGTGAGATTGCAACGGATCTTGGCAACGATCCTGTTTTAGACATTTCATCAGGAGATACAGCCGTCGTTCTGGCGGCGCTGATTAAATGGGGGGCTGAGGCATTTGAAAAGTTCAATGGAATGTGGGCATTGGCCTTTTATGACCGAGCGAAGAGTACCCTGTTACTTTCCCGGGACAGGATGGGCGTCAAGCCCCTATATGTTTACCGTGATGAACAGCAATTCATTTTTGCATCAGAAATCAAGGCAATTCTTTCCGCATGCTGTCGGCGCTTAAGAGTGAATCGGGAAGTTGCGGCCCGATATTTGCTACAAGGCCTCCTAGATGCACAGCCAGAAACGTTCTTTGAAGGAGTCAGTCAGTTCCCACCCGCAAGTTTCGCGGTCATTGATCCAGGAGAGCCATTTGTTCGCAGTCCAACCTATCAGACTTTTTGGCACCATCCATTCGAGCAAGACAAGGGCGAGATAGAACACACTCCATCGGTAGAAGGATTGCGAGAAACATTCATAGACGCCGTTCGAATGCGTCTGCGTAGCGATGCCCCTGTAGGGGTTTTACTCTCCGGCGGAATCGATAGTTCGTCAATCCTGGGCGCCATTCGCTCGCTGGGGATGCTTGACAATATTTCGGTGCTTTCCGTGGTGAGTGATGACGCGGAGGCCAACGAAGAACCTTTTATTGACACGATGTCGAATTACACAGGTTGTCACGTCTTGAAATTTAAAGCGCATCGGGATCCGCTGAAACTTCTGGATGAATTGCCACACGCCTGCTGGTTCAACGACCAGCCCTTTGGCGGGTTCTCCTGTATTGCCCATCGTAATTTGATGCGTATGGCCAGGGATGAACGCATTAAGGTGCTTCTCACTGGACAGGGCTCAGATGAGCAACTTGGAGGATACAACAAATTCCTATACTTTTATCTGCAAGACAGGCTAAAGATCGGGGAATATCGGGATGCCGCCAGATTGCTGGTGGACTTCGCCAAAAAGCGTACGGTTATTCCGGAATTTCGTTGGCGGGAAGCAAAACGGTATTTACCGAGCTTGCTAAAACGTTCCGGTAGCCACTATCTTGGTGCGGCGCTTAAAGAGGTAGATTTGCTGGATACTACGCTTGGGGACAATTATCAGGAACGAGAGTGGCGAGACATTCGCCTTTTGTCGCTACCAGCCTTGTTGCATAACGAGGATCGAATGTCAATGTCGTGCTCACTTGAAATGCGAGTTCCTTTTATGGATTATCGCATGGTTGAACTATTAGGAAGAACGCCACCATCACGTAAGCTCACCGCAGGATGGACAAAAGCGATATTCCGTGCGGCGATGGAAGGTCTCATTCCCGAGCAGATCCAATACAGGAGAGACAAGAAGGGCTTTACGGTGCCAGAGGAGAAGTGGATGAGACAATCCTTGCAATGTCGATTTTCGGCAACATTTCAACGGCCAATGCTCGCCGAGAGTTGGGGGTATATCCAGCGTCCTGGACTGCAGAGAATGTACAACAGTTTTCTGGGCGGTAGTCATCTAGTCAGTGCAGGAGATATATTCCGGGTGTATTGTTTCGAGGTTTTCCTTCGGCGCTTCGAAACATTTATCAATGCTTAACTTCGAATCTGCAAGAGCCAAATCGGTATTGCTATGAGTGGCGGATGGTGTCATGTGATTATTTGTGAAATTGGTGTGGATGACTAAGACCGTCCACGTTTTGGCTGCTCATTCTGACGGCGGTGAGTTGGGATGGGGGGAACAATAGCGCCGTTGGTGGAACAGGGAGCGAATGTGACTTACCTCGGCGCGCTACGATCGCGACGTCCATTCCTTGCTGGGCATCGTCACTAAACTGTCAAGGGGTCGCTGTCTCACCCACATCGATAGGGACGGTATTCCTTCATCCCCTTTGCCGTGCTTTCAGACGTAGCCGAGCAGGGCCTATGAGCGATTGCAAATCCGTTTCCATCATCATTCCTTGCCGGAATGAGGAGAGGTTCATCGCGAAGTGCTTGGATTCTATTATTGCAAATGAGCATCCAAAAGACCGGCTTGAGATGTTGGTGGTCGATGGAATGAGCGAGGATGGAACTCGGACGATCGTCGATGGATATGCTCGGCGATATGGCTTCATTAGGCTTCTGGACAACCCGAAGAAACATTTCACTGGCGCGGCAAATATAGGTGTCAACAACGCGAACGGTGACGTTGTCATGATAATGGGTGCGCATGCTAGTTACGAGAGGAACTACATATCGAGCTGCGTGAAATATCTGAGAGATTATAATGCTGATAATGTGGGCGGAGTGTTGATTGCCACAGCCCTGAAGAATACCATTATGTCCAAGGCTGTCGCTCTGGCGTTATGCCACCCATTCGGCGCAGGTAACGCCCATTATAGAATCGGTTCAAAAGAGCCCAGATGGGTTGACACAGTATTTGGGGGATGCTACAAGAAGGAGGTATTTGAAAGAATAGGGTTGTTTAATGAAGACCTCCCCAGGAGCGCTGATATGGACTTTAACATAAGGCTGAAACAAGCCGGTGGGAAGATCCTATTGGTTCCTGAGATCGTAGCTTACTATTACCCCAAACCCAGCCTTGGGGGCTTTTTGGTCCACACTGTGGATGACGGTTTTTGGGCCGTCTGTCCCTTAAAATATGGCAGCCGGATCTACTATTGGAGGCACTTGGTGCCTCTTGTCTTTGTTTCGAGCTTGATCGGGTCAGGGGCACTAGCAGGCTTTTGTTCGTTTTTCTCGTGGTCATTTCTGGTGATATCGGGAGCGTATGCGTTGGCCAATATCGGTTCATCGATCCACATTGCGATGAAAGAAAAGAGTTTCAAGTATGTATTGGCGGTTCCGCTGGCCTTCGGTGCGCGCCATATAGCTTACGGGCTGGGTTCCTTGTATGGGCTGGTGAAGGTGCTCACTGCAAAACAGTTCTGGGAAAGCATCTTCAGCCGCAGGGAGAGGAGCTGCGTGGCATCTCGGAATGCAAAGGGCCGTTGACCACATGGCAAAGCGTCTGTTTGATCTGGCAGTCTCCTCGATAGGACTTCTGATTCTGTTCGCTCTATTCTTGCTGACCGCACTTCTGATCAAGCTCGATTCGAGGGGGCCGGTGTTCTACCGCGGTGTTCGGGTAGGCCGATATGGCAAGCGGTTTCGCATGTTCAAGTTCAGAACGATGGTCGTGAATGCAGATGAACTCGGTGGTTCATCGACAGCGGCGGACGATCCACGCGTCTCGAGAATGGGCAAGCTTATCAGACGGTTCAACCTTGACGAGTTGGCACAATTCATCAACGTGCTGAAGGGCGACATGAGTATCGTCGGTCCGCGGCCTCAGGTTCCTTGGGCGGTAGAATTGTACACGAAGGAGGAACAGGAAATCCTGAAGGTCAAGCCAGGTATCACAGACTGGGCGACGATTTGGATCCGGGATGAGGGGGAGCTCCTTCGGGGGAGTACAGATCCGGACAGAGATTACCTGGAAAAGATTTGGCCCGAAAAACGGCGCTTGCAGCTTGAATATGTGCGGAATCACTCAATGTGGATCGATATCAGGATTATGCTCAGGACGTTACAAACGCATTTATTTGATCGGATCGTGAAGAAAGGATCCGAGAAATGACAGACGATTTGGCTCCTGAGGCTCCTCTCCGCACACCTGCCGAGCGGGAGGCGGGGACACGGTATGCCAAGGCTTTTGCAGATTCGGGCGATCCGTTGGAGGCTCGGTTGGCAAGTTTTCCCAAGTACGTTCGCCGACAGGACATGACGCGACTCCTGGCCCGGTACGAGATCTTCAAGAAGATCCTCGACGTGAAAGGCTCCATCATCGAGTGTGGGGTGTTTCGCGGATTTGGTCTGATGGCCTGGGCAAATTTTAGCGCGATCCTTGAGCCGATTAATCTGACTCGTAGAATCTACGGCTTCGACACGTTTGCGGGATTCGCAGCGGTAGGAGAGAAGGATCAGAACTCACTACGAAGCGTGCAATCGGGGGAGCTCTGTGCGGATTGTTATGATGAGCTCTCGCAGATAATTCGCATCTATGATGAGAATCGCCCGTTGGGGCATATATCAAAGGTGCAATTGATCAAGGGGGACGCCAAAGAGACGATTCCACATTTTCTGAAACAGAACCCGCACCTTGTGGTCAGCCTCCTCTATCTGGATTTCGATCTGTACGATCCAACCAGGGTAGCGATCGAGCACTTCGTCCCGCGGATGCCCAAGGGGGCCGTCATCGCCTTCGACGAGCTGGATAATCCGATATGGCCTGGCGAGACCCAGGCGCTGTTGGACACTCTCGGGATTCACTCCTTGGAGCTTCGTCGGCTCGATTGGGATCCATATATCGCCTTCGCGGTCGTTCAATGAGCCTCGAAGAATCCACCGGCAGATGTCTCATGGACCACACCGCCGAGTTAGAAGAATTCGCCCGCCGCATCCGAATTCAGACCCTACGAATGGTTCACCGAGCCGGAAGCTCGCACGTAGGATCCTGTTTCTCCATCGCTGAGTTGCTGGCGGTGCTGTACGGGAAAACCCTCGGGGTCGATCCGCAGGATCCCGAGTCGCTGGAACGCGACCGCTTCCTATTGAGTAAGGGGCACGCTTGTGCCGCCCTGTACGCCGCCCTGGCCGAACGGGGCTTCTTCCCGCGCGAGTGGCTGGAAACCTTCTGCCAGAATGGATCCCGCCTCGCGGGTCACGTCACGCATGCGCACGTGCCCGGGGTAGAAGCCTCCACGGGATCCTTGGGCCACGGGCTATCCATTGCGTGTGGCATGGCTTTGGCGGCGAAACGGGACGGAAGGCCCTACCGCGTTTTCTGTTTACTGAGTGATGGAGAATGCGACGAAGGCTCGACCTGGGAGGCAGCACTGTTCGCGCCGCACCACGGGCTGGAGAACCTGGTCGTGATCGTGGACTATAACAAGATTCAAAGCCTGGGGCACGTGCGGGAGGTCTTGAACCTGGATCCCCTGGCTGGCAAATGGAGCGCCTTTGGCTGGGCGGTACGGGAGATCGACGGCCACGATTACGGGCAGATAGAGGCCGCCCTCACGGGGATTCCCTTCGAGTCGGGACGGCCGAGCTGCATCATCGCCCACACCATCAAGGGAAAGGGTGTGAGCTTCATGGAGAACAAGCTCCTGTGGCACTACCGTTCGCCCAACGAGGAAGAGCTCCGGCTGGCGCTGGCGGAGCTGGCGGAGGGCGAATGAGGACGGCGTTCTTCCGAACGCTGCTGGAGCTGGCCGCGGCCGACGATCGCATCAACCTCGTCGTCGGGGATCTCGGTTTCGGGGTCGTCGAGCCGTTCGTGGAGCGCTTCCCCCAGCGCTTCCTCAACGCCGGTGTCGCCGAGCAGAACATGACCGGGATGGCCGCCGGAATGGCGTTGAGTGGGAAAGTCGTGTTTACCTATTCGATCGCCAACTTCCCCACGCTCCGCTGCCTGGAGCAAATCCGGAACGACGTCTGCTACCACAAGGCAAACGTCAAGATCGTGGCGGTCGGCGGTGGCTTCGCTTACGGCTCCCTCGGGATGACCCACCACGCGACGGAAGATCTGGCAATTATGCGCGCGCTGCCTGAATTGGTCGTCGTGGCACCCGGGGACCCTGTCGAGGTGGAGCACGCCACGCGAGCGATCGCCGCCTATGGGGGACCGTGTTACCTACGACTGGGTCGTGCCGGAGAACCGAGAATTCATGAATCGAGCATCCCGTTTCAGCTTGGTAGGGCGCTGACGATTCGCGAGGGACACGATGTCACCCTGATTTCAACCGGCGATCTCCTGGGAACGGCCGTTAAGGTGGCTGAGGTATTGGAGAAGGAGAGGATAGGCGTCCGGGTGCTGAGTATGCACACGCTGAAGCCACTGGATCTGGAGGCGATCCTGAAGGCAGCCAGAGAGACCGGGGCGATCGCCACCCTCGAAGAACACAGCGTGGTGGGGGGGCTGGGGGGGGCGGTAGCCGAGGTTTTGGCCGAATGTGATGCGCCCCGGGTTCGCTTCAGAAGGATTGGCCTTCCTTCGGCCTTCTCAAGTTGGGTGGGAAGCCAGGAGTATCTTCGAAGTAAGCACGGCCTGTCATGCGTCGGAATCGTCGACTCTGTCAGGCAATTGCTCAAGACTAACCGGCGAGACGAGGGATGTGATTGAGTGTTGTGGCCGCAGTCCGCTGCTCTGCAAGAGGTGAACCTTGGCTTACCGTGTCCCATTCGTTGATCCACGTGAGCATTATCGCAGGCTGAAGCCGGAGATCGATCAGGCGATCACTGACACCCTGGCCAAGGGCGACTTGGTCTTGCGGCAGCAGCTCCGCGACTTCGAAAGGCACCTGGCGGAGTTTGTAGGAGTCAAGTTTGCGGTGGGCGTGAATAGTTGCTATCATGCCCTCCACTTCTCCCTGCTCGCGGCGGGCATCGGGCCGGGGGACGAGGTCGTCACAGTCGCCCACACGTTCGTCGCGACGGTTTCGGCCATCGTCCACACCGGGGCCACGCCCGTCCTGATCGAGGTGGGAAAGGATTACAATCTGGACCCCGACCGACTCGAGGATGCCATCACGCTGCGCACCAAGGCGGTTCTCCTCGTCCACTTGAACGGCCGGATCTGTGACATGGACCGCATTCTGACGGTCTGCCGGCGGCACGGGCTCCTGGTGATTGAGGATGCGGCGCAAGCCCTCGGGGCCAGATTCGATGGAAAGATGGCGGGATCTTTCGGGCTAACGGGGTGTTTCAGTTTCTATCCGTTCAAGGCCTTGGGGGGTTTTGGTGACGGCGGAGCGGTGACCACGAACGATCCGGATGTGGCGAGGATGGTCACGCTCCTCCGATTCAACGGAGAAGACCGGGAGACGGGCGAGTATCATTATCACGGGTACACCGCCCTGCTGGATAATGTCCAGGCGGCAGTATTGGACGTGAAACTCCGTCACCTCCCTCAATGGATAACGCATCGGCGAGGGGTGGCGGAGCGGTACCGGAAGGGGTTGCAGGATGTTCCTGGCCTTCGGTTGCCTCATTTCAGCGAGGCGAGACACTTTGATAGCTTTCAGAACTATGTGATCCGGACGAAACAGCGAGATCGGCTGCGGCACCATCTGCGGGAGAGAGGCGTTGAAACCCTTGTGCACTGGCCGAAGCCGATGTGGGAGCATAAGGGGTTGGGCCTGGAGAACCCCAGGCTCCCCGAAACGGAGAGCATCTGTCGAGAAGTCATCTCGCTCCCCATGAGTGCGGAGACGACGGAAGGGCATGTTGATATCACCGTGCAGTGTATCAGGGAGTTCTTTTCCTAAGATGATGTCTGCGGGCCTGGCATGAGGCTGGACACACGGCTCAATGGAGGGAGGAATTGTGCCTCTATCCTTCAGTAGGCGGGCGGAGGGGATCACTCAAGCCGAGATTCGCGTTATGACGATCGAATGCGAGAAGGTGGGCGGGATCAATCTCGCGCAGGGGGTGTGTGACACGGACGTTCCACTTCCGGTCCGCCGCGGGGCGCAGGCCGCAATCAACAAGGGCATCAACAGCTACACGCGATATGACGGTTTGGCGGAGCTGCGCCAGGCGATCGCTCGAAAGATGCGGGAGTACAACGGGATCATTGCGGATCCCGAAACTGAGATCACCGTGAGCGGTGGATCCACGGGGGCGTTCTACTGCGCGTGCCTGGCCCTCCTCGACCCGGGCGACGAGGTGATCGTGTTCGAGCCCTACTATGGCTATCACGTGAACACGCTGGAGGCCGTGGAGGCGGTCCCGACCTATGTCACTATGCATGCGCCGGATTGGCAATTCTCCCGGGAGGAACTGGAGCGGGCCGTCACTCCCCGGACGAAGGGGATCATGATCAACACGCCCGCCAACCCTTCCGGGAAAGTCTTCACGCCGACCGAGCTGCACTGGATCGCGGACGTGGCGTCGGAGCAGGATCTTTTTGTTTTCACGGATGAAATTTACGAGTATTTTCTCTACGACGGCTGCCGTCATGTCAGCCCTGGCTCCCTGCCTGGAATGGCGGACCGAACCATCACCATCTCCGGGTACTCCAAGACCTTCAGCATCACGGGATGGCGCGTGGGCTACAGTGTGAGCGACGCGCGCTGGGCCCAGATGATCGGGTACATGAACGACCTCGTGTACGTCTGTGCGCCTGCCCCTCTACAGTATGGCGTGGCACAGGGCATCACGGAGTTAGTACTGGACTTCTATGCTGATCTCATCGCCGAGTACACCGGGAAGCGGGACCGAATCTGCCGGGCATTGAGGTCGGCGGGGTTACACCCGTCGATCCCGCAGGGCGCCTACTATGTCCTCGCGGATGTCTCGCGGCTGCCCGGCGCTTCGAGCAAGGAGAAGGCGATGTACCTCCTCCACCGAGCCGGCGTGGCCAGCGTGCCGGGGGATGCCTTCTTTCACGGCACTGAAGGGGGAAATCTGGTCCGGTTCTGCTTTGCCAAGACCGATGAGGAGCTGGAGGAGGCCTGCCAGAGGCTCGAGCGGCTGTCGTGATGCCATTCGGAGACCTGACCTTAGCGGAAGAGGAATGATGGACTTCACGCAGGTCAGCGAGACGCCGGGCAACCGCATAACGCGGGAAGCCCTGCAAATGATGTACACCCGTTATGCGTACGCCGCGAGTCTCTGTCAAGACAGATCGGTTTTAGAGGTTGCGTGCGGTAGCGGACAGGGCCTGGGCTACCTGGCGAAAATGGGGTCCCGAGTCGTGGGCGGGGATTGCACCGAGAATCTCCTCAAGGCCGCCCGCGGGCACTACAGGAACCGGGTGCCGCTGGTCCGACTGGATGCCCACTTCTTGCCGTTTCGGGGTCATACCTTCGATGTCGTCGTCTTGTACGAAGCGATCTACTATCTGGCCAGACCGGACCTCTTCCTGCGGGAATGCCGCCGTGTGCTCCGGAGGGCTGGTGTGATCGTGATCTGCACGGCCAACCGGGAATGGTCGGATTTCAACCCCAGTCCCTTCAGCCACCGCTATTTCTCCAGCCAGGAACTGGCTGGGTTGCTCCGGGGACACGGTTTTACGCCTGAACTCTATGGGGCGTTTGCTGTCACCCGGGGATCGGTGAGGGACCGCCTCGTGTCGATGATCAAGCGGGCAGCCATTTTTCTTCAGCTGATTCCCAAGACGATGAGGGGGAAAGAATTCCTGAAGCGCCTGTTCCTGGGAAAGCTGGTGACGATGCCACCAGAGCTGTCGCCGGAGTTGGGCGAGACCTCGCCCCTGACCCGTCTTGACGGCGCGGGCGCCTCCTCGGAGTTCAAGGTTCTCTACGCGATCGGACGGCTACCGTGACACGCGATTCTTCGCATGCCCCTCGGAGTGACACGTGGCCTCTCGGCGCCCCCAAGCAGCTCACACCTGCCGGGCCATTCGTTGTGGTGGTGGTTCACCTGGGGCTAGTTGCGCTTGGGTACTTCCTTGCCTTCTTGCTGAACGCGGATTTCGATATGGCGAAGGGTCATTGGCATCTGTTTTTCGTGACCATTCCCGTTGTCCTCGCCATTCGTGCGGCCACGTTTGGCTGGCTCCACCTGTACGACGGACTCTGGCGATACGTCAGCATGCGGGATATCCTCGCAATCCTGAGAGCCGTGACGCTCGGGTCATTAGTCCTTTCCGCGGGTGTCCTGGCCGTCTTCGGGAGAGAGTTCCCGCGGACCGTCCTGCTCCTCGACTGGCTCCTCTGCCTGGCTTTAGTGGGCGGCGTGCGGCTGGGCTTCCGAGCCCTGTGGGAGTCGGGGCGGGATGGACAGGAGCGGGGACGCCGCGCGATCGTCGTCGGCGCGGTGGACGCCGGGGAACTGCTCGTCCGGGAAATCGAGCGAAACCCGGGGCTGGACTACGACGTCGTCGGGTACGTGGACGATGATCGGGACAAGGAGGGAAGCGCATCCACGGGAAGGGAGTCCTGGGGCGCATCGTCGAACTGCCACACCGGTACAAGTTCAAGTATGACCTGATATATGTTCGGCGGATGATGCGGTGTGCAGGGCTTTGGGATGACGTTCGAATGTTGTTCTATGACCTGGCTTTGATCCTGCGATCGGTCTGGGTTACCTTCAGTGGACGGTGGGAGGTATAGGAAGCGAGACTGCCTTGACTCAACCCCCGACGATCGGACTCCGTGAATTCACGCTGGAGACGCAACTGATTCTCCTGGACCTGGAATTCACCTGCTGGGAAGATAGCCTGCGCACCAATTGGTCAGACGTCGAAAGACCGCCCGAGGTGATCGAAGTAGCCGTGGTCGCCTATGATTCAGCACGCGATGCGGTCTCGGAGAGTTTTGCAAGCTTCGTCCGCCCCGGCAAAAATGTGGAGCTTTCAAGCTACTGCACAGGGCTCTTGTACATTTCCCAGTCGGATATCGACCAGGCTCCACGCCTGAAGGATGTGCTTGCAGGGATGGCCGAGTGGGTGGCGAGACTGGGAATCTCAGGTGAGCCGACCTGCTCCTGGGGGATCAACGATCGTATCTTCCTGGCGCAGGACGCTCAGCGTTCGGGGTGCCGCGACCCTTTCCGGGCGTGTACACACGCCGACCTGCGCTCGCTCTATAGCGTGGCACTTCGTTGCCCTCCGACGAGGATCTATGATAGGGATGACGCTCGGCGGATCCTGGGGCTTTCGCCCAACAACAAGCGACATAGCGCATTGGCCGATGCATTGGATCTGGTCCAGTTCTGCCGCATGCTGAGAAGTGATCGTGCCTTACAGGCTTTCGCTGCCCCGTCGTGACTCGCGCTCCCGAGTAGGCTGAGTCCTTCGATTCATAAATTCGGCAACGAATTTATTCCCTCAGGACTTAGTGCTGAGCGAGCATTTTTCACTGGATCGCCTCGCATAAACACGTAACCGTAATTGCGAGCCGAAGCACTAAGGTGCGTGGAGTGAGCAGGCTTCTGCCATGTCCGTGAGCGATCGGGTCCTACAATACCGCCGCTGGATCATCGTAGCGTTCCACGCGGGCATGATCATCTTCGGTTACTGGCTCGCCTACCTCCTGCGATTCGAGTTTCCCCTGTCCAGCGAGGATCAACAGCAATTCGTCCGCACCCTTCCTCTGATCCTCATCGTGCGGCTGGCGATCTTCGCCTGGTACCACCTCTACGAAGGACTCTGGCGCTATGTCAGCATGCGCGACATGCGGATTGCGGAATGCGGAATGCGGAATGCGGAATGACTGAGAATCGGCTGGCAAGCTGGAAGGCTTGAAACCGAGAAGGCTCAATCTCAAGGCCGAGGTTCATGGGGAGGCCTTGACGCTCAGCTCGATCCTGTTCGCTCTGACGGTGCTCGCGTTCGTCGACCCGAACTTCCCCTGGCCGATCTTCCCCATCGACTGGGGGGTCTGTCTCCTGTTCGTTGGCGGGGCGCGCCTGGCCCTCCGGGCTCTCTGGGAAACGCGGGTGCGGGAACGGCTGGGAGGGGAGAGACGCACCCTGATTGTCGGGGCGGGGGATGCGGGCGAGATGCTGATCCGCGAGATCGGGCGAAACCCGGGCCTGAATTTCAACATCGTGGGCTTCGTGGACGACGACCGGCGGAAGCAGGGGAGGCGTCTCCACGGGATCAAGGTGCTCGGAGGCATCGACCAGCTCCCCGACCTGTGCCGCACTCGCAGGGTGGAGGAGCTACTCATCGCCATCCCGTCGGCAACCGGAACAGAGGTGCGCCGGATCATCGGGGCCTGCCGGGCCGCCAAGGTCCAGTTCAGCACGATCCCCAGCCTGACCGAGCTGAAAGAGGCGCCCTTCGCGCTCTCCAAGGTACGCCGGGTGAAGATCGAGGATCTGCTTCGCCGCGACCCGGTGAGCATCGAGCGGGCGGAGGTGGAACATGCTGCACCCCTACTCTCGGGACAAGTATAGCTCCAAGCCGGATGACTTCCCCGTGGCCAGGAGCACCAGCGCATCGTCTCGCTGCCGCTCGATCCCCGGATGAGCGACCAGGACGTGGATGACGTGATCGAGGCGGTCTGTGATATGATGGAGCGGTGTCGCGGGTAGTG